>Ga0247732_10001333_pt1 | contig 10133 bp, 11 predicted proteins | sample UWRJL163409C2_FD_180940 | JGI IMG/M metagenome (GOLD analysis project Ga0247732, IMG submission 180940) | Plant litter microbial communities from Arlington Agricultural Research Station in Wisconsin, United States - UWRJ-L163-409C-2 | ecosystem: Environmental > Terrestrial > Plant litter >...
ATCAGCCCGATGAAAGTAGCTTCTTTCGCGGCGAGGATCCGCTCGCCCGCATCCGCGACCTGTCCGGCCTGCTCGCCCTCGATTTGGTGCCGACAGGCCCAGCCGTACCACCGGCGGAGATTGATCCGTTCGCCTGCCATCTCACGATCTTTGCCATCAGTTCCGAGCTGGTGTCCACCCTTGCGCCGGCCTTCGCCGATGTCTCCGGCCAGATGGAATGGCGTGAATTGGCGGCGCCCACTGTAGTCGCCTCTTCGCCGGTAGCGCAGCTGGTAGAGGCGCAGGTCGCTTTGCTCCGAGGCCCGCAGGGGGAAGGCTTCGAGGGCCGCAAGGCAGCCGCCCTCAACACGGCCATCAATGTGCGGCGCGCCGAGGGCCGCGACACCGATGCCCGGCATATCGAGCAACTGGCCGCGAGCGGTGCGGGCGTTGAGGCGCTCGTCGAGGCCTTGCGCTCAGGTGCTGCCGCCCCCGCTGACAACGTGGCAGAGGACACGCGCAGCGCCGAGCCCTCGGCCCAAGACCTTGCCGCCCGCTCTCTGCGCGTCGACGTCGAGCGTATAGATGCACTAGTCCGGCTCACTGGCGAGCTTACCGTACTGAAACACGCGCTCGGCCACGCCGCCACCATGGCCGAGCGCGGCGAGACCCAGAGCCTCGGGACCATGCTGAAGGCACAACATGGTTCGCTTGATCGGCTGGTTGGCGAGTTGCAGCACGCCGTCCTCAACATCCGCGTGCTGCCGCTTCGCCATGTGTTCCAGCGCTTTCCGCGCCTCGTTCGCGACATGTCGGACAAGCTCGGCAAGCCGATGCGGCTGGTCATCGAAGGCGAGGAGACCGAGGCCGACAAGACCATCGTCGAAGCGTTGTTCGAGCCATTACTGCACGTTCTCCGCAACGCCGCCGACCACGGCATCGAGGCTCCGGGCCCGCGCGCGGCAGTGGGAAAGCCCGAGACCGGCGTGGTCATCCTGCGCGCCCGCCGCGATGGCGATCATCTCGCCGTCGAGGTCGAGGATGATGGGCGCGGCATTGACACTGCTCGCGTCCGCAGCGTCGCCACCGAGCGCGGTGTCGCCAGCGCGGCCGCGATTGCCGGCATGAGCGAGGACGAGGCCGTCGACCTCATCTTCGCGCCGGGCTTCTCTACCCGCAGCGAGGTGACCGGCTACTCCGGGCGCGGTGTCGGAATGGACGCGGTGCGCGTGGCGGTGGAACGGCTGGGCGGCCGGGTCAGTCTGCACAGCCGGCCGGAGCACGGCTCGCTGGTCCGCATGACGCTGCCCTTTACCATCATGAGGACCGATGTCATGACGGTGGAAGCTGGCGGGCAGGTGCTCGGCATACCGCTCGACACGGTGATCGAGACCGCTCGCATTCCGCGCGCCGCGATCTCCAAGATCGGCGCGGCACAGGCTTTCACCTGGCGCAACCGCACCGTTCCGCTGCTCGATCTGTCGAGTGCTGTCGACGCCTCTACTGCCTCGGCCTCATCCGCTGACGCGCTGGTGGTCATCGTCACTATCGCCGGTGAATACAGTGGCTTGGAAGTCGAACGGCTGGGGGAGCGCATGGATGTGATGCTGCGACCAATGGAGGGGCTGCTTGCCGGCCTCCCTTGCGCCGGAACGACGCTGCTGGGCGACGGCCGCGTGCTACTGGTTCTCGATCTACATGAGCTTCAGTTATGACGGTGCGACTTGGTGCAGACGGCATCACCCATCTCGAGGGCGTCTGCGGCATCGAAGACGCCGAGCCGCTGCTGCGCTACCTGCTGGCGGCGCCAGAACCACGCGTGGACTGGCATCAATGCGAGGGGGCGCACACCGCCATCGTCCAGCTTTTGCTCAATGTCCGGCCGGCTATCGATGGCGCCCCATTAGGCGACTTTCTAACCCAGCATATCACGCCGCTTGTTAACCCACAGTCTGCTGGCGAAACCGCCCTGTTTAAGGCATAGAGGCATACTAAGCACCACCGTGGCGCAGCCGCCTCCGGAGTCTCCTATCGATGCCTTTCCAAGTACTCATCGTCGATGACAGCAAGCTCGCCCGCATGGCGATCGCAAAGGCGATGAATAATCTCCATCCCGACTGGACCCGCGTCGAAGCGCCCAACGCCGATGAGGCAATTGCGCTTGCGCGTCAGCAGCACTTCGACATCGCCCTTCTGGACTTCAATATGCCCGGCCGTGACGGCCTTGAACTGGCTGCTGAACTGCGTGACCTCCATCCGGGGATCTCATTGGCGGTGATCTCCGCCAACCATCAGACCGAGATCGTCAACCAGGCGCACGACGTCGGTGCCATATTTTTGTCGAAGCCCTTGACCGAAAAGGCGCTCGGCCAATTTCTCGTCCAAGTGCAGCAATCTAAGGGGCAGCCGTGAGCGATCAGAGCCGCCTTGCCCTTGGTGATCTGCAGATCGACGCTCTGACAGAGCTGGTCAATATCGGCGTCAGCCGGGCCGCTGCCAGCCTGCGCGAACTTGTGAATCAGCAGGTTTTTCTTTCGGTGCCGCGCGTCACTCTGGTGAGTCGGGCCGAGGCCATCGAAATTTTGGGAACCAGCGAAGACAAGGGCCTCGTCGCGGTCCATCAGATCTTCGAGGGCGACATTACCGGCCGCGCTTTGCTGATCTTCCCGGAGATCAACAGCCTTGAACTGGTGCGAGCGGTTACAGGCGGGGCGCTTCCTCTTGAAGACATCATCGAGCTGGAGCAGGAAGCACTGGCCGAGACCGGCAATATCATCCTGAATGGCTGTCTCGCCACGATTGCAAACATGCTGCACCGCAGCCTCAAAATGTCGCTGCCCGAAATTCTTCGCGGCCACGGCAAAGATCTTTTCAATCTGGCGCCGCCGCCGGAAGCTGGCGACGTCGTGCTGTTCCTCTACATCAACTTTGCCGTGCGCGAGCGCGACATACGCGGCTATATCGCGATGCTGATGGACATGCCCTCTCTAGAGGCCCTGCGCGGGCTCCTCGACGAATTTATCGAACGTACGGCGGGCGGAATGGCGCCTGAGGTAAATGCCCCTGCTTGACGGTGATCTCGCCAGTGTTGTGGTCGACGGTCTGGACAGCGGCGTCATCGTTGTCGACCGCGAGAAGCGCATAATTGTCTGGAACGACTGGATCGCGATGGCGACCCGCAAGCCGGCCGCCGAGTGCATCGGGCGGACGCTTGAAGAGTTATTTCCGGACATGACGCCGCGATTCCATTCCGCATCGGAAGAAGCCCTCATATCGGGTGCCGCTAGCCTGCTGACCCATTCCCTCCATTCCCAGGTATTTCCGCTGCGTACCCGCGCTGGCGTCGAGCTGATTCACAACACCTCGATCCGGCCGCTCGGCGGGAAGCCGCACGCGTTCTGCCTGGTGCAGGTCGTTGACGTGACCGCCGCCGCAAGTCGCGAACGCGTGCTGCGGCAGCGCCAGAATGCGCGCTACCACGCCGTCGTCGACAGCGCGCTGGACGCCATACTGACCCTGGACGCCGATGGCGTAGTACAGCTCGCCAATCCCTCCGCTGCCCGTCAGTTCGGGCAGTCGGCGGATGACCTCGTCGGCGCGACCTTGTCGACCCTTCTGGAAGTCCAGCAGGACTGGCGCATTGCGTGGGAGCGGGTGCTTCGCGGCGCACCCCTGACCCGGCCGGTCGAAGTGGTTGCCCGGCGCAACGATGGCTCGACCAGCTATCTCGAATTGACGGCATCGCGGTGGAGCAGCGATGCTCGCTATTTCGTCACAGCGATCCTGCGTGACATCAATGAGCGCAAGGCCGCCGAAGCCGAGCTGCGCAGCCTCAACCTGACGCTGGAACAGCGCGTGGCCGAGCGCACTGCCGACCGCGACCGCATGTGGCGCCTGTCGACCGACATCATGGTGGTCGCTCGCCTCGATGGCGCCATCAACGCCACCAACCCGGCCTGGACCCGCATCCTCGGCTGGGAAGCGGATGAGCTCGCCGGCGCCAATTTCCTCGACTTCATCCTACCGGAAGATCGCAGCCGCTTTGCCGACATCCTCGAGGCCCTGAGCGAAGACACGCTGCCGCAGCTATTCGCCCTGCAGCTGCACTCCCGCGAAGGCGGTTCCCGCTGGATCGAATGGAGCGCTGTTGCTTCCGACAATCTGCTTCAGGCTGTCGGTCGCGACATTACGGCCGAGCGGGAGGCCGAATTGGTGCTTCAGCGCACCGAGGAAGCCCTGCGCCAGTCGCAGAAGATGGAGGCGGTCGGCCAGCTCACCGGCGGCATTGCGCACGACTTCAACAACATGCTGACCGGCGTGATTGGCGCCATCGACGTGATGAAGCGCCGCATCGCCTCCGGCCGCTACACCGATCTCGACAGGTTCATGGATGCCGCCTCGGTCTCCGCCCAGCGCGCCGCGGCACTGACGCACCGGCTGCTGGCGTTCTCCCGCCGGCAGTCGCTGGATTCAAGGCCCGTCGACATCAATGTGCTGGTCGGCTCGCTGCAGGACCTGCTGAGCCGCACGCTCGGCGAGACAATCCGGCTGGATTTTGCCTTCGACGAGGACCTTCCGCTTGGGGCCGCCGATGCCAATCAGCTGGAAAGCGCGATCCTCAATCTCGCCATCAATGCGCGCGACGCCATGCCCAATGGCGGCCAGCTCACATTGCGCACCCGCCAGGTGGTGCTGAGCGAGACCGATGTCACGGCGACGCCGGAGGTGAAGCCGGGTCGCTACGTCGCTATTTCCGTGGGCGATACCGGCGTCGGCATGACGCCGGAGGTGCTGAAGAAGGTGTTCGAGCCGTTCTTCACCACCAAGCCCATTGGTCAGGGAACCGGCCTTGGGCTGTCGATGGTCTATGGCTTCGCCCGCCAGAGCAACGGCCATATCACGATCGCCAGCAAGCCCGGCGACGGCACGAGCGTCGAGCTTTATCTGCCCGTCGCCGATGCATTGGAAGCACCAGTTCCCAATGAACAGGACGCAGCCCGATCGGGTTCCGGCCAGACTGTTCTTCTAGTGGAAGACGACGATTCCGTGCGTCTTTTGGTCGCCGACATATTGAAGGAGCTCGGCTATATTCCGGTAGAGGCGTCGGAAGCTCAGAGCGCTATAAGCGAGCTTTCCTCCAATCGCGACATTCACCTCATGATTTCTGATGTAGGGCTGCCCGGCATGAATGGCCGGCAGCTGGCCGAGGTGGCCCGAGCCCATCGCCCCGAACTACCCATCCTGTTCCTGACGGGCTACGCGGAGAACGCGGCCATTCGGTCGGGTTTTCTCGGCACCAACATGGCGATGATCACCAAGCCCTTTGCCATGGTGACGCTGGCGGCGAAGATTGATGAGATGATTTCTTCCGGGTCATTGAGAGCAGTGAATTAGTTCGTCGTATGCGAACAGTTTCTGCTGTCAGCCCTCATGCGCCATCACGCCACTCACCGTAATTTGGTTGGCGTGCGTCCGGGAATGGGCATTATCGTTCAAGTGATTTGAATCGGGAGGGCTTCGAGGTGCAGGAAGCTCACAATGCGGTGTTTGCCGCCATCATAAGTAGGTGGCAAACTCGCCAGCACACAATCTTCAGCCACAGCGATCTTGCAGAGGACGTAGGTCTGCGTGGAGTAGATGGCGATCTGTTAGTCCATCTCCGGGAACTACAGGCGCGCGGACTCATTGAGCGGCGAGAGCCTGACATGGTGATGCTGACCGCTTACGGCATGTCACAGGGCCTTGGCTTCGCCGACTGAGCTATCGGCCGCCCAACGTCGACGGTCCGATCATCTGTCGAGCTTCTCTCCGTCCGTCCTCCGTAAGTTCGAATACGTCATGCGGCATTAGAGTCAGCCAACCCGCGTTGCATAGCGCTAATAGCGGATCGTCGGCATGCGGCGATAGGTGGAGCGCTTGGAGGCGGCGGGAGATGTCGCCTCTGCCCCAGCGAAAAATGCCGCGGATGACAAAACTCGTCGCGAGCACCCTAAAGATTTCGAGTTCGCGAATTGTCATCATTGACACGTGATCTGGAGCATTTGATGCCGGGACAAGGCGCAGATCATCGATAGGTTCCGTGAAATATGGCGTTATGCCTAACCGGCTCCTAGCCCTCGGCATTCTGCAGCATTCATGGTAAATTGACCTACTCTCGAGCGTAGGCGCGCATCACAGATTGGCATCGGTCGGAGCCAGCGGCCAGGCAGAGCGTCCCGCAACCTCCTGCCGATCAGGTGGCCGCCTGGCCTGACGTTTTCGTTGTTCTGCAGGTTATTGCAGACCTTCCTGATCAGGCAAGAGAAGGGACGCGAGCGGCGCTTTGAGGGTTAGAATCAGCCCATCGGATGCAAATTCCATCTCAGCGGTGCCGTTGAAATATCCTGCCAGGAGCCGCTCGATGATTGTCGATCCGAAGCCTTTGCGCGTCGGAGCCATCACAGGTGGGCCCCCTCTCTCCATCCAGCGGAAGTAGAGCTCGCCTGATGTGGTGCGCCAGGTGACGTCGACAGTGCCAACGGCATTGGAGAGCGCGCCGTACTTGGCCGCGTTGGTCGCCAGTTCGTGCAATGCCAACAACAAGCCCAGCCCGCACCGGGCGGATAGTTGAAGTTCGGGGCCAGAGACTGTGAACCTTGGGCCTTCGCCCCCGTGAGGCGCCAATGCTCCTTGGACGACTTCGGAAATGGGCGTTGCCGTCCAGCTCGATTGGGTCAGGATGTCCTGTGCCCTGCTTAAAGCGTTGAGCCGCGCGACGAACGCCGCCCTCGCATCTTCAATTGTCGCGCCCGCGCGCAGCGTCTGATTGGCAATGGCCTGGACCATCGTCAGCGTATTTTTCATGCGGTGTTTGAGTTCGAAGGAGAGCAGCCGCTGCTGTTCGGTCGCCTGCTCCTGAGCGCGTAGCGCAGCCTGATGATCCGCAACCGACTTTCTCAACTCGATCTGCGTCATGGCCTGGCGGGCCAATAGCTTGAGGGTGCGTATCTGATGCTCGTCGAGCTCGCGCGGCTGATAATCGAGGACGCACATGGTACCGATAGGCAGCCCATCCGGCGTCTTGAGTAATGCGCCGGCATAGAACCGCAGTCCTGGCTCGCCTGTGACCAGGGGATTGCAGTCGAACCTGGGATCCTGGGTCGCGTCTTCAACCATCATAAAATCGACGGCCAAAATCGCATGCCCGCAAAATGATGTTTCTAGTGGGGTTTCACGAACGCCTAGGCCGACCTCGGCCTTGAACCACTGCCGCGTGGTACTTACGAGATTTACGACAGCGATCGGCGTCCCGCATACTTGAGAGGCAATCGCGGCCAGATCATCGAAATCCTGCTCGCGGGCAGTGTCCAGGATTTCATAACTGTTGAGCGCCGCTACACGTCGTGCCTCGTCCCAAGCTGGTGCATGTCTGCCGTGATTGCCGTCGTCCACTAAATAAGATCCAGTCAAATTATTTGAGGCCACGACGTCTGGCCGAGCACAGCCGTATGCGATCTGCTTAACTAGCACCTCATTCAGGTCGACCGGAAGCACGCTTGCCGGCCACACCACACGATGGTGAGGCCACACTAGTGGCGCCAGCCCTCAACCGCCGGAATAGCCGCCAATGATCAGCAGAATTTCGCCAGTGATGTAGCTGGAGCACTGCGCCAAGGCGAGGAACACATAGGCCAGAGCGATTTCTTCCGGCTTAGCCGGGCGCTTCATCGGTGTGTCGCTGCCGAACTTCGCGACGTCGGCCGCCGCCTTGTCTAAGGGGTTCAAGGGCGTCCACACTGGGCCGGGCACTACTGCGTTTACCCGAATGTCACGCGGTACCAGATTGGTCGCCAGCGAGCGCTTGAAGGCGTGGATGCCGCCCTTGGTTATCGAGTAATCCAGCAAATCCTTATTGCCGAGGAGGCCGGTGACGGACCCCGTGTTCACGATGGCGCTTCCGGCTTCATATACTCGATGCACGCCTTGGCCATATGAAAACAGCCATAGAGATTGGTGCGCATGTCAAAATGCTCTTCGGTCAGATCCTCGATCTGCGCCGCATGCACCTGGAACGCCGCATTATTCACGAGCACGTCAATCTTGCCGTAGCGGGCAAGCGTGTCCTTCACCGCCTTCTGGCAGAAGGCGCTATCGCGGACATCGCCGGATATGGCGAAGCACTTGCGGCCTTCTGCTTCGACCGCGGCAATGGCCGCCTTGGCGTCGCGCTCTTTCTCAATATGCAGGATGGCGACGTCGGCCCTTCGCGCGCGAAAGCACGCGACCGCCCAGCCAATGCCGGAATCGCCACCCGTGATGATGGCCACCTTGTCCTGCAGCTTGCCCGAGCCCTTGTAGAAGGGCGCGTCATACATCGGAGCCGGATCCAGTTCCGCCTCAACGCCTCGCTTAGGCCGATGCTTCGGGAACGGCGGCTTCGGGTATTAGTGCGCACCGGCCTGCATCGCGCCCTTCGCAGGTCAGGGCTTTTGCCTGCCTTGATCTTCCTCTGCGCCAGTTCCGCATCTTTCTCTAAAGTCGCTTCTGGCTGTCAAAAAAGTCCGCTTTTGGCATGAGTCGGAAGGCCCGCTCTTGGCGCAACCACGATCGCCGGCAGTCAGTCTGCGATGTCCGCTTCCGGGAAATGTCAGCGTCAGCTGTAACGACTGACATCGCGGCGCAAAGCAGCCATCTTTGACAGGTCCTTAAATCAAACGTGGTGACTTCACAGCAACTTGCCCAACGTGATCGGTAGATCGCGAACACGCTTTCCGGTGGCGTTGTAAAGCGCCTTGCGGTTCTCGGGATCGAAATTCCACTGGCCGCCCTCCGGCACATCTCCCGCCATGAGAAGGCCGGTGCGGCGGCGCATCTCGCGATAGAAAAGCTCCATCCGGCCAGTTTTTCTCGCCTGGGCCCGCGCGGCAAACTGAGCGCGCGAGCAAAAAGAAGCGGTCGTCCTCGCGGATCTCCACCGGCAAGCCCAAGGCGTCGGCCCAACCCTCATCATCTCCCATACTCGCCATTCGCCGGGCTCGGTGACGACGACCTGGCTCGGTGCGTGGCGCGCGCCGGCGCCGGCAAGCTCACTGGAGAAGCTATGGCTGTTGGCGGGATCGTCGAGACGAACGTAGTCGACGGAAATGCCCTCCCCACGCAGACTTTCCGCGAAAGGCGCATGGCTGAGAGCAGGAAAGCGATCTTCTGCTGGTGGTGAGCCACCCTCGCCTCTTCCTCGACCTCGACCATAAGGACGACATCGCGCGCGGGGTCGATGTCTGCCAGCGCGGAAAGATCGCGCGTCAGTTGGTCGCCCAGGACGAATCCCAGCCTTGCTGTCATGCCATGGCTACTAGCCGGCGGATCTGCAGCGGTCGGAGCAATATTTCACTTGGTCCCAATCGCGCGCCCATTTCCTGCGCCAGGCGAAGGGCCGGCCACAGACAACGCACATCTTGGTCGGCAGATTGGACTTCTTGTGCATGTTCATCGCTTCCGGAGAGCCGATGGCTTATGTGCGGCGCGTTTTCCCTCGTTCGTCTCGACGACGAACTCTGGGTTGTCCTTCGACGCAGAGATCTTGTGACCCTTGATCTGCGTCGGTGTCGTGATCTTTTTGACGACCCTGCCCTGCGCGTCACCGCCGGAACTCTTCCAGCTTACGGCGTCACCCGGCTTCAGATTTTTTGTCATGCCGCGCTCCTGCAATCCTCGACGAAAACGCCCCGCACGACCGTGCGTTCCCCTTCGCCTGGATCGGTAGAGGGGGGTTATCGCGCTCTGGTCCGCTGTAGTGGCGGGCCTTACGCTCGACCATGCGTGCAGCGTCGGCCTCCACAGCTATCCCCCTCGTCACCCCTCGCCTGTGTCGGGAATGGCTAGAAGGCCTCCGCAGGCCTTGCAGTGGACCGCATCCGGCTCATGACGCAGCAAGGCACATCGCGGGCAGCGAAACGACACCTTGTAAGGGCGGAAAAGAGCCTGGGCGAGCCGCACGAAAAGCGAGATTCCAACGATCATCGTGACGATCGAGGTCAGCTTTCCAGCCGTGCCCGGTAGCGTAATGTCACCAAACCCGGTCGTCGTGACCGTAGCGACCGTAAAATACAGTGCGTCGACCCAGCCCTCGATTCCGGAGCCGGGCCCGGAAAAGACCGTATAGACGAACCCGTAAT
>Ga0247732_10001336_pt1 | contig 10126 bp, 9 predicted proteins | sample UWRJL163409C2_FD_180940 | JGI IMG/M metagenome (GOLD analysis project Ga0247732, IMG submission 180940) | Plant litter microbial communities from Arlington Agricultural Research Station in Wisconsin, United States - UWRJ-L163-409C-2 | ecosystem: Environmental > Terrestrial > Plant litter >...
TACGCTCAAGCAGCTCAATCACAATGCCGCACTTGAAAGATATGCCCGCGAGGAAAAGCTGTTCAAAAAAGACAATGAAGATATATTCGTCATTTCATACGAATGACAATAAAAGCATCTCAGCTTAAATTTCCTTGAACTTAAAAGACCACTGACACTCTTCCGTATCAGTTTCTATCATTTCCCCTTCCAGCTGTTCACAAAGCGCCTGTATGATCGTCTGCTGTACCGTTTCATGATTCACGATCTCATTCTTGCTTTTACCGCAATTGCTGCCTTGCACTAGCAGGCTGTAATGATTCGGCAGCTCATCTATATTCAGTGTGAGATTGATCTCTACCACATCGCTGACTTTCCAATACTTTCGAATTGCCAGTAATACCAGTTCATGTGCCAGCATGCCGAGGGGAATAAGCGTATTCAGGCTCAGCGGCGTTTCGATATTCCCGGTATCGCAATTCAGCACCAGGTAATTGTCTTTGCAGATATAACGCAGGGAAGAAGAAAGATCCGCAAGGAATTCTGCCAATGAAGTCTGATTCAGCTCCAGCGATTTCAGCAGGATCAGGTGAATGGAAGACAGAATCTCTATCCTGCACTGGATCTCTTTTAAAGTCTGATGCCCGGGCTCTTTCGTTTCGCTCAGGTAAAGGCTTACCAGGCTTGAAATGATCTGCAGGTTGTTGTTCACCCTGTGGTGGACTTCCCGCAGCAGGATTTCTTTCTTATCTCTTTGGAATTTCAGCTCAGAGAACTGCGTAGATACTGTTTCTACAGCAATGTCTAAGGCTGCCTTTTTATCTTCCAGCAAATGCTCTAAAGTTATCTTGAGGTGGTTCAGCTCGATCTTCTGACGGATCCTTGCGAGCAGCGATGCCGCGATATCCGCGGTCAGCTCAAACAGGCTCAGGTGCTGATCAGTAAAAAATCCGGGAGAAGTATGAGAAGAATAAATGACACCGAATAATTCACCGTGGAACTGGATGGGTACGCAAAGCACTGAAACGTCTTGCTGCTTCTCCGTCCGGTCTTTTTCTGCAGATTCCCGGATCAATACAGGGCGCTGGCTTTCCGCCACCGTTCCTATAATACCTTCGCCAAAATCGAAGGTACCCATTTGTGAGAAATCCGAAGGTTCTTTCTCATGCCCCAGGCAGCGATAGACCTTGTTTTCCTTTGGAAGCACTTCAAAAATGTGAGAGTTCTCCAGGTTCAGCGAACCGATGAAAACCTTCAGAAAAGCCGCATACACTTCTTCGAATGTCTCCGCAGAAGCTGAAGCCCGCACGAAATCCCGGGCAACAACAGTTAAAAATTCCGGGTCATTGAATACCGCGTTTTTGCTTTCCTGATGACTCATTCCAAATCAATTCGTGACAGATCATTGTACATCAAGCTCAGGATCTACTGACGGTTGTGGCGTGCGTTCCTTACTTTCCTTGATTTCCTTATCCATATTTCGGTTGCGGCCAATGAGGATCCCCAATTGGAGCTCATGTGTTCCTGCATTGCTTAAACGCACAGCATTCGTACCATATTCGAAGGCATAGGAAAAATTAAAGTTTCTCATAAAATTCATTCCTGCAGACACCACGAAAGAGTTCCCTCTTCTGTACTGAAGCCCTGCCCACATTGATTTATGGTATTTTACGCGCATCCCGATGTCAAAACTGGTAGGAGATTTCTGTGCTGCCTTGATCAGTACAAACGGCTCGAGGTCGATGTCCGATCCCGCCTGGAAAGCATAGGAAGAAATGATGAAAAGGTGGCGGTTCAATGTATTTCCAGTTTCGATATTATTCAGGGAAACTTTGTTATCTAATAATTGCGTACCACTGACTCCCAGGAAAAATTTCTGGTTGTAAAGCACAAGCCCTGACTGGATATCCAGCACGTTTTGCTTAGAAACATTCCCCATGAACTGATTGTATGTCACGTCATTGTTGTCGTGCAACACGACTTTGTTAGGATCTACTTGAAAATTTCCCCAGCCTGCTGCAAGGCCCACACCAAAATTGAGGGTTTTAAGCATTGGGAGATGTAAGGCATAGCTTCCGTACATGCTTGTTTTCTGAAAAGGCCCGATCCCGTCGTTCATGAATTTAGCGCCTACAATATGCTTCCGGCTTCCGACAGTCCTTACTGGCGTCTGATAAACCTGGTCTCTTTTCACGTTGAATTCTGAAAGTGCATTCACGCCTGATCTTTTGGAAGTGATCTGCGAATGTCCGCTCAGATATACTGTAGAAGGGTTACCTGTACCGGTAATCCATTGGTTCCTGTATCCCAGGTCGATCTGTACCACATCCATCATTCCGCCTGCTGCGGGATTGAACAGGTACGGATTGTGGATCACATTTGCAAACTGGCTTTCCTGCTGTGCGGATAAAACTCCCGGAAGCATGGCCAGCATGAATCCGAGTGTACGAAAATATGTTGAAAATTGTGTCATAGCTCAAAGTCTTATTAGCGGATGATACTGATAGGCCCGGAGTAAGCTGTCTTGTCCGGATCATTTAACTGGATCTTATAGAAATAAGTACCTAATGGCAATTCTTTGCCGTTATGCGTACCATCCCAGGGATTTTTATATCCTGTCGATTGATAAACGATCGTTCCCCAACGGTTCACGATAACAACTTCGCAAGTCGGATAGGCATTGTTCAGGTTATCGATCACAAACAGATCATTTTTACCGTCCAGGTTCGGTGTGATTACCGTTGGAATGATAAATTCATCTCCGTTACAAGGCGCTGCAGTAATCGAAAGCGTATCATAACTAAATCCGCATACCGGATGTGATAGCCTGTAGACCAGCTTGCTCGGACCATTATTCAGGTTTTTCACTTCTGACACTGCATTATCCGGGTTGACAATATTTCCCTGCCCTTGCGCGAAGTACCAGGCTGCGGACTGGCCGAATGCCGGTTCTGCACCCCTGATGACGATCAGGCTTGCTTCCTTGCAGACAGAAGTATCTGCCGTCAGGATATTTGCCGGATTGTTGAAGTAAATGCTGAGTGTATCGGTGGTTGAGGGACAATTTCCGTTAGACATCGTATAGACAAAATCATTCCAGCCTGGCGCGAGGTTGGTCGCTACCGTATTGTGCTGCGCCGGATTTGTGATTGTTGCGCCCTGCAAAGTAGACCATTGGCCTGTACCGATCGTTGGGAAATTACCCATCAGCAGTGAAGACAAAGCGGAACATGCATAAGCTGTATCTGTTTGTATGGATGCCGGAGTAGGCTGCTGATATACGATCACGCTTATAGTGTCACTGAAATTCCCGCAATGCTGTGAAGAAACCTCCCATACAAATTTATTCGTGCCGGTTGAAAGGTTACTTACCGCTGTAGTTGGGTTCGAAGGGTTTGCAATACTGGAAGTACCAGAGATCTGGGTCCAGCTACCTGTTCCGGCAGTGATCGGATCTGCGGTAAGCACAGCATTGGTCAGCTCGCAAAGCTGGATTACATCTTCTGCTATATTCGCCGCTGAAGGAAATTCATATACTTCGATGGTGAAGTTGCACACCTGCGTATTACCGGAAGAATCCGTTGCTGTGAACTGCATAGGTGTAATTCCCACAGGGAAAGTATTTCCTGAAACCAGTCCTGATGCATCTGTCTGGGTAACCACTACTGCGCAATTGTCTGTTGCCGTTACATCTGAGAAAGTCACCACCGGATTACAGGTAGTTATATCCGAAGGGCAGAAAGTAATGACTGGCGGAATAGTTTCTATCACTGTTACCTTAAATGAACAGGTAGATTCGTTCCCTACGGCATCTGTCGCTGTGAACGTAACCACGTTCTGACCTGCGCTGATCGTTGCTCCCGCTGGCGGATTCTGGTATAAAGAATAGTCAGGGCAGTTTTCAACCACGACTACTGAACCTGAATAATTGGTCATCAGGTAATCGCAGGCTGTTCCGTTGCTGATCGTAACGTCAGCAGGACAAGTAACCACCGGCGCTTGTATATCGTCCGGGAAAAGGCGTGTACCGCACACCGAAGAATTACCGGCTTCATCCGTTACTGTAATAAAAACGTTGGTTATTCCTGATCCGATAGCACCGGCTGCAGGTGTCTGGGTAATGATAAAATTGGATCCTGATGAACAATTGTCTGTGATGGTTACAGTGGAAGAAAGGTCGGGAATCACAAACTCACAGGCAGAATTTACCGCAACGGTCATTTCTTCGAGGCAAACGATTACCGGATCAGTATTGTCTACCAGTTCTGCAACGAAAGTACATACATCCGTATTTCCACCGATATCTGTTACAGTCATCTGGATGGTCGTATTTCCCTGTACTGTAGTACCAGGAGCAGGACTTTGCGTATAGATAAAATTGCTTCCGCTGGTGCAGTTGTCTGTGGCAGATACAAGGTTCCTGTAGTCGAACATGATACCTTCGCAGCTGGAAGCTGTAGTAAATAGCAGCTGGTCAGCAGGACAAAAAGCAATTGGGGCTTCAGTATCGGTAATCGTACCTGTCACCTTGAAATTGTCGATAGCGAGCGGATTGTTACCGATAATCTGATCGTTGTAAGTAAATCGGAATCCCAGCAGGAAATTGGTAAAATCCAATGAGGCTGGCAACGTAACGTTCACAGTTTCCCAGGTGATAGAATTAGGCAATGTGGTGCCCAGGACCGTCCAGGTTAAACCATTGTCTGTACTGTAAACCATTTCAGCGAAGTCATCTATTCCATCAACGTTGAGCAGCCTGTCATAAGTACATTGAAGCCCTGAGGCACAAACGCCTTCTATCAGGTGCGCGATAGTCATGTTCTTAGTTGTGCCGGCAGGTGCGTTGATATACCCATAATTGATCACGCCGCCACCGCCGCATCCTGGCAAAGTTCCTCCAAAAGTAACATACATGGAAAATTCTCCCGGAAGTGCCGAACCATTTCCGGCACAGGTATTTGCAAGCCAGTAATTAGGAAACTGATCGCCATAGGCAGTCCAGCCTACTACGGAATTCTCAAAATCATCCCTGAAAACGGTGGATTGCCCGAAGGATAAGGTAGAATAAAAGATAACAAAAAAGAATAAAAGTCTATTCATCTTTAAATGAATTAGTTAATATACTGAATTCAAAACATTATAAAAACCAATGGATAGTACAATGTAGCAAGTCGCGCCAAATATACACAATTCAGGAAATAGTGAGATACTAAAAATCCATTCTTGTCAAATTAACAACATGCACATTTGATCCTGTTAATTTAACTTTAGACGGAATTTATTCACTGCCAGTTGAGCACAAAAAGGTTTTTATTTATCCTTTCCGCAAAATTTAACTGAATATTTCTGACTAACAATTCAATAGAATTCCACTTGGCATTCTTGTGGTGTGTAAGCGCAATGATGGACCTTGCAGGAACCTGGTCCTGGTTCCTGGTGTCGACAATACTTTTGAAATGCGTTGAATCTGTTTCCAGGATTTGCCTGTAATATCCGGGGATAAGCGTATATCCACCATTGAGCTGCACCATCCTGAGCAGCATTTCCAGGTTACCTCCTTCGTAATTCCAGTAATTCGTTTCATTGGGTTCCTGCAACTCGCAGAAATTCATCATCTGTGTCCGAAGGCAATTCCCTTTGTTGAGCAACCAGGGCTGTAAGCTTTTCAATTCATCCACAGATATTTCATCAGACTTAAGCTCCGGGATAAATGCCTTGATCTCCTCTACGAACAGAGGAATATTCCTCAGGCTTGACTCCGCTACCGGCCCGGCCATGATCCCTACATCCATCTTGTTATTGAGCAGAGCGTCCAGTATCTCTTCAGATTTTTTCTCTTCAATGGTCAGCCGGATAGAAGGCATTTCTTTCTTCCACTTCGTATACAGCGCGGGAATAAGATAAGCGGAAACCGTTGGAATAATCCCGATCCGGACTTCCTCCAGGTAATTGCCTTCAGCTTGCTTGGTCAGCCTGCCGATCCTGTGAAAATCAGCCTCTATCTCCCGCAATACCGGCAATAGCTCTTTGCCCAGCCGCGTAAGTTCCAACGGACTGCGGTTCCTGTCGAAAATAGTAAAGCCTACGATCTCTTCTGCCTTGCGGATCTGCATGGATAAAGTCGGTTGCGTGACATAACATGCTTCTGCCGCCCGGCTGAAATTTCCAAGCTCTGCAAGGCTGAGAATATATTGTATTTGTTGCGTGGAGAGCATATCATTTTAATTTATGGAATTATAAAAATAATCAATTATAATTATAACCGTATATACAGTATCTTTGTATAAATATTATTCTATGGATAACGAACGACTTCTAAAAGTAAAACTTAACCGTCTTTTAGCAACATACCAGATCCATTACCAAAATCTCCGCGCACTTCACTGGAACATCAAGGGAGCAAGCTTTTTTGAGCTGCACCTGAAATATGAAGAGCTGTATTCACGGACACAAATCATCATTGACGACCTTGCAGAAAGGATCCTGACACTGGAATCCACACCTTTGCACCGCTTCCAGGACTACCTGGCGGAAAGTGCACTCCCTGAAAACGCAACCATACATGAAGGGAAGCCTGGCATGCAATATATCCTGGATGCACAAAAAGAGCTGATCACACTTGAAAAAGAAATCCTGGATTTAGCTTCAGAAGCTGGTGACGAAGGTACTAATGCGATGATGAGCGACCTGATCCGCGAAAAGGAGAAAACCAACTGGATGTTCTCCGCATGGCTAAACAAGTAATTAGAAATTAATCATAAACAATAAAACAGACAACATGAGTATTTTAGTAGGCAAGAAAGCCCCATCTTTTTCCGCAGGTGCAGTAATCAACGGCGGTGAAGTAGTTGAGAATTTTTCATTAGACCAGTACCTTGGTAAAAACCACGTATTATTTTTCTTTTATCCGAAGGACTTTACATTTGTATGCCCTTCTGAGCTGCATGCTTTCCAGGCTAAATTAGCTGAATTCGAAGCACGCGGAACTAAAGTGGTTGCTTGTTCCACGGATACTGAAGAATCTCACTGGGGATGGTTGCAGGTACCTAAAGCAAAAGGTGGTATCGAAGGTGTAACTTATCCAATCGTTGCAGATACCTCCAAAACGATCTCCGAAGCTTACGGTGTACTTGCAGGTGAGTATGAGTATGACATGGAAGGCCGTCTGGCTGCAACAGGTCCGATGATCGCTTACAGGGGATTATTCCTGATCGACAAAGAAGGAACGGTAATGCACCAATTGGTGAACAACTTCCCGCTCGGAAGAAACGTAGATGAAGCGCTCCGCATGGTAGATGCTTTGCAGTTCTTCGAAGAAAACGGAGAAGTATGTCCTGCAAACTGGACGAAAGGTGAAGCAGGAATGACTGCGAGCTTCGAAGGTGTAGCGGAATACTTAGCGGCTAATTAATATTAAAAACGCCATAAATAGAAAAAACGTCCGGTTGTAAACAGCCGGGCGTTTTTTTTGTCTTCTATGTGTCTAGTCCTGAGATAAAATCACTTGATGATCTCTGTCTGGAAAATCACTTCACGGTCTTTTTCAATGATCAGGGAATAAAATCCCATGGCGAGCATGCTTACATCCATTTCGGTATACTTCAGCGTCAGCTGCCGTTGGTCGATGATCTGTCCGGCCGTGTTCACGATCTTAATATCAAGCGCTTTGAATACGGTATCTCCCATATCAATGGTAACGATATCATTGACTTTTTTCGGATAAATAAGAATATTCGGATAATGAATGTCCGCCAGTCCTAAACTGGACGAAGGACGCAGTACAATAATGCTCGCGTTGGTATTGTTATTTGTCGCAATGTAAATCTCCCCATTAGGACCTACGCAAAGGTCTCTTAACCTGCCATAGATATTTACCAGGTAATCGTCCTGGCTCTGCAAGGTATCTCCGGAAGCATTCAGCTTGAGTGTACGTATCTTCATATCTTTCAGCACAGCTATTAAAAACCGGCCGTCAAATTCCGGGAATGCAGGATTTTCATAATAAACCATGCCGGAAGGTGCAATTGTTGGCGTCCATGCGACAATCGGCTCTTTCACATTATGATCTGCGCAAAAAGCCATTTCAGAAGGTGTGTTGCAAAATCCTTCTACATTCGGCCAGCCATAATTAGCACCTGCCTCCAATGCCTGAAATTCATCATCGTTTGAGGGTCCGTGCTCGGTCATATAGATAGATCCGTCAGGCATCATGCACAATCCCTGCGGATTCCTGTGTCCATAAGAGTAAACGCGGTTGTTTGGAAACGGATTGTCCGGTGGCACAGAACCGTCCGTTTTTACTCTCAGTATCTTACCGCTCAATGAATTCAGGTCCTGCGGCAAATCAGTGTCCTGCGCGTCACCGGTAGACATGAGCAGCGTACCGTCGTTGAGGAACAAAAGCCTGGAACCGTCATGAGACGTATACCCGGGAATGTTGTCTATCAGCGTCACCGGATTGATCAGCGCATTAGCCGTATACTGGTATTTTACCAGTCTTTCTCTGATATTACCTGAGGTACCGTAAGTATACACTAAAAATACTTCAGGGGAATTCTGAAAATCCGGGTGTAGCGCCATGCCGAGCAGGCCTGCTTCTCCCTGGTCAAAAATATCATCACTGATATCAAGAACTACATTGCGTTGCTTGCTGATTGGATTGATGCGGCTGACTAAGCCTTGCTTTTCCGTAATCCAGAGGTGGTCATCAGATCCCCAAACCATTTCCCAGGTAGACCCTGCACCTGTGAAAAGTGTATCCACCGTAATATCAGTATTTCCGATAGAGATCGTTCCTTGTGCGAAACTACTCATTGAAGCAAGAGACGAAAGGAACAGAACAAGTATTTTTTTCTTCATAACTTTTCTATTTATCAATTGCATACAATATACCCATTCATTAAGCGCCAAACAATATGGCGTCAGCCAAAAAATGTCATTTTTGATCGGCTGGAAGTTAATGTTTATTAAATAAATCTGTTTGAGATTATTAATATCTATTTCTATCATTTTTAAGTACTCAGTTTATAACAAGTTATTAATCTTTCAACTTCTTATGGTTAGCACCATGAAAATTCTCCACTTTTTGCTGGTCCAAAAAGTTCGCAAAAAGGACCTCCGTAAGGGCCTCAGTAATGAAATATCTTTTCCACTTCCAGAAACGGAAAATGTCAGTGATCTCTACGCGAGCTACGAGCTTCCTCCATTTTTAGCCGTTCCCGTTGCGTTTCAAGCCTATTTCATTACTGAGGCCCCGTTCATCCCATCTGTATTATTTCTTCATCGCCTGGCGGCTTTTACGGATTTCCGGGAAAGGATCGAATTTTCTTCTCGACTAAGGCTATATAAAGGCAGTGCACGTTCAACACTGGTGCGTGTACAAGTTTTAACCGGAGGCAACCGTTTGCCCGGCTTTAAGGTTACTTTTGTTCAATGAACTTTGTCGACATACTGATTCTTGTCCCGTTGGGATATGCCGGCTGGAAGGGCTTCAAACATGGACTGATCATTGAGGTTTTCACACTGCTTGCACTGCTTGTAGGCATTTATGCCGGGATACACTTTTCTGATTTCACTGCCAGATGGCTGAGAGAAACTTTCGGATGGGAATCCGAATACCTTCCCGTAGTAGCATTTACACTCACGTTCCTGGCGATAGGCGCCATGGTCTATTTTGCAGGAAAGATGATAGAGCAGGTAGCCCGGGTGACGAACCTTACACCGGTCAACAAATTTTTCGGCATCGTTTTCGCTGTACTTAAAATGACATATTTTGTCAGTGTATTTATTGTCCTGATCGAGTCTTATGATGAGAAGGGTGAATTCATCCCGCCATCCATGAAAGAAAAATCATTGCTGTATAAACCTGTACTGAATGTTTCAACAACAACTATTCCCGCATTGAAAAACAGTACCATTTTCATCCGGAACGCGTTCTATTCAGACAGCACTTCGCTGACAGTAGACCAGGCGCTGAGAGCCAAAGAAATTGCGGACAGCCTGGGGATCGATGCGGAAGACGGAAAAGAGCTATATGATGTATACCAGCGATATGAAACCAATAAAGATTAGGCAATACCTGCTGCTCATTTGCCTGGCCTGCATGATGCAGGGTGGCTTTGCGCAGACTGCATCTTTTTACGACAGT
>Ga0247732_10001337_pt1 | contig 10123 bp, 3 predicted proteins | sample UWRJL163409C2_FD_180940 | JGI IMG/M metagenome (GOLD analysis project Ga0247732, IMG submission 180940) | Plant litter microbial communities from Arlington Agricultural Research Station in Wisconsin, United States - UWRJ-L163-409C-2 | ecosystem: Environmental > Terrestrial > Plant litter >...
ATCAGCGCAGCGAGCGCATCGGCGAGTACCTGGATATTCTCCAGCAATTGCTCACGCCCAATGCCAATGGCCTGGATTACCAGGGCCGTTATTTCCAGCTGGAAAACGCCGGGGTCGCCCGCCGCGAATTACCCGCGCCCACGCTGGTACTGGACGACAGCCAAAGCCATACGCTGCTGGCCGCCCATGCCCACACCTGCCTGCTCGCGCCGGGCCATCCCAAGGTGCTGGCCAAGCACATACAACGCTGGAAGGCGATTCAACCGTCACTGGCGTTTGCCTGCACCTTTGGCCTGATTCTCGGTGACAGCGAAGACCTCGCCTGGGAGCACGCCGCCGCGTTATTACCGGTACCGGCGTTGCCCGATGAACCCCTCGCCACCCTGCCCCGCGCCCGCCACCCGCTGCGCCAATGGGAAGTGCACCCGAACCTGCTGCAACGCGCGCCTGGGCAACCGCTGATCCTGGTGGGCACTCCGCAACAGCTCGCCACGCGCCTGCAGGAACTGCACGGGCTGGGCCTGGACCAGGTGATCCTGGAAGGCGGCCCGGCGGTCAGCGACGTGCTGCGCTTCGGCGAGCAAGTCGCCCCCCTTTTGCGCCAGGAGCGCCCGTAGCATGAACACAGATGCACGCCCACCGATCCAGCTGGACTGGTTTTTACCCACCAATGGCGACGGCCGTCACCTCACCAGCAGCGGCTTGCCCAAGGTCGGGCTGTTCCAGCAAGGCGAACGCGCACCGACCCTGGACTACCTGCGCCAGATCGTGCGCGCCACCGAGCAGGCCGGTTTCGACGGCATCATGGTGCCCACCGCCAGTGGCTTCGAAGACCCCTGGCTGATCACCGCCGTGCTGGCCCAGGAAGTACGTAGGCTGAAATTTCTGCTCACGTTGCGTCCCGGCACCGAGCTGCCCGCCTACACCGCCCACCGCGCGGCCACCTTGCAACTGCTCAGCGAAAACCGCCTGGCGCTGCACGTGGTGACTGGCTCCAGCCGTTTCGAACAGCGCTCCCTGGGCGACTTTCTCGAACACGATGAACGCTACGCGCGCACCGCCGAATTCCTTCAAGTGTTCCAGGCCGTCTGGGCCGGCGAGCCCCAGGCGCATCCCGGGCGCTACTACCGCAGCGGCCTTCACACGCCGATTGCACCGGGCGCGCAGGTGCCTTCCATCTATTTCGGCGGCGCCTCCGAGGCCGCCGAACGCGTCGGCGCGGCCCACGGGCAAACCTACCTGATGTGGTGCGAGCCGCCGTTGATGATCGCCGAACGCATCCAACGCATGCGCGACCTCGCCGCTGCCCAGGGCCGCACCCTGCGTTTCGGCCTGCGCCTGCATGTGTTCGCCGCCCCCACCGACGACGCGGCCTGGGCCCATGTGGAGCGTTTGCTGGAAGAAATCCCCAAGGACGCGATCGACCAGGCACAACGCCAGATGGCCGCCTACGAGTCCGTCGGCCAGAGCCGCCAGACCCAACTCATGCAAGGCCGTGGCCGTGGCGCGCGGGAGCTGGAAGTGTCGGCCAACCTGTGGGCGGGCGTGGGCCTGGTACGCGGCGGCGCAGGCACCGCATTGGTGGGCAGCTACGCGCAGGTGGCGGAGCGGATCGAGGAGTATCACCAGCTGGGGGTCGACAGTTTTATCCTGTCGGGCTTTCCGCACTTGGAAGAGGCGATTCACGTCGGGGCGGAAGTGTTGCCGTTGTTGCGCAGGATCGCTGCCACCTCGACGACCTCCTGTGGGAGGGGGCTTGCTCCCGATAGCGGTGGGTCAGTGAAGTGAGGTCGACTGACGCACCGCCATCGGGAGCAAGCCCCCTCCCACAGTTAACCGCATGCAGAAGGCCGCCATCTTTAGGCAAGCCAGCGCTACGTTGGCCGCTTTGCCACCGTCAGATCCGCCGACGACGGTTGAGTGCAGGGATGGCCGTCTGCGGTACCTCCACACGCTGCACCTGGGCCGTGGTGCAGGCGGCCAGCTGCGCCAGGGTTGGATGGCTGAACAACGTTCGCGCATCCACCTCCAGCCCCGCCTTGCGCAGCCGCGCCACCAGGTTCACCGCCAGCAGCGAATGCCCGCCCAACTCGAAGAAATGGTCATGGCGCCCGACTCGCTCCAACTTCAAGACCTCGGCCCAGATGCCCGCCATCAAGGTTTCAATATCCCCCGCCGGTGCCTCATAACTGCGGCTGACCACCGCCTCCAGCCCAGGCTCGGGCAGCGCCTTGCGGTCAAGCTTGCCAGCGGGGTTGAGCGGCAACGCCTCCAGTTGCACAAACGCCGCCGGCACCATGAACTCCGGCAGCTGCGCCAGCACATGCGCGCGCAATGCCTCCAGGCTCGGCGCCTCGGCACGCAGGGTGAAATAAGCGACCAGCCGCTCATCGCGAATCAACACCGCCACCTCACGCAAAGCCGGATGCGCGAGCAGGCGTGACTCGATTTCCCCCAGCTCCAGGCGCACGCCGCGCAGCTTGACCTGGAAGTCATTGCGCCCAAGGAACTCCAGGTTGCCGTCCGGGCGGTAGCGCACCAGGTCGCCAGTGCGATACAGCCGGTCGCCAGCCACGAACGGGCTGTCGATAAAGCGTTCGGCAGTCAACTGCGCCTGGCCCAGATAGCCGCGCGCCACGCCAACCCCACCAATGTGCAGTTGGCCGCTGACCCCCAGCGGCACCGGCGCATCGTGCGGGTCCAGCACGTACAGGCGGGTGTTGCTGATCGCGCGGCCGATCGGCAGTTGCAGCGCGGGCACGCGCGCGCCGGGCTCCAGAGTCCACGCGCTGCTGTCCACCGTGGCTTCGGTGGGGCCGTAGACGTTGTGCAGACGCACCTTGGGCAAGCGCGTTTGCACGGCACGGGCCAGGGCCTCGGTGAGTTCTCCGCCGCCACACAGCACGTCGGTGAGGCTGGTGCACTGGGCGGACTCTTCCAGTTCAAGGAACTGCTGCAGCATCGCCGGCACGAACTTGATCACGCTGATCTGCTGCTCGCGGATCACCTGCGCCAGGTACGCCGGCTCGCGATGCCCGTCGGGTCGCGCCAGCACCAGGCGCATGCCGTTGGTGAGCGGCCAGAACAACTCCCACACCGAGCCATCGAAACTGAACGGCGCACGCTGCAACAAGGCGCCGTGCTCGGCGTGCGGGCACAGCAGGGAGCCCCAGTGCATCAGGTTGCCCAGGCCACGGTGTTCGATCATCACGCCTTTGGGCGTACCGGTGGAGCCCGAGGTGTACATCACGTAGGCCAGGTTGGCGACACCGAGGCCCGGCACCAAAGGGTTGCCCTCGGGCGCCTGGCTCCAGGCGCAGTGGTCGAAGTCGATCACCGGGATCGTCACCTCACCCGCCACCTCGCGTGTGGCGGCGTGCACCAGCAGCGCCACCGGCTGGCTGTCGTGCAGCATGTAGGCCAGGCGCTCGCGAGGGTAGCCCGGATCCAGCGGCACATAGGCGCCGCCAGCCTTGAGAATCGCCAGTAAGCCCACCACCAGGTCCAGCCCGCGTTCGACGCACAACGCCACCCGCGCATCCGGCTGCACGCCGCGCTCGCGCAAGTGATAGGCGAGCTGGTTGGCGCGCTGGTTGAGCTGGCGATAGGTCAGTTGCTGCTCACCGGCTTGCACCGCAATGGCATGCGGGCTCAGCCGCGCGTGGGCTTCGAACAGCGCGTGGAGGGTCAGCGCATCGGGGTAGTCGGTGGCGGTGGCATTGAACTCCACCAGCAGCGTTGCCAACTCGCTGGCAGGCAGCACCGGCACCGCGCGCAACGGCAGGCCTGGGGTGGTTTCCAGGGCGTCGACAAGGCCGGTCAGCACCGTGTCGAGGTAGCCCAACAAGCGCTCGGCGCCGACCTCGCGCGGGGCCTTGGCCTTGAGTTGAAAGCCGCTGGCGATGTCGTCCACGGTGAGCATCAACGGGTAGCTGAGGATGTCTTCACTGCTGAGCAAGGCAATGCCGGGCACCAGCTTCAGCTCAGGGTCGGCGGCGGTGTGACGGTAATTGAGCAGGCTGTTGAACAGCGGCGCCGTGCTGCTGCAACGCTGGGCCAGGGCGAGCGAGGCTTGCTCATGGGCGAGCAAGGCGCTGAGCTGGCGATGGGTGTCGTGCACCGCATCCACCACGCTCTGCCCGGCCAGGCGCAGGCGCAGTGGCAAGGTGTTGATGAACATGCCCAGGGCCCGGTCGGCGCCCTCGCCCGCTTGCAGGCGGCCAAGCAGCACGGTGCCGAACACCACATCATCGCGACCGGCCACGCGGCTGAGCACCTGCGCCCAGGCCAGGTGGAACAGGCTGGCGGCGCTGACGCCAAGGCTACGCGCCTGGGTACGCAGGCGTTGGTTGAGGCCAACGCTCACGGGCCGCTCGCAGGCATCGATGTTGGCGCGATCCGCCTGGCGCTCCTGAAGACCAAACGCCAGGGTCGGCTCGTCGACCTGCGCCAGGCGCTCGCGAAAGAACGCCTCGTGGGCGGCCAACCGCGCGGGCAGGCGGGTTTGCGCGACCACGTTGCGGTACGGCACCGGTGTCGGCAACTGCGCCTGTTCACCGAGCAGATGGGCGCGGATTTCATCCACCAGCACAGCGGTCGAGGTGGCGTCGTTGACCAAGTGATGGAAACGCAGGCGCGCAACCCAGCGCTCGGGCTCCTGGGCGTAATCCAGGGCCATCAGCGGCGCCTGGCGCAGGTCCAGCGCAGGGCACGCCTCGCCCAGCGGCGCAACGCGCAAGCGGGCTTCGCGCCACACCACTTGCATCGGCTGCTCAAGGGCGTCCCAGGCCAGGCTGGTGCGCAGGATGTCGTGGCGGTTGATCACCTGTTGCAGGGCCTGGGCAAATGCGTCCAGCTGGTCGCGGCGCGCAAAGCTGAACAGCGCGTGTTGCTGGTACGGATCGCGCTCGTCGGTGAGGTGGTGGTAGAGCAAACCTTCCTGCAACGGTGCCAGCGGGTAGATCTCCTGCACATTGGCGGCGCCGCCGGGGATGCCCGCGACGATGCGCTCGATGCTCGGCTGGTCGAGGTCGGCCAGGGCCAACAGATCCGGGGTGATGTGCGTGCAATCCGCCGGCACGCGATTGGCCGGCACCGCCGCCTCAGCCCCCTCACTTGCCGCCGCCAACGCGGCCAACGTCGGTTGGCCGAACAGCACCTGCACATCCGCACGCAGGCCCGCCTGGCGCATGCGTTGCACCAGTTGCACCGCCAGCAATGAATGCCCGCCCAACTCGAAAAAGTGATCATGCCGCCCCACCGGCTGCACCTGCAGCAGCTCGGCCCAGATCTGCGCCAGGGTGGTTTCAATACCCTCGCGCGGGGCCTCGAACACGCGTGCCACGTAGGCGTCCTGCGTCGGCACCGGCAAGGCCTTGCGGTCGAGCTTGCCGTTGGCGGTCAGCGGCCACCTGTCGAGTTTCACGTAGGCCACGGGCAGCATGTAGTCCGGCAGCGCGGCGTGCAGGTGAGCCCGCAGCGCTTCGCTATCCACCTCATCACGCGCGACAAACCAGGCCTGCAATTGCCCCTCACGGTGCTGCACCACGGCTTCGCGGACCGCCGGGTGGTTGGCCAGCGCCGCTTCGATTTCCCCCAGTTCGATGCGCACGCCACGGATTTTCACCTGGTCGTCATTGCGGCCCAGGTAGTCCAGCGTGCCATCCGCCAGCCAGCGGGCCAGGTCGCCGGTGCGGTACATGCGGCCAGGGTTGAAGGGGTCATCGAGGAAGCGCTCGGCGGTCAGTTCGGGACGGTTCAGGTAACCGCGCGCCACGCCTTTGCCGCCGATGTACAGCTCCCCCGGCATGCCGATGGGCACCGGGCGCTGCTGCGCATCGAGCACGTACACGGTGGTATTGGTGATCGGCGCGCCGATATGCAGCGGCTGGCCCGCCTCAACGCGACCGGAGGTGGCGACCACCGTGGCTTCGGTGGGGCCGTAGTTGTTGATCACCTCGAAGCTCTGTGCCCGCGTGAACCCTCGCAGACGGTCGCCGCCGATCAGCAAGGTACGCAGGGTCGGGTGTTGCAGGCCTTGGCTGAAGGCGTACTCGGCCACCGGCGTCGGCAGGAAACTCACCTGCAACGGCTGGCTGCGCCACCAGCCCAGCAGCGCGTCAAGGTCTTGCGCGCCATCGTGGGCCGGCGGCAGGTGCAGGGTCGCGCCCACGCACAGCGCCGGCCACACCTCCCACGCCATCGCATCAAAGCCAAACCCGGCCACGCTCGCCGTGTGGCTGCCGGCGTGCAGGTTGAAGGCCTGGCAGTGCCAGTCCACCAGGTTCGCCAGCGTGTGGTGCTCAACCATCACCCCCTTGGGCAAGCCGGTCGAGCCGGAGGTGTAAATCACATAGGCGAGGTGTTCAGGCGTGACGGCCACACGCGGGTTGCTGCCCGGGTGGAAGGTCGGGCGGTCCAGCTCGATCACCGGCACCTCCAGCGCCGGCAAGCGTGGCAGCAGGTCATGCTGGGTCAGCACCACCACCGGTGCGCTGTCCTGCAGCAGGTAATGCAGGCGCTCGGCGGGATGGGCCGGGTCCAGCGGCACATAGCAGGCACCGGACTTGAGCACCGCCAGCAGCCCCACCAGCGTGTCCAACCCGCGCCGCGCCAGCACCGCCACGCGATCATCCGCTTGCACGCCGTGCTCAAGCAGGTGATGGGCCAGGGCATTCGCCTGCTGATTGAGCTGGGCATACGTCAGCTCCCGCCCCTGCTGCGCAGCGGCCACGGCATCGGGTGTGCGTGCGGCCTGGGCTTCGATGCGGGCGTGCAGGGTGTGCGGTTCGCGCGTGAGCTGGGCGGTGGCATTCCACTGTTGCAATTGGGCCTGCTCGGCCGGCGTCACCAGCGAAAATTCGCCGAGCGTGCGTTCAGTGTCGTCCAGGCCCTGCTCCAGCAGCCCGATAAGACGCTGTGCCAGCGCCTGGACTTCGTCGTGCTGAAAATACGCCTGGTTGTAAACACAATGCAGGCACGCAGTGGCCTGGTAGCGGTTGCTGCGCAGGTGAACGGCCAGGGGCAGCGGCTCATGGTGGTTGGAGACCTTGACCGCGCGGCCCTGCACCTGACCGAAGCGCAGGTCATGGTCGTCCTGCTCGAACGATACGGACAGGTCGAACAACTGGCCGCGATCACTACGCCGCAAGCCCAGCTCGCGGTTCATCTCGCTGAGGGGGAAACGCTGGTGGCGAAAGTCCTGCTTGAGCTGGTCGCGTACGCCGCGCACCAGCGCACCAAAGGGCAACTGCTCGCTGAACTGGAAACGCACCGCACTGACCTGGGCAAACAAGCCGACGGTGCCACGCAAACCCGCGTTGGAACGGTTGAGGATCGGCACCCCCACCACCCACTCATCACGCTGGTGGGCGCGGGTGAAGTACACATACATCGCGGCCAGCAACACATGAAACGCCGACGCCTGGTAACGGTTGGCCACGTGCTCCATGCGTTCAAGCAGCGCCGCCGCGAAGGGCTCGACCAGGCTGCTGCTCGACGCCTGCGCGGTGTGCCGGGGCACCAGCAACGGCTCGGGCAGTACCTGGTACTTGTCGAGCCAATAGGCGCGATCGCGCGGGTAGCGAGCGGATTGCTGGTAGTGCTGGTCGGCGTGGATAAAGTCGATATAGGACGCTGCCGCCGCGTCCACCTGACGGCCCTGCTCCAGTGCGCTGTACAGCTGCGCCAGGGATTGCAGCATCTGGCCAAAGCCCCAGCCGTCGAGGATCAGGTGGTGGGCCTGGGTGCCAAGGCGGTAGTGGTTGTCGTCGAGTTTGACCAGGAAAAACCGGAACAGCGGCGCGCCTTGCAGTGCGTAGGGCCGGGCCATTTGCGCGTGCATCAAGGCCAGGCTCGCAGCGTGCGGGTCGGGCAGCGCAGTAACGTCGTGCAGCGGCACCTCCACCGCGCAGGCAGCGCTGAAGGTCTGGCGGGGCAAGCCATCGGCATCGCTGTGCAGCTGCGTGCGCAACGCATCGTGCCTGGCCACCAATTGCTCGACGGCGCGCTGGATCAACTCGGGCACCACCGCCCCGGCAAAATCCACATAGCCGCCGATGTTGTACAGCGGTGAATCACCTGCGCGCAGTTGGTCGAGCCAGACGTCCTGTTGGGCGGCGGTAAGGGGGAAGCTGGAGGAATGCTTCATAAGATCCTTCTCATGGTCAGGCACTGGCCGCACGTGGACGGCGAAATGGCCGGATTTGAGCATGGGGTCCAGGGAGGGTCTGCCACCTGAAACCCGGACAGCAAAAAGGAGGGCAAACGGGCTTGGCTGATGGTTCATTGCTGAAACGATTAAAGGGCTGTAGGAGATTGGCTATTCCTGGGCGATGTCGCTTTTTGAGGATGGTTTTTAAAAATAAATATTTACCTTTAATATCAATTAGTTAATTAACCACAAGGCAAATTTTTGAATTATCTCAGCTGGTTTTCAATGTCAGAAACGTCGAATTAATGACGATGTTTTTGTGGCACGTTGTGTCCCTCGTTTCTGCTACATACGTAGGACAAATCCCCGGGCTAAATACACTCTCGAGTGCCGACGCTGCTTCATGAGGAACGGATCGCCCCGCAGAGACCCAGGGAGTTTGTGACGGTTTTCGACATCAAGGATGAGATGGCTATGAGTTTGACCAGCAGTATGACCCCCACCCCAGGGCCGCATTTTTATGCCGAAATGGGCGAGTTGATTTCCAATAGCGGCCACGCCGATTTTGCCGCCCACATGCTGCGCCTGGTGGACAAATGGGTGCCGATCCACCTGGTGGATCTCAGCGAGTGGACCCTCGACGAGTTGCGCGACAGCGTACTCGATATCAAGTTGCTCGGCAGCGCAGGCCAGAAGCAGGACCTGCCGCCGCCCCTGTCCTTGCCTTCGATCAATGACCACCCGTTGCTGCGCGACATGCTCGGCATGCAGGACCCGTTGCTGATCCAGCTCAAGGCCAAGGCCGACAGCGCGCACCCTCGGGGCACCTCGCACCAATGCAACCTGGTGTCGCGCCAGGGCAACCGGCGCTGTGTGATTTCGTTCTACCGGCCGCCTGCCCAGCGCGGTTTTTCCCTGGCCGAGCTGTCGTTTCTCAAGTGTTTGTCGGACACGCTGCTGCCGTTGATCGAGTGGCACGCCCAAAGCCTGCGCCAGGCGCCGCAGCCGCAGGTCGAGCCGGCCCACACGCTGCTTGAGCAATCGCAATTGCAACGTGAGTTCTACAAGCGTTTGTCGCTGGGTGACATCACCCTGTCGGCGCGCGAGCAGGAGGTGTGCCTGGGCCTGTTGACCGGCGGCACCGTGCCACAAATGGCGGAAAAACTCAGTGTAAAAAACAGCTCGATCGAAACCTACCTCAAGCGCGCCGCCGCCAAGTTAGGCGTCAGTGGTCGGCATGGCTTGGCCAAATGGATGATTGGCGCCTGATGCATAAATTGAGCACATTCGCGATGGCATGGATGCTCGGCGGTTGCTCGCTGATCCCGGACTATCAAAGCCCCCCGGCCCCCGTGCCGACGCAGTATCCCCAGGCAGGTGTGTACGCAATGGCGCAGTCCGGTACGTCGGACTGGCAGCACCTGTTCCGTGACCCGGCGCTGCAACGCTTGATTGGCGATGCCCTGGTCAATAACCGAGACCTGCGGGTGGCAGCGCTGAACGTCGAGGCGTTCCAGGCGCAGTACCGTATCCAGCGGGCGGACCTGTTCCCGGCGGTGTCCGCCACCGGGGCCGGCCAACGTCGGCGTTTGCCGGGGGATGTGACCGGCACGGGCAAGCCGGCGATTACCTCCAGCTACTCGGCGACCCTGGGGCTCAGTGCCTACGAACTGGATTTGTTCGGCCGCATCCGCAGCCTCAGCGAACAGGCCATGCTCACCTACATGGGCACCGAAGAGGCGCGGCGCAGCGCACAGCTGAGCCTGGTGGCGAACGTTGCCAATGCCTACCTGACCTGGCGCGCCGACCAGGAACTGCTGGCCCTGGCCCACCAGACCCTGGACGCCAACGAGCATAGCCTGCGCCTTACCAGTCGCAGCAAAACCGCCGGCAAAGCCTCGGCGCTGGATGTGGTGCAAGCCCGTACGAGCGTCGAAAGCACCCGCGCCAGCGTGGCCCGCTATGAACGCC
>Ga0247732_10001338_pt1 | contig 10120 bp, 9 predicted proteins | sample UWRJL163409C2_FD_180940 | JGI IMG/M metagenome (GOLD analysis project Ga0247732, IMG submission 180940) | Plant litter microbial communities from Arlington Agricultural Research Station in Wisconsin, United States - UWRJ-L163-409C-2 | ecosystem: Environmental > Terrestrial > Plant litter >...
CGGCGCATTCGGCGGCGCCGGGGGAGCAGCCGGTTTCGGCGGCTTCAGCGATATCTTCGAGACGTTCTTCGGGGGCGGAGGCGGCGGCGGAAGCCGCGGTCCGCGTCCACGCTCGCGTCGCGAACGCGGGCAGGACGCGCTGGTGCGGGTCACACTCGAGCTCGACGACGTCGTCTTCGGCGTGCATCGCGACCTCGAGGTCGACACCGCCGTGCTCTGCGAGACCTGTCAGGGGGCCTGCACCCAGCCCGGTACGTCGGAGGTCACCTGCGACATCTGCCATGGCAGCGGGCACATCCAGCGCACCGTGCGCAGCCTCCTCGGCAACGTCGTCACGAATCAGCCGTGCGGAACGTGCCAGGGACACGGCACGACCATCCCCTATCCCTGCGCGACCTGCCAGGGCCAGGGGCGCGTGCGCGCTCGTCGCACCGTATCGGTCGACATCCCGGCGGGTGTGGAGACCGGCCTGCGGCTGCAGCTGCCCGGTTCCGGCGAGGTCGGACCCGCCGGTGGGCCCAACGGCGACCTCTACCTCGAGGTCACGGTCGCTCCGCACGAGACCTTCAGCCGGGACGGCGACGACCTCCTCGCGACCCTCGAGGTGTCGATGTCCGATGCCATCCTCGGCACGAACACCACCATCGACGCCCTCGACGGATCGGTCGATCTCGAACTTCGCGCGGGCATCCAGGGCGGCGACGTGCTGACGATCAAGGGTCGCGGCATCACCCCGCTGCGGGGAACCCAGCGCGGCGACCTCCGTATCGGCGTGCACGTGGTCACACCGACCAGGCTCGACGCCAAGGAGCGCGCGCTCATCGAAGACTTTGCCAAGCGCACGAAGGCGCCCGCACCGCACCTGGCCGAGTTCCACCAGGGCCTGTTCGCGAAGCTCCGCGACCGCTTCCGCAACGTCTGATCGTGGCGCTGCACTTCCTCTCCGACGCGGCGACGACGGCTCGGCCCGGCGATGACGTCGTGCTCGAGGGCGCCGAGGCCCACCACGCGGCATCCGTTCGTCGTCTTCGGGTCGACGAGGAGGTCACGGTCGGCGACGGCCGGGGCGTCTGGCTCACCGGGCGCAGCATGGCCGTCAGTCCTCGCGAGGTGACGGTGCGAGTCGCGACTCGCCGGGACGAACCTGCACCGAGCCCGCGGGTGATCCTCGTACAGGCGCTCGCGAAAGGCGACCGCGACGAGCTCGCGGTGCAGGCCGCGACCGAGCTGGGGGTCGACGCGATCGTGCCCTGGCAGGCCGAGCGCAGCGTGTCGCGCTGGGACGGCAAGGCCGACAAGGGCATCGCGCGCTGGACGACCATCGTGCGCGAGGCGGCGAAGCAGGCCCATCGAGCGTGGGTTCCCGAGGTGCGCTCCCTCGCCCGCACGGCCGAGCTCGTCGCGCTGGCCGGCTCGACCCGGATGCTGCTGCTCGATCCGTCGGCGGAGGCTCCCCTCAGCGCGGTGGATCTGAGCGCGGACGCGCGCGACGTCGTGTTCGTCGTCGGTCCGGAGGGAGGGATCTCCCCGGCCGAGCTCACGGCTCTCGAAGAGGCCGGTGCCGAGCGGGTGAAGCTCGGGGCGACGGTGCTGCGCACCTCCACCGCAGGCGCCGCCGCTCTCGCCGTCGTGAGCGTCGCGCTCGGACGATGGTGACGTCGGCGGCCACCGGATCCGCCCGACCCCGCGTCGGTAGACTGGTTCCATGACCGAGACCTCGATCTTCACGCGCATTCTCGAGGGCGAGATCCCGTCGGAGATCATCGCCGAGACGGAGAATGTCTTCGCCATCCGCGACATCGCGCCCAAGGCGCCCGTCCACCTGCTCGTCATCCCGAAGACGGCCGCCTACCGCGACGTCGTCGAGCTCGCTGCCGGTGACCCGGCGCTGCTGGCCGAGGTCGTCGGTCTCGCGCACACGGTCGCGGCCGAGCACGCGGATGGCGAGTTCCGCTTGATCTTCAACACCGGCGCCGGCGCCGGCCAGACCGTCTTCCACGTGCACGCCCACGTCCTCGCTGGCGACCTCGACGAGAAGAGCCTGAATGCCTGAATCCTTCGACGAGACCGTCGTCGAGCACGTCTACGTCGACGGGGTCGCCATGGTTCAGCTGCTCGGTCCCCAGGATCGGCTGCTGCGCGTGGTCGAGAAGGAGCATCCCGGCGTCGATGTGCTCGTACGCGGTAACGAGATCACCCTCAGCGGCGAGGCTCGTGTGGTGGCCGGAGCACTCGCGCTCGTCGAGGAGCTCATCGCCATGACGAAAGCCGGACACGGACTCGAGCCGTCCGATGTGAGCAGCTCGAGCCGCATCCTCCGCTCGGAAGGCGGCCCCCGCCCCTCGGAGGTGCTCGGCGAGGCGATCCTGTCGTCGCGCGGCAAGGTCATCCGTCCGAAGACCCTCGGTCAGAAGGCCTACGTCGACGCGATCGAGGAGAGCACGATCGTCTTCGGGATCGGCCCGGCCGGCACCGGCAAGACCTACCTCGCGATGGCGAAGGCCGTGCAGGCGCTTCAGCGCAAAGAGGTCAGCCGCATCATCCTGACCCGACCCGCGGTCGAGGCCGGCGAGCGGCTCGGGTTCCTCCCGGGCACGCTGACCGACAAGATCGACCCCTATCTGCGCCCGCTCTACGACGCGCTGAACGAGATGATGGATCCCGAGATCGTGCCGAAGCTCATCGCTTCGGGAACCATCGAGGTCGCGCCACTCGCCTACATGCGGGGTCGCACGCTCAACGATTCGTTCGTCGTGCTCGACGAGGCGCAGAACACCACGCCCGAGCAGATGAAGATGTTCCTCACGCGCCTCGGTTTCGGCACGCGGATGGTCGTCACCGGCGACATCACCCAGGTCGATCTGCCGATGGGCGCCTCCGGACTGCGGCTGGTCACCCGGGTGCTGCGCGACATCGACGACATCCACTTCGCCTACCTGACCAGCGCCGACGTCGTGCGTCACACGCTCGTCGGCCGCATCGTCGACGCCTACACGGAGTACGACGAAGAGCGTCTGGCATCCCGGCGGGAGCGCGACGAAGCCGCAGAGATGTCCAACCGCGCCGAGCGCCGCGGCGGTCGCGCCGCTGGACCCCGCGACCACCAGCCGAGACGAGGACGCCCGTGACGATCGAGATCAACAACGAGTCGGGCATCGCGGTCGACGAGCAGGTGCTCCTGCGCCTGGTCGAGTTCGATCTCGCCGAACTGCACGTGAGCCCCGACGCTGACCTCGCCATCGTGCTGGTCGACGAGGGCGCCATGGAGGCACTGCATGTGCAGTGGATGGACGAACCCGGCCCCACCGATGTGCTGAGCTTCCCCATGGACGAGCTGCGCCCGGGCACCGACGACGCGCCGACGCCCGCGGGGCTCCTCGGCGACATCGTGCTCTGCCCGCAGGTCGCGGAGACCCAGGCCGTAGCAGCGAAGCACTCCACGCAGGACGAACTCGTCATGCTCACCACGCACGGTCTGCTGCACCTCCTCGGGTACGACCACGCCGAGCCCGAGGACGAACGAGAGATGTTCGGCCTGCAGAAGGAGCTCATCTCCGGCTTCCAGGCTTCCGAGCGGCGACGTCGCCGCACATGACCGAAACCCTCCTGCTCGTCGCAGCCCTCCTCCTCGTCGCCTTCGGCGGCCTCATGGCCGCGATCGAGGCCGCGCTCAGCGTCACCTCGCGTGCCGACCTCGTCGACCTCACCTCGGAGGGGCGCAGCGTCAACGCCCTGCAGAAGATCGCAGACGATCCCGACGCACACGCGAACGCGGTCGCGTTCATCCGCGTGCTCGCGGAGACCGCGGCCGCGGTGCTGGTCACCGTCGCCTTCACCCTTCTCTTCGACAACATCTGGTGGGCGATGCTCGCGGCTGCCTTGCTGATGACGGGCATCTCGTTCGTCGCGGTGGGCGCGAGCCCCCGCTCGGTGGGACGCCAGCACGCTCGCGGTCTGCTCCTGGGCGCGGCCCCGCTCGTACGGGGCCTGCGGATCCTGCTCGGGCCGCTCGCCTATGGCCTCGTCGCGATCGGCAACCGCGTCACGCCCGGTCTGTCGCAGGGCTCGTCGTTCGCGTCGGAGGAGCAGCTGCTCAGCATCATCGACGAGGCCGCCGAGAACGAGCTCATCGAAGAGGACGACCGCGAGCTCATCCACTCCGTGTTCGATTTCACCGATCGTTACGTGCGCGAGGTCATGATCCCGCGCACCGACATGACGACGGTGGATGCTGCAGCCTCGACGCGCGAGGCGATGACACTCTTCCTCGACACGGGACACTCGCGTCTCCCTCTGGTCGACGACGAGCGTGACGACGTCGTGGGGATGCTCTATCTCAAAGACCTCGTGCAGTTCGGCTTCGAAGACCAGGGCTCCTGGCGCGACGCGCCGATCCGCCGCATCGCACGCCCAGCGATGTTCGTGCCGGAGTCGATGAAGGCGGAGACACTGCTGCAGAAGATGCGACGTGACGCCGTGCACGTGTGCCTCGCGGTCGACGAGTACGGCGGGGTGGCCGGCCTCGTCACGCTCGAAGACCTCATCGAGGAGCTCGTCGGCGACATCTCGGACGAGTACGACGCACGATCGACCGAGGTCGTCGAACTCGAGCCGGGCAGATACCGTCTCAGCGCGCGTGTCGCGCTCGACGAAGTCGGCGACCTGTTCGGGATCGAACTGGAAGACGACGACGTCGACTCGATCGGCGGTCTTCTCGGCAAAGCCCTGGGGCGCGTGCCGCAGCCGGGCGCAACGGCGCAGTACGCCGGACTCACCATGACCGGTGGCGCCTCCCGCGGGCGCGGCCGGGGGCTCGCGACGGTCTTCGTCGAGCGGGCCGAGAGTCTTGACGCGGCGACGACGACCACGGATGGTCGCGCGCCGCAGACCGGGGAGATCCGTCTCCCTCGAAAAGGGGAATGAGATGACCGATTTCCGCTCGGGGTTCGCGACCTTCGTCGGCCGACCCAACGTGGGAAAGTCCACGCTCACGAACGCCCTCGTCGGCGAGAAGGTCGCCATCACGAGCGAGAAGCCGCAGACGACCCGGCGGGCGATCCGCGGGATCGTCAATCGCGCCGACGGACAGCTCGTCATCGTCGACACTCCCGGCATCCACCGGCCCCGCACCCTTCTCGGAGAGCGGCTGAACAACCTCGTCGAGCAGGTGCTCGGCGACGTCGACGTGATCGGGTTCTGCGTGCCGGCGACGGAGAAGGTCGGCCCCGGCGACCGGCGCATCGCCGAATCACTCAGCGGCTACCCGCGCGCGAAGAAGGTAGCGATCGTCACCAAGACCGACGCCGCGAGCCGCGACCAGATCACCGAGCGTCTGCTCGAGGTCGACGCTCTCCGCGAGGACTGGGCGAGCGTGATCCCGCTCTCGGCGACCGCGGGGGAGCAGCTCGACGTGCTCGTGGCAGAACTGATCGGCATGATGCCCGACGGGCCGCCGCTGTATGGCGAAGGCATCGTGACCGACGAGAGCCTCGACGACCGCATCGCCGAGATCATCCGCGAGGCTGCGCTCGAGGGCGTCAGGGACGAACTCCCTCACTCGATCGCGGTGACGGTCGAAGACATCGCGGCCCGTGAGGGCACCGACCTGACCGACATCTACGCCAACATCGTCGTCGAGCGCGACAGCCAGAAGGGCATCATCATCGGGCCCAAGGGCTCGCGTCTCGCCGACGTCGGCGCCCGCGCGCGTGCCGGCATCGAGCCGCTCGTCGGCACCCGGGTCTTCCTGTCTCTGCGCGTGCGCGTGGCGAAGGAATGGCAGCGCGACCCCAAGCAGCTCGGACGCCTCGGGTTCTGAGCGAACGCCTGGGCGCAGCATCCTGGTACGATCTGTGCATGCTTCACGGTCTGCTTCTTCTTAGTCGCCGCGACGAGGCCTCGTTCTAGGGCCCACCTCGTCGCGGAGCTTGTCGTCGGCCCGTCTCTCATTCAACGGAAGCGACAGCATCATGAAGAACACCCAGAAGCCCACGACCGCGCCCATCCACAAGTACCGGCCGTACCACGAGCAGATCCGCGTCGACCTGCCCGACCGCACCTGGCCCGACGCCCGCATCACGCAGGCTCCGCGCTGGTGCGCCGTCGATCTGCGCGACGGCAACCAGGCGCTCATCGATCCGATGAGCCCCGAGCGCAAACTCGTCATGTTCGAGCTGCTCGTGCAGATGGGCTACAAGGAGATCGAGGTCGGGTTCCCGAGCGCGAGCCAGACCGACTTCGACTTCGTGCGCAAGCTGATCGAAGAGAACCGCATCCCCGATGACGTGTCGGTCCAGGTGCTGACGCAGGCCCGAGAGCATCTGATCGCCCGCACCTACGAGTCGATCGCGGGCGCGAAGCGCGCGATCGTGCACTTCTACAACTCGACGAGCGTGCTGCAGCGCGAGGTCGTCTTCCGCACCGACCAGCAGGGCATCGTCGACATCGCCCTGGCCGGTGCTCGCCTGTGTCGCCAGTACGAGAAGACCGTGCCCGAGACCGAGGTGTTCTACGAGTATTCGCCCGAGAGCTACACCGGCACCGAACTCGAGTTCGCCGTCGACATCTGCAACCAGGTGCTCGAGATCCTCGAGCCGACGCCCGAGCGCAAGGTCGTCATCAACCTGCCCGCCACGGTCGAGATGGCCACCCCGAACGTCTACGCCGATTCGATCGAGTGGATGTCCCGTCACCTGAACCACCGCGAGAACGTGCTGCTCTCGCTGCATCCGCACAACGACCGCGGCACCGCGGTCGCGGCCGCAGAGCTCGGTTACATGGCGGGCGCCGACCGCATCGAAGGATGCCTCTTCGGCAACGGTGAGCGCACCGGCAACGTCGACCTCGTCGCACTGGGCATCAACCTGCTGTCGCAGGGCATCGACCCCCAGATCGACTTCAGCGACATCGACCACGTCAAGCGCACGGTCGAGTACTGCAACCAGCTGCCCGTGCCGGAGCGCAGCCCCTGGGCCGGCGACCTCGTCTTCACCGCCTTCAGCGGATCGCACCAGGACGCCATCAAAAAGGGCTTCGAGGCGATGGCCGCGCGGGCCGACGCGCAGGGCGTCACGGTCGACGAGATCGAGTGGGCCGTGCCCTACCTGCCGATCGACCCGAAAGACCTGGGCCGCTCGTACGAAGCCGTCATCCGCGTCAACTCGCAGTCGGGCAAGGGAGGCGTCGCCTACCTGCTCAAGAGCGACCACGCCCTCGACCTGCCCCGCAAGCTGCAGATCGAGTTCTCGGGCGTCGTGCAAGCGAAGACCGACGCCGAGGGCGGCGAGGTCACGAGCGACCAGATCTGGGACGTCTTCACCGACGAGTACCTGCCGGCGCCCGACGTCGCCGACCGCTGGGGGCGTTTCGAGGTGCTCGGCACGCGATCGTCCAGCGATATGACCGGTGACGTCGAGCTGCACGTGAGGCTGCGCGACGGCGAGGCGATCGAAGACACCACCGCGAACGGCAACGGCCCCATCGCCGCGTTCCTCGAGATCGTGCGGTCTCGGGGGATCGACATCTCGCTGTACGACTACGTCGAGCACACGCTCAGTGCCGGCGGCGACGCGCAGGCGGCGGCCTACGTCGAGCTGCGGGTGGAGGGCGAGCGCCTCTGGGGCGTCGGTATCGACGGCGACATCTCCACCGCGAGCCTCAAGGCGATCATCTCGGGCGTCAACCGCGCGATCCGCACTCGCGAGAATGCGGGCGAGCTCGCCGCTGTCTGATCCCTTTCGACCGCGAGACCTCGTTCTGCGCGCGACACCCCGACATTCGACCGGGGTCTCGTGCGTCAGAAGGGGTCTCGCGGTCGTTACGGGAGAGGCGGATGCTACGCGTCGGGCCGGATGACCGGGATCGCCCGGGTCTCGGCGGCGACCTTGCGGCGGTAGAGCATCCGCTGCTCGGGGAGTGAGAGGTCGAACACCACCGCCAGGATGCGGATCACGGCGGTGACGGCGATGCCGGTGATCGCGGCGCCCACCAGCGGTAGGCCGAACGCGGCGGCCGTGGCGAGCACGAAGCATCCCGCTGCCGCCGCCACCGCGTACAGCGAGCCGACGTGCATGATCGCGATGGGAAGCCCCATGAGGGCGTCGCGAAGCACGCCTCCGCCGACCGCCGCGCACACTCCCACGAAGACGGCGGGCACCATCGGCAGGCCCAGCGCCAGCGCCTTGCTGGTGCCGAATGCGCCGAACATGCCGATCACGAAGGCGTCGAGCACCACGATGACCCGGTTCACCCGCTGGAAGACCCCGGCCAGCAGCATCCCCACGAGCGCCGCCCCGGTCGCGACGAGCAGGTACCAGTTGCTCTGCAGCGTGGCAGGAGGAACACCCAGCAGCAGGTCGCGGATGAGCCCGCCGCCCATGCCGATCAGGATGCCGATGATGGCCACACCCAGCAGATCGAGCCGCCGCTGGCCACGGAAGCCCGAGGCGAACAGCGCCCCCTGCACACCTCCGAGCCCGACCGCGGTGAGGTCGGCCCAGAGGGGGATGACGAACTCGGGCTGATCCACCCCACTATTGTCCCGCGTCGGCGGGGCGGTGCCGGCCCGACGTCGCCGGGGCGACCGATAATGGACCGTGCCCACTTATCGCGACGAAGTCGTGATCCTGCGTACCCACAAACTGGGGGAGGCGGATCGCATCCTCACCCTCCTCAGCCGCCGCAACGGAAAGATCCGGGCGGTCGCGAAGGGCGTGCGGCGCACCTCGTCGAAGTTCGGCGCACGTCTCGAACCGTTCATGGTCGCCGACGTGCAGCTCTACCGCGGGCGCACCCTCGATGTCGTGCAGCAGGCCGAGTCGCTCGGATCGTACGGAGCCGACATCGTCGTCGAGTACGAGCGCTACACCTCCGCCAACGCGATGGTCGAGACCGCCGACCGACTCAACGAGTCCGAGGCGACCCCGCAGCAGTATCTCCTGCTGGTGGGGGGCCTCCGCGCCCTTGCCAAGGGCGACCACACCCCGCGCAGCGTGCTCGACTCGTACCTTCTTCGCGTCATGGCGCTGTCGGGCTGGGCGCCCGGTCTCGGCGAATGCGCGCGCTGCGGTACCGCGGGCGACCACCGGTCGTTCGTCGCGCAGTTGGGCGGCATGGTGTGCGCGAACTGCGCGCCGGTCGGCTCGCCGAAGGTGGCACCCGAGACGACCTCCCTTCTCCGCTCGCTGATGGCGGGGGAGTGGGACGCCGTCGACGGCGCACCACAGCACGCCTCCGCCGCGGCATCCGGCCTCGTCGCCGCGTACGCGCAGTGGCACCTCGAGCGCGGCATCCGCTCGCTCGCCCACGTCGAGACGGGAAGAGCGGAGATGACCCGATGAGCCCGAAGCCCTTCACCCACAAGGATGCTGTGCCCTTCCGCCCGCTGGATTGGACCGGCGAGTACCCGCCCGCCTTTCCACGCGGCTCGGTGCCCGAGCACGTGGCGATCGTCATGGACGGCAACGGCCGATGGGCGAACCGCCAGGGACTGACCCGCGTCGAGGGCCATCGCGCGGGTGAGGCCGCACTCCTCGACGTCGTCGCCGGGGCTGTGCAGGCCGGCGTCAAGCACCTCTCCGTCTACGCGTTCTCGACGGAGAACTGGTCGCGCTCGCCCGACGAGGTGCGCTTCCTCATGGGGTTCAACCGCGACGTGCTGCACCGTCGTCGCGACCAGCTCAACGAGTGGGGTGTGCGTGTGCGGTGGGCGGGGCGCAAGCCGCGCCTCTGGGGCTCGGTCATCAAGGAGCTGCAGTACGCCGAGCAGCTGACCGCGGGCAACGACGTACTCACCCTCACGATGTGCGTGAACTATGGCGGCCGGGTCGAGCTCGTCGACGCCATGCGGCGAATCGGCGACGAGATCTCCGCGGGGCGGCTCAAGCCCTCGGCCGTCACGGAGAAGCTCATCCGTCGTCACCTCTACCAGCCCGACATGCCCGACGTCGACCTGTTCGTCCGCTCCAGCGGGGAGCAGCGGACGTCGAACTTCCTGCTGTGGGAGTCGGCTTACGCCGAGTTCGTGTTCCTCGACACGCTCTGGCCCGACTTCCGCCGCACGCACCTCTGGGACGCCATCGGCCACTACCTCGGACGCGATCGCCGGTTCGGCGGGGCGGTC
>Ga0247732_10001340_pt1 | contig 10118 bp, 10 predicted proteins | sample UWRJL163409C2_FD_180940 | JGI IMG/M metagenome (GOLD analysis project Ga0247732, IMG submission 180940) | Plant litter microbial communities from Arlington Agricultural Research Station in Wisconsin, United States - UWRJ-L163-409C-2 | ecosystem: Environmental > Terrestrial > Plant litter >...
AGCAACAATCGGAGAAATTTCTCTGATTAAACCTGAAGACACTACTAAAGTACCCTACTTGAATGTAACTTTCGTTACTAAAGAAGGTAAAGTTCAAGATAAGTTCTTTGTTTCACCTGCAGCTTTGTGGAGATTGAAAAAACTCTTCCTTGCAGCTTGGAAAAAAGACTTAACACAATCTTTTAAATCAGTTGATGAGATTGCAGATTTCTTTATTTCTGCTTTCAAAGCTCCAAAAGAGGTTGGTTTGAAAGTTTTGGTTGAACCAAATGGAGACAGAACATATGCAAGGCTTCCTTTCGATGATTTTGTTTCTCTTGAAATGGATAAGTTTGTACCAAGAGTGGTTGAACCGACAGACGAAGATTATAATAACTTCGTCTATGTTCGTCCAGCAAATAACAATGCGCCAAAGACTACTGCGGCTATTGTTAATGCAGGAACTGGAACTGCAGATGATCCTAGCGAAAGCTGGAAAGCAGTGAAAGAAGATGAAATGTCAGATTTACCATTCTAATATATGAGTTTACAACCCCTTCAGAAATGGAGGGGTTTTTTATTAACATATTATTTTTTTTAATCATGTTGTACAGAGAAAAGCTAAATACAAGTGGAATTGATCATGCTTTTAATGATTTAGAAGCGTATCTAGAGGAATTTGAGGAACATGCAAGAAAATTTTTTCACAACCCTAATTTAAAAATAGCTTTTAAAGTTTATGACGGTAGTACAACAGTTAGTTTAGAAGAGTATCTCCTTAACCATGAGAATGATTATGGTGAGATAAGGGTGTATTTTGTGAAAGACAAGTATTACAACGGATTAAAAACAAAATTTAGTTATGAAGATTATCCAAGTAGTATTTTTACTGGTGGATTTTCTCTCGATCAGATGAGTGGATGTTGTGGAATAGGTATATTTTTTAAAAGCTTTGTGAATATTGATTACCAAAACAATAAATTTGGACATTATTTAGTAAAGCTTTCAAAAATATTAGCAAAAGAAAAAGATTTTACACAGCTATTATGTACCGATGTGGCTACAAATACTCCACAAAAGATTATTTTAGATAAGTTTGGTTTTAAAAAACTACTTACTTTTAATAATATTAAAACAAAAAACGATGTTGAAATTAGATCATGTGATTTAACTGACGAACAATATTATGATGTGATATGGCAGAAGAACAATTTGATTTCGGAAAAGTACGGGATTTTAAAAAAATTACTAAAGAAGATCTCTTCAATAGTTACAACCAAGTAATGTTGTTTGAAAGGTATTTCGGTATGCCGATAAGCCTTAAAAAACAATATCGTAATAGGTTAAGGGATGATAAAGGAGCGGGATGTAAGTTTAAGTTTAAAAACAATGTTTTGTTCTTTAATGATTATGCCGAATCTCGTAGTTATGATGTAATCGAATGGGTAAAGTGTGATTATGGTTTAACTTATGGTCAAGCGTTAGAAAAAATAGCAGAAGACTTTAGATATTCTGATAATACTGCAGTACAAGTTTTTGAATATGAAGATCTTGAGAAAGAAGAAACACTTATTCAAATTGAAGTTCAACCATACACAAAAAAGTTTGTTAATTATTTTGAGGATCATTTAATACATCCAGAAAATTGTCAAAAAGACAATGTCTATTGTGCTAGTAAAGTTTTTATTAATGGACAAGAAGTAAAACTATTCAAAGATGAATTAGTTATTGCTTATTACTTTCCTGATATAAATAAACTTAAAATCCTTAGACCCGAACAATCTAAAAATTACAAATGGAGATCTAACGTTCCTAATACTTATATTGATGGAATAAATGAATTAGATCCAAATGTTAAACACGCTATTTTATTAAAAAGTAAAAAAGACAAAGTGTTTATAAAACAATTAGGTTTTAAAAACGTACTTTCTACTCAAATGGAAGGTAAATTTGTTGTATCTGAAGAAAATGAAAAAATACTTTCGAATTATCGAAAAATAATTTGGATGGATAATGATGAGACTGGTAAAAGTGTTTCTGATTATTATGCAGAACATGGATACAATCCCATCTTATTACCAGATTATTATCGTGAGGTTTTTGGAGTGACTGATCCTACTGATTATTCAAGGGTCTTTAAAGAAACAAGTCAAATTGTAAAATTAATTAACGACGTATTATGAAAAAAGGCAAATTAGTATTTTGCTATGGAACACTTCGTTTAAATCATGGTAACTATAGAGGTCGTATTGAGCCCTATATCTTACGTGGTGAAGCGAAACATGTTGGTAAGATTTGTACAGAACCAAAATTTACCATGCACGGTAAAAGAGCTAGTTTTCCAGCAGTTACGCTGAATGGAGAAACAGCAATTGTTGGAGATCTTTTTGAGATCGAAAGCGAAGAATGCTTAAAAGGACTCGATTATCTTGAAGGACATTACGGAAAAGATAATCCAAAAAATTTTTATAATACTACAGAAATTGAGACTGAACATGGTCCTGCGACTATGTATATTCTTGATAATGTAAGAGATGAAAACAATGTAATAAACTCAGGAGACTGGGAAAATAGATAATCAATTTTTAAAACCTTTTGTTTAATATTATGAGTGGCGTAAAAAAAATTTCTAATGTCTTGTTGGGTTCTGATATAGAATTCTTTCTTCAAGATGTTCAATCAAAAGAAGTCGTATCTGCAGAGGGATACGTAAAAGGAACTAAGCACGAACCACATGTGTTCGATCCAACAAGCAGATTTTGGGCTACAAGCTTAGATAATGTTCTGTATGAAGGAAACATACCTCCAGCCGGAGATAAAGTAACTTGGTTCAGAAATATTGAGAAGTTAAAAAATCACATCAAAAGTACCTTACCAGAGAACTTAGACATTTTAGCAATTCCTTCATATGAGCTTGATGAAAAATGGCTCAACACAGACAACGCAAGAAGATTTGGATGTGATCCTTCTTATTGTGTATGGACAAGAGGTGTAAATGAAGCACCCGATAACAATACCAACTTGAGATCTGCAGGTATGCACGTACATGCATCTTGGGAAGGTATGGATATTGAAGCTATTGAAGAATGGGTTAAGGCAATGGATCTTTATCTTGGTATTCCTTCAGTTCTTATTGAACCAGCGAATAACAGAAGAAAGCTTTATGGTAAAGCTGGAGAGTTCCGTTTCAGTGAAAATTATGATCGTGCGGAATATCGTTCAGGATCATCTTACTTCGCAAAAGATGAAGCTCTTATTAATTATGTGTATGATCAAACACATTTGGCAATTGAATTCCTTAACAATGGTAAGACCATTGATTTAGGTAGTCCTTTGGCAGAAGAGATTGTACAAGCAATTAATACTTCTGATAAAAAATTGGCAGAAAAACTAGTTAAAGAATTTAACATCCCTGTACTTGCATGAAAAAATCAATTCTAGTAGGTAAAGACGGTAAGCCTTCAATGGCTACCGTTTTTGCTGAAATGAAGACTCCTGAGAATAGCATGATTGTCAATGCTAAAAATAAAAAAACACAAGCAAGTTTCTTTAAGTTGTATAACGTACCAGATGCAGGTCAGTTTACAAAAGTTAAAGATCTTGTGTTAAATGACGCAATTGTTATTCGTTGGGGAACCAGAATACAAATACCTGAAAGAGATACCATTGTTTATAACACTAATAAAGGTATTAACAATTCAAGTAACAAATACAATGCAAGAAAAATGCTGCAAGCTGCGGGAGTGAGAATTCCAAAACTTGTTAGCCCCGGTGAATTCAGAGTAGAAGATCTTCCTATTATTGCACGTCCTTTTCAACACAAACAAGGTAAGAATTTCATAGTTATTAAAGACTTTGGAAGTTTTGATGTGCATTATCGGAAAAATTCTGGAAGTTGGTATTATTCTGCGTATGTGGATAAGGATGCAGAATATAGAGTACATTGTGCTCATGGACGTATCTTATCTATTATGAAGAAACCAAAGCCTGCAGATCCAAATATTCTTGCATGGAATCATGCAGTAGTAGAAGATCCATTTGATGCTCTTGAATGGTCTAAATGGGATCTCGAAATGGGTAAACAAGCACTCAGAGCTTGTAAAGCTTTAGAGCTTGATTTTTGCGCATTAGATGTCATTGTAAAAGATGGTGTAAGTTATGTTCTTGAAGCAAATACATGTCCAAGTCTTGTAACTTCTCCTTACAACACAGCGAAATATGCTAAATATTTTGACTGGTTGTTAAGAAAAGAAGAAAAAAGAGAACATTGGGAGTTTGAAGAAAAAGAAAAAGCCGCCTCTCTTGCATGGAAAGACTGGATGTTTGAAGATCGACAGCCAGAAAAGAAAAGAAAGTAAATTAAATAATAAATTAAACTAACATAAATTAAAAAAAGATGAATTGCTTTGCTTTAGTGATCCTATTATTGATAATTTGGAAGGGTTTTCATTGGAAACCAAGTAATGTGCTAAGTTGTGGACAGTGGGGTTATATTGGAGACAGTTATAATCCTTTGAAAATCAAAATCTTGGGTTTATATAACCAAACAAGAGGTGTCCATTCGTGCGGTGTTCATATAGACAATCAAACAGTTAAAGGTACTGGAGATTTGAAACTATGGATGGATTTTATAGCAGCCACTCCCTTACCCGCAACGATTGAGTCGGGAGATAAAGTTATACTGGGTCATGCTCGTCAAGCAAGTTCAGGTAGTTATCCTCACAATGCAGAAAAACAACATCCATTTCATATTGGAAATAAAATTGGACAGCAAAATGGTACAATCAAAAATGATTGGGATTTAGCTAGAAAATATAAAATCAATAGAAATGAGTGGGAAGTAGATACGCAACTACTTTATACAATCATGGATCGCCATGGTTATGATGTATTGGAAGAGTACACAGGCTTTGCAGCCCTTATGTGGAAACATGCGGATACACCAAATGAACTATTTGTGTTCAAAGGAGCTTCTCCATACGAAAAAGACGATAAATTCTATGTTGAAAGACCATTGTATTATCTTCGTGAAGATGATGGATACTATTTCAGCAGTATGCCAGAAGCACTTGATGCAATTAACGATGATCGTGAAGCTTTCAAAGTTGAAACAGTTCCTCACAATTCTGTGATGAGACTGTATTACGATGAAGAAAACATCATTCGTTTCCAAATGATTAAGAAAATTAATCGTGACCTTACAAAAGCAGTATCTGTTCCTTATAACTATAAAGAACATAACGTACTTGTATCGGGAAACGGACAAGCCCATCTCCCCAACGCTACCGGGGCTCCGATGGGCAAGAGCTTAGTGAAGAGCAATACTTCAGGGAGCGGTACGGATGGACAGGGGGCTGCTTCGACGGCGGCTGGAACTAAAGATAACATTGTTGATCTCACAAAAAGAGTAAACAAAGTAAGTTCCAAAGCGAACATGTTTAAAGGTGCAGTAATTGCTCCTGAAAAGTCAATAGGAAAATTTGTAACCCATAAAAATGGACGCTTTTTTTCGGACGACAAGCTTCTTAATGGTATATTCCGAATCAATTCGCAAGGAAAAATCGAAAAACCGATCAAAGGAAATGCAGATACTGACGGAGCGAAATCTTATCAATTCTTTGCGGGACTCATGTTTGAAAACCATACGGCGTATATGGACTTCTGCAGACAACCATGGAGATTAGATAAGGACAGTGTACTTAAGAAGCATAGACATTATTTCAGAAGATGCGCGTTTCAGCCTTTTGCTGACAAACCGGGTTGGGTGATTGAAATGTCTAAATGGTCTAAATATCCTGTTAAAGTGATGCCATATAACTGTTCAAGTGATGAATTTGAAGAGAAATGGTTCCACAAAGGAGAATTGGCTTCAGAAATTATTTCTTGTCCTCCATTTACAGATCAGAAATTTTATTTTCTTGATGGTGGTATTCACGGTAAATTGGTAAGAGATCCTGATGAAGATTATGGAATTGAAACAGTTTTCGGAGTTGAATCCGCTTTTGAAAAAGATTCTGAATTTTCTGACGAAATCACTGATGATGTAAACTGCAAAGATGATTCATGTGAAAATCAAATTTGGGGTTCAGTTCAGATACCTGAACAAGATCTTCAATATGATAACGATGGTAGCTTGAATGATGAAGATTTCAATAGAATTTTTCAACCAAAAAGTCTATGGGATGCAAAATTTGATACTGTAGATGAATACTATAATTCAATGTCTATTGCGAATTTAGTAACTCTACATTATTATGTAGACCACATGTTGAACGAAGATGATAAAGATACTCCGGGTGAAAAGAAAACTGAAATGGAAGTTAAAGATGTTGTTGCAACATTACTGGAAACAGTTGTTAAAAACAAATCTACTATCCGTGAACAAATCCAAAACACCAATATCTTTACAATCGAACAACTTGCCGAATTAGTGCAACAGTCGAAAGAAAAAGACAATAACACGGAGAAATTTGATTTCGTTCGTGGTTTATATCTTAAAGAAACGTCTGCTGCATTTATTAGACAAATGGACGCAGAAAAAGCAGCATTAGCATCAACAACAAAACGTGTTGAAGACGTTGATGAAATCAATAGTGATTTCGAAGACGAAGAAGACGAGGATGATGATGAAGATGGTGAAGATGATGATGAAATTGGAGATACTCTGGCTGAAGCTACAGAAGATATAGCTTCATGCTGTGAGGTTTTTACAATGGTATCTGAAGACTTGGGAAAATATGCCGATAATTCGAAATGCGTGGATTTAAGGAAAATAATCACAACAAGCAATGATGTTCTTAAAAGCGATTTGAAAGAATTCATTGAAAACAGATTTTCAGAACAAGGTAGATTAGTTAGTAAATTAGTATAATATGCGTGTAGTAACAGTTAACGGAAGTAAAATTAAAAAAATCAACGCAATAATGTACAAAGATCAGTACTACAGCAAACAGGATGATTGTGTGAAAATAGGGGGAAAATACTTCCCCCTTACACACCCTGATGTTGTGATGGATAATGAAACAAAAGAGTATAACCTTAAAGGTCGTATGCACTATGGTATTATTTCTTTTGTTGGTAATGAACCTGTTTATGGTTTCTTTTCTGAAAATAGTGCTAAAAACGTTATTTGCTTTATTTCAAGGGGAATTAAAACAATGGCTATTTCGGATAAGGTTTTACCGAAACATTACGTTGAATGTGTTTATTCGGGAGAATTTTATTCACCTGAATCATTGAGTGCAAACGATATGAAACTTGTTCAAACAATACGAACAACCAAAAGCCATACGGAAAAAGGTTATAATATTGAAGACAACAAGCAAGAGTACAAAGAACGTCAAGAATCTTATCTTGCAGATAGAACCCCTATTCCGAAGAGGATTAGACGGATTTCTAAACTGTTAGGTAACTTGACGTTTGGTGTTGAAAATGAAGTCATTGTAGGAACGATGCCTGAGAGAATTAACAAGTCTCTCGGCTTAGTTCTTTGTCGTGATGGTAGTGTAGATGCAGGAGAGTATGTTTCTGTTCCTATGGCCGGTGCTAAAGGTGTGAATAACATCAAAAGAATGGGCGAGGAAATGAGCAAACGTACTATTACTGACAATACTTGTTCGTATCATGTGCACCTTGGAAATATCGGTACTAACCGAGTTACATTGATCAGTTTGTATAAATTGATTGAAAGAATCCAAGACGAATTGTTTACTATGCTTCCTTATTATAAAAGTTTTTATAAAGGGATTAAAAAGAAGGATTATAACAAGAAGTTAACAACATTGTTTCCAACATATAAACCTAATGAAAGAGTAAAAACTTTCAAGGATTATGTGAAATACAGTTATTATCTTCTTTTCCGATTTGGTAGTTCTGCTGAATATCTTCCTTCTCAGAGGGTAAACAGAAAACAGCAAAAACATCCTGTTGGTGGAGCAAAATGGAATATTGCTGCTCGTTATCACTGTGTAAATTTTATAAACGCATTATTTTCTAGTAGAAATACTATTGAATTTAGGTGTTTTCAAAATACCACAAATCCACACAAGATGGTTTCTTGGTTGTTTATCTGTGCTGCTATTGTTAAGTATGCACAGAAAAATGCAAATTCTATTCTAACGAAAGATGAGCCAATTACATTGGAACAAGTTATGAACATTTATAAAGAGTCTGATCCTTGTAACAAAGAAGCAGCTTTTGTAAGTGGTTATCTTAACGCATATATCGAAGATAGAAAAGCTTATTTTGCAACTCTTTTGGAAGAAGGAGACAGACAGGGTGTGAAAGAAACGCAAAAAGATAAAGATTTTACATTTCTTTATCAAGGAAGGACGTTAATTTAGTTAGTTTAGTTTGTTTTTTAATGGGATTTGTTGTACCTTTGTGTATAATAAATCCCATTTTTATGAAACAATTTATAATTCCGGGCAATACGCCTAGTAGTAAAAACAGTAAAGTTAAAACCCGTTGGGGTGGTGTAATCAAAAACAAAAATACCCTTAAATGGGAAGCTGAAAATGAAGAACTATTTAAGACAATTAGGGACGAGTTCCGCTCGTGCACGGCAGGCTTATCTAAGCCTTTTCCAATCTATTTTTCATTCAGGAGACAATCTCGACACAAAGCAGACTTTGGAAATATCTGTCAGGCAGTCTTGGATCAAATGACAAAATTTGATTTAATAGATGATGATAATTGGGATGAAATACTCCCTTATCCTTATCTGAATGAAGATGGTAAATGTCATGTACACGATAAAGAGAATCCTTGTACAATAATAACAATACTATGAGAATACAATATACTTTTGAAGAAATAGAAGCTGCAAAACAATTATTGGAAGATGCGGGTTATTTTGGTAACTTAAACTTCCATGAAGACGATATTATTGAAAAATTAAAAGAGTTAAAAAGAGAAAATCCAGAAAGATACGGTGATATTCGTTTAACACAAGAAGAAATAGAAGCTATAGCAGAGAAAGCTGATAAAACCGCACAACACGATGATGGTTTATATGAAGCTCATTGGTTAGGTATTGAATTTGCAATTGATGATGTAATTGATGAAAGAATAAAATAAATGTATTATGGCTAAGGAAGTACAGTTAGTAAGTACCTCAGAATACGAGGGTTTGTTAGATATTCAAAAAATGTTTCTTGCTTTCATGGCAACAGGTGTTGAAAACTGGGAAGGATATGATGATGCTATAGATGCTTATGACGAAATGAAAGAAAATGAAAGAAAAGTAGAGCAATTAAAATTATTTGAGTTTCATGAAGAATTTTGAGTTAACGCAATCCAGTCTTAAAGATTTTATAATTTTAGATCGAAGCGAATGGAAAGCAAAATGGATTGATAAAACACGTCCATTTGAATACAATACTTCCTTTATTTATGGTAGTTTATTAGATGGTTTTCTTTTTGAACCAGATAAATTAAAAGATAAATTTGCTAGTTACAGAGGAAAATGCAAACCTAGTGATGGTTTACAAGCAATAGTGGGTTTAATGTCAAAGACATATGATAAATCCAAACCAGTTAAAGATCAATTACTAGTTGCTGCAAAAACTCTTAAATATGGAGGTAAATGGAAAGATGATACTATCCTTAGCCGATTCGATGATCTGGATGATTATATTAAGTTTTGCATTGAAAATAAAAGAAAAACAGTAGTTTTAAAAGAATTTGCTAATATGATTCAAGGTATTGCAAATTATCTTGTTAATCATTATGATAGCGATATTTATAAGTATATTGTTGCAGAACCTAATGAAGATTATCATAACAAATTTCAACAAACAATAAGAGGAACCATAGAAGGACTTCCTTGTAAAATAATTCTAGATATATTACATTATGACGATATGAATAATATTGTACAAGATGTTGACTTTAAAACAACATATGATGTAAATACATTTAAAGAATCTATTAACAAATATGGTTACGACACACAATTATCTTTTTATCAAACAATTTTAGAACAAAATCCACAGGCATATAAAAACTATACTTTAATAGATCCACTCAATATTGTAGTGGGAAAAAAAGATTTAGAAATTTACATTCATAAATATTCAAAAGATGAATTAGATTACTCTAAATATGGAGGAAAAGCAAAAAAAGGTTGGCTTGAAGTA
>Ga0247732_10001341_pt1 | contig 10117 bp, 7 predicted proteins | sample UWRJL163409C2_FD_180940 | JGI IMG/M metagenome (GOLD analysis project Ga0247732, IMG submission 180940) | Plant litter microbial communities from Arlington Agricultural Research Station in Wisconsin, United States - UWRJ-L163-409C-2 | ecosystem: Environmental > Terrestrial > Plant litter >...
TTATCGACGCGTTCACATATCCCCCCACGTTTTTGGCGGGCAGATTCATATAGCGCTCGGTGTAGATGGAATCTGCGCCCGTCAGCGCCTGAAGACAGAAAATATATTCCACTCACCGTAAAGCCGCCAACTGGTCACGGGCTGCAAAAATGTATGTCAGTCCCTCCACCGGCCACGGAAAACATATCCAGGGTGGCGACGGTCCGGTCTAGATTCCGGGACAAAACGCATGGTAACGTACCGCGACCGCCATTGCAAGAGAATGCACCTTGGCATCTGCTTCGACAACTTTGCTCGACATAAATCCGCCGTAAGACTGGACAAATAAAAGAAGTTATCAGCTCTTCCATTCACCTTGATCCTCCCGACGCTGTCTAGCAAGCATCCCATCCCGCCATCCGAACCGATGGGGATACGCCGACTAGACTGCACAACATAAGTGAATGGACTCATGGACTCACCCAGCCCCAGATCCCAATCCGTTTTGGGTCCACGTATACTTTCTTGGCCCACTCCCTTCAATGAAAATAGTCAGTGTCCGATATAATGACGCAGATACATAAATAACTGGAAAAGGTCGATCTCAAAATGCACCCGCTGCGGACTCTGACTCGCAGCCGCGGCGCTGCGATACGGGCACTAAAACAGGCAAGCAACTGAATTCTTCGACGCTTCTCTTCCTGTGGCGGCCGTCCACGAGGGGAGAGGTATAAGCAAATGAAAAACGCTCCTCCATCCAAATTGCACCGCGCCGCCAGCGAAGCCGTTGTCTAGACCGCCGCAAGTCATAGAACACCCATATCCACAAAAATGATCGATAGGGAAGCTTTAGTCGCCGCACTGATGACCTCTGGAACATCGGTCCCATGTCGGACGACTCGGACAGAAACAGACAGACACGAGAAAAATAAAACGCAGTGGATGTTACTCACTTTGCAGCGGCGATTTGATCCTGAGTTTCCCAGAATCCAAGGTTTCCCTTGACGGTGTTTCTCAGCTTACGCCCCTTGAATCCCGTTCCCCTCCCGTCGACGGTGACGACGATGTACTGCAGTCCGCACGCGATATAGTGGTGCCAGTCGCGAGTGAACCGGACATTGACTTGCTGACTGTTCGGCCCGCCGTAACTGGTGTCGGGAAGCCAGTTTCGCAATTAACGAGCGCATTTCGCGGTCGATGACGAGAAGAATGCAGAAGGCGATGGACAAGCCAGTTCAGTAGTGATCGAACCGAGCCATAAAGTTTCAATGGGGCACCACCCGACGTCGTAGGAGAATCAAGGAACATACGCGTCCAGACCCAGGCCGGACGAGGGCGAGGCAAGAAGATCAGGTAAGTTAAAGTGGGTAACACACCCCGACAGTAGAATTGTTGAAGTGTTGCCGATTGGTGACGCGTATCGCATTCATATTACCGTTGACAGGAGACCGCGTGAAGATGTTCCACGAGTCCGGGGGCCAGAATCACAGCAGATAGCCAGGATCATTCGGATGATGAATGCGGCGGCAGATGGTCCGTTGAGACAGATTTGAGGAGAGCATGAGGCCAAAAATTCCGTCAATCACTCATGGCCTCGGCTCGAAGCTAAAGAAACACGTACACTTGGAACAGGACAGGGTACTTGGTTCGGCCTGAGTCGTCCATGCGAGGGGGTCGGATTTCTCTGACATTGAAGGCTGTTCAAGTCGTCAGCAAGACTCCAAAACAAGCAAGGTAAATGATCACAGAATCCGTCGTATTCAAACGTGGAGTGGATGACGTTCCCGGCTTCGAATTGACTAGTGATGTTCTGCAGCCTCTCGTTCGTTGTCAAGACATGGTTGAACGCTGGTAAAGGTCAGTGACAGCCAAGCAAATAATAAAGTTGTACTCGTACAAGAGTTTGTTGCATCTACGACCTTCGACCAGGGAACCCCAGGACCTTGATAATTCAGGACGTAAAACCCTGCTTGAGGAGAAAGGTTGGCGCCATAGAACGAGGGCTTGGAGGTATCCGTTAACGCTTTGGGTTCCGCAAGTTTCTCCGAGCTGATAACAGGAAGCGGGACTGAATAGAGATGTCGCTCCGTTGACGGGTTCGCAGCGACGAAGTACCTAAGCAAAAGACAATCAGCATGTGGATTCTTACAAACAGTCCATCCCTTTCTCCGGGATACTTACACTAATCCGCGTTTGGCATCAACACCTTTGATACCACCTGTCACTTCCCATTTGCCAGACGTTAGGAATCGAGGAGTGCCAGAGCTTGCAGGACTGAAAAGAGCGATGTGGTTAAAACCTTCAGCAGTGGGGACAATGTCCAGGTAGGCATTAGTCCCTGCAAAGGCGGAGATGGTGGATGAGACGGGGGAAATTGTCTGCTCCTGGATGCCGATGTAAGTAAACTTGCTCAAGTGCAATCCCTGGACCAACATTGTCAATCCAGCCGTCATCTCCTTCCTCTCCGTCTTTTCCCAGCTTACGAACAACCTTTCCTTCTGCTTGGGCAACACGACTGGAAGTATCTATGTCGAAAAGTACAACGCGTCCGTCGTCGGCGTTTCTGTTGACTTCCTTGACAATCAAAGACCCGTTTCCAACCCAAGCCACCTCTAAGATGACGCTATCATCTGCAGCGTGACGCCCCTCCCAGTTTAAGGTCAAGATATAGTCGGTTACGTCTCCATGGTTCGTCGAGTATCCATCCGCATCAAAGACATGGACAGTCACCAAAGGGTTTGGGTATCCAGGTTTGGGGTATTTCATGACGACTTCAGTGGTGTAAGGCACAACTTCACTGGAGTTATCGGTTGGGTTATAGATCGGGAATGTGAACTCGGGAACCGCAGTCTCATCGAAGGACAAATATGCAACTTGCTTTGCGTCGGGGGACCACCAGAGAGCGAAATCCGCGGAGAAGATTTCCTCCTCGTAAACCCAGTCAGGAACGCCATTAAAAAGAGAGGCGTTTCCGTTAGATGTGACACGGATAGGCTTTGCGTCAGAGCTGCAAGCGTTTGTCAATGAAACGCGCCAGGAGAAGGGCACTACTTACGTAGCTGAGGGTTGAATATATAGATCATTCTCTGCGACATAGGCAATGGCGTTGCCTGTGGGTGCCCATTTGGCATATGCCGTCTTTGCTGGGGAAGATGGCGACCTCAACGGGTAGGTTGTCTTTTCGGCAAGATTATGAACGTAGTAATTGCTGAAACCCGACCAGCGCCATTGCTAAACAAGATATAGGAGAATCCTTGACCTTGGTGGCATTTCTTACCTTCTTGAAGTCCGTCTTGACCATAATGAATTTCATATCGGTTGACAAACTCCAGTCTTGAATATAGATTGCATTTCCATGTTCCTGGCGCTGGTTCAGACAAGTAGAAATCACCGAATATGAAACGTACATCTTTGATGTCTTTGGTTTCTACAAGAACACGGGTCGTATTTGATTTGAGGTCGACAAGCTTGATGCTTCCGCCCTCCGATACCGAATAAACGCCATCACCAGCTGCCGTAAAGCCTCAGCAAGTCATATGGCTCTAGGTACGAAGAACTTACCCTCCCCGACCCAGTTAATCCCGACAGAGTTCGCATAGAAGGTGCCGTTGAAGACATGATCCATGGTGATTCGCTTGATTCCCTCGGAGGACAATGCTGCACCAGTGTATGTAAAGCCGGCGATAATGCCAATCAACGCAGACAGGGAGACGAGACCGATGAGGACGTAGGCCATCGCCCGGATGTTTAGGTGTTTCTGAGCAGCAGGTTAAAGACCTGACGATACCCAACTAGTCGTGATACTCACCGCTGGCTCAACGTCGTGTCGACGCGACCTTGAATCACCCATCTCAGCGCGACCTGGAGTGGGCGGCTTGCCTCCGCTCAACAAGGACCGATTTTCCATTTCTTCATCTTCATCGTCCTCCAAAGCATTGACTGTCCTCTCGTCTTCCGACTCCGAGCTTGAAGCGTCAAATGGGCCGTCTCCGTAGTAAACCTTCGGCCTGTTCGTCAGTGGGTCGACGAGTGTATGCAGGCTGCCTGTTTGCTGCATTTCCGGAGCAGCTCTCGAGGGCCCAGCTGGGACCTCCTCTTCGAGCGAGAGACGCATGAGTGAATGAAACGAAGAAACAAGTGTAACCTCCAAGGTTGTAGTGTGCTTGCAGCCGAACATGTGCCGAACCTCATTCCCACGCCCGAAAAAGAGGTGGAAAGGGCTGCGCCGTCGACGTTGTTCCACCAAACCACGACGTATGGATATCGGTTAGCTTGCGGGGACTGTGCAACACCATGGCGCCCCGGAAAACGACTATCACAAACTGGGACCCGGTCCTTCTAATATCACAAGTGCGTCTGCCTTGCGTCTATTTCCAATACACCCCTCAGTTTTGCTCCAGATTGTTTCTTTGCAAGCGTTGCACTATTTAACGCTGTCCATTATTATACCCCCTTTACTGGCTGTATTCGCCAATGCCGCTTCTCTCAATTACGAAGGAGGCGCCGCTAGCGTTGGTCAGTCCAGGATTAGACCATATAGCAACCCATTAACCCCCGTCTAGGAATGATCATGGACTGGAGAGAACTGGCTGGTCGCCCAACCGTTCGACAGATGCCGCTAGGCGAGAAATGGTGGTCGTGGAGTGGCAACAAGCGGATTGGATATGGATCCGGAGGCCACTGGGACGGGACCATTGACCCTATGAGAGGATGGGTCATTGCTGCGTGCTGGCTCGCTGCATCTTCTGTCGAGTGCGTGTTCTTATGCGGGGATACTTTCGATTCTTATATCTCTGCAGCATCTTCTACCTTTATAAACTTGTCCGAAGGCCGCGACTCATCCTCGACTTTGCCCTCACTCTCGCCTTCAATCACCTTGTTCTCACCACCTACTACTCGACCTCAATCCCTACATCGCTGTTCTTTTGGCTGGTTCTGATATGCGGTGCGACAATAAGCGTTGTCTTCGCTGAACAGCTTTGCGTCAAACGAGAAATGTCGGAGGGCTTGAACGTGATGGCCGTTCGACCAGAAGACCAAATATTGGACGAGATGGAGTTGGGGGCTCTTCTTCGGTAGAGAGGACACAATGCATACTGTCTCCTATGTGAATACATTCGCCTTTAGATTCCCTGGGACCTGCACTTACACTATACCAGTTTACGACCTTAGGTATAACAGAGCTCATAGCCATAATCACAAGCAGGAGGTGTTCACTTTCTTCCATCCCCATTTAGAGAAATCCGCAATCTATGCTTCTTACTGTGATATTTATCTTTGGGCCACTCGCCCCATGGCTATAGTCTTTGGTATGTCGGCTCCCTTTCTTTCAGCTCTGATCTTCAATCAGACCCAGATGTACCCCTTGGCAGGCTCCTAGAACCAGCCGGGCTATCGTGAAGGTTGCCTGCATCCGAGGGGGGGGATAATTTCCTAAAATATCCAGAACAAACAAATACAAGCAGTTAAGGCTGGGCAACAACACGATAGACCGGCTGGCAAACTTTGAACACACGTGATTTAGTCACCGAGTCGGTCACAGCCCGTGATGTCATCACTCACGCTGGATGGCGTCGATATTGCTCGTAGACTTTTTACCTTGTATCATATTACATCTCTTTCATGCCCGTTACATCTGAACTTTCCTCTCTCCTCAACGCCGCGCTGTTATGCCACGGAGCTACTGTCTGGGACTACGCCCTCTTCCTTCTCTGTGATCCGGAGACTTCGATCAGTGTCGCCGCCGACTACAATGCGAAATCTCGCGATATAATTGCGCAGGTGTCAAATGCAAAGCCGGAATATGCAGCAAATCTATCCGATTGGGCACGAGATACAACCCTCGCCAGACTGCAGTCTGAAATGCTCGTGTTGACGGACAAAAGGGCTGGGTACCACTGGATATCCGGTCTGTCATTGGACTGGAGAACGGAGAGACAGTGGCTCCGAGTTGAGTCTTCTTTGATACGCAAGATACTGACAATGTCGTCCAGAACCGCGCGAGGGAGGGTAGCAGATGCAACGTAAAATGGCACCTTTTCGGGGACGCGATAGCGCAAGGTTCCAACCTGTGCGTAATCTTTGCGAAACTTTCCCCATTGACTGATGCAGTGTCCTTCGTCGAAAATAAACCCCAGGATTTTCGAGGTAAATTTCTTGTTTTTCCACATCTTATCGACTTCTGGATGGCCAAGGAGAATCTCCGGGTTAATGATGACGACATTGTACTCTCCGCCTTGGATCGCCTGCCAGTAGCGGTCCCCTGGTGAGTTCTCTACTTGAATCTCGCAAGCTGTGGTGCACTTACTGCGAATGTTGCTTTTTTTGCGTTCTCCTTAGATACAGCAACTGCCGACAGTCCCATTTCGCCGACTAGGGATTCCAGATTTTGTTCTCCAAGGATATTGAGTGGGGTGACAACAAACAGGGTCTTCTCTTGGCCATCTGCTTGAGCAAGGAATACAGGGATCCAAAAAGACATGTCTTCCCTGCACCCGTTGCCGCGCACCCAATGACGTCCTTTCCGCTGTAGAAAGCGAGTGCCGTCTCTACCTGGTACCAACACGGACGCTTTCCAAGCTTTCCGGCCACCAATTCTCGTATTTTTTTCGCGTCCCACGCGCCCTGCGTTACTTCTGTGGATACGATCCTATCCTCTCCTGTCATAGAGCTCGTAGATTGTTGAATCAACAAGAGATTGATATTCTACTCGTGCAATAGCCCCTAGAGTGACGAGGGTGACAAATCACGTGTGTTCAAAGTTTGCCAGCCGGTCTATCGTGTTGTTGCCCCACCGTTAATTGATTGTACATATTTACATTCGGATATATTGGGAAATTGATCTCTCCTTATATTTTCCTCTCGGATGCAGGCAACCTTCACGATAGCCCGGCTGGTTCTAGGAGCCTGCCCCTTGGTGGGTTCTCTGCGTGATAACAACCACGTCTTGTCTATTAAGATTCTGTCTGATGTCGACACTCTCCGTACATCCCCTGTGGGCCTCGTTTGGGGTGCACAATGTTAGAATGTGCTTGTACCCTCCTAGCTGCCAAGTATTATTTGGAAGTCCCTTCGGGGACGCATGGGACGCACTGTTTCCACTTATCGATGTGACGCGCTTGGTTCATGAACGAAATATAGACTATCCTCCACCGGACATCCCCCTACCCGCTCAACGCATATTCTGAGGATGCGGTGACGTTTGATTTGACGTATTTCTTACGCTCATAGACGTGCCCTTAACAATGACAAGTATATTCAACAACGTGAAGGTAGGATTTCTCAGATAACGACTCTTAGGCACTGCCATTGGTCATGTCATGAGGCCGCTGAGCAACGAGGAAGCAAGTCGGAGAGATTCCCGAAAGGAATTATGCTCTCACCGATGACCGTGTGTTTCCTTCTCTCTACTCTTCGAAGCATGATATGGATCAAAGCAATCAAAAGGTGACAATGGAGAGCGGGGTCCGTTTCCAAAATATCACACTGACTACTTTATGCCATAAAATGGGCGGCGAACGTATTGACCCTCAACGGAGGTCTGTAACCTGCTGATCTGTGATCTGGATCACCCGTCGCGAATACTTGCTAGGAAGTGTGAGGCTGAGGGCTAACAGTGTGAGTTAATTAAGAGGGTGCCGAAGTCAAGAGCTAGGGTTGTAAATTAGAACGGGGGCCAATGCAGCCAAGCAACTGGATGTCTTTCGATGAATTACTCGGAGAAAAGAAAGAATGTTAGTTATTTGGGTCAATCTCTAGACAGCTATGGTGTATTGCAGCTATAGTGAGGCGCTGTTATCTCCGTGATTATCGCTAGCTGGCTGTGTTCCGGACCCCAGGTATAGGGACAATAGAACTGCGAAAGCACTCTATATCCGACTTGGCCGCGGTGTTCTTCGAGAAAGGTCACTTGTTCTTCTTGATTATGCACCTATGCGAAAAAAACCTTTATTAAAGAGGCGGTGAACGGGAAATTTATGTGTGTACTTTGGAGCTTTGGGATGATTACTAGCCCCTGATGGCGCTCTTCCGTTCATATATTTCGGAATACTTACAACCACAGACATTGAAGGACTTTGGCGTCATTATGGTTAGCAAAACTTGGGAGCGCAGACGTTGCAGAGATTCAGGGACTGTTAGTGCCAGCGTTTCAGTCCGTTTGAATCGCGCCTTTGAGGCGGCCGCTTATGTAAAGTGACATTCTTGCTTCCCAACTACCACCACCTACACCCTCAAAACATGCGTCTAAAAGTTGTCCTTACCGCGTCCTAGCCTCAGTATTGGAGATCGGAAGTCCTCTGAAGGAAATATTTTCTGTTCATACATTATTTTTGCCGGTACGCATCGTTCTATGCCCATCGATGAAGATCGATGGAAATATTCAGCAGGCAGTATGCAAAAAGTTTGCGCGGTTTTTGGATTAACGGTACTGCCGTCCTGAAACGTCTCTCCTCGCAGCCTTTTGCGCGGTATTTCTTTCTGGGCTACTCTTCGCCAACTTCTCTTTGTTGGTTTTTGGAGAATGAGAGGACACCTTTTTTCGGGAACTTATTGAAGAAGAAACATTGCCTTGTAAGTTTTATCAGACCGAGATTATGCTTTCTTTAATTCACGTCTGCTTCTAGACGAGGCCTGCGCATTGTCGGTTTTGCATCGACAGCCCTCAACAGCCTTGTGACGAATCGTGGCGGTTGTTTAAATATTTCTCTTTGTCAAGGTAAGGTTTGACAAGCTTTGTGTTCACTTTCGGAAAATGACTCTGACTATTGGACAAGTGCCGGAGTCTTTCAAATTCAAATCAACGCTTACCCTCAGCCTTCAAGGAGTTTGAGTGGACAGCCGACCCATCTCGCACGCCACAGATCATTTAATTCCGCCGCCTGATTGAGGCGCTCCGACCATTAGGACATACGTTCATCCCGCATGAGTTGGATATCTAGTAAGTGGATACTGATACTATTGTTTTCGGAAGTTGATGGTGTCAGACCAGCTGCTTGGTCATATCATGCTCCGGAGTTATATTTCTATCATGGTTATGCTGCGGGAAAGCGGGGGCTTGTTGTACCGAAAGCGTTGGTAGGGCTGGGCTGAAATGTGAAGTGAGTTGCCAACCCACATCTACTTTTAAACAGATCCGTATTGACATTAACCATTCATCGAATTTATTCCGATCAGCACGATTCTGTCCCTTCATTCTGCGGTAGATGACCTAACTTGCTCGAGAAGCTCTCTTCGGGCGTCCTGCTGGCCATAATGACTCGTATCGACTGCACTGCCACTCCCGTGCACTTTCCAGTCATTCGACTCGGGGAATGATACGGTGACTCGTCAGCAATGGCACATGGACCTGCGCTGCGCTCAGCGATGCTTCTTTCTCCAGGATCGGATTCTTAGCGCCGCTATCTCACTAGTGAACGGTCCAGGTATTGGATCATGGGTTCCTTTGTATCAACCGCCACTGACCATGATTCGCCGCATTGGAAAGTATTCTTGGCATTCTTGTTGCACCTTTCTGCTCTACGGGCCGGTTATGCAGGAAAGATTGCCCTATGCTCAGGTGTGGCGAATTCCTGGTGCAGTGAGGTGCAGGTCGTGGATCGGGGGTCTCGATGGGGACCGGGAATTACTTCCAGGCTTGCTATTACGTTTTAGTTCGGCCGAATGCGGGGGGGATGCTCTTACTTCAGATTCACGTTGAAGGCTTGTCCATGCTCAAGTAGCATTCCATCTCAAGCCCAGCGGCGCCGGCTTGACTGACTCTTATGGCGTCGACCGCTGTCGGACGTGGCGAGCTGTGCTCTGCTTTCTTGCGGTTGGACGGTTTCCCCAAAAGTCGAAGTTGTTCCCAGGATATGGCGGCTATCCTAGCGGTTGGAAATAGGATTTGGCGCTCAAATCGGGGACAGAACTGCCCGTTATAGGGCACTTACTGGTTGTGTATGTGTATGACCATTCAAGGTGCATATGTTTTTTTACAATGGTGTATACACGATGTGTCTGCAAGTTCCGCAGCCAATTTTTTGTCTTCAGGGCACAACGGCAGAATTAAATTTCGCATCGCGACAGGGGAGATTGTAGGGGCCGCGGCAAATGATTCACTGAGGGCTCGCTACCCTGGGACTTCCAGGACACGAGGCTG
>Ga0247732_10001342_pt1 | contig 10109 bp, 8 predicted proteins | sample UWRJL163409C2_FD_180940 | JGI IMG/M metagenome (GOLD analysis project Ga0247732, IMG submission 180940) | Plant litter microbial communities from Arlington Agricultural Research Station in Wisconsin, United States - UWRJ-L163-409C-2 | ecosystem: Environmental > Terrestrial > Plant litter >...
GCCGGGCGGTCGGTCTGGGGGCGGTCGATGGTGGCGGTCATGAGAGTCGGCTCCTCGCCTGGCTGCGCAGATAGAAGAAGAGGAAGATGCCGATCACGACGACCATCACATTTCCCATGGCGGCGGCGTAGCCGAAGTTGCCGTAGCGGAACGCCTCGTTGTAGGCGAAGAGCATCGGCAGCATCGTCTGGCCGCCCGGCCCACCCGCCGTGAGCACGTAGACCAGGGCGAAGCTATTGAAGTTCCAGATCAGGTCGAGCGTGGTGATCGCCACGATGATGGGTCGCAGCGCCGGCAGGGTGACGTGCCAGAAGCGCTTGAATGCGCCGGCCCCGTCGATGGATGCGGCCTCGTGCAGATCGGTGGGCACGTTCTGCAGCCCGGCCAGCAGCGTGATGGTCGTCTGCGGCATTCCGGCCCAGACGCCCACGACGATCACGGCTGGCAGCGCGGTCGAGAAGTCGCCGAGCCAGTTGATGTCGCCCGGCAGCCCGATGGCCCGCATGCCCTCGTTGATGGGACCGTAGGTGGGGTTGAGCATCAGACGCCACATGATGGCGATGATCACCGGTGGCATGGCCCACGGCACGAGGGCCAGGGTGCGCGCGATCCAGCGGATCTTGAGGTCGAGGTTCAAGAGCAGCGCGAGCCCGAGCGAGGCGAAGAACTGCAGAATCGTGACGCCGAACGCCCAGATGAGGCCGATACGGAACGAGTTCCAGAAGAGCTCGTTGCCCATGAGCCGCGTGTAGTTGTCGACGCCGTTGAAGCTGACCGTGGCGTTCAGCCCGGCCTTCGAGTCGGTGAAGCCGAGCAGCAGGCCCTGCGCGAGCGGGTAGACGCTGAACAGCAGAACGGGGATCAGGGCCGGCAGTACGAGAAGCCAGGCGTCACGGCCTCCTCCGCCGCCGACGCGTGAGCGTCGACGCTTCTTCGGCGGGGCCGTGGGGGTCGGCGCGCCCGCGCGCGGACGACTGTCGAGTGTGCTCGTCATCGTGCATCCTCTTCGATTGTGGGGCGGTGGGTCGGGTCAGGGGGTGGGGTTCGGTGCACCGGGTGTGGACTCGCGAACGGTCAGCGAGGGCTTGATCACGACCTGCTCGACCGGTGCATCCGGTGTCTCGAGGCGCCGGATGAGCAGCTTCGCTGCGGCCCGCGCGCGCTTGACCGAGCCCAGGTCGACGCCCGTGATCGAGGGGTTGGCGAGCTCGGCGATATCGGTGTCGTCCATGCCGATCACCGCCACCTGCTCGGGCACCCGGATGCCGCGGGTGCTGAGCTCCTTCATCGCCGCGACGGCGAGCAGGTCGTTCGCGCACACCACCGCGTCGGGGGTCGACTGGGAGAACAGCTCGCGGGCCGCGTTGAGCCCGGCGCGGTAGGTGAAGTCTGATGCAGCAGCCTGCATGTCGGCGACGAGCGGCATGCCGTACTTGGTCATGGCCCGCACGTACCCGGCGAGGCGGGCGGCGCCCGGAACGGTGTCGACGGGTCCGTTGATGAAGGCGATGCGCTCGCGCCCCGCCTTCACGAGGTGCTTCACCGCGAGGCCGATGCCCTTGGCCGAGTCGGCCCGAACGTTGTCGAACTCGACACCGGCGGGCAGCGATCCGATGATTACGACGGGCACGCGCGTCTCCTGGAGCGCGGCGACGAGTTCGTCGGTCACGCGCAGTGGGCTCATGATGAGGCCGTCGGCGAAACCGCGGTTGAGGCCCGCGAGAAAGTCGATCTGGTCGCTGGGGTCGCTTCCGGTCGACGAAAGAACAAGGCGATAGCCGGCCTCGGTCACGACACGGGAGACCTCGTGCATCATCGCGACGTAGACAGGGTTTCCGACGTCGGCGACCGCGAGCGCGATCTGCATTGTCTTGCCGACCTTGAGCGAGCGAGCGGTGGCAGAGGGAACGTAGCCCAAGGCGGAGGCGGCCTCGCGCACCCGCTCGGTCACGCCATCCGATGCAGGAAGCCCGTTGAGCACCCGCGAGACCGACGCGATCGACACACCGGCGCGCTCGGCGACCAGCACGAGTGTGGACTTCTTCGTCACGGAGGTTCCCTTTGTAATCGTTTACAAGAACGTTTACAGGAACACTAGCCCGCCGCCCGCCGAGACGCAAGCGGAGGCGAACGGTTCATGAACAGACACCGACGAGCCGCACCGAACTGAGCATCCCTCGCTACGCTCGACCCGCCAGAGCACGTCACACATCGGAGAAACCCATGCATCCCGCCCTGAAGAAGATCGCCGTCGGAGCCGTCATCGTGACCGCATTCGGCGCCGTCACGCCCCTCGTCGCCGGGTCGGCCAGCGCCGCCGACGCCACCGGGACTGTGACGGTGACGCAGTTCGACGACCGCTACGCGGACGGCCTCTTCGACACGACACTCGTCGCCCCCGACGGTCGCACAGACGAGAAGCGCACCTCCTCCTATGTGTACCTCCACGATGTCAACGGCAAGTGGTGGGCGACCAACACGAACGTCAGCGGCGATTATGTCTTTCCGAACATCCCCGTCGGCGCGGCCCAGATCTACGTGGGCGGCCCGAACAGCGGTGTGAGCTCGGCCTTCTTCGACGCCACAGGCGCAACGGGACTCGCAGACCTCGAGCGACTGCCCGACGAGACCATCTCGTTCAGCAATGGCACGTTCATCTTCCAGGACGGCAGCACCATCGACACCCTCAGCGGCCCGAGCAGCGTGCAGGGCGAGGCCTCGGTCACGGTCACGGCCGCCAGCCAGTCGAAGCTCATCGGCATGTCGGCGTTCAAGGCGGGCGCGCAGACCGTTCTGGCGGGCGACCCCGAGACGCTCGTGACCGGATACGGCGTTCCGACCGTGTACTCGAACGGCGACGCCTTCGAGGCCGTCGAGTGGCAGCCTGGCAACTTCTACGTGGCCGACGACGACCACGAGGCGTACTTCTTCCCGTCCCGCTTCGGCGTCACGGTCGAGCCGAAGGAGGGCTACGTCGTGACGAACGTCGAGGCCCGCTCCTCGATCGACCTCACCCGCACCCTTCCCGTGACCGAGACGGACGGCTTCTACAGTGTCGACCTGCTGGGAGCCGCGAACTACTTCGACCGCGTCGACTTCGTCGTGACCCTCGACGTCGCTCCGCCGACACCGGTGGATCCGCCCACCACCACGCCGGGCACGACCACTCCTCCCGTGATCGCAGGAACCGACTTCACGTCTGGCGTAAAGTCGGCCGCGGGCGGCAAGACGCTCGCCGCCACGGGCCTGGATGCGACGGCCTCGGTCGCCGCCGCCGGCGCTCTGTTCGCAGTCGGCGGCTTCGTGCTGCTGCGCCGCCGCCGCACCGCGTAGCACCTCGCACCTCGCACCTGCCGCACTGAGGTGCGGAGGATGGCCGCCTCCGAGCATGTGGAGGCGGCCACTTTCCGCACCTCAGTGGCCGCCCTCCAACGCCGGTCGAGCAACGAGGGGCGAACGCGAACTGACCCGAAGTGCTCTCGATTCTCAGAAAGAGAGCACTTCGGGTCAGTTCGGTGAGCGCTCAGCGGGCCCCGGCGGGGCTGCCGTCAGCGGCGCTGCGTCGGGATCCAGATGCGCATCGTCGACGGGCCGCGGTTTCCCCACGCGTGGTACGGCAGCAGCTCCGCCGTGAACGCCTCGGCATCGGAGTCGGACGCAGCATCGGAGGCCGCGTTCAGCTCAGACTCGTACGGCCACTCCGACGTGGCCTCGGGCGCGACCCGCAGCGTCACGGTCAGCCGGGCACCGGCATCCGGGCCCGTCGGGTCAGCCGAATCGGCCGCACCGACCGAATCGACCGGATCGACCGTGTCGTCGATCTCGATGCGGCTGAACTCCTCCTCGCCGCTGCCGACGCCGGCCAGCCCCGCCGACTCGAGCGAGAACACCTCAGGGCCGCGCTCGACAGCCACCGAGCCGCGGATCGCGTCGATGCGCGAGTCGGGCCGAGTGAAGCGCGGCCGCATGGGCAGCTCGAGCTCGAGCACGTCGCCCGCAGAGAACACGCGCTTCACCGTGACATATCCCGGCGACACAGCGCCCGGCGACACGGTCTCGCTCGAGCCACCGGTCTCCGTCGAGCCACCGCTGACGGCCAGCGTCGCGCCCGTCGCCCACGAGGGAACCCGCAGTGACAGCGACACCTCATCGGAGGGCGCCTCGATGACGCGCACCACGATGCGGCCCGAGCGCGGATAGTCGGTCTCGACCCGCACCGCGAGCCGGCCGCCGACGCGTCCGTCGCCGCCACCCAGCTGCGTGTCGATCGTGGCGGGAGCGTACTGGTGCAGCTGCAGCCCCGTGTCGTCGACGGTCGCCACATAGGCGGCGAGGCTCGCGAAGGTGCGCGCCACATTGGGCGGGCAGCACGACACCTCGAACCAGGGCGCGCGCACCGACGACGATGCGCGCGGCGAGATCTCGTCGGGCGAACCGGTCTCTCCGGGCGTGCGCTGGTGCAGCGTGTTGGCGTAGAAGAACGCCGTTCCCTCGGCCGACGGCGACGTGGCCACGACGTTGAACAGGGTGCGCTCGATCAGGTCGGCGTAGCGCACGTCGTTCTCCTCGAGCAGCAGTCGCCAGCTGAACATGATCGATGCGATGCCGGCACAGGTCTCGGAGTAGGCGCGGTCGCTGGGCAGCTCCCAGTCCTCGCCGAACGCCTCGTCCTGGTGGTGCGATCCCTGCCCGCCCGTCACGTAGGTGCGGCGGTCGATGGTGCGCTGCCACTGCGCCTTCAGCGCGTCGATCATTCCGGAATCGGACTTCTCCACGGCGACGTCGAGCGCCCCGGCGGCGAGGTAGTTCGCCCGAACCGCGTGCCCGCGCAGCACCGTCGCGTCGCGCACGGGAACGTCGTCTTGGAAGTAGGCCCGTCCGTACTCGATGTCCTTCAGTATCTGATGCCCGCGTCGCTCCACGAACAGGTCGGCGAGGTCGAGGTACGACTGCTCCCCCGTGACACGGCCGAGTTCGGCGAGGCCCACCTCGACCTCGGGGTGGCCGCAGACCGATTGGATGCCGTGCTCTCCGAAGGCCTCGACGATCAGGTCGGCGGCACGTCGGGCGATCGACAGCAGCCCGTCGTCGGCGCCGGGCGCCGTGCGCTCACGGGCGACGGCGGCCTGGAAGAGGTGGCCCAGGCAGTAGAGCTCGTGGCCCCACTCGAGCTGCGACCAGCGCGATTCCTGACCCGGGTGGCCGAACCGGGTGTTCAGGTAGCCGTCCGCATCCTGCGCCGCGGCGACCCGCGCGACCACGGCACGGAAGCGCGCCTCGAGAGCGTCGCGCCGGGCGGGGTCGCCGCCGGAGCCGGAGGAACCGAGGCGCCCGATCTCCCAGGCGACGGCCTCGAGGTACTTGTAGATCTCGGAGTCGGAGAACTCGCGTCCGCGCCGGCCCTCCGACGCGGTGAGTCCCGCGGCCACCCGGTCGAAGTTGGCGAGCCAGCCCTCCTTCTCGAGCCAGTGCTCGATATGCGGGAGGGTGGCTTCTCCGTTGACCTGCTGGCGGTCGTGCCAGAAGCCGCCGGTGATGCGAACCTCGTCGAGGCCCAGGGGTCGGAGCGCACCGGAGGTGGGAACCACCGGAGCTGCGACGGTTCGTGTGATGAGTGACATGGTTACCCCTTGAAAGCGCCGGACATGAAGCCGCGCACGTAGTGACGTTGAAGAATGAGGAAGAGAAGGATGCACGGGAGTGCGAGAACGACGACGCCGGCCTCGGTCGCGCCGTAGTCGACGACGCCCTGCACCTGCCCGCGCAGGTTCGAGACCGCGAGCGGAAGAGTCATCTTCGTCGAGTCGTTGATCAGGATGAGCGGAGCCATGAAGTCGTTCCACGCCGCGAGGAAAGCGAACAGTCCCACCGTGATGAGCCCGGGCTTCACGGCCGGCACAAGCACCTTCCACAGCACCGTCCACGAGTTGCAGCCGTCGACCATGGCGGCCTCGTCGAGCTCTCTGGGGATCGACTCGAACGCGATGCGCATCATGAAGGTCGAGAACGGCAGCTGGAACATCGTCAGCACCAGCGCCACTCCCACGAGGGAGTTCGACAGGCCGACCATGTTGAGCAGCACGTACAACGGGATGAGCAGCGTGGCGTAGGGCACCATCAGGATCGCGATCGTCGCGAGGAACAGAGCGTTCTTGCCGCGGAAGTTGAACCTGGCGAACGCGTAGCCCCCGAGCAGCGAGATCACGAGCGTGAGCACCACGGTGAGCAGCGACACGAACACCGAGTTGCCGATGTACTGCAGAATGCCGTCCTGGTAGTTCGCCAGCGTGATGTAGTTGCCGAGCCCCCAGCCGTCGGTCTGGTTCGTGCCCGCGAGCGGCGCGACCGACGAGATCGCGGTCCACACCAGCGGGTAGAGGAAGATCACAGCCAGCGCCGCGGTCAGAACCCAGAACGGCATCTGGATGGCGATTCCGCCGAGACTCGTCGTGCGAGGTGCCTTGCGGCCCCCGCGGGGCGGCTCGGCCGGGCGGTCGGCCGCGACGGTCGTGGGCGGTTCGATGAGAGCGGTCACGGTCAGTCCTCGGCTTTCTTGCTGAACGCGCGGATCTGCACGATGTTGATGATCACGAGGGCGGCGAGCACGATGACCGACAACGCACCGGCGACGCCGAGGTTGTTCGGCCCCTGGAAGGCCACGTTGTAGATCAGCTGCACGACGGTGATGGTGCTGTTGTCGGGGCCGCCCTTGGTGAGGATGTAGAACTGCTCGAAGGCGAGCAGCGATCCGGTGACGCACATCACGGTGGTCAGCGCCAGCGTCGGCTTGAGCAGCGGAACGGTGATGTCGCGGAAAATCTGCCAGCGCGATCCGCCGTCGATGCGAGCGGCCTCGTAGACCTCTTCGGGAATGCCTTGCAGTCCGACGAGCATCAACAGCATGTAGAAGCCGGCGAATCGCCAGACGATCAGGAACAGGGTCGACCAGAGCGCGGCATCCGGTGTGCCGAGGAACGTGAAGCCCCACGACTTGGTGAGCTCGGCGAACGGGCCGGCGATGGGCGAGTAGAGAACGTAGAAGAGCAGGGATGCCGATGCGAGGCCGAGCGCGCTGGGCACCAGGAAGGCGGTTCGCAGGAAGCCCTTCCACCGGCTGGACTCCTGTACGAGCAGGGCCAGTCCGAGGCCGAGGCCGATGAGCAGCACGGTGGCCAGGACGGTGTACTTCAGGGTGAAGATGACCGAATCGATGAAGAAGCGGTTGTCGAGGGCCTCGGGAAAGTTCTCGGGGAAGTTGATGCCCTGGTTGCCGCCGAGCAGCGGCCAGTCCGACGCCGCCATCTGAAAGACGAGCACGAGCGGCACCAGGAAGAGGAGCACGACGAACAGCGCCGTGGGAAGAGCGAACAGCCAGCCCGTGAGGGCCCCTCCGGATTGGCCCTGTCTGGAGCGTCTCGGGCGGCGCCGGGTCGGAGCACGACCGGGCCGGGTCGCCGCGACCGGCGCCGATGCCGGAGTGACGGTGGTGCTCATGAGGGAGCCTTTCGATGCGGTGATGCGGGTGTGGAGCCGGGGCGGGCGCTGCGGGCGCCCGCCCCGGATGACGCTGGTGACACCGGTTACTGCGAGAGCACCTCGGTGATGGCCTCGTTGTCGGCGTCGAGCGAGTCGCTGCCGTCGAGAACCGCGTTGCGCACGAGCTCGAGCCACGGGCCGGTCGGCGAGTTGAACGCCTCCTGGAAGTTCTTCGACACGGGGGTGTCACCCTTGGCCGCGACCTCGTTGATCGTGACCAGGCGCGGATCCTTGTCGGAGTATTGGTTGCTCGACAGGTCGCTGCGGGAGACCACGTCGCTGTCCTTCGCGAGGACCTCGACCTGCGCGTCCTCCGACATCAGCCAGTTGAGGAAGTTCCAGGCCTGGGGCGACTTCTTGGAGTCCTTCGAGATTCCGATGCCGTCGCCACCGACGAACGTCGAGGCGCCGCCATCCGGCCCCGGGATGCCGGCGACGCCGACATCGAAGGGCGTGGAGCTCAGCAGCGTGGCGGGGTACGGCATAACGCCGACTTTGCCCTCGGTGAATCCGGCGGTCCAGGTGGGGCCGGCCTCGTCCTTCGACGACGGCAGCACCGTTCCGGAGGCCCACAGGTCGGCCCACGTGGCGAAGACGTCCTTCGCGTTCTTCTCGGCGAGCAGCGACTCTGTTCCGTCGCCGTTCATGACCTCGTCGCCCGATGCCCAGACACTCGGGAACCAGGTGAAGACGAGGCAGCCGCCGCAGTTGAGGCCGGTAGCGGTGCCGTAGGTGTCGGGCTTGTTCAGAGCCTGAACCGCCTTGGCCTGCTCGGCGAACTCGGCGAGCGTCGTCGGCCCCTTCTCGGGGTCGAGTCCGGCCTCCTTGTAGAGCTCCTTGTTCCAGAACATCATCGAGAGGTCGAGCACGAAGGGCAGCACGTGCTCCTTGTCGTCGACGGTGCCGGCCGAAAGGTGCCCCTTGTTGATCGAGTCCTTGAAGTCGAGGCCGTCGATGTTCGACGAGATGTCCTGGAACAGTCCCTGCTCCACCCAGTTCGGCACGTAGACGATGTCTGCGGCGAACAGGTCGGGAAGGCTTCCGGAGCCGGCTGCGGCACCGACCTTGGCCACGTAGTCGTCGTTCGGCACGACCGTGAGCTTGACCTGGTTCTCGTGGCTCGCGTTGTACGCGTCGACGAGAAGGTTGGCCTGCTTCTCGAGCGGGGCGCGGGTCCAGAGGGTGAGCTCGCTTCCGTCGTCGGTTCCTTCGGGACCGGCGCTGGCCGCCGGGTCTGCGGCGGTTCCGCCGCCGGAGCATGCGGCGAGTCCGGCGATGAGTGCGCCGGCGAGCAGCACGCCTCCCGCCCGTCGCATGCGATTACCTGCTGTGGTGATCATCTGTGATTCTCCTTTTGACTCTACGTTGAGTGGACCGTGCGAGGTCCTTCAGGTTCGGGCAGAAGCCGAAAGCTTCGAAACGCCTTTCGGCAGGCTAGCGCGTGGTCTGCAGCGACGTCAAGTGCATTCTCCTGTAGCCTTTTCTTTACGGAAGAGGTGCGCATGTCAGACAACAGAACGGGCACAGCGGGGGGCCGCGCTGCCACGCTCAGCGACGTGGCGAAGATCGCCGGTGTGTCTCTTGCGACGGCGTCGAAGGCCATCAACGGCCGCGGCGAGGTTGCGGCCGCGACGCGCCAACGCGTGCTCGAAGCTGCGAAGAAGATCTCGTTCACGCCCAACGAATTGGCGCGCAGCCTGATCAACGGCCGCACCGGCACGGTCGGGCTGCTCACGAGCGACCTCGAGGGTCGCTTCGTGATCCCCATTCTCATGGGCGCGGAAGACGCGTTCGGCGCGGGCCAGGTCAACGTCTTCCTCTGCGACGCCCGTGGCGACGCGATCCGCGAGCAGCATCACCTGAACGCGCTGCTCACGCGCCGGGTCGACGGCATCATCGTGGTGGGCCGCTCGACCGATCCCCGCCCCTCTCTCGGGCACAACATCCCCGTTCCCGTGGTCTACGCCTACGCCCCGAGCGAAGATCCCACCGACGTGTCGATCACTCCGGACAACCGGGCGGGCGGCCGCCTCGCGGTCGAACATCTCGTCGCGTGCGGCCGTTCGAAGATCGCGATGATCACCGGGGAGGCCGCCTATGCCGCCGCCCAGGACCGGGCCGCAGGGGTCATGGATGCGCTCGGCGACGCCGGCCTCGAGCTGGTGGGGCGCCCCATGTTCTCAGAATGGTCGGAGCATTGGGGTCGCGACGCGTCGGCCATGCTCTTCCGACAGTTCCCCGACATCGACGGCATCGTCGCCGGCTCCGACCAGATCGCGCGGGGCGTGCTCGACACGATGCGCGACCTCGGCCGCGAGGTTCCGCACGACGTGGCCGTGGTGAGCTTCGACAACTGGGAGATCCTGGCGACGAACTCGCGCCCCGAGCTCACGAGTATCGACGCCAACCTGCAGCAGCTCGGGCGCATGGCCGCCACGCGCATCTTCGACGCCATCGACGGAACGGCGGCGACTCCCGGAGTGGAGAACCTCCCGGGCCGTCTGGTCATCAGAGGATCGACGATCGCCCGTCGCTGAGAGATCTCGATATGCCCGGCTCGCTGCGCGAGCCGG
>Ga0247732_10001343_pt1 | contig 10100 bp, 8 predicted proteins | sample UWRJL163409C2_FD_180940 | JGI IMG/M metagenome (GOLD analysis project Ga0247732, IMG submission 180940) | Plant litter microbial communities from Arlington Agricultural Research Station in Wisconsin, United States - UWRJ-L163-409C-2 | ecosystem: Environmental > Terrestrial > Plant litter >...
AACGACAACAAACTGTCCATGGAGTTATAACTATGAGATCAGATACGCCATCAAGGTAGTATTCTCAGGTTCTTCCAACAACAGGCAGTTGAATTTCAACACGTATTTCAATTGCTCAGGAGGCAGCGGAAATGAGCCGTACAGAGGTAGTACTCAGTACACTTCGGATTACAATGGGACACTGCAAACTGTCAATGCGGCACGTGGATACAGCTCCTCAGGTGGTGCTTACAATTACGGAAGCAATCCAAGCTGTACAACCATTACCCTGGCACATACCAATTGTACCAGTGTGAGGCTTGTATACTGGGGGCCTGGAACAGGTGGAACGATCAACATGCCAATTTCAAGCGGAGGTACAGCACTTCCAATTGAACTGTTGAATTTTGATGCTGCCGAAGCAGGACAAAATGTTCAGCTTGACTGGAGCACAGGTTCAGAAAGACAAAATGACTATTTCACGATTGAAAGGTCACAGGATGGAGAAAACTTCGAAACTGTAGGAACAGTAAAAGGTGCAGGAAACAGCTCTAAACAGTTGAACTATTCCTACACGGATTACACTCCTATGGCGGGAATCTCTTACTACAGGCTGACACAAACCGATTACAACGGGCAATCAGAAACTTTCGGACTGAGAGCAGTTGAGGTTAAAGGAGGTGACATCTTCACCAATGTTTATCCAAACCCAACCAATGACTCATGGGTGAACGTTGCTGTAAAAAGATCTGCTTCAGCAGAGATCCAGGTAAACCTTTACAATGTATTCGGCCAACTGGTGAAAACTGAAATTTTCAATCCTACCGGCGGAAATATTACAGAAAGAGTTGATCTTCCCGAATCAGGCAATGCATTCTTTATTGAACTTATACAAAACAATACGATCATAGGTCGTCATAAAATATTGTCCACGAGACCATAAATTCTACTGCTGATGATATTGTGGGCAATGCCCCGGGATTAATTTTCCGGGGCATTATTTTTTGTTTACTACAGGTATTTATATTCGTCGAATCTCAGAATCGAGATAAAATTAGAGCTGACTTCCCTGGTAAGTATCGAAGTAATAAGCCCTGTCCTGGAATCGTAGAGCACCTGGATATCGGTAGTAAATACTCCATTTTTATAAATGTGTTTCTCTACAAGGTTTCCTTGTGCATCGTATTTGAAAAATAACTCCTGGTTCGTTGCCGGATTGGAAGACGAGATCGTTGTGATCTTCGAGATCCATCCTTTCTCATTGTATCCGTAAAGTGTCGTAAGCGTGGAAGACGTCATTTTCAGGCGTTCCTCTACATTCATCAGGTATCCATCCTTATTGAAGCTGCTGGTCTCTTCCATGTAAGGAAAACCATAATTGTTATGCACGATCCGTTTTTGTTGTCCTGCCGCATCCTGGTAAGTCATGGTCTCAAAGTTGAGCACCGTGCTCCTTTCAAAATTCGGGGCAAGCAATGTACCGCTACTGTCCGCATCGCGCCGGTATTCTTCACGCACTTTCCTTTTCAGTGAATCGTATTCAAAGTGCGTAGACAGAAAACCATTTCGGTCCCTGCGGCGGATGAAGGCAAGATTGCCGCGCGTATCGTATCCGTAAAACAGCACCAATGTATCGAGTTTTCCCTCTGTTTTCTTCGTTTCGTAAGATTTCACCAGGTGTCCCTGCTCATCGAAATCGTATACATAGACAAATTCCGTCTGGCGCATCACATCCCCCATCTTCTTAAACGTGTAGGTACCTTTCAGGCTTTTGATGCGGTTATTTTTGATAAATGACTCATTGAAAAACGGGACATCTGTAAATGCAGTCCCCTTTGAATTGTCAAGGAGCTGTGCTTTTCCTGCGAAGGCAACAAATAAAATGGGAATCAACAAGTATTTCACGTTACAAAAAAAGCAATTACTGCGGTATCTAAAATCTAAAGTTTCATAATTTCTCCGCAGCTAAATGTTTATAAAGACATACGTGCCACAAGAAAAAGCAGTAAATTACTTAGTGAAATCAGGAATCAACTATTGGCATTCAGCCAGCGACTTGGCATTGTCTTCTTTTCCCCAGTCCGGATGTAAGGGTGACGGTGCTTTATAAGTTTCGAACAACTGTGCTGCCTTCTCAAATTTCGGCTTGGCTACTTTATTTCCACCGCCAAAAGCCTCTGGCGTATTTTTCAGCGTTTGTCCTTCGAGGTAATAAATGCGTGGATTATTGGGATCTGCTTTTTTTGCATTTTCAATTGCTTTGGATGCTTCCGCACCATAAGTCTGCCACCTGGTCATCGGATCCACCGTCATCTGCTGAACGGCAACCATCTGCCTGAGGCAAAACAGCTCTGCATTGTTCGGTTCAATGATTTCCGCTTTTTCTATGAGCAGGATACTTTGCCCGCCAATTTTATCCTTGTCTGCTTTCTCATCCATCCAACCCACAATGTAATTGGCGTATGCAGCATAATAGTAAGGAAGCCATTTGTCTTTTTCCGCATCTCCAATACGTGTAAAAAGTGCAGAAACAGCCTGCATATCTTCCGTTGTCTTCGCTGCTTTTAATTGTTCGAGCCCTTTGCTCATTCCAGCTTCATATTTGCTCTGTGCGCCCAGTGTCCCTACAGACAATGTGATGATCAATAAGAAGAATATGTGTTTCATGATTTTCATTTTAAATTCCTAATTTATAAAAGATTGCTTTATTGTCAAAGATTATTGTTGATGTTCTGCTGTGTCCTGTCAACACCCCAGCTCATGAAGAGGCCGGCAAAGAAGCTCATAGATGCCGGAGGACCCAGGTTTTCCCGGTGAAATAAGCCATCGGGATCTTTGATCCTTGCACTGTAATTATATCCGAAGATCTGCTTTTGATTGAATACGTTATTTACACCCAGCACGACGATCGCATTGGACTTAGCGATTTTGGTGAGCCAGTTGAAACTGAAGTTGTGGGTATTGTAAAACTGCGTGCGGTCACTCAGGTATTCAGATTCAGGCCTGTTTGGATTGAAATAAGGACGGCCCGTGGCCCAATTGTAGCTCCAGTTGATCCCGAACATTCTTTTCGTCCAGAATTTCTTCACTACGACACTCCCTGAATGATCCGCGGCAAAGGTTGGCCGTGCATAGATCGGGTAATTCAGGTAATCCCTTTTAGTATCGAGGTAAGAATAGCTAATCCAGTAATCCACACCTTTGACGGTTTTTTTGTCCCTCCAGAACAATTCGATTCCCCGGGCATAGCCATAACCGTCTGTACTTATCGCATATTGTTTGTTGATGTCTGTTTTCAGCAGCTCTTTATAGTCCTTATGAAAAACCTGTGTCCTGAACGTATAATCCCTGGTCATGTGCTGAAATGTCAGGATATAGTGGTCTGCCCTGGTATAATTGAAATTCTGGTTCTGTGCCAGGTAGATCCTGTCCGGCGTCTGGTAAAAGATCCCGTAATCGAAGCTCACCTGGGAAGGTTTTGCCAGCTGGTAGGAAATACTGGCCCTTGGCGCGATGTTCGCTTTCGAGATCAGATCCGTATACTCAAAACGAACTCCCGGACGGAATGCCAGCTTCCTGCTGATGTAAATGTCAGATTCTATGAATCCCGCACCATAGGTCTCCCTGATCACCGGATTGTACGTACCTGTATAAAAAGTGTATTTGTAATTGTCCTCATTCCGCCAGACCTCGCCACCGAAACGGATCGCATTGAGTCCGTTCAGCCGTTTTTCCAGCAGCGACCTTCCCTGTAACATCATCTGGTAAGAATTGAGGTCAAAGCTTGCCATGTCAAACAACTGAATACCTGTAAGTGGAATCCTCGTATTGGAATTGTCATGCAGTTCACTGGCGATAATATCTTTATTGTAGCTGAAGCTCGCCACAGAGTACCATTTCCAGTCATTTTTCAGGAATTGCTTCCAACTGAAATTGGTGAAAAAGTTGGCGTTATTCAAGCTGAAAACATTCTTCAGGCCTACGCTGTCCAGGGAATTGCGGCTCAATGCCATAGTGCTTGTGTTCAGATAGGCATATCCTTTCAGTATGTTGTTTTTCTTTGTTTTAAACCTGAAATTGGCATCTATATTATGAGAGGTAGGCGCCTTGAAAAAATCAGGCCCCTGTGGTACCAGCTTCATGTAAAGCGTCAGGTTGGAGTACACATAGCTCGATCCCCAGCTAAACCTTTTGTTCTTACTGACCTTCTGGAAGCCTGCATTGGCAAAAAAGGGAGAAATACCTGCCTGAACCTCGCTTCTCATCGGTAAATCCACGCTCTCCAGGGTAAGCACTGCACTGAGCGCCTGTCCGTACAAAGCGCTGTAGCCACCTGTACTGAAAGTCGTGTTATTGAACAAAAAAGGCGAGAATCTTCCACGCTGCGCAATTCCAGGCACGGAGCTGAAAAAGAAATTATTGACTACTGCACCATCTATAATGATCTTGCTTTCTTCCGCAGATCCTCCACGGATAAAAAGGCCTTCGCTCTCCCCCACTCGCTGAGCGCCTGGCAAGGTCTGAAGTGCTGCGGCAATATCGGCATTGGCACCCGCCGTCGTAGCGATATCCAAAGGCTTCAATACTGTAGATCTCCTTTTGTCGCTGGCTTCGAATGATCCTGCACTGATAACGACCGCATCCAGCTCTGTAATCTCTTCTTTCAGTGAAAAACTGGCAGTAATGGTGTCCTTATCCAGGAAAATCTTTTGTTGGATCGTCTTGTAAGTAACCGCAGATGCAGAAAGCCAGAAATCCCCTTTTTCGTATGTTTTGAAAGAAAACCCACCGACAGAATCAGTGATGGTACCGTCATAAGTATCTTTCAGTGTGATTGCCGCTCCTATGATCGCCTTTCCCTTGTTGTTTTTCACAGTTCCGCGGATCAGTACCTGCGAATGTGCCCCGAAGGAGAGCAATATCATGAACGTAAACAGAACTTTAGCTTTCATTTTTTAAGTAGTTGACTTTTGAAAATCAGCGGCGAAGGTAATAAAAAAGGTATTGTAAAAATACATGCATCGAAGTTAAATCCAAAGACTTTCACACGCTTCATTACAACCTGCTTTTACGTCATTAAAATACGAAAGAAGAAAGATTTAATAAAATGACTAATTTTGTAAAAATCCCTCCGGACATGAATCCAAGTGACACAGATATTCTCCATGAACGCATCAAGGAACTGACCTGCCTGTACGAGGTTTCCACACTTGCACATGCCAGCGACAGGTCATTTGAAGATATCCTGCAATCTATTGTAGACAGGATCCCTCATGCGTGGCGTTTTCCGGAAGATGCAGTGTGTGAACTGTCTGTGAAGGAACATCACCTGGTTTCGCGCCAGAAGGACGAAACTTCCTGCAACCAGCAGCAAGATATTTGCATTGATGATAAAGTCATCGGTTCCATCAGCATCCATTATCCTGTTCCGAAACGTTCCTCAGCCGATTTCCTGAAAGAGGAAACAGCGCTTCTCCGGAAGCTCAGCGAAGAGATCGCTTCTATTGTTGACCGGAAGGAAAGCCGGGACCGCGAGGAATCTTTCATACAGAATTTTCAGCGACAGGACCGCCTGAGCATCCTTGGTGAAATTACGGCCGGCATTGCACATGAGCTGAATACGCCACTCGGAAATATACTCGGATTCTCGCAGCTGATCCTCGATTCGGAAAGAAATCCGCAAACGCTTTCGGATGCGCAAAAGATTATGAATTCCGCCATACATTCGCGGGAAATCGTGAAAAAGCTCATGTTCTTTTCCTGCGAGCTACCCCAGAAATATGAATTTGTATCGCTCAACCAGCTCGTTAATGAGGCACTGAGACTGCTTGCCCCTTCATTCCAGAAATCGAATATCCGCTCACTCTTTGAATCCGGTACTTCCGACATCCAGGTACAGCTGGACCCGATCCAGATCACCCAGGTTATCTTCAACCTGCTGATCAATGCCATCCACGCTTCCCCGGAAAACAGCAGTATTTCTGTGCAGATCGAGCCGCGACAGGAAACTGTTCTCCTGGTGATCACGGACGAAGGCAAAGGTATTCCCGAAGAAATCCGGGAAAAAATATTCGAACCGTTTTTTACGACCAAGCCGGTAGGTGAAGGCTCCGGACTGGGACTGAGCGTAGTTCACGGGATTATCAAAGCGCACCGCGGAACGATACAGGTTGCCTCAGAAACAGGTAAAGGAACCTCCTTTACGATAGAACTCCCCTTAAAACAAGGTTTATGAGAAAGGAAAATATTCTGATTGTTGACGATTCGGTAGAGATGCTGGAAGTGCTGAGAAGGCAATTGTCATCGCTGAACTTCTATACGTTCCAGGCTTCCAATGTAACGGATGCCATTGAGATCCTCAAAACCACCCCGATCGATATGCTGATCACAGATTTGCAGATGCCGGGAATCGGCGGGATGCAGCTGGTCAAATATGCCGGGGAACATTTCCCCAATATCCCGACACTGGTCATTACCGGCTTCCCTTCCGTATCTGGAGCCATAGAAGCCGTCAAATCCGGTGTGCTGGATTACCTCGTCAAGCCGTTTACCCAAAGTGAGCTGCGCGAAGCCGTAGAAAAATCCCTGCTGAAGTTCAGCCAGGACCACCCGGAGATCGTGAAGGAAAAAGAACGGGCGCAAAAGCCTTTCCGGGCACCGCTGGGGATCATTGGAAACTCAGACAAGGTGCGGAAGCTCACCGAAATTATCAATCGCATCAATGACAATAAAGCCACCGTATTGATCCAGGGAGAAAGCGGTACAGGAAAAGAACTGGTAGCGAGAGCTATCCACTATACAGGACGACTGGCCAAAGCTCCGTTTATCGCCGTCAACTGCGGCGGGATCCCGGAAAACCTGCTGGAAAGTGAGCTTTTCGGATTCGTCAAAGGTTCTTTCACCGGCGCCAATGAAACACGTGCAGGATTTTTCCAGGCGGCTGATGGCGGGACCATCTTCCTCGACGAGATCGGCAATGCTTCACTCAACGTACAATCACGCCTTCTGCGGGTCATCCAGGAAAAAGAGATCATGATGATCGGTTCCAACCGCACCCAGAAAATAGATGTCCGGATCGTGGCTGCCACCAACGGGGACTTACTGGCGATGTCCAAACAGGGAACTTTCAGGGAAGATCTGTATTACCGCCTCAATGTTGTCAATATCGAAATGCCGCCATTGCGGGACCGCAAAGATGATATTCCGCTGCTGGTCAAATATTTCGTTCACAAATTTTCCAACGAATACCTCAAAAACAATGTCTCCGTTTCCGAGAAGGTCATGGAAATCCTGATGCGCCACAACTGGCCGGGAAACATCCGTGAGCTGGAGAATGTGATCCAGCGCGCCATCATCATGTGCAAAGACCAGATCCTGGTGGAAGACATCCCGGATTACCTGAAGATTCCAGTGCCGAATACGGAAAAACTGGCTTTTGAATTAAAGCCACTGAAAACATTTGAAAAAGAGTATATCCTGAAAGTACTGGCTGCAGTGGACAACAATAAAACCAAAGCTGCCGAAATACTGGAGATCGACCGGAAGACACTGAGACAGAAACTGCTGTAGCAACACCTGTTTTCTAACCGGGTAATTTCTACTCGGCCGGGTATTTTCTCCCCGGTACTTTTTTTCTCCCCTCCAAAAATAAAATACACAAAACATTGATATACAGAACACTTAATTAATCAACGATTAATTATAGTCCTTCTGGCATGCCTATTGACTTCCCCTTTCCAAATTATTAGGAATAACATGGAAAAGAAAGGCGGCATCTGCACATCCTGTCACCAGAAAAGGGTCTGCAGCATAAAGACAGGAGTTTCTCCTTCCTGGGATTGCTCGGAGTATCAATCCGACAAAACATTCCTGAACAATCGTTTTACCACTTTCCGACCTGAAATTTCTGCACCAAGCGTTACGGCATCCTTCAAAGGACTTTGCGCGAGTTGCGAGCTTACTGCCGGCTGTCATTGGATACAGCCCGATACCGTTATATTTCATTGTGAACATTATCAATAAAAAATACAGATGATAACTGAAGAAAAAAGAAAAAAAGGGATGTATGAAAGCGTCCAGCATCAGTTTGACAAAGCAGCTGATAAAATGGGACTTAACCCGAATATACGCAAAATTCTTGCAGCTACCAATAATGAGATCGTAGTACATTTTCCTGTAAAAATGGATGATGGAAATGTAGAGATCTTTACAGGATACCGTGTACAGCACAACAACGCGCTCGGGCCATACAAAGGCGGATTGCGCTACCACCCAACGGTAGATATCGATGCTGCAAGGGCCCTTGCTATCTGGATGACCTGGAAAACTTCCCTGGCCGGACTTCCATACGGTGGAGGAAAAGGCGGGATCCAGCTGGACCCTACCAAATATTCCAAAGATGAGCTGGAGCGTATTACACGCCGCTTCACTTATGCGCTTGGGGAAAACATCGGGCCGGAATACGATATCCCTGCACCGGATGTGAATACCAACGCACAGATCATGGCTTGGATGGCAGATACTTATATGTCTACTAAAGAACCAAGCGAGCGTTCCAAGTATTCGCATGTCGTAACAGGAAAACCTGTCGGATCAGGCGGACTTGAAGGGCGTGACCGTGCGACAGGATACGGTGTCGTTGCTACACTGAAAGCATGGGCAAAATGGAAAAAAACTTCCCTGGAAGGTAAAAAATACATTGTACAAGGATTCGGAAATGTGGGTCAATGGGCTTCTGTTTTCATGAAAGAGAACGGTGCTGTCCTGACTGCTGTACAAGATGCTTCCGGTACTATCTTCAATGCTGACGGAATTGATCCGCAGGAATTGCTCGATTACACGAATTTCAACAAAGGACTGGTCAAAGGATTCCCTGGAGCACAGGAAACAGATCCAAGTGGTTTCTTTGGAATTGAATGCGACATCTGCATCCCGGCGGCACTGGGCAACCAGATTACCGAAGAGAATGCTGGCTCTATCAAAGCAACAGTAATCGCAGAAGGAGCAAACGGTCCTGTTAATCCGGAGGGAGAAAACATACTGATCTCCAAAGGTGTTGAGATCATTCCTGATATTCTTTGCAATTCTGGTGGTGTAATCGGAAGTTATTTCGAATGGCTCCAGAACCGCAACGGTGAGATCTGGCAAATGGAAGATGTAATCGAAAAATTAGACAAAAAACTAACCATTTCCTTCAACCGCGTGATCGGCACAGCTGCTGAGCATGGCACAGACCTCCGTACTGCGGCATATATTGAGGCAATCAAAAGGATTGAGCTCGCGTATACGCAAAGAGGAGTGTTTCCTTAATATTCGAATTTGAGATTCGAGATTCGAAATTGGAGATTTGACTTATGAATAAGATCGGAATATTGAAAGAACAGAACGGGGATCCACGCGTGTGCATGGTCCCCCAGACTGTCCAGAAAGTAATTAAAGAACTTAAGTACGAAGTTTTTATAGAGCAAAATGCCGGAGAAAAGGCGGGGTTTACAGACGATGCGTACCTGGCAGCAGGTGCGTACGTGCTGACGAGAGAAGATATTCTAAAAAAACTAGACATCTTTTTGTTTATCAATCCATTCGTTCCCCCCTTTTCCTTCGATGCTCCTAAAATACTTATCGGAGTGACGAACCCGCTGTTTCATTACAACCAGCTGATGCCATTCCTGGATCCACAGATCTGTTTATACAGCCTGGACCTGGTACCACGTTCTTCCAAAGCGCAATCCATGGATGTACTTTCTTCCATGGCTTCGCTTTCCGGCTATAAAGCTGTGATCCGTGGCGCGGAACTGTACAATTCGGTACTGCCCATGTTCACAACAGCTGCAGGCACGGTAAGGCCAGCGAAGGTATTAGTGCTCGGCGCCGGTGTTGCAGGATTACAAGCCATTGCAACAGCCAAGCGATTAGGCGCGGTAGTACAGGCTTTTGATGTCCGCAAATCTGCGGGAGAAGAAGTACGCAGCCTTGGGGCAGGCTTCATCGAAGTAGAAGGAGCATTGGAAAATGAGCATGCAGGAGGATATGCAGTTGAACAGACAGAAGACTACCTGAACAGGCAGCGCGACCTGATCGACAAGCATGTTTCTGAGGCTTCCATTGTGATTTCCACAGCG
>Ga0247732_10001344_pt1 | contig 10093 bp, 11 predicted proteins | sample UWRJL163409C2_FD_180940 | JGI IMG/M metagenome (GOLD analysis project Ga0247732, IMG submission 180940) | Plant litter microbial communities from Arlington Agricultural Research Station in Wisconsin, United States - UWRJ-L163-409C-2 | ecosystem: Environmental > Terrestrial > Plant litter >...
GTCGGGTTAACGGCAGTTCTTCTACAACGGATAGAGCCTCGATGTTAGCCTTGCCTAAGTTGGGCCTGTTAAAACGTGCTGGCCCCCAACGAAAGGACATGATTTTCAATCATGGGTTACATCAAATCTGCCGCTCTGGAAGAGACCGGCTATGTCGTACTCGATCGCTACAACAAGGAGATCGACCCCAAGGAGTGGCTCGACATCGAGTATGTCGACTGGAAGTCCTCGGGTGACACCCGCTTCGCGCCCCTCGCGAGCGCCTTCGGCGACATCGAGTGCAACGGCTTCTGGAACCACAAGCCGCCGCGCACCGACAAGGATGGCGTGTTCATCCCCTCGCAGGTCGAGAAGGCCCCGACCCTGACCGCGCGCGCCCAGGAGCCCGGCGCCAACATCGGCCGCTGCCGCGTGATCGAACTGCAGCCCAACAGCTACGCCGACTGCCTCTACAACCTTCACCAGGACGACAACAACCGCCTGAACCCCGACGGAACCGGCTGGGTCGTTCGCGGCTTCTTCAACCTCACCGACGACACCGAGAGCTTCTTCGTTCTGCGCGAGAACCGCACCGACCCGAGCGTCGAGTACCGCATCGCGCTTCCGGCCGGAGCCCAGCTGATCATCGACACCCAGCGCCTGTGGCACGCCGCCACGCACCTCGGCACCGACCCCCGCTACTGCCTGATCACGTCGTGGGAGTCGGGCCCCGAGCTCGACGCCTACATCGAGAAGTACAACGGCAAGAAGCTCGTTCCGAACTTCGAGGTCGACCAGGAGGTTCTCGACGCCGGCCAGGCCGAGCAGACCCGCCGTCTCGCCGCCCGCGCCGCAGCCCTCGCCGCTCGCGGCCAGGCCGAGAAGCTCGTGATGAGCGAGGCCTAGGCCTCACCGCTTCACAGCTCGTCGAGGGGCTCCCTTCCGAATCGGAGGGGAGCCCCTTTTTCGGCGTTGTGGGCAGAGGACGACGCGCCCATAATGTTCCTAATAGGAAGATGCACGGACAAAGGAGACCATGATGCCCTCGATACTCAACCCCTACCTCGGCTTTCGCGACAACACGAAAGAGGCCATGGAGTTCTACCAGTCGATCTTCGGTGGTGAGCTCACAATGAGCCGCTACGCGGACTTCGGCATGAACGAAGACCCGTCCGAGGCCGACAAGATCATGCACGCGCAGCTCGTCGCGCCGGGCGGGCTCATCTTCATGGCGGCGGACACCCCGAACAGCATGCCGTTCACCCCGGGCGACGCCTTCTCGGTGTCGCTCAGCGGTCAGGATGCCGACGAGCTCACGGGGTACTGGAACGGGCTCAGCGAGGGGGCGAACGTTTTCATGCCGCTCGAGAAAGCCCCGTGGGGTGACAGCTTCGGGCAACTCATCGACCGGTTCGGTGTTCGCTGGATGGTCAACATCGGAGGCTCGCCGGCCGAGCCGACGCCCCAGTCCTGACGCGTTCCGCTATCGAGCGCGCGCGTACCGGGTCAGCAGCAGGCCGTCGGATTCGAGTACGTGAACAAGCCGCATTCGGCGTGCCGCCTCGCTCCCGCCGTGCGAGATCCGGATGCCCGCTCCGCCTTCCAGGAGCGGGCTGACAGTCAGGCACAGCTCGTCGACGAGGTCGGCGGCGATGAACGTTCCGAACAGGCTGGGCCCGCCCTCGCACAGTATCTGAGGGAGTCCGCGGCCGACGAGCGCGTCGATGATCTGCTGCGGTTCGACGTGGTCTTCTCCGCACGAGACGACGTCGGCGACCTCGCCGAGTGCGTCGCGCGCGCCGGCCGGCGCCGCCGCGGAGGTGAGCACGAGCGGGCGCACGGGCGCTTTCGTGAAGATGTCGCTCGCCGGGTCGAGGTCGAGCCGGCCTGACACCAGGGCGAAGGCCGGCTGTGCTGCCAGGCCGTGCTCGACTCGCCACTGCTCGTCGGCATCCGGCAGTCGCATCGCCCCGTAGCCCTCGGAGCGCGCGGTGCCCGCGCCGACGAGAACCACGTCGGCCAGCCGGCGGAGGGTGTCGAACACGAGCTTGTCCGCGGGGCCGCCGAGCCCGCCGGAGAGTCCTTTCACCGTGGCGGAGCCGTCGAGGCTCGTCACGAAGTTCATCCGCAGGGTCGGGGCGCTGCGATCGGCGACCGCGTAGGCCGAGACGACGCCGGCCTCGTCGAGCGCCGCAGTCGCGGGCGAGAGTGGTGTGATGCGGGTGTCGGTCACGTCGGGCCTCGTTCTCGTGGTCAGTCGTTCTCGTCGGTCATGTTGTGCCGCAGCTGCTGCGGTTCGACGAGGCCCAGGATGGCCTCCGTCATGCGCATCGCCTGCACGGATCGCGGCACGTCGTGCATCCTCACGATGCGGGCGCCGAGGAGCGCGCAGGCGGTGGCCGCGGCCAGGGAGCCGTCGCCGCGCTCCTCGCGCGGCGCGTCGATCGACTCGCCCACGAAGTCCTTGTTCGACACGGCCGCGATGGCAGGCAGTCCGATGCGCGCGATCTCGTCGAAGCGTCGCGTGATCTCGAGGGAGTGCAGGGTGTTCTTGTTGAGATCGTGCCCCGGGTCGATGATGATCTGCGACTCGGCGACGCCGAGCCCCATCGCCACGTCGATGCGTTCCCGCAGAAAGCCCACGACGCTCTGCACAACGTCGTCGTAACGCGGAGCCGCGTACGCCGTGCGCGGCTGGGCGAGGCTGTGGGTGATCACAAGAGTCGCACCGGTCGACGCCGCGAGCTCGGCCAGTTCGGGATTCTGCAACCCTGTGGTGTCGTTCACCACCGAGGCGCCGGCCGCGATACACGCCTCGGCGACCTCGGGTCGGAACGTGTCGACCGAGATGACGACATCGGAGCGGGCGGCCACGGCCTGCACGACGGGCAGCACCCGATCGAGCTCTTCAGCGGCCGAGACCTCGGGGCCGGGCGCGAATTTGACGCCGCCGATGTCGATCCAGTCGGCTCCCGCCGCGGCTGCGGCGAGAGCGGCATCGACGGCCCGGTCGAGCGCGAAGGTTCGACCGCGGTCGAAGAAGCTGTCGGGCGTTCTGTTGACGATGGCCATCACGGCGATGCGCCTGGAGAAGTCGATGGTGCGAGCGCCGAAGGTGCGCACCGGACTGGTGAGCGGCGGCAGGGGGAACCCGGAGGCCACCGGGGGGATCGTCATGGTTCCATCATGCCTGCGCGACGACGCTCAGGAGAACGCGGCCGCCGTCCAGAGGTGGATGAGCGCGTACGACCGGATCGGCCGCCAGGGCTCGGCCATGAGCTCGGCCTCGGCGGCCGTGCGCACTCCGAGCGCTCGCCTCAGAACGAGGTCGCCGGCCGGATACGCGTCGCGATCGCCGAGCGCTCGGACGGCGAGGTAATCGGCCGTCCACGGTCCGACGCCGGGAATGGCGAGCAGCGCCGCGCGGGTGGCCACGAGGTCTGCCGACGGACTCAGATCGAGCCCGTCGGCCGAGGCCTGCGCGACCGCATGCAGCGTCCTCGTGCGGGCTCCCGTGAGTCCGATCGTGCGCTGCAGCTCATCGACCGGAATCGACGCGACGACCTCGGCCCGAGGGAAGAGCATCAACGAACCGGGTCCCGGTTCGCCGTAGGCCGCAACGAGACGTCCGGCGAAGGTGCGCGCCGAGGCCAGAGACACCTGCTGACCGAGCACTGTCGTGAGGGCGGCCTCGTATCCATCGGGGTGGCCGATCACGCGGAGGCCGGGCCGCGCCGCGACCAGCGGGCCCAGCCTCGGGTCGCGACCGAAGGCATCCACGATTCTCGACGGCTCGAGATCGAGGTCGAGCCAGGCCCGAACGAGGGATGCGACGACCTCGACATCATGCGTGTCGCCGCTCGAGACGGTCGCCCTCACCGATGCCTCGCCGAGCTCGACGCGAACGGCGAGCGGCCCGCTGCGCGCCTTGATGATCCGCGTGACGGAGTAGTCGAGCAGGTCGACCCGTTCCGATCCGGGTACGGCGTGCGCCGCGATCAGGGCCAGCGCCTTCTCGCGCTCGTAGGGAGGAACGAAAGGCAGCTCGACGGTGGTCGAGTCGCCCGTCATCGCCGTGTCACAGGGCGCGCGCGAGGGAGTCGAGACGGGAAAGCGGGTCGGTGCCGGCGGGGATGAACACGACGCTCGTGGCGCCGCTGGCGTGCAGTTCGGCGATGCGGTCTCGCACCCGATCGGGTGTTCCGGTCAGGGCGAGCGCGTCGACCCACTCGTCGGGGAGCGCCGCCATGAAGTCGGCCCGTGTCGCCGACCGCTCGCGCAGGGCCGCGAACTCTGCGGCGAAGGGAAGCGGCGCGATGTGCGGAGCCCAGTCGGGCTCGCCGATCCACTCCAGGGCGGGGCGGGCGAGTTCTCGGGCGACGAACGGGTCGTCGTCGACCGAGGCCACGTTGTAGGCCACGACACTGTGCGGTCCGGAGGAATCGATGTCGCCGAGTGCCGCGGTCAGGTATTCGGGCGTGACCGGCTCCGCCAGGATCGTGCCGTCGGCGGAGCGGCCGGAGACCGCCAGAGACTTGGGCCCCCGCACCCCCGCGAGAATCGGGGGAGCGATCGCGGCGGGGCTCTCCAGTTGGGCACCGTCGATCTTCACGTAGCGCCCGTCGACCTCGAGGCGCTCGCCGGCGAGGAGGGCGCGCAGAGCGGTGAGCTGCTCGTCGAGCATCGTCAGGATGCTTGCCGGCTTGTCGCCGACCTGCTGCATCCACATGGGCATTCCGTGCCCGATTCCGAGCAGCAGGCGGTCGGGGTAGATCTCGGCGAGAGTGTTCGCCTCGAGCGCCGTGAACGCGGCGTTGCGCACGGGCGCCGGCAGAATGCCGATGCCGACACGGATGCGCTGGGTCGAGGCCAGGGCGACGGCCGCCTGCGCGAATCCGCCGCGGAAGAAGCAGTCCTCGACGACCCAGAGTTCGTCGAAGCCGAGCTGCTCGGCCTTCTGCACGAACGGCACGATCTGGTGGGCGGGGAGGTCGCGGGGCAGCATGATGCCGACGGTGGCAATAGTCACACAGGAGAGCCTACGGCCACACTGTTGCAACGGTCGCACAACTCTCATACTGGTGTCGTGACCTCCCTCTCCGTCGTTCTCCGCTCCGCCGCGGCGCTCGTTCTGCTCGTGTCGCTGTCGGGGTGCGTGCAATCGTTGGACCGCCGGGTGGTCGAGGGAGGCATCGAAGAAGACACGGCCGCCGAGTTCTACGACATCGAGCAGCCCATCGAGCCGGGGGCGCCCGGTGACATCATCAGGTCGGAGCGTCTGCTGGGGGCGCCCGACGGATCGATCGCCTGGCGCGTCGTCTACCACTCGGTCGACGTGCTGGGAAAAGACGTGCCCGTCTCTGGCATCATCGTGGCGCCGACAGGCGACGCCCCGGCCGGAGGTCGACCCATCGTGTCGTGGGGGCATCCCACCACGGGGTCGTCGAAGGACTGCGCGCCGTCGGTCGGAGTCGACCCCTTCCTTCTGATGGAGGGGGTGACCTCGCTGCTCAAGGCCGGCTACGTCGTGGCGTCGACGGACTATCCGGGCATGGGCGTGGATGGGCCGAACGCGTACCTCATCGGAATCAGCGAGGGCCACAGTGTTCTCGATGCCGCGCGGGTCGCCCGGCAGATCGACGAGGCCGGGGCCGGAGATGAGCTGCTTCTGTGGGGCCACTCGCAAGGCGGCCATGCGGCCCTGTTCGCTGCGCAGGAGGCCGCGACCTACGCTCCAGAACTGACGCTGCAGGCCGTGGCGGTCGCGGCTCCGGCCACGAAACTGGCCGAGCTGCTCGACGATGACATCGGCACAGCATCCGGAGTGACCCTGGCGTCGTACGCGTTCGAAGCCTACGCCGAGGTCTACGGCCCGACGACGCCCGGCGTCGAGCTGTCGACGATCCTCACGCCGGAGGCACTCGCGGCCGCCCCCGCCCTGGCCAAGCTCTGCAACCTCGGCCAGCACAAAGAGACGAGTGCCGACGCCGAGAAGCTGGTCGACACCTTCCTCACGAACGACCCGAGTCGCACGGAGCCGTGGGCCACCCTGCTCAGCGAGAACACACCGGGGGCGCAGACCATGGGGGTACCTGTCTACATCGCGCAGGGGCTGGCGGACACGACGGTGAACCCCTCGGTCACGACGACCTTCGCTGCTGAGAGGTGCGCTGCCGGGGAGTCGATCACGTTCGAGACCTTCGCCGGAGTAACGCACGGGCAGATCGCCAACAAGGCCGTACCGAAGGTGCTGGCGTTCTTCGAGGGCGCCCTGACGCAGAAACCGGTCGCATCCACCTGCTGAGGGCGGATGCGACCGGTTCGGTCGTCACGTGGGCGAGGGTCAGGCGGCCTTCGCGAAGCCGTCGGCAGGCGACTGGCGCCGACGTTCGCTCCAGCCGACGTCTTCGGCCACTCGCGTGTCGCGCTCGACACGCATCTCGTCTCCGATGCGCACATCGGGCTCGATGCGGGAATTGCTGCCCAGCCGAGCTCCGCGGCCCACGAACACGCCGCGGCCGATGTGCACGTTCGCCCCGACGAAGACTCCGTCGGCGAGTGCCGCCCCACGATCGACCCAGCTGCCCGCGCCGATCCATGCGTTCTGCCCGACCCGGGCATCCGACTCGACATAGGCCGACGAGTCGATGAACGCGCTCGGGTGCACCTTGGCTCCGGATGCCACGCGTCCGCGCCCGTTCAGGTGGCGCCGGTACTTCGTGACGACGCCGGACTCGTCTTCAATCTCTTCTATTGGTCTGGTCACTTGTGCCTCCATCTACAGCCGTTCTCACGACTCGATAGAGATAACACACAAGGGGCAAGGAGGATTCCCGCCGGCCGACCCCATTGCGCTTTCCGAAAACTCAACCCCCTTTCCCCTCCATTCGCGCGGGCGTAACGTCAGCCGCATGAGTACATTCGACCCCTCCACGAATCACCTGAACGACGACGCCGTCGCAGCAGCTGCGGTCGACCGGGGAGACGCCGTCACCGGCCGTCACGCCCGACCACCGGCCGAGGCGGAACGGGATGCCGACGCGTTCGCGAGCGACGACACCCAACCCTTCGACCCCATCACCGACGACGTCGACGGCAACCACACCGAACGCGCGCAACCGAACCTCAGCGCCCTCGACGAGGTGGCGCATCCGTTCGACCAGACCAACGGCATCGTCGAGGAGGTCGACCGGCACCACGGCGAGACGCACACCAACGACGAGCAGCTCGATGCCGATCCCGATGTCGACCCCGACCTCGACCCGACGGCGGAGGACGACGAGCCCGGGCGCGAGTCGCCGAACGACCGCCGGCCGCTCGTGAACACTGCGCTGATCACCGAAGAGGTCTTCGGCGACGACGAGAGGAAGAAGCCCCGCTTCGACTGAGCCCTGAACCCGGGCTACACGTCGAGCGAGTCGCCCGGTTCGAGTGCGAAGTACTGTCCGCCGTTCTGTTCGGTGGCCCACTTGATGCGCTCGCCCGTCATCGTCTTCCCCGCCTTCGAGAGAGTCATCTCGTGGGTGGGGAAGCTCCGTTTCGGCTTCACAGCCAGCACGTAGTCCATCGAGTCGCCGATCTTCAGCCACGGAGCCCCGACGGGCGCGGCGAGCACGTCGACGTCGACGCCCTCCGGCACCGTGTAAGAGTCGCCGCCGTAGTACACGGAGCTGTTGATGAGCACGCCCACGTTGTCGACCACGGGGATCGACGAGTGGATCACCGCGTGCTTCTCGCCGAAGAAACGCAGGGTGAAGGGAGCGACCGTGACCTCGTCGCCCGCCTCGACGATGGTGATCGGGAACCCGGTCGCGGCATCCGCGACGCCCCTCGGGGCGAAGATGCGGATGTCGGGCGCCTTGTCGAGCAGGCGGGTGAGCTGCTCGGGGGTCCAATGGTCGGCGTGCTCGTGGGTGATCACGACGGCGACGGCACCGGAGCCCTCGGTGATCGCCGTGGTGAACGATCCCGGATCGACGAAGAGCTTCTTTCCCGACTGCTCGATGATGAGTGCGGCGTGCTCGAGTTTCGTGAGTCTCATTTCTCCAGCGTAGAACTCTCGCGGAGGTCTCCGGCCCGCCTTGTACGTAGGCCATAATCGACAGATCATGACCACCTCGCCGAAGCGGATCGTCCTCGCGATCAACCCGTCGGCCTCGTTCGGCTCGAGAAGTGCCACGGGCCCTCGCGTCGTCGAGGCGCTCCTCGCCGAGGGCCATGACGTGGTCGCCCTGACCGAGCTCGATTTCGCCGCGCTCGCGGCCTCCGTTCGACAGGCTCTGGATGCCGGTGGCCCGGCCGAGGCCGACGCGCTCGTCGTTGTAGGCGGTGACGGCATGGTGAGCCTGGCAGTCAATGCGACCGCCGAGACGGGAATCCCGTTCGGCATCATCCCCTCGGGCACCGGCAACGACATGGCGCGAGGGCTCGGAATCCCTCTCGACTCGCACGATGACGCCCTGGCCGTTCTGCGCACGGCGCTGGCCGCGGGCCCGCGAACGATCGATGCGGGGCGCGTGCTCCACGCCGACGGAACGACCTGGTTCGGGGGAGTGCTCTCGGCCGGATTCGACGCCCTCGTCAACGAGCGTGCGAATCGCATGAGCCGTCCGCGCGGAGCGAGTCGTTACGTCATCGCGCTGCTCGCCGAGCTCGTCACGCTGCGCGCCCGCAGCTATGAGCTCACTGTCGACGGAGTGTCGTCCACCGTGAGCGCATCCCTGATCGCGGTGGCGAACAACCGATCGCTCGGGGGAGGCATGACGGTGACTCCCGATGCGCTCATCGACGACGGGTACCTCGACCTGTTCCGGGTGGGGGCGCTGTCTCGCGTGCGCTTCCTCCGCCTGTTTCCGAAAGTGTTCTCGGGCAGCCACACCGGGCTCGACATCGTCGACATCTCCCGGGTGACGCGCGTGCGCATCGATGCGGACGACGTGATCGCCTACGCCGACGGCGAGAGAGTCGGCCCTCTTCCGGTCGAGGTCGCGGTCGTCGCGGGGGCGCTCCGTATCCTCGCCTGAGCCGATTGGCATTGAGGGCGGATCGTATGGCATACTCGTTGAGTTGCAGACGGCCCCATCGTTTAGCGGCCTAGGACACCGCCCTCTCACGGCGGCAGCACCGGTTCGAATCCGGTTGGGGTCACACTGTTCAGTTTTTCTTGAGCTGAAGCCGGCCCGGTTCCCCTGATTCAGGGGTGCCGGGCTTTTTCTATGGTCGGGCGCGTACCCTTTTCAGCATGCGAGCAACCCTGATGTACGGCGCCGGAGACGTGCGCGTCGAGACCGTGGCCGATCCCGTGATCCAGGAGCCGACCGATGCCATCGTGCGCATCGTCGCCGGATGCATCTGCGGCAGCGACCTGTGGCCGTACGCGTCGCGCAAGGACACCGACGAGGGCTCCCGCATGGGGCACGAGTTCGTCGGAGTGATCGAGGAACTCGGTTCCGAGACCACCGATCTCGCCATCGGCGACTTCGTGATCGTGCCGTTCGTCGTCTCCGACGGCACCTGCGACTTCTGCCGCGAGGGCCTGCAGACCTCGTGCCGCCATGGCGGGCACTGGGGTGGCGACCAGGACGGCGGGCAGGGCGAGCGCGCCCGCGTGCCCCAGGCATCCGGAACCGTCGTCGTTGTACCCGTGGGCTTCGACGAGAAACTCATTCCCTCGCTGCTGAGCCTGTCCGACGTGATGTCGACCGGGTACCACGCGGCCAAGAAGGCGCAGATCGAACCGGGCCAGACCGTCGCCGTGATCGGCGATGGAGCCGTCGGTCTGTCCGCGGTCATCGCGGCGAAGCTCATGGGAGCGGCCCGCATCATCCTGCTGGGCCGGCACGAGGCGCGTACCGATCTGGGGCGCGAGTTCGGTGCCACCGACGTCGTGGCCGAGAGAGGCGACGAGGCGATCGCCCGCGTTCTGGAGTTGACCGACGGCGATGGCGCCCACGCCGTGCTCGAGGCCGTGGGGCTGAGGCCCGCCATCGAGACCGCGATCGCGATCGTGCGCGACGGCGGCGTGATCAGTCGGGTCGGCGTTCCGCAGTTCACCGAGGTTCCGATCGGCCGACGCGAGTTCATGCGCAACATCACCCTCACCGGTGGGGTCGCA
>Ga0247732_10001345_pt1 | contig 10085 bp, 14 predicted proteins | sample UWRJL163409C2_FD_180940 | JGI IMG/M metagenome (GOLD analysis project Ga0247732, IMG submission 180940) | Plant litter microbial communities from Arlington Agricultural Research Station in Wisconsin, United States - UWRJ-L163-409C-2 | ecosystem: Environmental > Terrestrial > Plant litter >...
GGGGCGAGTCGCTCCAAGGTCGACAGTGACTTCACACCCAACGCTTCCATCAAAGGGACGAGTGGAGTGCCGGCATTGACGTGGGCGACGATCCAGGTGGAGCGGAGGCGCTCGATCTGGAAGCCTTCCCCGGGGTTCGCGGCGATGGCGATAAATTGTTTGGCCTGAAACGAAGGCCTCTTCGGTCGCACGGGCTTCGGGTAGAGGAAGTTGTCGACTTCGGGGTCGTTGAGCAACGCGCGGAGCTCCGGCTCCCAGTCGGCGAGACAGACGACTGAGCGTTTCGCTCCCCCAACGTGCATCACAAGGTGATCGCCGTTGTCTTCCACGTCCGAGACTTGCGCCAGCATGATCTCCGCTACGGGCAGGGCGAGCCCGGCGCCGAGGGTGAGTAGTGCGCGCCAGCGCGCACGCTGCAGTGCCGTAGACCGCGTCATAGTTTGCGACCGGAAGCGCGCGATCTCTGCGGACGAATACGCGGCGAACGGCTCGGTCGGCCTCGGGACTCGAACACCGGGCCGCGCGGGGTCGAAGGTCAGCAGGTCGGCAGAGATGCGCTCGAGTAGATAGCCAAGCCCTACACGGCTTTCAGCGCCACGGGACGTGTAACCGCGCGCGACAAACCGCCGCCGATTGGCCGCGCTGAAGATGACGGTGCGATCCAGAGGCAATCCACCGGGCTCCACGGACCACATGGTCAACCACGCGACGGCAGAGATGTATCGCGCGGCCTCGTCCTCATTGACAGGCGCGAAATCCGATACCGCTGATCGAGTGAACCTCTGCACGTCCTCACTCCAAAGTGACTTCGGCGCGTTCGGTGTGAAATTCGCTATCCGAAATGCCACCTCACTAGCCAAGTGATGATTAGAATAAGCACCGTGCCTCAGTGGGTCAACAGACTGGTCGACGCTCATGAGGTCACCGGCCTTCCGTCGTCTACGCTCGACCTATGTCCAGGCCGGTTCGACGTTCGCCGCGCGAACTCACTGAGTCGTGGCCTGATATGCCGGCGGTAGATCCCTCTGGTGAGGTCGCCCGTCGTTTTGCGGAAAACCTGCGGAGGGCCATGGATGGGCGAAGCCATCGAGCGACAGCCGAGCTCACCGGAGTCAACTACTCCACTATCCAATCGATCCTGAGCGGCCGTGCCTGGCCTGACCTGTACACGATCGCGAAACTCGAGGCGGGACTGAACACCTCGCTCTGGCCCGGGCTGCTGCGCTCTGACGAATGATTTCTGATTCACATGGATAAGACATGTGGTCGGGATGTGCGCTTTACACGTACACGCTTTTAGCGTGTGCGCTAAAAGCGCACACTGGGACGGTGGCACCGTCTGCGGCTAATCTTCCGGGCATGGATCACGACGAACTGGGCGTCGAGAATTTGGGCGTGCCGAACTGCGACGTCTGCCTGGAGCCCCTGGAACTTTCGGGTACTGCTGAGCGCCCGTATTGGTATTGCACCTCGTGCAAGGTCGCACGCCTCACGTAACCTGGTGCCCGTGCAGAGGGCCGGCCTGCTTCATGAGAGGAGCAGTGGTTGGCCAGGTCGAGCTCAGACCGTCCTAAACCAATTCGATACGACGTAGACACGTGGATCGTGATTCGCGCCGACCCCGCCATCCCGGCGGCGATCATCACCCGCCAGCGCACTGCCGACGGACGCGAGTACTACCGCGCGGTCAGCTGGGACCTGGATCAGGACAGGAGACTTCTCATCGGACGCAGCGCCACCCTCGGCGGCGCGGACAACCTCGTGCGATACCCACACCCAATGCCGCCCGTCCCAAGCGCCCATGATGTTATGGATCGGTCGCGAACATCTTGGCATTGACTCTGAGAGCGGAAAGAGGATCGAACCATCCGGCTTTTCCGGATGGTTCGACGGGAGCGAGAGCTCGGGCTCGGGCTCGCCGCGGAGCATCGCGCGCGAATTCGCTCCCGCGGCGACAGACGTGAATCAACTCGCAACGAATCCTGACGAGTTGGATTCGAGTGGCGACGGAACACTGATCTCGGAAGAGATCCTTCCGGGTTCAGTTATAAGGAGTTCGGCATGTACGCTAAAAGTGCACATCAAGCTTTTGGGGGAATCTTGTCCGACTCGCGATACGTGCCGCGTTCCTTCGCGGTGACCTCAACCGAGTTCGGTCAGAAGAGCATTATCGAATGGGTTCCGGATACCGATCTGTCGAACAAAGAGCTCGACTGGCTGAGGGCGTCACAGCTGCAGCACGGCTTCTCACGTCAGATCCGTCTGGCGATCGGTAGGAGCTACGACTCGGTGCAGGAGTTTGCGGACGTCAACGTGCTGGACTATCGCCGGCTATCCAGAATGCTGCGAGGCGAGGCGATCATGCGGCTGGAGGATCTGGCTGCAGTATCAAGGACGATCTCGCTGACTGTCGACACCGAATTACGAGCAGCGCGCGTCTAGACACATTGCCGATGGTTTGGCAGTCCATCGGTCCGTCGGAGCATCAAACAGTTTGCCCTCGCGCACCTCTCAGTTGGTTCAGAACGAAAATGCCCTAGCCGACGCGAGCAACATGCCGCTTGCCTCGGAGGGCTAGCACGATTGCGATCAGAGCGAACCCCACGCCGAGAGCGCCTACGGCCACGATTCTGACAAGGTTCGACGAGATGCCCGCAACGTCAGCTTCACTTTCGGCGGTGGTGGCAACAACGACGACGATGATTGCGTACATAAGGGCGCTTGCGGAGAAAACGATGGCGCGATTGTCGCGAGCCCGCCGCTGCGGCGACGCGGCGAGTGGCTCACTGACGCATTCATGCCTCGCATCTTGCGTCACGCCTCGTGGGAACGCATCAAAGTGAGCGAAATACAACTTTGTGGCCGTGGTTCAGTCTGTGCGCGTCACCGACCAGGCGCGGACGGGCGTACTCTGCCCCCAGAAACCGACGGTGCTATCGACCACGAAACCAACGCCCGCCTGATCGATCCTTCGATGGTTGACCTTCGCTTTGGCGAGCAATTCGTCGTGCAGTTGCACGCCTTCGCTTTTCGAGATCAATCTTTGAACATGGATTCTGCCGAGACTCTTTTTGATTGGGTTTCGGCGTCTTTGTCCGAGGCATCGACCAGCCGAGCCAGACGACCGAGCAACCATGTGAGCCGCACCGCGGCGTGAGCCGAAAGAAGCAACGTTGCTTCAAAAATCCACATTCCCACGACGGCATTGAACGCAACGACAACGATCGCTGCGGAAACGCTCCCAAATGCGGCAACGAAGGACACGAGCACGACCGAAACCCAACTCGCTCGTAATCGCCGACCGCCCTTCTGACGAAGAATGCGGAATCGGTCATTTTCGGCGCCGAGCCCGAAAATCACCACTACGCCAGCGAAGCCACCTACCATCGCGGCGATCGTGGCGGCGCCAAGCGCGAGAGAAGTGAGATCCGAGAGTGTTTTACTCTCGGTGCTCGCCTCCACAAGTCGCACGGCAATGTTCCAATCAGGATGCCATTGGGTCGTTAGGAGATGGACACCTACAAGCGTGAGCACCAGCACGTTCGCAACGGTCGGATAGTCCACCAGGACGCCAAGAACTCTCTTGATGAGCTTCATCAGCACCCCTTTCTGGATTCGGCGAACGATACGCGGTACCTCTGACGGCGCTACCTCGAGGCGCCGAACTCACGAATAGCCTGCGCGACTGCGGTCACAACAACGGATTCTGAGGGACGTTGACCATCTTCTACAACGAAGTTGACCCTCTTGGTGACGCGATCTCGGAAAATGTTGTGCTGCTCAACGTGAAGCTCACCATCCGGATTCTCGACCGTGATGCTGACCGAAGCCGAGTCCGTCCATCCTGTGTTGGCGACCCATTGAGCAGCCGCAAGCAGCTTCTCCCTGGCCGAAAGTGAACCCTTCGCGTGGCCAAACGACCAGGTCATCGTTAGCGACATCTCGTCTGTGGTGTCGCGTGCAGCCTCTCGCACGGCGTCGGCGACGACGCCACCACCGTCCGGGATGTCATCGCCTCGATTCACCTTCACGCTGAGCTTGGACGCTCCGCTGGCTCCCATGAGCTTGGCAAGGACAGCTTCATCAATGATCGGTCGCAGCTCGACACGGCTGTCCGTCAACGTCAGCCCGCACATGTCGGTGAGCCACGATTCAATCGCCTCTGGCCTGGTTCCGCGCACGGCTGGACTCATCACGGCAACGTAGTTGTGAAGTCCGAACGGAACGATGTACGTGGGCTCAGCAACACGATCCGCTGGGTCGTCGAGGAGCAAAGGACCCACGTCCCCGCTTACGGTGTTGTAAAGGTCGAGTTGCTCGGAGGGAGAACGGACTCGGCGCACCTGCACATACGGGTACGCAGACCTACGCGGGTTGTGAGCTTCGCCGACGTATGTCACGGAGTTGAAGATTGATTCGCGGTCAGCCGGTTGCTTCGCGTTCAATCGCTCTGCGAATAGCGTCCAGAAACCGTCTTCGATCGGGAGCCGTTGGTCTCGCTGGTCGACTTTCACAGTCTCATAAAAGCGAACGGTCTTCTGAACTTCTGCCACTGACGATCTCCTCGGTTCGATCAGAGCTTAGTGATCCTCACGGAAGATGTCGGCCCCCCTATCGCGGGACGCGCGAGCCGGAGTCGCAGTTATCGCGCACACGGTCCGATGCGGATTGTCGACGGCTGCGCGCGACTATTGAAGAGAGGACCGGACGAGGCTTGATGGGGCCAGAGTTAGAAATCGCACGTACCTCGTGAATGCCTCTAGGGACTCCACGCCAGCAGCGTCCATCAAAGCCACTACCGGCGTTCCTGCCTCGAGGTGGTGCACTATCCACGTCGCCCGCAACCGCTGCGTAGACAACCGGACCCGCGTCGGACGGCCGCGGTCGACGAAGTTCGAGATCAGGTTCGGGTAGAACGTCGTGTGGTTCTCGCGGAACGCGTACTTCTCGGGATCCGTTGACGCGACCCGTTCAACCAGCGCGTCCTCCCACTCGCGGAGCACCGGGACGCTCCTCGCCCTGCTCCCCGTCACGTTGACCAGCACCCCCAGCTCGTCCACTTGAATGTCTGCGATCCGCAGCTCCCCTATCTCTGACGCGGAGAGCCCGGCGCCCGCGCCCAGCGCCAGAAGAACTGAAGCATTCGCGCGTCTGCCTGGCGTGGACTGCCCGCTCGCCCAACTTCTCAGGCTGACGAGCTCATCCGCGGAATAGGGCGCGGAGGGGTCTGATGGAGGGAGGGCTTTCAGCCGTCGCGGTGCCGGCTGGGCGAGAATCTCGGACATCCGCAGGAGCTGCGATCGGAGATTCCCGCGCGAGGCAGCCTTCAGCTCGGGACAGCCGACGGAGATGAACCGGGCGATGGTGTCTCGGTTGAAGACGATGTGACGATCGAGCGGGAGGCCGGCCGTCTCCCAACACCAGGCGACGAGGCGGGTGGCTGCGGAGTTGAGGTCGGCCGTGTCGTAGGGCAGGGCGTCGACCGTGTCGGCGACGGAGGCGAGCGTGAAGTCTGCGATAGCGGCCCAAACTTTCGCATCCAGTGCCGGCGAGTAGTCGGCTAGCGGCTTGCGTGCAGACTGATCATTGCTAGAGGCCATTGCTTATTTCTATACTCATTTTGGAACGGAGTGAAGGTCGCATTCCGTACGAATGGTGAGTGAGGCGCGATAAGGGATGGCTGGACTTGGCGTGACAGGTGGTGGGCGATGAGCAGGATCGGTCGCGCGTGCCGGCCGCCCGTCGCCCCCTTCACGCACCGAGAACCCACGATCTTTGAAGGGGTCGCCTCAGTTCCTCAGATTCTCGACTCGGCCCACGGCAGATTTCTGGTCTCCACCGAGCACCGGGTGTACGCCTTGGACATGTCTCGGCGCTTGATCGTGGAGGCGCCCATCGACCCAGACGAGCCAGACGGCACAAGTGCGACCGTGAGCCCACGCTTCAACCGACCCATTCCACGTCCGCGGTCCATCTCTCGTGTTCACCAGTGCATGGAAGGTCGACTCGTCTATCTGGACCTGCGCAGCGATGATGGGGCCAGGGACGAGGTCTATTTCGCGCCGCACGTCACGATGATCTTGTTCGTCCCTTACATCCCTGCGGAATGGATGCCATGACCAGGCCGCCAGCTTCAACTGCGACGCTGCAGACAGTGGACCGCATCGGGGTCCTCGGCGATCTCCACGGCGACCTCGAGCACCTGGTCGTCGTCTCGCGGACGATGGAAGCGCGCGGAATCCACGTGCTTCTGCAACTGGGCGATTTCGGGTTCATGTGGCCAGGCACGAACTGGGGCCATGCACTGGACCGGATCGAGAACCGACTTCGTAAAGCAGGCCAGGTGCTCTACTTCGTCGACGGGAACCACGAGGACTTCACCACACTCAGCACCTTCCCGATCAGCGCGGACGGTCTGCGCCATGTGCGGGCGTCGATCATCCACATCCCTCGAGGCTGGCGGACCACGCTTGCACACGGCCGCGCCTTCGCCGCGATGGGCGGCGCCAACAGCGTCGACCGCGGGCTGCGCGAGGAGGGTGTCTCGTGGTGGCCGGAGGAGTCGATAACGGAAGCGGACCTCGAGCGGCTGGGAAGGGAGCCGGTCGACATTCTGGTGGGCCATGATGCGCCGGCGCCGTGGCCGAAACTCGACAGCAGGCTAGGTCGGACGCCATCGTGGTGGAGCGAGGATGACCAGCGTTATGCGGACGGGGGCCGACAGATGCTGACCCGCGCTTTCAACGCGCTGCACCCCAAGCTCTTTTTCGGCGGTCACTTCCACCTCTATCTTGCAGACTCCTTGGCGTTCCCTGCCGGATTCACCACGACCATGGTGACCCTCGACATGAACGGGTCTAACAGAGCGTTCAGCCAAGGGATTCTCAATCTTTCAGCTTTCGAATTTGACGCCTTCGACCGCGACGATGTTGGCGAAGCCGACTCTGAAAGCCCGGATGGATAGTCGCCCCTAATCAGGAGAGTATCGAGCCCGGCTTCCTGTGATGGAGCAATAGGGCGAGGGGAGGCGACGCAATCGAACTAGTTCTCAAGCCTCCGCGGCACGACCTCTATCTCAACCGATCATCGCTCAAGACGAATGGGACTACCTTCATCTCAAGCAGCTTTCGAATCTTTCTCTGGCGAGCAGTGCTAATTGCGGATTTGTCGTGAACACCGAACATTTTCCGCAGAAAGTCCCAATCGTTCCACCCATCACCGTGGTTGTATTGGTCCGGCGTGAAGGCTCCAGCCTCGTAAAGCTCGTCGAGCACAGCCCGTGAGAAGTACTCGGTCGTTAGAGCAATCGGAGTACCTTGCCGTACGGCAGCGCGGAGTTGTAGGAGTTTTCGGAAGACACCAACCTGCTGGTTCAGCTCCGTGCGCTCGAAATGATTCACGCACGTGCTGCCGATAGGAAACAGCTCGGCTCCATTGACACCGTTTGTAATGGTGTACATCCACAACAGGTTAGTTTGCCCGCAGATGCATTCCCCAGAGCTATCTGGGTGCTCTTCGACGGAGGTTACTTCCCATTCCCGGGCGGCGGGCTTCCACCGATCGGCCACCGATGATTCGATGACAGCGCGTCGGAGAGCTTGAAAATTTGCCGTAGTCATGCGACCTCCCGAGATCTGAACTGTACCGCGGGAGTTGAGGTGCACACACGATCAATTGGCGACATTTCGCTGTGCTGCTCTTTGAATTCGGGCCCCGTGACGCCATCGCGAGGCGAGGGCATGAGGGGCTGGCGCAGCAACCCTTAATGCCGCACCGCCCGTTACGGGTCAGCGCTACTGATGAACGGCAGCCTCCGAGGGTGCTTCTTCGCTGAGCTCTAGACGTAGTAGTTGCTTGGCTTTGTAGTACCTCGATCGGGCCGTCGCTTCGGGGAGTTCGAGGATGATGCCCGCCTCCGCGATCGTGAAGCCATCCCAGTGCACCAGAATCGTGAGCTCCCGGTGAGATGGCGGGAGCTTGTCCAGCGCGCGCTGAACATCTAAGGAGCTCGGTGAGATGGGCTCGTACGTCTGGGGCGCGTGCCGGATCTGATCACGGAGGGAATCCGACAATGAGTTCCGGCGGTGGGCGGATCTGTTCCAGTTCGTGCTCGTGTTCTTCGCAATCCCGTACAGCCACATGCGTGCTTCCGTATCGGTAAAGGGCATGTGTTGAATTCGTCGCCATGCCACGAGAAACGTTTCCGCCAATACGTCCGCTGCGTCCTCGGGGGTCTCCACTCGCCGGCCGATAAATCTCAAGAGGTCAGGGGCGTTTGCGCGATGTGTCGATGTCAGGCGAGATTCGAGGTCACTGTCAGGTGCCTTTCGGCCCCGCCTCATTCGGGTGCCTCATCAGTACAGGCAATCCGGGACTCGACCGAAACGCCCGCTTTGAGCAGACCGGCGCGTTGAAACACCTGCTGAACGTCTGCCGACATGTCGGAAGCGACAGAGGTCGACGCGGGAGGGGAAGGTGCCGGAGTCAGCGCGGGCGTGGGGCCAGCCCCGAGTTTGCGCTGTGTTTCGTCGAATTTGATTTGCGTCTCTGCTGCGTCGGTGGATAGTCGCATTGCTTCGTCTGCTTGGCGACTCCCTTGCCTCACAATCGACGACCAGTCGTGGTCGCGCAGGAAGACGCGAGCAACTTCGACGTTTCGGTCGAGGTTTTCCGTTGTCGCGGCGTAATCAGGGAGGACCTTCATAACCAGCGTGCAACTCGCTGTTTCTCCCGTATCCAGTGTGAAAACCCGCTGCACACTGACGTCTGGCTCCCACGGCGCCCAGGCAACGATCGCTGGAACGGCCGCTGCGGTGGTCGCAGTCCCGAGGACCAGCGCACCAGCGAGCAACACTGAGAACTTAGTGCGGTGGTGGGGACGTCGCTTCGGGGTTATGTGCGCGCGCGCGATGGTGAGGGCGAGCTCACTCGCTGCATCATCGACATCGTCAGAATCTTGCCAGGGGCGGGGTCGAGCTGCGGAGAGTCTCTCCTCGAGGGAGCGCGTCATCGTCATGCCTTTCGTGAAGAGTGTGCCTCACCTATCACATGTCCGGGACGCTCAAAATCTTCATTTTGAATTCTTGCGGACTCTTCTCGGACGACACCGTCGCAACGAGCGGCCGTTGAGCCGAATCAGTGTTCGAACTGAAGCGGAACCTAATGTGGCATCTCGCTTCAGCCAAGGACAGTCGCCCCCCCTCCGATTTTTACCTTTGGGTTGCGAGATCCAACAATCACACAAGTACGTGAGAAAGTTTTCCGGAGGTGGAACCAAACAGGCACCAGAGGACATACCTACACATGGACCAAAATCTCGACGACACAGCCTTATGGTCAAAGGCCAAAGCAGGCGAAGGGGATGCATTCGCGTCTATTTTCGACCGCCATCGCGCGCGAGTGCTTCGGCACAGTGTCTCGTTGACGGGGAACCTCGCTGACGCCGAGGACGTGCTCGCAGTGGCGTTCTTCGAAGCGTGGCGAAAGAGGAACTCAGTGCGAGTCGTCGACGGCTCGATATTGCCTTGGCTACTTGTCACAGCGACAAACACCTCGCACAACCTGACTCGAGCAGCGCGGAGATATCAGCAACTGCTGGCGCGGCTGCCTGTGGCGGAAGACATTCGTGACCCGACCGCGAACGACGACGGCAACATCGCCGCCGCCGCGATGCGATCGCTGTCGATGAACGATCAACGCATCCTCACCGTCTGCGTCATTGAGGGGCTCAGCGAGCGAAGTGCTGCAGCAGTCCTTGGGATTCCCCCCGGCACAGTGAAATCGCGGCTGTTCCGAGCAAAGAAACGGCTAGCGCGGCTCATTACAAACGTCCCCACTTCTGAAGTGACCCCGCTAAGAGGAGAGCCTTATGCCTATTGAGTCGACCACAGGATCCGCCCGAACGGAGCAGCTTCGCAATCTTCTGGAAGCGACGGCCAACACCTCCGCGTTTCCGAGTTCACGGTTCACCCGCTCGCGAGTGATCACAGCGATCGTCGCTTTCGTTCTCGCTGGCGCAGCGACAGGAGGCGCAGTTTCTGCGGTCGCAACCTCGGGCGGACAGCAGACAGATCCGATCATCGCAA
>Ga0247732_10001346_pt1 | contig 10081 bp, 8 predicted proteins | sample UWRJL163409C2_FD_180940 | JGI IMG/M metagenome (GOLD analysis project Ga0247732, IMG submission 180940) | Plant litter microbial communities from Arlington Agricultural Research Station in Wisconsin, United States - UWRJ-L163-409C-2 | ecosystem: Environmental > Terrestrial > Plant litter >...
TTACGGGCGCCCGACTTCCAACCCGATCTCGACGAGCTGCGACGCACGGTCACCGACCGCACCCGGCTCATCCTGATCAACAACCCGCACAACCCGACCGGCACGGTACTCAGCCACGAGACCCTGGCGACTATCGTCGAATTGGCACACCGCCACGACGCGATCATCGTCTCAGACGAGGTCTACGAGCACCTCACCTTCGGCGTCACGCACACGCCGATCGCCACGCTGCCGGGGGCCATCGACCGCACTGTCACCATCTCCAGCGGCGGCAAGACCTTCAACACCACGGGCTGGAAGATCGGCTGGCTGACTGCGCCGCAACCGATTCTGCAGGCGATCCTCGCGGTCAAGCAGTTCTTGACCTTCGTCAACGGCGCGCCGTTCCAGCCCGCCATCGCGGTCGGGCTCGGTCTGCCGGACAGCTACTTCGATGGCATCGCCCGCGATCTCGCCCACAAGCGCGACGTGCTCTCCGCGGGGCTGCGCAAAGCCGGGTTCACGGTGAGCGAACCCCGCGGCTCCTACTTCGTGGTGGCGGATGCCGCGGCTCTCGGCTTCGCGGACGCCGCGGCGTTCTGCCGCCAGCTCCCCGACCTGGCCGGGGTCGTCGCGGTGCCGATCAGCGCCTTCGTCACCGACGAGAACAAGGGCGAGTACGCCTCGCTCGTGCGCTTCGCGTTCTGCAAGCGAGTCGAGGTGCTCGAGCGCGCATCCGCCCAGCTCGCGTCTCTCTAAGAGCTAGCTGTTCGCCGGCGTGATGCCGGAGATGTAGTGCGCTTTCACCTGGGCGGCCGTCAGCGCGGCGGTGTAGACCGCGACGTAGCGCATGCTGCCGGTGAAGAAGTAGTTGGCCGCGACGTTCGGCCAGCCGGACAGATTGTCGTAGCCGACGTGCCACCAGCCGGCCGTCGTCTCGCCCGAGGTGATCGCGCCGTTGCTGGCGACCTGTGCGCCGTCGACGTAGAGCACCATCCCGGCAGGTGACAGTGTGGCCACCACATGGTGCCACGCCCCGTCGGCCACGTTCGCGCTGCTGGCGATGACCTGGTTGCCGTTGTTGTAGACGCCGAAGACCAGCTGACCGGCGGTGTTGATGTAGATGTGCCGGTCGTACTGCGACGAAATGACGGTCTGTGACGTGCCGAAACCGATGATCTTGCCGCCCTTGACGGTGGTCTTGATCCAGGCCTCGAGACTGAACACATTGGGCGCGGCCGCGAACTTGTACGGCGTGGAGATCCAATTGGTCATGCCGTCGAACTTGGCCGCGACCCCCGCGTCGCGCGGGCAGGGCTTGTCGGCCGTCGTGGTGCGCATCCCGTACAGGGTGCCGTTGCGCGCATTGCCGGAGGTGTCGGTGACGGCCGAGGAGAGCACGGTCGTCTCGTTCAGCGGGTAGGCGAAGAGCGCGCTGGCCTTGTCGGAGACGATGGAGTCGGTGCAGGTGAAGTCGCGGGCCGTGCCGGCCTGATTGGAGTTCGTGACCTTGGCACTGAACCCGGCCGAGGTGGAGGGCACCAGCTGCGCTGTGACGCACAGCGCGACGAGGGCGGCGGCCGCGACGGCGACCGCGAGGAACCGTCCAGAGAGACGGCCGCGGAGCCCGGCTCTAACGGTCATCGCGCCGGCTCGCTCTCCGCCTTCGCCGGCAGACCGACGAGAAGGCACCAGAGCAGCGGGGTGGAGCAGACCAGGCCGAAGACGACCCAGCCGATCAGCGGCAGATCTAGCGCCGACGAGAGGGAATAATGACCGTTCTCGGCGAGGCTCGGGATGCTGAGCGTGCCGAGCTGGCCGCTCGCCAGAGAGACGTGACCGCCTCCCACCGCGCTCACGGTGATCGGAAGGATGCCGGTGGACACCAGAGTGGCCTCGGCGCCGTGTGCGGTGAGCCTGCTCGTCTCCACGACCACACCGACGAAGGGGTGGAGCACGAAAGCGGTGACCGCCGTCGTGACGGAGAGTCCGACAACACGGACCGCAGAGCGAGCTGCGGGCGAGAGGAAGAGGAAGGAGAGGAACCAGGAGAGCACGAAACCTCCGGCGAGGAAGGGAACTGCTTTCACGATCCAGCCCACGATGGGCAGCACGGCGAAGGTCTTGCCGATCAGGTCGGCGCTGGTGAGCGTCCACGGATCGGTCGCGCCGTTGACGTCGCCCTTGGTGCTGAGTGCACCGTCGGCGGCGATCGACACCACGCGGTGCGTGTACACCTGGCCGGGGTTGGTCGGCGGGTGGAAGGTGACGATGTCGCCGACGACCACGTCCTCCGCCGCCGCGGGGGCATCCAGGATGAGCGTTCCGACCGGTGCGGTCTCCCCCATCGAGGGCGTCTGGACGATGAACCACCGGCCACCCTGGGCGAGGAAGGCGAGGGCGGCGGCGATCAGGAGAACCGTGAGGGCCGAGAAGGTCCAGACAGCGATGGTGCGGATACGCAGCCGCCGGCGGCGGGTGGAGTGACGCCCCTGCGCCACTGTCCACTCGCGGGCGAGTGAGGCTGTCGTCATCATCTTCATGCTCCTGGGGGCGTTCGGGTCTGTCGGGTTTCGGGTATTCAGTGCGGTGTTGCGGTGGTGCTGGCGCCTCGGCCGCACGGTCTAGTCACGGCGCGGCCGAGGCTGCTGTCGAACCTCCGACTAGCTGGCGAAGGTCCAGGTGAGGGGCAGCGATGCCGAGAGGCCCTGGTAGGTGTTGCCTGCGGCGGCGTTGAGCGTGACCGCGATGGTGAACGGCACACTGACGCCAGCGGCGGGGGCTGCGGGCATCGTGAATGCGCTGGCGGCTGCGCCGGCGAGGGATGCCGCGGTGCCGGTGAACACGGTGGCCGCACCCGACTTGATGACGACGTTCAGCTTGGCGCAGAGGTCGGTCGCGGTGCCGTTGAGCGAACCGTTGGCTCCCTGGGTGCAGGTCGCGCCGGGCGTGAGGGTGAAGGTGCTCGCCGCGACCGAGCCGACGTTCTTGATGCTGATCGCGGTGGTGACCGTCTGGCCGGGGATCATGGTGGTCGACCCGCCGAACTTGTTGATCGTGGAACAGGTCGCCGTGTTAGTGGAGACTGAACCGCCGTCCGTGCTGAGGCAGGTGATCGGCGTCGCGTCGCTCGACTGCTCCTGCATGACCAGAGCGCCGGTTGCGGCGGTGTTGTTGCTGTTGGTGATGCTCGCGGCGAACCCGGAAAGCGTTCCCGACATCGACGTGGCGAGAAGTGCGGCACCGATGACGCCGGTGGCGATCGCGATGGGTGCGAAGCGACGGCGAGCGGACTTGGCGGTGGAGTGAGCGGACATGAAGGTGGACCCCCGGGTTTAGAATGGCTTGTGTCATCAAGTTGATGAAGTAGTTGATTACTTGATGATCAAGCTACTTGATGAGTCGATAACACGAAAGACAAGCAATTACCCCAGTAGTGGGGGCCATCCGAAAGCCCTATTGCTACGGCATTACCCATACGCTGAGAGCAATCCACTCACCAGGCCCGTACCGCCGACAGACAGCAGACACTATGACCGCCGCACAGCTCAGCGAACCGCCGCTCGCCCCGGTTCCGTCACGCTCCAGCACGGGTGACGACCAAGTGCGAGCTCTCGCCGCCGCACTCACGAAAGTCGACGCCGGTCATCGCGACATGCGCCACCGCTTCTCGACCGCGGTCGGCCTGAGCGATACCGAGTTCAGTGCAGTGATGCGAGTGGGTCGCGCGGTCGAACTGACCCCGAAGCAGTTGGCCACGTCCGTCGACATGACGACGGGTGCTGTCACGGCCATGATTGACCGGCTGGAAATCGCTCAGCTCATCGAGCGTCGCCCCAACCCCGACGACCGCCGCAGCCTGCTGCTGCACCTCTCCCCCACCGGTCTGCAACTGCTGGAATGGGTTCAGGACAGCTACTACGACGCGGTCGCCGCGGCCGTGCTCAGTTCCACCGGCACGTCCACCAAGCGCGTGGTGCAGATCCTGACCGAACTGGCGAGCGCCGTCGACGACGCCGCGCAGAAGATCGGCCCACCACCCTTCCTGACCTGAGCCGACTGAACGAGACGGCCGGTCGAAACCAGACGGGCAGCGCGGGCGAGCCGCGCGTCTACAGCGCGGTGACGCCGAACCGGCGCAGGGCGAGCGCGGGGTTTGTCACCCGCACCTGGGCTACCCGGGCGGGCGAGATGCGGGCGACCGCCACATCCGTCTGCTCGCCGATGGTGACCAGCTCGACCCCCATCGGGTCGACGACCATGCTGTTGCCTGCGCCAACCGGCGGGGCCTGGTCTGCCGCGGCGACGTAGATCGTGTTCTCGAGGGCCCGGGCGGTGACCAGCGTGCGCCAGTGCTGCTCTTTGAGCGGCCCGCGAACCCACTCGCTCGGAACCAGCACGAGGTCGGCACCGGCGTCGACGAGGCGGCGCGTTACCTCGGGAAAGCGCAGGTCGTAGCAGGTCTGCAGCCCCACGGTGAGGTCACCGAGCGCGAAGGTCTGCGGCTCGCCGATCTCGCCGGGGGCGATCCATTCGCTCTCGCGCTGGCCGAACGCGTCGTAGAGGTGCAGTTTGCGGTACGTCGCCACGAGCGCGCCGTGTGGATCGAGCACGACGAGGGTGTTGTAGGCGCGACCCCCGGGCGCGATCTCAAGCATTCCGGCGACGATATGCACACCGAGCACCTTGGCGATAACCTCGAGGCCCGAGACGAAATCCCCGTCGAGCGGCTGCGCGGCGGCCACCGTCTGCGGCCCGAGCTGCGACGTGAAGAACGACGAGTATTCGGGAAAGACCACCAGCGACGCGCCGCGCTCGACCGCGAGCGTGGCGAGGTCGCGGATGCACACCAGGTTCGCTTCCTGGTCGTCGTCGGGCGCGAACTGGGCTACGGCGATGCCGACGGTGGGATCGTGTGACATGCCGTCAGCCTACGGGCGTCGTCAGGATGGCCGGCGCGGCCATCAGGATCGCGTCAGGATTCGATCACCGGGGCTCCGGTGGGGCGAATCTCTGAGGGTGATTTCAGATCTAGCGAGCGTCCGTTGACGCTCACCCACATCATCCCGTCCCTTCGGCGCTCGATCGCCGATCCCCTCGTGGTCGATCGTTGGCCCGAGTTCACCGCCGCCAGCCCCCTCGACGTCACCGTGGCCGGCGTTTCGCTGGTGCGGCTGGCCGAGTGGTGCGACACGCCCTGCGTGCATACGGCGGCCGCGGTCATCCCGGGCACGCACGGTCGGCGCTCCGAGCACGACCTCGCCTCGGTGTTGGTCACCCGTGTCAGCATGCTGCAGGAGCGGGGGGACGGCGCCATCGAAGCGTGGCTCGACGCCGACCTCGACGGATGCCGCCCCCACGTCACCGAAGCTCGCCTGATCGGGCGCTGCTCGACGGCGCACGCACGCGGCGTCTGGTTGCAGCCGAGCGCGACGCCACTGCTCGCCGCCGAACTCCCGGCAGACCTGCACGTGGGCGACCTGCTGGCGATCCCCTGCCTCGGGGTGACCATGCTGCACGATGTGCGTCAGCGCAGCGGGCATCCGCGGCTCACCGACGATCGCATGGACCACGATCGCGACGAGTTCCCGAGTCACTGCGGTCTGTGACTCAGCGCGTGTAGTACCCCGCGGCGATGTCGTCGAGCAGACCTTGGTGGGTCGGCATCCAGCCGAGGCGTTCCCGCGTGAGCGCGCTCGACGCCGGGATGTCGAGGCCGAAGAAGGCGCCGATCCATCCGAAGTGCTCGGCGACGTCGTCGGGGGCGATCGACTCCACGGGGAGGTCGAGCTGGGCGCCGATCGCCTCGGCGATCTCCCGCGTCGGTATGCCCTCCTCGCCGACGGCATGCGCGATCGAGCCGGTCGAGGCGTTCTCGAGGGCCAGCCGCACCATCGCGCCCGCGTCGCGGCTGTGCACGGCAGACCAACGGTTAGAACCATCGCCCACATAGCCCGACACGCCCTTCGCGCGCGCGACCTCGGCGATGGTGGAGATGAAGCCGTGATCGCCCTCGCCGTGCACCGTGGGCGCGAAGCGCAGCGCGACCGGCAGCACGCCGCGGTCTGCGTAACTCAGCGCCAGCTGCTCTCCCCCGCCGCGCGGGGCGTCCGGTCCGCTCAACGCGGTGCCATCGAGCTCGGTCGCGAGGCGCCCCGGCGCGACGAGGGCGACCCCCGCCGCGAACAGGAGCGGACGACCGGAACCTTCGAGCACGCCGGCGAACGTCTCGATGGCGGCGCGTTCGGTACGACCGGCTCCGGCGTAATCGGAGAAGTCGTGCTTGAAGGCGAGGTGCACGACGGCATCAGCAGCTGCGGCGCCCTCGCGCAGGCTGCCCAGGTCGTCGAGGCTACCGCGGTGCGCGGTGACCCCGGCTGCCGCGAGCGCGGCCGCAGACTCTTGCGATCGGGCCAGCCCGATCACCTCGTGGCCGGCATCCTGCAGCTCGGGTACGACGGCCGAACCGATCCAACCGGACGCGCCGGTGACGAAAACACGCATGGCAAAACTCCTCAATGTCAGCAACTGACATCACCATATACCTGATGACTGCCACTGACATCACTAAGATCGTCAGCATGGGACGTTGGGAACCGGATGCTCGCGGCCGACTCCGCGTCGCCGCCCTCGAGCTCTTCGCCGAGCGTGGCTACGAACAGACCACCGTGGCCGACATCGCCCAGCGGGCGGGCGTCACCGAGCGCACCTTCTTCCGTCACTTCAGCGACAAGCGTGAGGTGCTGTTCGAGGGATCCGAGGCGCTGCAGGAAGCGGTGCTCGCGTCGATCGCCGCCGCACCGCACGGGCGCTCCCCGCTCGAGGTCATGGCGACGGCCATGGAGAGCGCCTCCGCGCTGATCGCGGCTCAACCCGCCGGGTACCCGCGCATCCGTGCCACCGTCGTCGCCGCGAACCCGAGCCTGCAGGAGCGCGAGCTGCTCAAACTCGCCAATCTCGCCATCGCGGCGGCCGACGCGCTGCAGCGCCGTGGAGTGCCGGCCGTGACCGCCCAGATCGCGGCACAGTCCGGCGTCACCGTCTTCAGCACCGGTTTCGAGCGTTGGGTCGAGCCGGGTCAGACGGATGACTTCCCCACCTGCATGCGGGCCGCCCTCGCCGAACTGCGCGCGCTGACCGCCTGACCGTCACCGCTCGGCCCGCTGATAGCCCGACCCGCTGATATCCCGACCCGCCAACGCAAAAGGCCCGGAATCTCGTGTTCAAAACACTGTGATTCCGGGCCTTCTGTGCTGGCTTGCCAGCTTCTGTTGCGGGGACAGGATTTGAACCTGCGACCTCTGGGTTATGAGCCCAGCGAGCTACCGAACTGCTCCACCCCGCGCTACAAGATCAACTTTAGCACGGGTTTCGAGTGCTCCTGACCGCCTGCCGACCGAGGCGACTGCCGCCCCCCGACACGAATGCGCCCGTCCGAGCACGAGCATTCGTGTCGAACGGGCGCAGTCATGAAGCGCTGGCGCCGTTACTGCTCCAGGGTGAACAGGGCGTTCAACGCGTTGACGAGCTTGGTGTCCGCCGCGGCATATGCCGTGAGGTCGCCCGACTTGAGTGCTGCCGCGCGCTCGGTGAGCGCGGTCTGCACTGCGGCGATAGCGGCCTTCAACTCCGGATCGTTCGTCGGGTTGGACGGGATGTCTGTACCCGTGCCGGTGTCCGTATCCGGGACGTCGGGAACCGTGGGCGTCGTCACTCCCCCATCGCCGGCGGTCGCACCGGAGTCGCCACCGAACAGCGAGTTGAGCGCTCCGTCGAGGGTGTCCTCGAAGGCGATCTTGTCGCCGAACGACACCAGGATCTTGCGCAGCACGGGGAAGCTGGTCTCCGCGTTCGAGGAGACGTAGACCGGCTGCACGTAGAGCAGACCCTTGCCGACCGGCACCGTGAGCAGGTTGCCCTTCTCCACGTTGGTGTCGCCGCGAGCGAGCAGCGCCAGCTGGTTCGCCACCTCGGTATCGGTGGTGAAGCTGGTCTCCACGCGACCGGGGCCGGGCACGCTGGTCTGTTTCGGCAGGGCGAGCAGCGTCAGCTTTCCGTAGCTCGAGGCCTTCTTACCCGCCGTCTTGCCCGCATCACCATCGGCGGCGAGATACCCGGTCAGGATGCTCCGGGTGCCAGAGACCGTCGACTTCGGGATGTAGGTGGAGTACAGCGAGAACGCCGGTGCCTTCTGCCCGGGCAGCTTCATCGTCAGGTAGTACGGCGGCTGCAAGCGCGCGGTGGCGGCGGGCTTGGTCGGGTCGTTCGGGGTCACCCAGGCGTCCGACCCCGAGAACCAGGTGTCGGAGTCGGTCACGTGGTACGTGCCGAGGATCTGGCGCTGAGCCTTGAACAGGTCGGCCGGGTAGCGCACGTGCTGCACCAGCTCCGAGCTCATGTCCTTCAGCGGCTTGATCGTCGAGGGGAAGATCTTCTGCCAGGTCTTCAGGATCGGGTCTTTGTCGTCCCACGCGTACAGCGTCACCTTGCCGCTGTAGGCGTCGACCGTGGCCTTGACCGAGTTGCGGATGTAGTTGACGTTGTCGAGCGCCAGCTGCGGCGTCGGCGTGTACGTGTCGGAGATCGCGCTGCTCAACTGCAGCACCGCCGAATACGGGTACTTGTCGCTCGTGGTGTAGCCGTCGATGATCCACTGCACACGGCCGTCGACCACCGCGGGGTACGGGTCGCTGTCGAGGGTGAGGTACGGCGCCGCCTTCTGCACGCGCTTGGCCGGATCGCGGTTGTAGAGAATCTGCGAGCTGTTGCTCACCGCATCCGAGAGCAGGATCTGCTCGGACTGGAACTTGATCGCGTAGACCAACCGCTTGAAGACGTTGTCGAGCTTCGGGCCGCCATTGCCGTTGAAGGTGGTGGTGGCGTTCTGGTTGTCGGCACCGCCGCTCGACGGGTAGTCCAGCTCGACGGGCTTCTTGCCGTCCGGAGCACCGACGATGGAGTACGAGGGCGAACTCTCACCGAAGTAGATGCGCGGCTGGAACTTGCCGAGCTTGCCCGAGATGGGGATGCCCGACTCGAGGAAGACGGGGAGCCCGTCGGTCGAGCGCTGGTTACCGTAGGCGGCGACGACGCCGTAGCCGTGGGTGTAGACCAGCACATTGTTGAACCAGCTGGCCTGGGCGCCCGTGTTGGACTGGTCGAGTTCGCGCACCCCGATCACGGTGTCCTGCACCTTGCCGTCGATCGTGTAACGGTCGACGTCGAGGTACTTGTTGAACGTGTAGTACTGCTTGATCTGCTGCAGCTGGGCGAACGCCGGGGAGATGAGCGCGGGGTCGATGATGCGGATGTTCGCGGTCGTCTCCACGTCGTCGCGCAGGGTGCCGGGCTCGGCATCCGTCACCGCGTCGTATGGTCGCTCTTTCACGGAGTTCACCCCGTAGGCGTCTCGGGTGGCGGAGATGTTGCGCTCGATGTACGGCGCCTCGAGGCTGCGCTGGCTCGGCTCGACCTGGAACTTCTCGACGATCCACGGGTAGACCGAGCCGATGATCAGGCCGCTCACCAGTAGCAGAGCGGTACCGATGATGGGCAGACGCCACCGCCCGATGATCGCGGTGATGATGAACAGCACCGCGACGATCGCGGCGGCACCGGCCAGGATGGCACGGCCAGGGATGACCGCGTGCACATCCGCGTAGGAGGCACCGACCAGGTTGGTGATGTTGCTGCTGGTGTTGGTGCTGAGGGTCGAGTACTGGTCGAGCCAGATGCTGCCCGCCTGCAGAGCGAGGTAGACGGCACCGGTGACCGAGAGCTGCACCCGGGCGGTACGGGAGATGCGCACCTCACGGTTGCCGAAACGCAGTGCACCGTAGAGGTAGCTGGTCGCGATGGCGGCGATGCCCGAGATGAGCACGGCGGCAGAGGCGAACGCGGCGACCGCCTGATAGAACGGCAGCGCGAACAGGTAGAACGACACATCCATATGGAACTGTGGGTCGACCTTGCCGCTGGGGGTGCCGTTCAGCCACTCGAGTGCGAGCTGCCAGCGCGACGACGTCGCGATGCCGGCGAACAGGCCGATCACGGCGGGGATGCCCCACATCGCCAGGCGCCGCAGCGGCTCGATCACCTGCTG
>Ga0247732_10001349_pt1 | contig 10073 bp, 6 predicted proteins | sample UWRJL163409C2_FD_180940 | JGI IMG/M metagenome (GOLD analysis project Ga0247732, IMG submission 180940) | Plant litter microbial communities from Arlington Agricultural Research Station in Wisconsin, United States - UWRJ-L163-409C-2 | ecosystem: Environmental > Terrestrial > Plant litter >...
AATCTCCGCCGTGGTTCCATCTGTGACTTGGGACCGTACCGCTGGCTCGGGCATCGCCCTCCTTCGTAGGCCGCGCCGATCGATCGTGCGCAACGTGTCGTGTTCCACAATTCAATGGCGTCACTATGTCGCCGTCAATGCGTGAAATGGCGCTAGATCCTGCAGAATCGAGTGCACTATGCACAATTCAGGTGATTTTCTTCCGTCTGTGTTTCCGACACGTTTCTCGCGCGTGACAACGGCGCATTCGCCGTCGGAGGCCCGTTCGTGAACGCGGCGAATCACAGCACCCTCTTGATCAGATCGGCGGCGCGCCGGTTGCTGGACCTTCGTTTGTCACTCGTCGTCGAACGGGCCGTGGAACAGACCATTCGCGACGAGCCCACGTACTCGGGCGGGCCGGTCAGCCGCGACGACCTGAGTTACCACATGGACCGCACCATGCGACTCGCACTGACGCGGCTGGTTGGAGACGACATCCCCGACACGCTCCGCTCGGCGGCACTGGAGGTCGGACGCATCCGCGCCCACCAGAACGTCCCGCTGTCCAGCGTTCTTCACGCGTTCCGAATCGACCTCAAGACTCTCTGGGAGGCGCTGATCGCCGAGGGGCATGACTTGGACGCGGGCACCCGCGCGGACTTCCTCGAGCGGTCGTCGCTCATGGTGTGGGAGGCCGTCGAAGCCAACACCGAGGAGGTCGTCGCGGGCTACCAGGTGGCGCGGGGCAACAGGGAGGAGATGCGGTCCGCAGCCTTCGAGCAACTCCTCCTCGACGGCGACCACCAACAGTCCACTGTCGAGAACGCCGCACGAATGCTGGGACTTCCGGCCGCCGGCCACTACGTGTGCCTGGTCGGTAGGTTCCCCATCCCGCGTCCGGAGTTGGTCACGGAATGCGCGGATGGACTCGAAGCCAGTGGCCGGGTGTCGTACTTCAATTGGTTCGCCAACGAACTGCGCGGAATCGTCCACATCACCGGCGACCGCGCCGACGTCGCCGCCGATCTGGCACCGTTGGCCGAACACGTCTGCGCCGTCATCGATGCCGACGGCCTCGCCGACGTGCCGAGAGTAATCCGACTGGCACGGATGACCGTGCATGGACGCACCGACCCCGGCGTGGCCAGAGCGAGGGACAACTGGCTGCACGCCGTGACTGCTGCCAACGACGAGCTATCGAATGCGGTACACGACGCCGTGTTTCGGCCGTTGGCGGCACTAACCGACCACGAGCGCAACGGCATCCTGGAGACCGTCGGCGACCTGGTGGCCCACGGCGGCACCACCGCCGACATCGCGGCCCGCACCTACCGACATCGCAACACCGTGCGGAAGCGTCTCCAGGACTTCACTGCGCTGACCGGATTCGACGTCTCCGACACCACCGACCTCGCGACGACTGCCATCGCCTTCACCGTCGAGAGTGCTCGATCAAATGACCGGCCGGATCGGTACTAGCCGACGGTCGTGATGCGCCGGGCTACGACTCCGGCAGGAATCTGCGGTTTCTCAAAGTTCGTGTCCAGTCGCGGCGCGATGAACTCTCGTCACGACCGGCAGCTCACTTGGTGTCCACGGCAATTCGTCTCACGTTCGCGTCGAGCACCCAGAGACACCCCGGCAAGTCATCACCGTGTCGTTCTTCCAGCGTTGTGATCGGCAAACGCGCGGAAGGCCTGCACCGGCGAGGCGGTGGGGTCCTCCGCGGCGGGGGTCGCCCTCATGCGCGGCCCATCCGAAAAGCCTCACAGCCGCCGCGATCGACGCCCTCGAACGCCGCGACCCCCCACCGCAGTCCGTCACGGCCTGACGGGAATCCACCGAACCGTGTGGCCGACACTGACTTGTAATTGCCCCACCCGCCAGTAAGTCTCGCGAAATGTCCGACTGGATATCAAGTGGATATCCCACTTGAGAAGTGGAACTCAAACGTGAGACACCACAGCAGCAGCAGGACCGATCTGTGGTTTCTCAAGCTTCATGTCCACTAGCGGTCGCCTGAACTGCTACGACAGCAGCGTTCTCACGACATGTCCATCCCTCGAATTCTCACTTTTGTGTCCACTGCTTCGCAGACGCCGATCCATACCTGGGGAATTACGTGACCGCTGACACCGACTGCACACCGCCCCGGGCACACCCACCGAGGACCCACAGTTCCTGGTCGACACGACGAACACGGGGTGGGGACTTTTATCTGGCCACCAGCGGGGACCTCTACTTGGCCACCAGCGGGTACTCTTTCATGGCCACGGACACCCCCGCCGACCTAATTGATCGTGGCGCTCTGGGAGCGGTAGTCGCCAGAGGCCGTACGCCACCGGACGCGAAGATCAACGCCGGTCGTTTCGCCGACTGCGTTCGCACTCTCGCGATGCTGCGTCGGCTACAACGGCTTTAGGCCTGAGTGGTTGCCGCACAGACAAATTCACGTAGCACGGCGGCCCTAATGCCAGCCCAATCCGGTGGAAGCCCGCTCGCGACGGTGACGCGGGGATTTACTCGGGTGTGCCGTCTGGACACAGAAAACGTAGACGTCGGCATTGAACGTTCGCTGACCCGAGTATCGATTCTCGGGACCAAGCTTCTGGGAACGGAGGCCACTGAAAGAGGTCCTCGACAGATCGTGCTGTGGCCACGCTGGCGCGCCCGCCTACCTCTGAGATCGCATCAGCCTGGCAATGCGGCACGAATGAGAACATCGACGGCCTGTGGCCCGTCTGCTTCCCAAGGGCGTCACTCTCCGCGACCACCCACCAGCGCACCCGGTGGCCGCTGACGACGAGCTCGAGAATGCGAGTCGTAATAGCCTCTGCACAGCGCGTTTTCATCGACTTCCAAGTATCGGACGGGCAGCGGCCTAAGGATCGCATGCCGTGCGATGGCGCGATCTCGCACTCCGCCGCAATGGTGGATGTCTGAGCGGATGGCCGATGCTGCTGCCCGCAGTCATTCGAATCCGCCCGCCAGGAGGAGTGCCATGGTCAGTGACGTCACAACGCTCGAGCGAGCCAACGTCCGAGCCGTCGAGGTGCCCTTGCGACGCCCCGTCATCGCAGACATCGGCCGCTTCGACACCTGGCCATTGGTGCTCCTCGATCTGGAGACCACCGACGGAGTCATCGGGTCGAGCTACATAGCGCCGTACCGCTCCTCCGCCGTGCCTGCCGTCGTCGCCGAGTTGCGCGACCTACTCGACAGCGTGGTGTCGCGCACCGTTGCGCCGGGCGACGCATTCGCCGCGGCCTTGAAGTCACTCAACGTGGTTGGCGTGAACGGTGTTTCCACGATTGTCGCCTCGTCCATCGACATGGCGCTGTGGGACGGCCTTGCCAAGCGGGCGGGTCTGCCGCTGGCACGACTGCTTGGCGGGTCGATCGGACCAGTGCGCGCCTACAACAGCAACGGGCTGTGGCGACACGAGGTGTCGACGATCGCCGCGGAAGCCAGGAGCCTGGCCGACGAGGGCGGGTTCATGGCGATGAAGCTGCGCTTGGGCAATGAGCACCTCGCCGACGACGTGGCGGCGATCGACGCGGTACGCCAAGGGGTGGGCGCCGACATCGACCTCATGGTCGACTTCAACCAGGCTCTCGGTCTCGGCGACGCGATTCGCCGCTGCCACGAGCTCGACGAACAAGGCCTGTACTGGTTCGAGGAGCCGATTGCCTACGACAACGTCCGCGGCTACGCCCAGCTGGCCCAACAGGTTCACACTCCGCTTCAGATGGGTGAGAATTACTACGGCCCAAGGGATCTGTTGAACTTCGTCGCAGTCGGCGGAGTCCACTACGCGATGGGCGACCTGATGCGGATCGGCGGGGTGACCGGTTGGATGCGGACCGCAGGTGTCGCGTCCGCGGCAGGCATTCAATTCTCCAACCACTTATACCCAGAATTCGCCGCGCACCTCTTGCGGGTGACGCCGTCGGCGCACTGGATGGAGTGGGTCGACTGGGCGTGCCCAATTCTCTCGACTCCGCTCGAGCCGAAAGAGGGAACGGTGACGGCACCGGACGTGCCTGGTGCCGGGCTGGTGTGGGACGAGCTTGCGATCAAGAAGTACGCCATCCAGATCTGACGGCGGTTCCACGCCACGTGGATCACCCAAGCGGAGGTACGACACTCATGCCCCAACAGACGACCAACCCTGCGACCGGCGAGACCGTGGCCGCATTCGCGCAGATTCGCAATGCGGCCATTGCCGAGGTCACAGTGGCGTGGGCGAGAAGGCGCCGGAGCGCCAACGGGTGCCAACACGAACGGGTTCGCCAGCAGCGATCAGGTCGTTCGACCTGTCACCGGTGGGCTCACCGGCTCCCACCAACTCCATAGACCCACCGCAAGTTCAGGAAGGACGACGATGCTCACCGTACGAGAGGCATTCTTCGAAGTCGCTCGTCAGCTCGGTCTGACGACCATGTTCGGCAATCCCGGGTCCACCGAGGAGCCGTTTCTCAAGGACTTCCCCGACGACTTCCACTACGTGCTGGCGCTCCAGGAGGCGTCGGTGATCGCGATGGCCGACGCCTATGCCCAACGCACCGGCCGACCTACGTTGGTGAACGTACACACCGCCGCGGGCATGGGGAACGCCGTCGGAAACATCGAGAGCGCGTGGTACAACCGGGCGCCGCTGATCATCACCGCCGGGCAGCAAACCCGCGAAATGCTGCTGCTCGAGCCATATTTGACGAACGTGTCGCCAGAACTCGTCCCGCAGCCCTTCGTCAAGTGGGCCTATCAGGCGGCGCGGCCGCAGGACGTGCCGGCTGCCCTGATGAGGGCGTATGCCGCCGCGATCCTTCCGCCGGCCGGGCCCGTCTTCTTGTCCATCCCGATGGACGACTGCGACGCGCCCTGCCCCCGGCTACCGGAGATCCGCAGCGTCAGCAGCCGGCTGCCGGCCGACGAGGCATCACTCGAGCCGGTGATCACCGCCCTGGCCGATGCCCAGTCTCCGGCTCTAATCATCGGTGGTGCGCTGGACCAGAGCGGTGGTTGGGACGCCGGGGTGGCATTGGCCGAGACATTGCGGTGTCCGGTCTGGGCCGCCCCCGGAGAGGGCAGACCGGGATTCCCCGAGAGTCACCCCCTGTTCCAGGGCGAGCTTCCCCCCGCCATCGGGCCACTGTCGGATGCGTTGACCGGACACGACGTGATCGTCGTCGTCGGTGCGCCGGTGTTCCGTTATTACCCTTACGTGCCTGGGGATTACCTCCCGGCGGGCGCCAGGCTGTTCCACATCACCGACGACCCGTCTGAGGCGGCCAGGGCACCGGTCGGCACCGCCATCCTCGCCGACCCCGGCCGCTCCTGCGCGCTGCTCGCGACCACGACAGCCAAGTCCGATTGTTCGTTGTCCGTCCGAGCGCCGCACACGGCTCCGCTCAGGCCAGAGCGCATTACTCCGGAATGGCTCTACCACACCATCCAGGCCCTTCGGCCGGAGGACAGCGTCATCGTGCAGGAGTCGCTGTCCACACTGCGGCAGCTGCGTAAGCAGATACCCACCGACCGGCCGAGGTCGTTCTTCTCCATGTCGAGCGGCGTGCTCGGCTACGGAATTGCGGCTGCAGTCGGCGTCGCGTTGGCCGAACGCGAGGAGGGTACCAATCGCAAGGTTATCTGCATCGTCGGCGACGGCGCGGCGAACTACGTCATCCAGGCGATCTGGACGGCCGTCCAGCACGACCTGCCCATCCTGTTCGTGATTCCACGCAACGGCGCATACAACATCCTCAAGTCGTTCGCCGAGTTGCTCTCCACCCCAAAGGTTCCCGGCCTGGACCTACCCGGGCTGGACTTCGTCACGTTGGCGGAGGGTTATGGATGTCCGGCCGAGCGCGTGACGGAATTGGCCGATCTCGAAACGGCGATCAAACGAGGGATCGACTTCGACCACACGTACCTTCTCGAAGTGACGGTCGACCCCACAGTGCCGCCGCTGATCTAGGAAGGTTCCAGCATGCTTGCTGCCGTGTTGACCGAATTCGGCGCACCGCTCGAACTCACCGAGCTCGACGTGCCGACGCCGGGCCCCGGTGAGGTGTTGGTGCGCGTGCTCGCCAGCGCCGTCAACCCGCTCGACACCAAGATCCGCCGCGGGCAGGCCGCCCACGCGAGAACGGAACCTCCCGCCGTGCTGGGCATCGACATGGCCGGCATGGTGGTAGCCGTCGGCGAGGGCGTGGACGGGTTCCGGCCGGGCGACGAGGTGTTCGGGATGACCGGTGGGGTGGGCGGCATCCAAGGCTCGCTTGCGGAGTTCGCAGCCGTGGACGGCAGACTGCTAGCCCTGAAGCCGCGATCGTTGTCGATGCTTCAGGCCGCCGCCCTGCCGTTGGCGTTCGTCACGGCCTGGGAGGCACTCGTCGACCGGGCCGACGTGCGCGGCGGCCAGCGGGTGCTGATTCACGGTGGAGCGGGAGGGGTTGGCTACGTCGCGATTCAGCTTGCTCGCTCGCGCGGCGCCGAGGTCTTCGCGACGGGCAGCCCGGCGAGCCAGGAGGTCATCGCGCAGGCAGGTGCGGTAGCCATTGACTACACCTCGGTCTCCGCCACTGAATACGTGAACACCCATACCGCGGGCGCCGGCTTCGACGTCGTCTTCGACAACGTGGGCGGTGCCACCCTGGACGACTCGTTCGGCTCGGTGAAGCGTTACACCGGCCACGTCGTGAGCGCGCTGGGATGGGGCACCCATAGCTTGGCTCCGCTGTCCTTTCGGGGAGCCACCTATTCGGGGGTGTTCACCCTCTCGCCACTGCTGACCGGCGAACACCGCGAACATCACGGTATGGCCGTCCGCGAGGCTGCCACGCTGGCTGACGCGGGGTTGCTGACCCCACGCCTGGACCGCCGAACGTTCCACTTGAAAACAGTCGAACTGGCCTACCAAGCAGTCGAAGAGCGAACCAATGCCGGCAAAGTCGTCGTCACCGTTGGCAGCGGTCGCGGCTAGTCCGGCTCAATCCGCCCAGCGCGGGTTGAGTGCCGCCACCCGATCCAGGTTCTGCTCCGCCCAGGTCCGGATCAGCGCCAGCGGATGGGCCGCGCTGACGCCGAGATCGGTCAGCTCGTACTCCACCCGTGGCGGCACCTCTGCGTAGACCGTCCGAGTTATCAACGATGCCGACTCCAGTCTGCGCAGCGTCCTGGTCAGCATCTTCGGGCTGATACCAGGGAGCCCGGCCTGCAGCACACTGAACCGCCTCGGACCGTTGGAGAGCAATCCGATTACCAGCGCCGACCATTTGTTGGCGAGCAGGTCCAGCAGGATCCGGCAGGGACACGAATCACCGTAGACGTCGTGCACGTCGTGCATTGCCGTCGAGCAGATCGCGGTCATCAATCCTCCCACCTGACGTGAACACCAAAGCTATCCGATCGATAGTAATCGCCCTTGAAGGTTACTGCGGCTGTTCGGCTAGCTTTGGTTCGTTGCCGCGCCTGCGCCCGGCGTTACGAGAGAACGGGCCCCATTGAGCGATGTACGATCCAGAAACCAAACTCACCGAGCGAGCCTCCGGAGGGTGCGCCGCTGACGCCATGGGCCATCGCAAGCCGACCGCACTGACGCCGATTCGCGGCCGATCGGCGGAGCTGAAGATCGTCGGTGAACTCATCGCGGACACCGCTGCCGGCGGCGGCGGCGTGCTCGTCATCGAGGGACCGCCCGGCATCGGCAAGAGTCGGTTGTCGACCGAGGTGATCACCCAAGCCGAGCAGGCCGGGATGCGTTACCTGTTCGGCGAGGCATTCGAGTATCAGCAGGCCGTGCCGTTCTTCCCGCTGTTCATGGCCACTCTTGGCGCCGATCCCCCGGTCGGTGACGCCGAGGGGTTGCGGCGCCTCGGCGGTTCGGCAGACCTTCGCTACTGGGTGGTGCACGACCTGCAGGCGGCAATCCATCAGGCGGCCGCGCAGACGCCGCTGGCCATCGTGCTCGAGGACATCCATTGGGCTGACACGGCCACGCTGGTGGCGATGCGTTCGCTGACCGCACCGAGCGACGCGCCGGTTCTCTGGGTGCTGACCACCAGGACCGGTGCAGGCGGCAGTGCAGTCCGGGAGACCCTGCGGGTACTCGAGCGGGTGGGCGCGGCGACCGTCCGGCTGCCTGCGATGACCTCCGAAGCAATGGCCGACGTCGTCGAAGACGTGGTGCGTGCCCGCGCGGGCGAATCCCTCCTGACTCTGGCAGCCAAATCGCACGGCAACCCGTTCCTGCTTACCGAACTGCTGGGCGGGCTGCGGGAGGAGGGCAGGCTGGAGGTCACCGGCGGCCAGGCCGTCGCGTCCGGTCGCCGATTGCCCCATCGCCTCCGAGCGAACATGCAGCAACGCCTGGACGGCTTGTCCGAGGAAGCCGGCGAGGTGGTGCGGGTGGCCGCCGTTCTGCCGGATCGATTCTCCGCCGTGTTGCTTGCGAAGATGCTCGACCGGCGCCCGGCAGCGCTGGTCTCGGCTGTCGGCGAGTCGGTGCGTGCCGATCTACTCAGCGAGGACGGCGAACACTTGCGCTTCCGCCACGACCTCTTGCGGGAGGCCACCCGCCAAACGCTGCCGCGATCGCTGCGCCGGGCCATGGAGCGCCAATCGGCAAGCGTCATGCTGGAAATGGGCGCCGCTCCGGAGGAGGTCGCCACCCAGCTGGCGCGCAGCGCCGAGGTCGGGGACGTCGTCGCGATAGGTGCCCTGCGCGAGGCCGCGCAGTCGGTGGCGCGCAGCGACGTGAGCGCGGCAGCCGACCTCAGTAGACGTGCCCTGGAGCTGGTCCCCGCCGACGACCTCGACCGCGGGCATCTGGTCGCTCAAACCGTGGAGCTGCTCAACCGCGCCGCCCGCTACCAAGAGGCCCAAGACCTGGCGGTGGCCGCCCTCTCGGCGACCATCTCCGCCGATGACGAGGCCGAGATCCGGCTCCGTCTCTGGCCGACCACCACCGAGAACACGCAACGTCGCATCGAAGAGAACCGCCGCACGCTGGGATCGGCCGACATCACGGCCGTGACCCGCGCACGCCATCAGGCCTGGCTCGCCTTCAACCTGGTGATGGCCGGTCATCACGATGTCGGCCGAGTCGAGGTGCAGGAGGCGGCCGCGGTCGCTCAAACCTCTGGTGACCTCGAATCGAGAATTCTGTGCAAGGCCGCGCAGGCCCGTCTCGAATGCGCAGACGGTTACGGGCTGCGCGCAATGGCACTCATCGACGAGGCACACGAACTGACCCGTGGCAACGAGACGACCCCGGCGCATTGGCTCGCCGAACTCCACCGCGCCAATCTCCTTGCCGCGGTGGGCCGGTTGGACGATGCCGCCGCGCAGGTAGCCGAAGGTATCGAACTCGCCCGTCGAGAACGCAACGGCATGGCCCTCGAGATCTGGCACACGATCGACGCCATCGTGCATCTGGCCGCGGGGCGGCTTGCCGAGGCTCGCTCCGCGGCCACCGCCCTGCCTGCGGGCGACGATGCAGCCGACGCCAGGGCAGGCCTGATTCGCATGGTCGTCCTTGCACAGCTGGCGGTGCACACCGAGGATCGAGCCTTGTTGCAGGAGATGGTGATCGAGGCCCGCGCCGCGCACGTCGACGATTCACCGGTGATCCGCCGGGCAGCAGCCGGAGTGTTGGCCCTTGCCGCCTGGCACCGCGGGGACGTCCACGAGGCGTTGCGCTGGCTCAGCGACGAGATCACCCTGCTGGTCACGCCGATCGCACTGGATCAGCTCACTCTGGCTGCGCGGGTGGCTTCGGCCGCTGGCGATGCCGGACTGCTCGCGCGCACCTCGAAGGACGCCGACTTGCTCGCTCGCGAACGGCCTGGGGTGCGCCTCTTCCTGGCGGTCGCCCAACACACCCACGGGATCCTCGAACGCGACGCCGACGCGATCCTCGCGGCGGCGAAGGCGCTGCGGTCATCGTCCCTGCCGCTGCTGTACGCCGCGGCCGCCGAGGACGCAGGCATCGAATTGGCCCGCATGCACCGGATGCCCGAGGCCGTCGACGAACTCAACGCGGCGTTCGACGCGTACGGCGGTCTCGGCGCGGTCGGCGACGCCCGTCG
>Ga0247732_10001350_pt1 | contig 10072 bp, 5 predicted proteins | sample UWRJL163409C2_FD_180940 | JGI IMG/M metagenome (GOLD analysis project Ga0247732, IMG submission 180940) | Plant litter microbial communities from Arlington Agricultural Research Station in Wisconsin, United States - UWRJ-L163-409C-2 | ecosystem: Environmental > Terrestrial > Plant litter >...
GAGTACAGGGCGGCAGCAAGCGCCGCCTCCGTCTCGAACAGGATGGCCGTGTGGTACAGCCCCGCCGACCGGGGCGCGGCATGCTTCAGCTCGGGCGCGTGCTGCAGAATGACCGCAGGAACGCCGCCCCGCCCGAGCACGGCCACGTCGCCCTCCTGGCTCTGCAGATCGAGTGTGACCGCGTCGCGGTAGTACGCGATCATCCCGTCGAGGTCGCCGACGCGAAGCGTGACGGCGCCCATTCCGGTCTGGGCCGACAAGAGGTCGTTGCGTGTGCTCATGCCCTCTACAACTACACCATCGAGCGCGATATTCCTTGTAGCTACAAGTAATCCGTCCCACAAACCTACAAGCGCAGCAGGTGCCCGGATGCGATCAGGCCGCCCGCAGGAACCGTCACGACGATCAGCACCCCGGCCGCAGCGAGCAGGATGACCAGCAGAAGAACGAGGGGTGCGGGATCCGAGGTGCTCCCGGCCTGCTGCTGCACGACGACGACCTGCGAGGAGCCGGCCGCCTGCGCCATCGAGGCGGGAACGGCCTCGGCCACGGGCGGCAGCGACGGCGCTCGCAGGGCGTGCGGAGCCGTCAGCGCTGTCTGGGCGACCGAAGCGGCTGTCGACTCGGGCTGGATCGCCGATGCGGGCGGCGAGCACTCGGGGCTGTCGAAGCACACGGTCATGGGCAGTGCGGTCTTGTTCGCATCGACGCTTCCCCCCGAGCTGTACCAGTAGGCGGCCTGGCCGGTGAGGGCCTGGAAGTCCACGAAGTCCTGCGGGAACGATCCCCATCCGGCCTCGTCGGTCTTCTGCGCCACACCGGTGGCGGGGATGTTCACCCGTACCCCGTCGTATGCCGGCGTCACCACGAAACCGGCGGCCGTCACATCCACCGAGGGCAGCGTCGCCAGCGTCACCACCGTGTCGTCGAGCGGAACCCACTTCGACATGTCGTCCATGTCCGTGCCATAACCGCCGAGGGTGGCGGTGAGCGTGCCGACCCCGTTCGCCACGACCAGTCGCGGATCGCTCACGTAGAAGAAGGTCATGCCGCTGTAGTACGCCACGGTGAAGTCGCCATCCCACTGGATGTCGGCGTTGTCGGAGCCGGGATCGACCCGCCCCACGCCCTGGCTCAGCACGACCTGATGGTTGCTGAACGTCTTCGTGGTGGGGGAGCCCAGGGGAGCCCCGGAGGGTGAGGTCTTGAGTCCCCCCCAGGTCGCGGGCGCGAACGACCCGTCGGCCTGCTGCTTCTCGATCGAGACGTTGCCCTCGGACTGCTTCCACGACGACTCGGGGAGCGTCGTGCCGTGCCCGCCCGTGTCGGCGACCTTGCCCGCCGAGAAGAAGTTGACCGTTCCGGGCGCGAAGGCGGAGTTGTTGCTCTCGTTGTTGACGCCCCAGCGGAAGGTCGCGTAGCTGACGTCGTGCAGCCCCTGCTGGTCTGGCGTGATCGAGAAGAACACGGCGGTGGGCTTCGAGGAACCGTCGTCGCCGACGAACAGAAGGGAGTAGTCGCCCGGACCGAGTGCGGGCAACGTCACCTCGGCCGACGCGACTCCGCCGGCTGCGCTGAACGAGCCCAGGTAGACGGCGCCCGGGAAGAGCCAGACCTCGCCGGTGCGCGAGGCGCCCGCCCAGGGCAGGGCGAGCTCGAGCGTCTGGTTCGAGGCGACGGATGCCGGCACGCCGGTCACCGACGACGTCTCGTCGCTCGCATGGCCGGCTTTCACCGCGGCGCGGATGGCGGCGACTCCGTCGAGGGCCGGTGCAACCGACCCGAGGACGTACGGATCGACCGTGAGCCGTGCCACGTCGGAGACGGCGGCGCCGGCCGGATTGCTCGCCGTGACACGGAAGAGTGCTCCGCTGTCGGAGAGGGTGACGGATGCGAGCGACAGTGTTGCGGCGCCGACTCCGACCGGAGTCCAGGTCGCGCCCTCGTCGTCGCTGCGCTCCCATTGGTACGTGAGGGGAGCGCTGCCGCGGGCCTCGATCGCGAAGGAGGTGCCGAGGCGCGCGCTCGTTCGCGCATCCACCGGCTGTGTCTGCACGGTCGGGGCCGTGACTACCGGCACGACGGAATCGAACGTGACCTCTATGGGCAGCGGCTTCTTGAAACCGTCGGTGCTCAGGCCGCTCGAGTACCAGTACGACGACTGGCCCGTGAGCAGCTGGTAGTCGACGTAGCTCTGCGGAAACGAGCCCCAGACCGAGCCGGAGCGCACCTGCGGAGATGCCGACTCGGGCAGCTCGACCGCCACACCGTCGTAGTCGGGAGTCGCGATCAGTCCGCTCTCGGTGACGTCGACGCCGGTGAGGGTCGCGATCGTCACCTCGCGGGTGGGCAGCTGCTCGAAGACGTCGGGGTCGTCCATGCTGGTGCCGTAGCCGCTGAGCGTCGCGGTGACGGAGCCGACACCCGCCGTGACCGAGAGATGAGGATCGGACACGGAGAACTGGGTCATGCCGCTGTAGAACGCGACCGTGAACGTGCCGCTCCAGGCGATGTCCGCGTCGTCCGATGCGGCGTCGAGGGTCCCCGCGCCGTTGGAGATCGCCACACGGTGATCGCTGAATCGGCCGCTCGTGGGGCTCGGGATCGGCTCGCCCGACGGAGTGGTCGTGAGCCCCGCCCAGGTCGCCGTGGCGTAGCTGCCGTCGGCGCTCCTCTTCTGGATCGTGACGTCGCCGGAGGTCGCGGCCCACTCGGACTCGGAGATCGTGTCGGCGCCGCTCGTCTTCGGGGCGACGCCCGCAGACATGAGGTTGTACGTTCCCGGAGCGAAGGCGCGGTTGTTGGCCTCGTTGCTGATGCCCCAGGCGAACACGGCGTCGTCGACGGTGAACGAGTCGGCGCTCGCGGGCAGCGCCCCGAACACGAGCATCGTGCCCGCGGCGAGGCTCGCGACGGCCGCCCCCGCGACCGCACGCGCTGCGCGTCGCCGGGCATCCGCGCCCGCCGGGCGCATCCGCTGCCGGTCGTCGGGGCGCGCATCGCCCAAACGGGTGCGGATGCGCATCACTTCGCCTCCGGCGCGGCGCCGGTGCCGGCGCCGGCCGCCGCCAGCAGCGCGCGCTGGCGCCTGCGACCCGAGAGCACCGCCCACACCAGGAACGCGATCGACAGCACGACAAGCGCTCCCACGCCGATGATGACACCGGTGATCAGCGGGATGAGCTGCGCGGTCGAGTCCGCGGCCGCGACCACGGCGGGTTGCGTCACGTAGCTCGTGGTGGTGGGTGCAGGGGTCGCAGCCTCGGCCGCCGCGGGTGCTTCGGCGACGGGCGCTGCGACGGCCGCGGCCGGATCCGAGCCGTAGAGATCGGTGAACGTGATCGGCGTGAAGGTCTCGTTGTTCGCGTTCGGCACGCCGTGGGCGCCGATCGTGATGATGCCGCACTGCACCTGGGTGCAGTCGACCTCGGAGGCCGCGCCGGAGCGATCGAGCGAGGTGAAGGTGGCCCCGGGAACCTGGAGCGTCGCCGAGAACGTGCCGTCGCTCGCCAGGATGCCGCCGTTCGCCGCGTATTCGGTCGAGCTTCCGGGGAACGACACGAACGAGGCGTAGCCCACGGGGTTCGACTCGTCGTCGGGAACGTAGCGGTAGTCGGTTCCCGTCGAGCCGCCCTGGCTGGGCTGCCAGCCGTCGCCATCCACCCACCCGAACAACACGTAGACGCCGCCGAAGCCGTTGACGATCGACTGGAAGCCCGACCCGGTCAGCTGCAGCTCGGTGAGATACGTCGGATCGGCGACCCCCGTGAGGTCGGGTCGACCCACGACGCTGACAGACACGGATGCGCCCGCCGCCCGCGCGGGGTCGGCCGGTGCGAGCGAGGCCAGGGGCGCCGCGACGAGACCCGCGGCGATGGCCGCGGTTGCGATCAGTCCGGTCGTTCGAATTCGGGAACGGAGGGTCATGAGGAGGCCTTTCGAGGGAGCGCAATGCGGGAGCGCGCGGTTGTGCGGGGAAGGGAGTGATCGTTCGTGCGGCTGACAGACAACTCCTCGCGCACGGGAAGGATGATGGTGGCGCCGGTCTGGGGGTGCGTGATGACCTCGACCGGCTGCGCGTAGACGTCGGAGATGCGCTCGACGGTGAGCACCTCGCGGGGCGAGCCCTGGGCCACGATGCGGCCCGAGCTGAGCAGCGCGATGCGGTCGGCATAGGCTGCGGCGAGATTGAGGTCGTGCAGCACAACGATCACGGCGTCGCCCGCGTGGGCGCGCTGCCGGGCGAGCCGCAGGACGTCCTCCTGGTGCCGCAGGTCGAGGGCGGCCGTCGGCTCGTCGAGCAGCAGGATGCCGGTGCGTTGCGCCAGCACGCGGGCGAACGCACTGCGGGCCCTCTCGCCACCCGACAGCGACGGAACCTGGCGGTGCCGGAAACGCTCGATGTCGGTGAGCCGGATCGCCTCGTCCACGGCCTCCTCGTCGTCGTGGTCGAGGGGTGTGCGCTGCCAGGGCGCGCGGCCCATCTCGACCACCTGCTCGACCGTGAACGGAAAGAACACGCCGTTCTCCTGCAGCAGCACGGCGCGCTGCTGCGCCAACTCCTTCAGCTTCCAGTCGTCGAGGGGGCGTGCGGCGATCTCGATCGTTCCGCTGGTTCGCGGCTGGTCACCCGTCAGGGCGGCGAGAAGCGTCGACTTGCCGGCTCCGTTGGGACCGATGAGCGCCACGATCTCGCCCGAGAAGACTCGGATCGATGCGTCGGCGAGGATCTGCCTGCCGTCGATCTCGACCGACACGCCCCGGGCATCCAGAGCCACGCTCGCCCCGCGCATCAGCCCCACCCGCCCGCGCTGCGACGCGCGCGGCGCAGCAGCCAGAAGAAGAAGGGGCCGCCGACCAGCGAGGTGAGCATGCCGATCGGCAGGTCGGCCATGGGAACGGCGGTGCGGGCCACGAGATCGGCCGTGAGCAGCAGCAGTGCGCCGCCGAGCACGCTGGCCACGAGCAGGGGCCGGTGCGCCGGACCGATGATCATGCGCATGAGGTGCGGGATCACGAGACCCACGAACGCGATGATGCCCGCGAACGAGACGGCGGCGGCAACCAGCAGCGCGGTCACGACGATGGCCACGATGCGCAGCCCCTCGACGTTGACCCCGAGGTGCCGGGCGCTGCGCTCGCCGAGCGAGAGCAGGTCGAGCCTGTGCGAGATGACGAACGCGACGACCACTCCGACGACGATGAGCGGCAGCACGATCGAGAACTGCTGCCAGCGCGAGCCGTTGAGGCTGCCCAGCTGCCAGAACACGATCTGCTCGCGCGCCGCCTGGTCCCCGAGGAACGTCATGAGGGCGAGGCCGGCGCCGGTGAACGCGTTGACCGCGATACCTGTGAGCACGAGGGTCACGACCTCCGTCTTTCCACCCGACCGGCTCATGAAGTAGACGACGAAGGTGGCCGCGAGGCCGGTGATGAAGGCGGCGACGGCGGTGGTCCACTCGCCGAAGAACGCCCATCCGAAGACGATGGTGGCGGATGCTCCGAGCGCGGCTCCCGAGGAGACACCGATCACGCCGGGGTCGGCCAGCGGGTTGCCGAACACGGCCTGCATCAGCAGTCCGGCGGCGGCCAGGGCTGCGCCGATCACGATCGACATGGCGACGCGGGGGAAGCGGATGGTCCACAGCGCGCTCTCGCCGTTCGGATGCGCGGGGAGCGGCCCGAGGTCGAGCCCGATGGCGTGCATGATCGAGCCGAACACCTCGGCCGGAGACACGTAGAGCTGGCCCGTTCCCGCCGAGACGAGCGCCATGATCGCGAGGGCGATGGCGAGCCCCGTGATCAGCAGCACTCGGCGCCGGGCGCTCACGGTGCGCGGCAGAGGATCGGCGGAGGACTCGCGCGAGGGCTGGTTCGTGCGAGTCGCGTCGTCGACAGCTGTCACGCTACTCGGCCTCTGTCGGGGCGTAGATGGCGCGGGCGAGGGCGTCGAGAACCGCGGGGCTGCGCGATCCGAAGCTCAGCACCTCGGTGTCGCTCATGTCGACGATGCGTCTGTGCTGACCGGCGGGGGTCTCGGCCACGGCCGGGATGCGTTCGAGCAGGCCGTCGACGCCGTCGACCGATTCGAGTCCCTTGGTCATCATGAGGATGAGGTCGGGCGACGCATCGACCATGGCCTCGGCCGTCATCGGCCTCATGCCCTGCCAGCCGATCTCGGTGGCCACGTCGACGCCGCCCAGGCTCGTGATCAGCGAATCTGTACCCGAACCCGTGCCGAAGATGTAGTAGATGCCCGCGTTGCCGCGCACATACAGGAACATGATGCGCAGCTTGTCGGCCTCGTTCTTCGGGGCGATCGCCGCGATGTCGGCCACGGTCTGCGCCGTCTCGTCCTGCAGGCGGTCCGCGAGCATCCGGCCCTGTTCGGGAACGCCGAGCGCGGCGGCGACGGCCGTGACGATGTCGCCTGTGTTCTCGAGGCTGCGGGTGGGGGTCATCACGACCACGGGAATGCCGGACTCGCGCATCTGCAGCACCACGTCCCACGGTCCGATCGACGAGTCGGTGAGGATGACCGTGGGCTCGAGCGCGAGAATCGCCTCGCCGTTGAGCTCGTGACCGTTCTGCGTGACGAGCGGCAGGTCCTTCGCCTCGTCGAAGCCGGTCGACGTGTCGCGGCCCACCACGTTGTCGCCGAGGCCGAGGCCGTAGACCGTGGCGGCGAGCGATCCGTAGAGGTCGAGCGCGAGGATGCGCGAGGTGTCGGTGATCGTGACAGGAGTGCCCTGGTTGTCGGTCACGGTCACGGGCAGCTGCGAGACGACGTCGTCGACGACCGGGTCGATGCCCGTGTCGGTGAGGCAGGCCGTGGATGCGCCGACCGTCTCTCGCGGCGCGTCGGCGACGGCGAGTTCGGCCAGCGGGGTGGTCGATGCCGCGCAGGATGCCTCGCCCGATTCCGACCCGGACGCGCCGGCCGAGCACCCGGTCAGCGCGACGGCGAGCACGATCACCGAGCCGAGAAGGAATCGGGGGATGCGCCGGGAGCGTGCGGTGGAGGACATGGCTGAGCGTCATTTCGAGCGAGGGCGGAGAGAGGGAACGGCAAGCAGTCTACGAAAGTTAATTAGGAATACCTAACCTAATTAAGGCTAAGCTAACTCCGATTGAGAGCCGCGCCTGATGGCGGGCCTCGTCGAAGCTGCGCCTGTCCGCGCCGACCCGTCACGATCCCCGGAGTTGTTGTGAAAATCAGAACCTCTCGCCGCCCCCGCGCGGCGATGGCCATGGCGGCTGCAGTCGCCGTCGGCCTCTCGACCTTCGCCGCGCTTCCCGCCGCGGCCGCCGACCTGACGGTGGATGACGCCGTCTTCACATGGGGCATCAGCAACGAGGCCAACAACCGCGCGTTTGCGCCCGGCACGTTCAACTTCATGAGCGCTGGCCAGGCGCCCAAGACGAGCGCCTCCGACACGATCTCCGAATCCGAGTGGTCGGCGACTTCGGGCGACGTCACGATTCAGAAGAAGCAGACCGACGGTTCCTACGCCACCGCAACGTGGGCCGGGTTGAAGACCACCGCCTCCGGTGCAACGCTCGGTCAGCCGTCGGCCGGGACCTTCACCGGACACCGCGTCGCGATCTCGCAGGGCACGGGCACGCTTGAGCCGACCACCGACGACGCCGACATCTCGTGGAACGGATCGTTCACGGTCGCGTACTACAGCGGCATGGCCCAGTTCTACGTCTCAGACCCGCATCTCGTGGTCGATGGTGGCGTCGGAACCCTCACGGGTACCCTCAGCGGCTTCGGGACGAGCATGAACAACCCCGACCTCTTCGAGCAGCTGCCGACGCGCGAGGTCACTCTCGCGAGCCTGAGCAACGTCGATGTGACCGAGACGGGTGTCGTCGTGACCCCCGACTATGCAGGTGTCGAGGTCGCCATCGATCCGAATGCGGCCTCACCCCAGGTGCGAACCGGAGCGAACTGGGGCTCGTTCCCGCAGAGCTTCGTCGACTACCAGTTGCTGACGGGCCAGTCCTCGTACTGGTACTCTTCAGGCGGCGCCACCGACGCATTCAAGAAGGCCCTGCCGATCGAGGTCACGTACACGGCCGAGGCGCCCCCGGTGCTGACGCCCGTCATCGCGACCCAGCCCGCGGCATCCAGCATCGCCCTCGGCGCCACCGCGACCTTCACGGTCGCGGCGACCAGCCCGGCCGAGCTGAGCTACCAGTGGCAGAAGTCGACTGACGGCATCGGCTGGACGGGCATCGTCGGCGCCACGAACGCCACCTACAGCGTGGCCGGCACCTCGGCCGCCGTCGGCCAGTACCGCGTGCTCGTCACGGCGAACGGTGAGACCGTGACCTCCGAGGCCGCCGCGCTCGCCGTCGCCGTGCCGACACCGACGGTCGTCGTGTCGAAGACGGCGAATGTCGATCCCACCAGCGAGACCGTCACCGTCACGGGGTCGGGCTTCCTGCCCAACGGCGCCGCGACGCTCGGCGCCAGGCCGCCCCTGAGCGGAAAGTTCACCGGCGTGTACGTGACCTTCGGCAAGTACGCCGACGTGTGGAAGCCCACGGAGAACGCGGCCACCACGGCGCGCAGCAACTCCGACGTGAAGTGGGCGGTTCTCGCCGCCGACATGGAGACCATCGGAGGCGCAGCCGGAGGAGCGGCCGAAATCAAGGCCGACGGCACGTTCGAGACGACGCTGGTTCTGAAGAAGGACTACACGGGCGCTCCCGCGACCGGAAACTACGGCGTCTACACCTACCCGGGCGGCGGCGCGAAGTACGCCGCCTTCGAGACGTACACGCCCATCACCTTCGCGACGCCGGTCGTGACCATCCAGACCCAGCCGACAGCCGCATCCAGTGCGCAGGGCGCCCCGGCGACCTTCGCCGTGACGGCCAGCGGAACCGGGACCCTGTCGTACCAGTGGCAGTCGTCGACCTCGGGTGCGGCGTTCGCCGACATCCACGGCGCGACCGCGTCGTCGTATGAGGCGACGGGCACTACGGTCGGATCGGCCACGAGCTACCGCGTGGTCGTCACCGACGACAACGGATCGGTGACCTCGGAGGCCGCCGCGCACACCATCACGGCCGCCACCCCCACTGTGACGGTGTCGAAGACGAGCGGCATCGACCCCGCCGGTGAGACCGTCACTGTGACGGGCACCGGCTTCTTCCCGAACGGCTCCGCGACCAACGGCGCTCGTCCGCCGCTGATGGGCTCGTTCTCCGGGTCGTATGTGACCTTCGGCAAGTACGCCGACGTGTGGAAGCCGAGCGCGGGCGTCGGAGGAACCGCGCGCAACAACTCCGTGACGAAGTGGGCTGTGCCCGCCTCGGCGGTCGCGACCGTCGGCGGCGCGAACGCGGGAGCCATCGAGCTCACGGCCGACGGAACGTTCGAGGCGACGATCACCGTGAAGAAGAACTACACAGGCGCCCCGGCGACCGGCAACTACGGCATCTACACCTACCCCGGTGGTGGCGCCACGTATGCGGCTTTCGAGACGTACACGCCGATCAGCTTCGCGGCTGTTGCTCCCACGACGCCGGCTGCGCCGACGGCGACCACTGACGGAACCTCTGTCACGGTGGACTGGGCTGCTCCCGCCGACGGAGGATCGGCGATCAGCGGATACATCGTCGAGCTGACCTCGGGCTCCGGCGCGGTCGTATCGCAGACCGTGTCGGGGTCGACCCTGAGCGCCTCGTTCCCGAATCTGGTCCGCGGCGAGAGCTACACGGCGACCGTGGTCGCCACCAACGCCGTCGGCTCCTCCACCGCATCCCCTGCGTCCGATGCAGCGACCATCGAGGCCCTGGCACCGAGTGCCCCGGCGAAGCCGACGGCGACCGCTGCCGGAACGATCTCGGTGTCCGTCGCCTGGGCCGCTCCTGCAGCCAACGGCTCGGCCATCACCGGCTACTCGGTCGTCGTCAGCTCGGGCGGATCGGCGATCTCGACGACGCCGATCGCCGCGGGCACGACGGCTGCGACCATCACGGGGCTCAGCCGCGCGACCGACTACAGCGTGACGGTCACGGCCACGAACGCGGTCGGCACCTCCGACGCGTCTGCTGC
>Ga0247732_10001355_pt1 | contig 10059 bp, 8 predicted proteins | sample UWRJL163409C2_FD_180940 | JGI IMG/M metagenome (GOLD analysis project Ga0247732, IMG submission 180940) | Plant litter microbial communities from Arlington Agricultural Research Station in Wisconsin, United States - UWRJ-L163-409C-2 | ecosystem: Environmental > Terrestrial > Plant litter >...
GCGCACCGGGTCGTCGGAGGACAATACCGTGACGCCGGAACCGAGACGGATGCGGTCGGTCGCGGTGGCGATCCCGGCGAGAACGGTTTCGGGGGACGAGATCGCGAACTCGGGACGGTGGTGCTCCCCGATGGCGATCGCGTCGATGCCGAGATCGTCGGCGAGGACGGCCTCCGCCAGGGTGGCGCGGATCGCCGCCCCGTGGGAGATGACAGCACCGCGGTCGTCGCGCGCCAGATCTCCGAACGTGTCGATTCCGAACTCGATGTCGGTGAAGTCGCTCATGGCTTGGGTTCCTTTTGGTCGCCGGTAGCTCCGGATTGACGTGTCAATGTCATAACCATAGGATTGACGTATCAATTCCCAAGGAGCAGAGCCGCGGGAAGCGCCAAGAGAAGGGCGAGGAGAAGAGTTGGGTGAGAAGCACCAGACGATGCCCACGCGAGAGCAATTGCGCATCTGGCGGGATTACATCGAGACGGCGGAGGTGCTGCGCACGCGTCTGGCGAGCCGTCTGCAGAACGAGTCGTCGCTGACCGCGGGCGACTACCAGGTGCTGCTCGCCCTCACCGAGGCGCCGCAGCGCACCGTGCGCTCATCGGAGCTCGCGACGCTGATCGGCTGGGAGCGCAGTCGGCTTTCGCATCATCTTGGCCGGATGCAGAAGCGTCACCTGATCCGCCGGGTCGCCTGTGCCGACGACGTGCACGGGGTGGACGTGGTCGCGACGGAAGTCGGCCGAGAGGCTTTTCGGGCGGCATCCGTCCCGCACCTGCGTGCCGTTCGGGAGCTCTTCCTCGACGCGCTGACCCCCGAGATGCTCGCCCAGGTCGATGACGTCTCCGCCGCCCTGCGCGAGCACCTCGGCCCGAACTCGGTCGCCGTCACGAAAGAGGCATTCAGCGCCTCGATCGACGTGTGACCGATCAGTACCAGTCGGTCGACTGCGAGTGACCCCACGCGCTGCACGGGGTGCCGTAGACGGACGCGATGTAGCCGAGACCCCACGCGATCTGCGTCACCGCGTTGGTCTGCCAGTCCGAGCCCGCGCTGGCCATCTTGCTGCCGGGCAGCGCCTGGGGGATGCCCGTGGCACCGCTCGAGTCGTTGTAGGCCTGGTAGTTCCAGCCCGACTCCTTATCCCACAGCGACGCGAGGCACGAGAACTGGTCCGCGCCCCAGCCGTAGTTCGCGGAGGCCATCTGCTGAGCCATGACCTTCGCGCCCTCCGGGGTGTTGGCTGCGGCGAGCGCTGCGGCGGCGGCCTCTGCCTGACGCTGCGCCTCGGCGGCGGCTTCCTCGGCCGCCTTCTGCGCGGCCGCGGCGGCGGCAGCGGCCGCTTCCTCGGCAGCCTTCTGCGCTTGCGCCGCCTCGAGGCGCTCGCGCAGCTCGGACACCTTCGCGAGGACCTTGCGTGTCTCGGTCGCGGCTTCGTCGGTGAGCCCGGGCAGCATCAGTGCGGGCACGACGTCCTTCGCGGCCAGCCGATCGACGTCCGCGCGCAGGGCGGCGGTGTCGACGATCGTGGTCTCCACGCCGATGTCCAGGCCGGACGCCGCGATGTCGGCGCTCACCGTGCCCGTCGCCGCCAGCGCCGCGCGCGCGGCGCCCAACGTCGACTGCGCGTCTGCGGAGATCTCGAGCAGGGTCTCCGCCGCCGAACCTCCCGGGGCGACCGCGACGACGGCCGGTGTCAGTGCGGCCGCGGGCAGGGCGGTGGTGATTCCCGCCCCCGCCAGAAGCGCGAGCGCGACGCCGAAGGCGGTGGCGCGGGGGGTGAGGAACGAACGGCGGGCAGGGCGGACTGGCTTGGCGTTGAGCATCGGGGGAGAAGGTCTTCCTGGGGGATGAGGCGCCGGCGAAGCGGCGCAATGCGCCCTCGGGTCGGGCACAAACCACCGAGTCTGCGCCCCCGGTCTGGACGAAACCCCTGCGCTTGCTGGCAGAAGCGTGGGAGCGCCGCCGCGGGAAAGTCCTGATCAGACGACTCCCGCGGCGTCGGCACGCCGCCCATCCGGTCAAAGATGGGGGCTTCCAGGGGCTCTGCCGCGGTCTGGCGATCGTGGTCCGCGCACGCCCGGGGGACTACCGTGGAAGCATCCGCGGCGCCGTCGCCGCAGAGCGAGACGTCACCCTTTCACCGGGCGAGCATGCCGGCGCGGGTGACCTCGAGAAGGGTCCGCACATGCAGAAGACGTCGCTGATCGCGCTCGCCCGGCACGAGCTCGGACACGCGCAGGATGCCCCGAGCGGTCGCAGCGCGAAGACGGTGGTCGGTGGGCACGAGCGCCAGCTCCGCCAGACCGTGATGGCACTGCGCGCCGGCGAGGGGCTCTCCGAGCACGAGAATCCCGGTGAGGCGACGGTGCAGGTGCTCACCGGGCGCGTGCTGCTTCGATTCGGGGATGCGTCGTGGAACGGGTCCGTCGGAGACCTGCTCACCATCCCCGACGGCCTGCATTCGCTCGAGGCGGTGGAGGACTCCGTCATCCTGTTCACGGTCGTGAAGAGGCTCTGACCGCCGCGTCGCCGGGGCCGCGGCATCCGCTCGGCCTACGCTGGCGAGCATGGCCGTCTCGCAGTCTCGCCGTGCGCGTGCATCGCGTCGTCGGAAACGACGGATGGATGCCGCGGACAACGACCTGACCCCGCAGCAGTGGGCGCAGATCCGGGCCGCGTGGAGCGGCTGCGCATACTGCGGCTCGCCGGTCGCCGCTCTTCAGCGCGACTGCGTGCTGCCACTGTCGCGCGGCGGACGCTACACCGTGGAGAACATCGTGCCGGCCTGCGGTTCGTGCAACGCGAGCAAGAGCAACGACGAGGTCACCAGCTGGCTGCGGCGGAAGCGATTGGACGAGCGCGCCTTCCTCCTGCGGCACCGGGAATTCCTCGACGGACTCCTGGCGCCGGCGGAGACGCCCACGACCTGAGTCTCGCTTCAGCGCCCGCGGTGGGCGGCGTAGTACTCCAGCAGCGCGCGGGTCGAAGCGTCCTGGGCCGCCAGGGCGTCCGCGTCGCCCTCGATCGCCGGCGCGATCTGCATCGCCAGCTGCTTGCCCAGCTCGACGCCCCACTGGTCGAACGAGTTGATGCCCCAGATGGCGCCCTGCGTGAAGGTGATGTGCTCGTAGAGCGCGATCAGCTGCCCGAGGACGCGAGGGGTCAGCGCCGGCGCGAAGATCGAGGTCGTCGGGCGGTTGCCGGCGAAGGTGCGTGCGGCCACGAGCGGACCCGTCGTCCCCTCGGCCTCGACCTCCTCGGCGGTCTTGCCGAAGGCGAGTGCCTTCGTCTGGGCGAGGAAGTTCGCCAGGAACAGGCCGTGGACGTCGCGCCCATCGTCCTCGAGCGGATAAGCGGGGTTGACGAAGGCGATGAAGTCGGCGGGGATCAGCCGCGTGCCCTGGTGGATCAGCTGATAGAACGCATGCTGTCCGTTGGTGCCTGGTTCGCCCCAGAACACCTCACCCGTGACGGTGGTCACCGGCGTGCCGTCCCAGCGGACCGACTTGCCGTTGGACTCCATCGTCAACTGCTGCAGGTACGCGGCGAAGCGGTGCAGCTGCTGCGAGTAGGGCAGCACGGCATGGGACTGCGCGCCGAGGAAGTTCGAATACCAGACGTTGAGCAGCCCCATGAGGACCGGGACGTTTGACCTGAGCGGAGTGGTCCGCACGTGCTCGTCGACATCGTGGAATCCGGCGAGGAGCTCGCTGAAGACCTGGGGGCCGAGCGTCGTGGCCAGGGAGAGCCCGATGGCGGAGTCGACGGAGTAGCGCCCGCCCACCCAGTCCCAGAATCCGAAGGCGTTGGCCGGATCGATGCCGAACGCCGCGACCTTGTCGAGCGCGGTCGAGACGGCCACGAAGTGATGCGCCACGGCATCCGTTCTCGACCCGGCGCCGCCGTCGATCGCGCCCGATGCCTCGAGGCCTGCCCACAGCCAGTCCCGCGCGAGGCGCGCGTTGGTGAGGGTCTCGAGCGTCGTGAACGTCTTCGAGGCGACGATGAACAGGGTCGTCTCGGGGTCGAGTCCGGCCGTGGTCTGCGCCAGATCAGTGGGATCGATATTGGAGACGAACAGTGCGTGGATCCCGGCATCCGCATAGGGCTTGAGGGCTTCGTAGACCATGACGGGCCCGAGATCGGACCCGCCGATGCCGATGTTCACCACGTGTGTGACCCGCTTGCCGGTCACCCCGCGCCACTGCCCCGACCGCACCCGCTCGGCGAAGGCATAGACGGCGTTGAGCACCTCGTGGACCTCGGCGTCGATGTCCTGGCCGTCCACCACGAGCGCCGGCGCCGCACCGGCGGGCCGGCGCAGCGCGGTGTGCAGGACGGCACGGTCTTCGCTGGTGTTGATGTGCTCGCCCGCGAGCATCGCCGCGTACCGCTGCGCGACGCCGGTCTGTGCGGCGAGGTCGATGAGCGAGGCGAGGATCTCATCGGTGACGAGGTTCTTCGACATGTCGACGTGCAGGTCGCCGAGGGCGAAGCTGAGGCGTTCGACGCGGCCGGGATCATCGGCGAACCAGCCGCGCAGATCCGGTGTGAAGGCGGCGCGGGAGGCCGTGAGGGCTGCCCAGGCGGAGGTAGACGTGGGGTCGATCGGGCTCGTCATGCGTCCACGCTAGCCCGCAAGGCGCCGCTATAGGCTCGAATCATGGAGTCGCGAAACCCATACGCATCCCGCCCGTGGCTGTCGGCGTATGCGCCGGGGGTTCCCGACGCGATCGACGAGGTCACCCAGACCCTCCCGGACATGATCGAGGCCAGCATCGCCCGCTATGGCCCGGGCGTCGCGCTCGAATTCTTCGGCGCCACCACCACCTACCGCGACCTCGGCGAGCAGATCGACCGCGCAGCGGAAGGACTCCGCCGCCTCGGGGTGATGCCGGGCGACCGGGTCGCCCTCGTCCTGCCGAACTGCCCGCAGCACGTCGTGGCGTTCTACGCGGTACTGCGCCTCGGCGCCATCGTGGTCGAGCACAACCCCCTCTACACACCGCGCGAGCTGCGGCATCAGTTCGAAGACCACCAGGCGCGGTTCGCCATCGCCTGGGACAAGGTCTACGACACCCTCGACGGGTTTCCGTCCGACCTGACGCTCGAGCGCATCGTCAGCGTAGACATCACCGACGCGATGCCGCTGGGCACGAGGATCGCGCTGCGTCTGCCGATCGCCAAGGCGCGCGACGCGCGCGCGCAGCTGACGTCCACACCCAAGGCCCGGAAGGTGCTGACCTGGCAGAAGCTCGTGGGCGGACGACGGCTCAGCGCGCGGCATCCGCGCCCCACCCTGGATGACATCGCCCTCCTGCAGTACACCAGCGGAACCACCGGAGCACCGAAGGGTGCGATCCTGACGCACCGCAACCTGCGCGCCAACGCGATGCAGGGCCGCGCCTGGGTGCCCGGGCTGTCGCAGGGAGAGGAGACCTTCTACGCGGTGCTGCCCCTCTTCCACGCCTACGGCATGACCCTGTGCCTGACGTTCGCGATGAGCCTGGGCGCGCGTCTGGTCCTGTTCCCGAAGTACGACGCGAAGCTGGTGGCGGATGCCGCGGCCAAGAGTCCCCCCACGTTCCTGCCCGCCGTGCCACCGATCTACGACCAGCTCGCGCGCGCGGCCGAGCGGGGGAACATCGACCTGAAGAGTGTGCGCTTCGCCATCTCGGGGGCGATGAGCCTGCCGGTCGAGACGGTGGAGCGGTGGGAGAGCGCCACCGGCGGTCTGCTCGTCGAGGGGTACGGGATGACCGAGACCTCGCCGGTCGCCCTCGGAAATCCGATCGGCCCGTCGCGGCGCCCGGGCACCGTCGGCGTGCCCTTCCCGAGTACCGAGATCCGCGTCGTCGACCCCGTCGACTGGCACGTCGACCGACCGCTCGGCGAGTCGGGCGAACTGCTCATTCGCGGTCCTCAGGTCTTCCAGGGGTACTGGCGACGGCCCACCGAGACGGCCGCGTCTCTGCTTCCCGGTGGCTGGGTGCGCACCGGTGACATCGTCACGGTCTCGCCCGACGGATTCGTGACCGTCGTCGATCGACTCAAGGAGATCATCATCACCGGCGGGTTCAACGTCGCCCCGACGGAGGTTGAGGAGACGCTGCACGGACACCCCGACATCGTCGAGGCGGCCGTGGTCGCGCTGCCCCGCAAGGGCGGCGAGGAGGTCGTCGCCGCGGTGGTGCTGCGCGAGGGCGCCGAGCTCAACGCCGACGTGCTGCGCGATTACTGCCGCACCCATCTGGCCGGTTACAAAGTGCCGCGCAAGTTCTTCGCCGTCGAAGAGCTGCCCCGCTCGCTCATCGGCAAGGTGCTGCGCCGCGAGGTGCGCGAGCAGCTGCTGCGCGACGCCGAGTAGGCGGCGACGAGTCGCGATCCCGCGCACGCACCGCCGTCAGCTGATGAGCTGCTGCCAGCCGTCCCCGTCGGCGTGCTCGAAGATGAGGTTCGTCTCCGTGTGGGCAACGGCGGGGTGGCCGGTCAGGTGGGCGAGCACGAACTCACGCAGCTCGGCCGCGTCCCGTGCGATCACGTGCAGCAGGAAGTCGTCGGCACCCGCCATGTGGAACAGGCTGAGGACGCCGGGCAGGCTCGGAGCGGCCCGCCGGAAGGCCTCTATCTCTTCGCGGGCGTGTTTGACGAGCCGGATCGCGATGAGGGCCTGCACGGTGGCGCCCAGCGCCATCGGGTTCAGATCCACCCGGTAGCGACGGATCACGCCGCTCGTCTGGAGCCTGCGCAGGCGCAGCGAGACGGTCGACTCCGCGATGCCCAGGGTCGAGGCGAGGGCTGCGCCGGAAGCGCGCGCGTTGGCAGTCAGTGCGCGCAGCAGCGCGCGGTCGGTTCGGTCGAGATTAAGGACCTGCGCCATGATGCTCCTTGGTCGGGACTCGGATGCAGCATCTTCGGCAAGAGCGCCCATCAGGAAGGCATGCTTCAGGTCGGATTGCTGCTGGCGCAAGTCTCTGCTGTTCTGGGCCCATGGACAAGAGGCATCCCCGGTTCGACACCCGCGCCGTGCACGCCGGCATGGCGGGTCTGCGCGAGAACGGGACGCATGTTCCGCCCATCGACTTCTCGACGACCTATCCGCTGCCCGATGTGGACAGCGGCGGCCTCGCCTACGAGGAACTGGCGACGGGGCAGAGTCTCGGACCGGGCCGCAGCGCGGTCTACCAGCGTCTGTGGCAGCCGGGCGTCGCGCGCTTCGAGGATGCGCTCGCCGACCTCGAATCCACCGAGGGGGCCGTGGCCTTCGCCAGCGGAATGGCCGCGCTCACGGCGTGCCTGATCGCATCGGTCACCGCCGGCAAGCCGCACGTCGTCGCGGTCCGGCCTCTGTACGGCGGATCCGATCACGTCCTCGAGAGCGGACTGCTCGGCACGACCGTCACCTGGGCATCGGCGGACGGCATCGCCGCCGCCGTGCGTCCGGACACCGGGCTCGTCATCGTCGAGACGCCCGCGAACCCGACGCTCGAGCTGCTGGATCTCGCCGAGGTGGTCGCCGCAGCCGGCGAGGTCCCCGTGCTCGTGGACAACACCTTCGCGACTCCGGTCCTGCAGCAGCCGGCCCGTCACGGCGCCACTCTGGTGCTGCACAGCGCCACGAAGTACCTCGGTGGGCACGGCGACGTGATGGGTGGAGTCGTCGCGACCGATCAGCAGTGGGTCGAACGGCTGCGCCGCGTGCGTGCACTGACCGGAGGCCTGCTGCACCCGATGGCCGCCTATCTGCTGCACCGCGGACTGCGCACCCTGCCTCTTCGGGTGCGCGCGCAGCAGGCGACCGCGCAGGTGCTCGCCGAGCGGATCAGCGCGCACCACGCCGTCGCCCGCGTCTTCTACCCCGGGCTCCCCGGCCAGGATCCCCAGGGGCTTCTCGGTCGCCAGCTCGAAGGACCGGGCTCGATCATCGCGGTGGAACTCGCAGGCGGGTACGACGCGGCGGCGAGGTTCACCGAGTCGTGCGAGCTCATCGAGCACGCGGTCTCGCTCGGCGGCATCGACTCGCTCGTGCAGCATCCGGCCTCGCTCACGCACCGACCGGTCGCGGGGCCGGCCAAGCCCGGTGCCGGCGTCGTCCGGCTGTCCATCGGACTCGAGCACATCGACGATCTGACCGACGACGTGATGGTGGCGCTCGCCGCGGCGGAGACCGCCACGCTCACGGATGCCGCCACCGCGGCACCGTTCGTCGACGCCCGCTGACCTCCGCCCGCGCAGGCCGCGTCCTTCGACGCGGCCCGGCACGTGCGAGAGTGTTCCACGTGCCAGTGACAGCCGCCCCGGAGAGTCTGCCCCGATGAGCGTTCTCCGCGACTACGCGGCGGGGCTTGCGCAGCCGACTCTTCCGCTCCCGCCCGGCAACGGCGCGAGGTTCGACGAGGTGGTCGGGCCCGACGGCGCGCTGCGACCGGCGTGGAAGGGCATGGCGACGATCGCCGTCGAGCTGACCCCGGCCGAGGTGGACCGGATCGACACCGAGATCACCACTCTGCTGGCCGACGACGGTGCGACGTACGGCAGCGGCGACGCCGGTTCGCAGCCGTGGCAGCTCGACCCCATGCCCCTGGTGTTGGATGCCGCGACCTGGGCACGTCTCGAGGTCGGGCTGGCGCAGCGGACCGAGCTGCTCAACGCGCTGCTCGCCGACATCTACGGCGACCAGCGGCTGCTCGCCGAGGGTGTGATCCCCGCCGCCGTCGTGTTCGGCCACTCCGGCTTCATCCGCCCGATCGCGCGTCGACGCGGTTTCGATGCGAACCCGCTGATTCTCGCCAGCACCGACCTGGGGCGCGATGCCGCGGGGGAGTGGCGCGTGCTGACCGACCGTGTCCAGGCGCCGTCGGGACTCGGTTACGCCATGGAGAACCGCCGGGTCCTCTCGCGGGTGCTCCCCGAGCTGTACGAAGAGGCCGGGCTGCACCGTATGGAGCCCTATTTCTCGGCGTTGCGCGCTGCCCTGCTGCAGGCCGCCCCCGCGGCGGCCGACGACCCGCGCGTCGTCGTGCTCTCGCCCGGGACGCACTCGGAGACCGCGTACGACCAGGCCTTTCTGGCCAACATCCTGGGATTCCCGCTGGTGCAGGGCGAGGACCTCGTGGTGCAGGACGGATGGGTGTGGCTCAAACCTGCCGGCTTTCCGCAGCAGCAGCCGCACGAACGCGTGGATGTGGTGCTGCGCCGTGTGGACGCCGAATGGTGCGACCCGCTCGAACTGCGCGCCGGGTCGCAACTGGGTGTCGCCGGTCTCACCGAGGTGGTGCGCCGCGGGCGCGTGCGCCTCGTGAACGGGCTCGGCGCGGGCGTGCTGGAGAACCCCGGGCTCATGCCGTTCATGCCGGCCGTCTGCGAGCGGCTGCTCGGCGAGCAGCTGCGGCTCCCATCGGTGCCCACCCGATGGTGCGGCGACCCCGATGAGCTGGCGACGGTGCTGGAGGCGGTGGCCGATCACTCCTCGGAGATGATCGTGCGTGAGATCGACGGACGCGCCGCCGATCTGTCCGCTCTGGACCCGGCATCCCTTCGAGCCCGGATCCTCGCGGCACCGCACCGATTCGTCGGGCAGGCGCGCGTGCCCCTGTCGCAGGCGCCGGCCTGGGGCGAGACCGGCCGCGTGTCGGGGCGGGTGCAGCCCCAGCCGCTCGTGCTGCGCGCATTCACGGTGCGCGACGGTGCGATCTACCGGCCGCTCGTCGGAGGCTTGGCGACGCTCGTCGGCGGCCGCACGGCCGCCCTGCGCACGAAGGACGTGTGGGTGCTCAAGGCCTCGCCGGGTGACCCGGACCAGGGTCTGGTCGAGGTGGCGCCCGTCCCGCTGTCCCGCGCCGTTCCGGTCCTGTCCCCGCGGGCCGTCGAGGACATGTTCTGGTCCGGCCGGTACACGGAGCGCGCCGAAGACCTCGTGCGTCTCGTCATCACCGTCAGCGCCTACGCGGAGCAGCTCGACTTCACCTCGACGACACAGGGTGGCGCGGCACTGGGCGCACTTCTCGGAGTGCTTCAGCGTCTCGGCGGATCGCGTTGGCCCGACCCCGATCTCGAGCA
>Ga0247732_10001358_pt1 | contig 10051 bp, 8 predicted proteins | sample UWRJL163409C2_FD_180940 | JGI IMG/M metagenome (GOLD analysis project Ga0247732, IMG submission 180940) | Plant litter microbial communities from Arlington Agricultural Research Station in Wisconsin, United States - UWRJ-L163-409C-2 | ecosystem: Environmental > Terrestrial > Plant litter >...
AGTGAGTCGACCCATTGGACGGCACCTGCCATCGGGTACCCGCTGCACGTGTGCCGCATCGGTGAGTTCCAGCGGCACGACCAGCACGCCAGCGCCGCCTGCGAACGCCACCCCGAAGTTGCCGGGGGTGCCTCCGGTGATGAACCAACGCCGCGTCATGGCGCGATCAGCAGCCGGTTGACCACAGTGCCGTCGAGGGTTGAGCGGTAGTGCAGGTCGGCGACCCCGCCCGGGAAGTCGCCCTCCGAGGCCTTCGTCGGTCTCCACGGCATCGGTGGCGAGTGTGGCCAGCGCTCGGTCCACCTCGCGGGCACCGAGCGCGGTACGAATGGGTGTCGCCGCCGTGGAACCTTTCCGTACTGAGAAGAGCCAAAACAGATATGCACCAACGATTCCCGAGATGACGACACCGGCTGGTAGCTGTCGGGACAGGACGCGCTAGCACCCGGCGGGCGTCTCCTTGTCGTGGACCCCGGCTCGCTCGGACCTTGGTGCGCCGTCGAGAAGTTCGGTCGTGGCGGTCCACAGGCGTGCCTCGCGCACCGCGTCCTGGGCGAACGGTTGCACTTGGCGCTCGGCGTCTTTGACGACGAAGGTTCCGTCGCGCAGGTGCGACCATCGATCGTCGCAGACCAACGATGCCAGCAGGGGACCGGACCGCGCCGCTGATGAGACGCCGGGAATCCGTTCGATGAGGCGGCCCAGCCGTTGCAGGCCGGGGCCGTGGTCTCGTGCCAAACCGGTTCCCGGCATGAACCCGGGCTCGAACACCGCCACGTTGACGCCGCTAGGTGCCCGGCGCTGCAACTCGTGGGCGTAGTACAGGATCGCGAGCTTGGAGTTGGAGTAGGCGACGCCGCCCAGCTCGTTGGAGGCGGAGACCTCCGCGAGGCACGGCTGGGCGAGTTCGCGGGGGTCGCGCCAACGCGCTGGGGGTACCTTCAGCATTCGTCGAAAACGGTTCTGGTAGTAGGTGTTGGATCCCAGCAGCACGATGCGCGCCGGTGTGCTGAACGCGGTCAGTAGGTCGGCGATGAGCTGCGCGTGCGCGAGATAGTTCACCGCGAAGGTGAGTTCGTAGCCATCGGCAGAGACGCGGTGGGTGTCCGTGCTCGTCAAACCGGCGTTGGCCACCAACGCGCGCAAGGGGCGAACCGCCCCGGCGGACTGCAGCTTCCTGGCGTGGGCGGCGGCGCCGCGAACATCGGCCAATCGGGCCAGATCGCAACCGATCTCGTGGGCGACCGCCCCGGCGGCTCGGACCTGCCCGGCCACCTCGCGCAGCGCGGCGCCGGGCCTGCCCACCAGCATTAGGTCGGGCCGCTGGGCGGCGGGGCGGCCGGCCATCGCCAACGCCGCGGCCTTGCCCAATCCGCCGGTTGGCCCGGTGATCAACACCGTGCCGGGAGCAGTTGTGTTCATGATTCTCCATAGGTCGCATGTCGCCTGTTGAGCCGTCAAGGCGGGGATCAGCCAGTGTCTCGAGATTCAGACTCGCCGAACCTTGCGGCATTTGGCAGTTGTCCCGTTGTCCTAGGACTGCCAGGGCTACGACAAAGAGGCGGCGCCGTGAAAGATTGCCGCCATGAAACCGTCGGAGTTCGGTTGGATGGTGCGTCGGTTGCGCGATCGCGTGCAGCCCAGCGCGGCCGGCATCTCCGCTGGCGGTCGCCGCCGCGCTGCCGGGCTGCGTCGGGAGGAGCTAGCCGGGCTGGCTGGGATCTCCGTGGACTATCTGACGCGGCTCGAACAGGGCCGCGCAACCTCCCCCTCGGTGCAAGTCGTTGAGGGCCTCGCCCGGGCGTTGCGCGTCTCCGACGCCGAGCGTGACCTGCTGTTTCGGTTGGCCGGCCACATCACCCCAGGCCTGGGCGTCGTGTCCTCGCGGATCACCCCAAGCGTCCAACGGGTGCTCGACCGCCTGACCCACACTCCCGTCGTCGTCTACGACGCAACCTCGACCCTCGTCGTCGCCAACGCCCCCTACAACGCGCTGATGGGCGACACCACGAGGTGGCGCGGCCTGGAACGCAACAACGTCTGGCGCCACCTGGTCGGCCCGGGAACACGGGCCGTGCACACCGCCGACGAGCGTGCCGACCTCGAGGCCCAAATGGTCGCTGACTTGCGTCTCACCGCGGCCCGGTATCCGGACGATCGGCGGTGCCAGCAGTTGATTCGCGAACTGACCGCGCTGAGCTCCCGCTTCGTCGAACTGTGGAATTGCGGCGCCCCAGAGCCACCGCTCCCGGATTTCGGACGACACAAGGTCGTCGACCATCCCACCGTCGGTCACATCGCGCTGGAGTGCGACACCCTGATCGTCGCTTCCGACGATCTGCGGATCACGATCTACACCGCCGAACCCGACACCGTCGATGCCGAACGCCTCGAGCTGGCGATCGTGCTCGGCACGCAATCGTTGATCGACTGACCCAGCGTCAATTCATGTTGGACCAGGTATGAATCGTCCAACATCTCTTCGTGCTAGCCAAGCGGACTTGCTCGACGTGGTTATGAGTTTCATATGCGCTTCAACCGACCGCGCCTGGCTCCGAATAGCGTTCAGACCGCAACCGCTCGGACTGAACGGAAGTCGAATACCTTGTCGCTACGCGCTTTACTCATCGCACTGGTCTCCGTGGTCACTCTGCTGAGCTGTTCCACTGCGCCCGGGCCGCGCAACGAAGTGGTCGGAACGTGGCGGATGACCTCGGCGCAGACGGAGGGCAACGGACGAACCGAACTCGCCTACGGCGAGCAACCCAGCGGCATGCTCGCCTTCACGCCCGACATGCGGTACGTCGAGGTGCTGACGGATGCCTCGTTGCCGCCCTTCGCGTCCGAGGTGCGCGGCGAGGGGACCGACCAGGAGAACCGTGCCGCGATGGCCGGGAGCATCGGCATGTTCGGCACGTACACCGTTGACGCGCAGGGGCGATTCAGTGGCAATCGTGTCGAAGGCGCGACCTTTCCGAACTGGGTTGGGGACGTCCGGACTACCGACGACTTGAGCATCGTGGTCCGCGGCGACCGCATGACCGAGAACTTCACCCGTCCGGATGGCACACGTATAACCATCACCTTCGAACGGGTGAGGTGACCAGGGCGGCGATAGTCGACGGCGCCGAGCGAAATCCGCGAACATGTCTGAGCGGCAGTCTCTCTGGCGACTCGCAAGTCGGTCCTTGTGGGCGAGTGCGACAGACTCGGTCATCGCGTCGGTGCGGTCACGCCGTGGACGAATATGAGTTTGATGTGCGTCTCGTTCAGCTCTGCGTACCTCCGCATAGCGTTCAGCTCGTGAATCGGAGGATCGGCAATCCGCGGATAACCCCACTCTGAAACACCGCGCAACACATTGCAATTGTGAAAGACACCTTCACGTGCTGCAGTCGAAGACGGAGGAATGATGCAAGACAGCCCCATGGACACATCGTCGGAACCTGGACCCGGAGTTACGGCTACTGCCAGCCCATTTGGAGTCTCTCGACGCAGTTTCATCGGATGGACCGGTACCGCCGCCGTGGTATCAGCCGGAGGCGCGGTCTTGATTTCACGGCTTGGTGAACCAGCCGATTCCGACGCCGCCGCCGGCGTCATTCCGATTACGTTGCGCGTGAACGACACTGAGCACGAACTCGACGTCGACCCACGAACGACGTTGCTGGACGCGCTGCGCGATCAAATCGGGTTGACCGGTACTAAGAAGGGATGCGACCACGGTCAATGCGGTGCCTGCACTGTGCACGTCGACGGCCGGCGGGTGCTCTCGTGCTTGACCTTGGCCCCGACCGTGAACGGTCGCGCAGTCGTCACCATCGAAGGCCTCGCGGACGGCGATGAACTGCACCCCGTGCAGCAGGCATTCATCGACAACGACGCGCTGCAGTGCGGCTTCTGCACGCCGGGCCAGATCATGTCCGCCGTGGCGGTCATCGAGGGCGGTCATACCAGCACCGACGAACAGATCCGAGAACACATGTCGGGCAACATCTGTCGTTGCAGCGCTTATCCATTCATCGTTGAGGCAGTCAAGACCGCTCGCGATCGGATGTCTTGAGATGCGGCCATACACGTACGTCCTGGCCGACTCGGTGGCCGCGGCCACTACACGGGCAGGCTCGGCCAACGCGTACCTCGCCGGCGGAACCACTCTGGTCGACCTGATGAAGTTGGAGGTTCTGACGCCTGAGCATGTCATCGACATCAACGGGCTGCCATTCACCGGCATCACCGTCGGAACCGAAGGCTTACACATCGGCGCACTGGAGCGCATGAGCGACGTAGCCGAAGACCCGGCGGTCCGCAGTGACTTCGCTCTTGTCAGCCAAGCGCTGGAATTGAGCGCCTCTCCGCAGCTACGCAACATGGCCAGCATGGGAGGAAACTTGTTGCAGCGCACCCGGTGCAGCTATTTCCGTGATCCGTCGATGCCGTGCAACAAACGCAACCCCGGCGCTGGCTGCCCAGCCATGAATGGGTACAACCGCGCCCACGCCGTGCTCGGCACCAGTGACGCGTGTGTGGCCACCCACGCAAGTGACGTCGCCGTCGCACTGGTGGCCGCCGAAGCAGCGCTGGAACTACGCAGTTCCGACGGCGGTCGCCGTGTGGCCCTCGAGCAGTTCTACCGCAGTCCCGGTTCGACGCCGGATGTCGAAAACGACTTGAAAGCAGGAGAACTGATCGCCGCCATCACCGCACCCCTGTTCCCTGCGGGCACTCGAACGGGATATCTCAAAGTCCGCGACCGGCAATCCTATGAGTTCGCACTCACGTCCGTGGCCGTCGCGGTGACCCTGCGCGGCGGCGTCATCACCCGGGCGCGGCTGGCCGCCGGCGGAGTGGGCACCGTGCCCTGGCGCCTACGTGAAGTGGAACGCCTCCTGTCCGGGCGACCCGCCACCGCCGCCACCTTCGAGGCAGCGGCTGCCGCTGCGGCCCGCGACGCGCGGCCGCTGAGGCACAACGGTTTCAAGCCACATCTGCTGCGCAGAGCGATCGTTCGCGCTCTCCTCGACGTTACGGACACCGCATGAATCCCTCACCGCTGGGCGGGGACATCTCTCGCGTCGACGGTCGCGCCAAGACCACGGGGGTCGCCCGCTATTCGGCGGACTACATGGAGCCGGGTCTGGTCCACGCCGTCCTGGTGTCCGCCACGATTGGGTTGGGCCGCATCATCGCGATGGAAGTCGACGCCGCGCAGCGGGCACCGGGTGTGCTGGCGGTGTACACACCATTCGCACCGGTGCGGTTGCAGCCCGTCGCCGCGGGCGCTCTCGGAGAGAACTACCGTCCGCTGCAGGATCGTGAGGTGCGCTTCTTCGGACAGGCGATCGGCGTGGTGGTCGCCGACAGCTTCGAACATGCCCGCGATGCTGCAGCCATGATCGCTGCCGACTACCAGTCTCGAACCCCGAGAACGTCACTCGCCGACGCAGGGCGGGGCGTCAGCATCGCGACGCCGGATTCAGGCAACAAGACCGTTCTGGAACCGGGGGTCGCCTCGATCGACGCTGCACTGCGCGACAGCGAGGTCACCATCGAGACCACCGTCACCCAGCCGGCTCAGCATGCCGCGGCGATGGAACCGCATGCGTCCGTGGCCGTGTGGCGTGACAATGGCCTGGTCTTGTACGCCGGTACACAGTTTCCTGCGCGCGCCATCGCAGGTATCACCGGTGCGCTCGGGCTGAAACCTGCGCAGTTGCGCATCATTTCGAGCTATGTCGGTGGTGGATTCGGCAGTCGCGTGCTTCCTTGGTCGGACGTCGTCTTGGGCGCCGCCGTTGCTCGCGAGCTGAACCGCCCCGTCAAACTGATCTTGAACCGGGCCCAGGTTTTCAGTGTCGTCGGCCACCGCTCGGCGGTGCGACAACGCGTCCGCCTTGGCGCCCGTGCCGACGGAACACTCACAGCCGTCAGCCACGAATCCGACGCCGAGGCTCCGGCCGTGGGCGGGTGGCCGCTGCGTGCGGCCGCCGAGACCACCGCAGCGCTCTACCGCACCCCCAACCTGCACGTGGACCAGCGTCACGTGGTCCTTGACACGCCGCCGACCTGGGCGATGCGCGCACCCAACGAGGCGCCCGGAGCGTTCGCCATCGAGACGGCGATGGATGAACTGGCCGTGGCCACCGGCGTCGACCCAATGGAGTTGCGGCTACGCAACTACGCGACGACGCTACCCGGCACGAATCGCCGGTGGACCAGCAAGAGACTCGACGAATGTTACCGAGTTGGAGCCGATCGGTTCGGGTGGGAGGGGCGCAGGCCCACACCGGCGACGAACCGGGATGGCCGGTGGCTGATCGGCACGGGGATGGCCACCGCGATCTACCCGGCCGCCGGCCGGTCAGGCAACGCGGTTTCGGTGCGCTTCCGCGACGATGGCACCGTGCTGGCGTCGACGGGCGTCGTCGACATCGGTACCGGCGCTGCCACCGCGCTCGCGATCGTGGTCGCCGACGCGGCGGGCCTACCCATGGACCGTGTCGTCACGGAGGTTGGCGACACAATCCTGCCGTCAGGGCCGGGCGCCGTGGGCTCCCGCGCCACCGGCAGCATGGCGCCGACCGCCCGAGCCGCCACACGGGCCGCGATCGACAACCTCATCAGAGCCGCCTCGCGAAATCCTGGCTCCCCGCTGACTGGTTCGGTGGCACCGATTTCCTACGCAGCCGGTATCTTGCGAGCCGGCAACGAGCGCCTCGGTTTCGCCGATCTGCTCCGCACACTGCGGATGTCGGAGATCAATGCCGTCCAAACCAACGAGGACACGATTTCGCCGCAGTTCGCGGCGCACGGGTTCGGCGCACACTTCTGCGAGGTGCGGGTCAACTCGCTGACCGGAGAGACACGCGTTTCGCGGTTCACCACCGTCGTCGACGTCGGTCGGGTGATCAACGCCAAGGCTGCCCGCAGCCAGGTGGTGGGGGGCGTCATCTTCGGCATCGGGCACGCGCTCTTGGAAGCCGATCCGATCGAACCCTCCGGCCGCTTGGCGGCCGCCAACCTGGCCGACTACGTCGTCCCGGTGAACGCGGACGTGCCGTTCGTCGACGCCGTCTGCCTCGACGGCGACGACCCAGATTTCAGCGACGTCGGAGCGCGCGGTGTCGGCGAGCTTGGCACGGTGGGATCTGCCGCCGCGATAGGCAATGCCGTGTTCAACGCCACCGGCATCCGCGTTCGTGATCTGCCCATTCATCCGGAGATGCTGTTGCGCTGATTTCAACGCCCATCGGCGGCCGCAACGGTCCCGGAGTCGTGCCGCAGTTTGCGATCGTGAACTCCAATCAATTGGCACGGGAGGCGAATTGAACGCCCACGAGTGCCTCCGACGTTTCCCAGACGCGCGCAGCTTCCTCCATGTCGCGAGCCGGTCGGTAGACCTTCTGCTCTGCGGCAGGCCCCGACAGGTGGAGCAAACCGCTGGGCCCGTAGAACTTTCCACCTTCGGCGCGTGGATGCGTCGCCGCGTAGAGGGCGGGGCGCATTCCTTCCTCAGCCGACCGGTTCAAGAGGCCGAGCCGCGCGAACACCTTCACCATCCGAAATCCCGCGGTGTCTCGGGAACGGCCCATGTGCGGCTGTGCTTTCAGAAGATTGGTGGGAGTCACGCCGGGGTGGGATGCGTTACTGGTGATGCCCCAACCGGCGGCGCTGCTGCGCCGATCGAGCTCTAGGCCAAACATCAGATTCGCGATCTTGGACTGGCTGTACGCCTTGGAGTCAGAATAGGACTTCTCGAAGTTGAGGTCGTCCCAATTGATTCCGTTCATCTGCGCCGAGACACTCGACTGGGTGGTGACGCGCGCTCTTCCGGCACTCAGAAGCGGTAGCAGCCGAGCAGTGAGCGCAAAGTGCGCCAGATGATTTGTTCCCCACTGGAGTTCGAACCCGTCCGCAGTGGTCTGCCGGTTGGGCGGACTCATGACGCCTGCGTTGTTGATCAGCACGTTGACCGGGCGCCCGGTGCTCAACAGGCTCTGTGCGAGATCGGCCACCGACTGGAGAGACGACAGGTCAAGAGGTAGGAGCTGAATGTCGGCACTGGGGGCCAACGCCCGGATCTCCCGAACCGCTCGCTCGCCCTTGTCTAGATTGCGCACAGGCAGCACCAGATCGGCTCCGGCACTAGCGAGTCTGCTCGCGAGGGCATATCCGATGCCGTCGCTTGCACCCGTTATCAGGGCCAACCGCCCGTGCATGTCCGGCACGACCTGTGATCCGCTGCTCATTCCGTTCTCCCTGTCTCACCTGCGCTTACTGGTGATTGCGACTTTGCCATGTTGTTCGAACCCGGTTCAGGCTGAAGCTATCCCCGGATCGGCGGTCCCCCTTCGCGTCACGGAGCGCGGATCCGTGGATGCTCGGGTCCTTCCACCGGTGCGCTGTGGAGACGCATCATGTACGCGTGATTTCTCCGGAGGTCGACTGCGGGCGCGTGGCGGAGTTGCTACGAGCGCGTCGTCGGATACTGCAGCCCGAGGACGTCGGCTTCGCCCGCGGCAAGCGACGGCGCACGCCGGGGCTTCGTCTCGAGGAGGTCGCGGAACTGTGTTCGATATCCACCACCTATTACAGCCGACTGGAGCGGTCGCGAAACGGCAGAGCGCCTCGTCCGTCACCGGCCATTCTTGCTGGCATTGCGCGGGGTCTTCGACTCACGAGAAAGGAACGAGACCGTCTGTTCGCGGCAGCCGGCTATTCGGCCGTAAGCGAAGAAGGCTGCGAACACGTCGATCCCGGAGTGCTGCTGCTGCTTGACAGGCTCGGCGACACACCCGCGCACGCCGTCGGTCAGCTAGGCGAAGCACTCTGGCAGACAACAGCTTCCAGATTTCTGATCGGTGACCTGCGTAGGCACCGCGGGCGAGCGCGCAGTGGCTACTATCGTTGGTTCCTCGACCCCCGCGAGCGGCAGCGGTACGCACCCAGCGATCACCGCGCGATCAGTGTGGAGATCGCCGGGGACCTGCGGCAGGCGCTGTCGAGCGGGCGGGTCAGTCAGTCGGTGAGGGATCTCGTGGACCACTTGCTCAGTCGCAGTGAGGAATTCGCCACACTGTGGAAGTACGGCGAGCTGGGAGGCGAACCGTTCACCATTGAACCGCGTTCATTCATTCATCCGTCCCTCGGATCGCTGGTGTTGCAGCGAGAGGTTCTGACCGTGGCCGACTGCGGCCAGCGGGTTGTCGTCTACTACGCGATTCCAGGTTCTGCTGACGACATGTCGTTACGACTGCTGTCGGTCGTCGGCCATCACCGATTCACCTGCTGACGCGGGGCACCCTTTGGTGCCCTGCCGTCGTGGTCCGACTATGTGACCGGCGCATGTGCGAACCCGACTGCGACAGGAGCGTCACGCTGGTACTCCTCTGGTGCGGCACAGAGTGCTGCGAGCTTTACTCGGCTTGCGCTCGCAGGGTCCGCAGTGAAGACGAGAAGTGTGTGAAGTTGCGTCATGTCGTGGAGCACCTGGCACTGAAGATCGAGCACTCCCAATCGGGGGTGCACAATTCGCTTGTCCAGCTCCTGAGGCAGGTCGACGCGATGTTGCGCCCACAACTCGGCGAACTCGGGGCTGAGCTCGAGTAGCGAATCGACCACCCTGGCCGCACGGGACTTCACCCCGTCACGCACGTACGCGACACGAGCGCCCGCAACAAAGGAACGGCCGACCTTCGTGTGGTCCTCGACCGGATAGACGCGACGCGCCTCCTCGTCGGTGAACCATCGGTAGAGGATGCTGCGGGAGAGTCCCTCGTACCTGGTCTCGTCACCGAGTAGTGCCCGCGCCGGTGGCGTTTGAACGAGGGTTTCCCCCAGCGCCGACATCACCTGTGCGGGAGTGTCTTGTAGCCGGTCCAGTATGCGAATCATCGCAGCGCCGACCTCGTTGCCCGCCGAAGTGCGCGCAGGCGCGTTGTGGCCGGCCAGTCGGAACAAGTGATCACGTTCGTCCAGCGAGAGGTGCAGCGCCTTCGCCAACGACGTCACCACGTCCACCGACGGCTGCGAGGCGCGTTGCTGCTCCATC
>Ga0247732_10001360_pt1 | contig 10027 bp, 10 predicted proteins | sample UWRJL163409C2_FD_180940 | JGI IMG/M metagenome (GOLD analysis project Ga0247732, IMG submission 180940) | Plant litter microbial communities from Arlington Agricultural Research Station in Wisconsin, United States - UWRJ-L163-409C-2 | ecosystem: Environmental > Terrestrial > Plant litter >...
AGGTTCCGCTTTTACTGGAATTCGCTTCTTCTGGTGACGATGACCGCGCCTTCTACCTGGCTGCAGGAGTTGTAGGGGGAGTCAGGATCGGATCCAGCGTAAAAAGAAAAGTAGAGCGCGAGGGCTTCCAGTCTAAAGAAAAAGTAAGAGGTACTTATGGGCTGAACGCATTCAAGCTGGACGCACTTGTGAGAATGGGATACGGCAACTGGGGTGTTTTTGCCAGCTACAACATGCTGCCGTTATTTGATACGAAGAAAACCACTGAAGTATATCCTCTGACATTCGGATTAAGTTTAAATTTTTAGGTAACAAAGCAACATAAGTTTTCGTAATCAGAAAAGGCCATTTCCAGACAGGAGGTGGCTTTTTTGCATGTTGGAAATATTATATGGTGAAATAAATCTTAAAGCGCTATTTGCTTATCAACCTAATTTATAACCTTTCTAAATTGAAGTGCTTGACAAAACTGTGACAAAGGTTCTGTCGTATATCCACAACTTTGTAACCGCATGTACCGAATATTATGTTAGAACAATTTTACATCATTGCGTTTACGCACCGGAATTTCGAGGTAAGCGAGGTAGGCAGATTGCATATTGAGCAGGACAAACAGGAAGAAAAACTGACTATGCTTAAAAATGCGCTTGGATTATCTGAGCTTATGTTTCTTTCTACCTGCAACCGCGTAGAATTTTTGTTCTGTACTGACAAAGACGTTACAACAACTTTTCTGACTGATTTTTTCTCACAGCTTTATCCGGCAGAAGCCAGGATCCAGGACTTTGTGTCAGCAGCACATGTATACTCGGGCCTTACTGCCGTTGACCATATTTTACAGGTAGCATCTTCCATCGATTCGATGATCGTAGGAGAGCGTGAGATCATTACGCAAGTTCGAAATGCTTTTGAAACCTCCAGGAAAATGAACCTTACAGGCGATTTTATCCGGCTGGTCATCAAGCATACGGTAGAAACAGCCAAACGCGTTTATACTGAAACAAGCATCGCAACCAAACCGGTATCGGTAGTTGCACTGGCGTACCATACGCTGCGCGACATGAATATTGCATTGGATGCCCGCGTGCTGATCGTTGGCGCAGGAATGACCAATACCAACATGGGGAAATTCCTTAAAAAACACGGATTCAGAAATTTTTCGGTTTTCAACAGGACATTTTCCAAAGCAGAAATACTGGCCGCCGATCTGAACGGAACGGCATATCCGCTGGAAGCCCTCGAAACATACGACAAAGGATTCGATATTATCATTTCCTGTACCGGAGCCGAAAGGCACGTTATTACTCCTGCGATCTACAATCAATTGTTGCAGGGAGAAACCGGGAAAAAGGTGGTGATTGACATTGCCATTCCACATGACCTGGACCAGGAGATTGTTCAAAACCACAAGGTGACTCACATTTCGGTAGATGTTTTGCAGAAAATATCAGACCAGAACCTCAGAGAGCGTTCCGGGGAAATTTCGCATGTGGAAGAGATCATCCTGGAATCCGTACTGAATTTCCAGCACCTTTATAAAGTACGTTCTGTCGAGCTCGCCATGCGTGAAGTTCCGCAGATGGTCAAAGATATCCGTGCTACGGCAGTCAACGAGGTGTTCAGGAATGACTTGCTTTCATTGGATGAATCTTCCCGCGTCGTGCTGGAAAAGATCATCGGCTACATGGAGAAAAAATACATGAGCATGCCTATGAAGCTGGCAAAAGAAATCATGCTTAAGCCCTGAACCGATCAGATTTCCTAATTTTACTGTACAGCCTGAATTCCGGACCTCCGGTATAAAAATTATACATGAAAAAAATCATCATAGGATCAAGAGGAAGTGACCTCGCGCTCTGGCAAGCCAACCATGTCAGACAGCAGCTTGAAAAACTGGGACATACGATCGAGATCAAAGTGATCGTTACCCAGGGAGACGCGATCCAGCACCTGAGCTTTGACAAGCTCGAAGGAAAAGGATTCTTTACCAAGGAAATTGAGCTGGCATTGCTTGATGGAAGTATTGACCTGGCAGTACATTCACACAAAGATCTTGAAACTAATTCTCCTGAAGGCCTGATGATCGGTGCGGTTTCTGAAAGAGAAGACCCGTCTGAGCTGCTCCTGATCCGCAAAGAAAAAGTTGACAGAAGCGAAGAATGGAACCTCATTGCCCAAGGGATTATCGGAACTTCTTCCGCCCGCCGAAAATCACAGGTGATCCGTTTTCGCCCGGACCTTGAGATAAAAGACCTTCGTGGAAATGTTCCCACAAGGATCCGCAAGCTACAGGAAGGACATTATGATGCGATCCTGCTGGCAAAAGCAGGGGTAGACCGACTGAAGCTTGACCTGAGCGAATTCCATGTAGAAGTACTGGATCCTACGGTAGTTGTACCTGCTCCTGCGCAGGGAGTGCTTGCCTTGCAGATCCGCGAATCAGACAAGGAATTGTTTGACATTCTGCAAGAGATCAATCATGCAGATGTTGCCAAACGGATCGGTGTCGAGCGCAAAGTGCTGAACCTGCTACAGGGTGGTTGTCAGCTTCCTTTGGGTGTGTACTGTGAGACAGATACTAAAGTATATGTTTCGCATGCGGCAAACTGGGAAGATGGAGCTGACTGGTATCTCTATGAATTTGATGAAACAGAATTTATAGCTGAGCTCATTGTTGAAGAGCTGAACAGCGATGAGGACGAGGAGGATTGATTTCCAACCGTTGTTTCCATAATAAAACACAACCGTATTTTGACGAAAACGTTGCTTATCACCAAATCTGCCGGAGAGACAGGTATTCTGAAAGAATATTGTGCAGGTGTCGGTATTAAGCTCCTCATGCATAGTTTTATCCGGTTTGAACCAGTGAAAGCAGAGATTCCCGGGGACATCGAAGCGCTTTTTTTCGGGAGCAAGCGTGCGGTAGATTTTTTCCTGATGCAAGCGCAGATTCCTGCCGGCACCTTCATAGCATGTATTGGCAGCGTGACGCTCAAATATTTGAACTCCCTGGGATATGAAGTTCACTTTTCAGGTGCGAAAGCCGGAGACCCTGCCACCGTAGCTTTAGCGCTTAAAGCGTGGTTAGGGGACAGAAGGCTGCATGTAGCATTGTCTGAGCAAAGCAATCGTTCTATGGCGCGGGTATTACACCCGGAACAGGTGGCAGAGATCATCGTTTACAGAACCCTTTCAGCACCTGTGGTTATTGCAGAGATACCAAACCTGGTCGCTTTTACAAGTCCATCGAATGTTACCGGCTTCCTCCTGGAAAACGAAATTGATCCGGACACAACGGTGATTGCCTGGGGGAAAACGACAGAAAAAGCACTGAATGGCTTAGGAATTCAAGTCCACCACGTACTGGAACACTCCACGGAAGAGGAGCTGATCAGCTGGCTGGAAACCATTCAATGAAAATTATTGTACAGTTACTTCGAATAATTTCGGCCACTTCTTGCCTGTAAAATAAAGCTTTTTGGAAGCTGGGTTGTAAGCGATTCCATTCATCACGTCACCCGTCCCTTTTCCTGCTTTGGAAATTTCAGAACCGTCGATCTCAGCGAGCACTTTCCCGGACATAGGATCGATGATCAGCACGAGGTCCAGCATCCAGACATTTGCGTAGATCTTTCCGTCTATATATTCCAGCTCGTTCAACTGTGTTCTCGGGCCGACATGGTCATACACTTCAATGCTTCTTTCAATCTGGAAAGTTTCAGGATTTCTGAATACGATCCTTTCAGAACCATCTGACATGATAATGCTTTCACCGTCATTGCATAATCCCCAGCCTTGCCCCGTATAGGACAAGTCATTTTGCAGCTGAAGCGTCGCTTTGTCGTAGATAAAACATTTTTGCTCAGTCCAGGTAATCTGGTAGATTTTGTCATTTAAGATAGTAATCCCTTCTCCGAAATAATTGGCATCCAGTCCTATTTTATTCAGAATGGTGCCGGATTCGAGGCTCATTTGCATCACCTGGCTTTCTCCCCTTTGCCCGGTGCTTTCGTACAAGGTGCCACCACTGAATTCCAATCCCTGCGTAAAGCTGGAAGTGTTTTGGGGGTATGATTTTACAATTTTCGCTGTAAGCTGCTCAGGAGCGACATCCGAAAGGATCCTCACCAGGCGCCTGTCAGAATATGAATTGCCGTTCTTCATGGTTGATTGCAGGACAATTTCTTTGGCCCCCAATCCGAAAAAGCTCGCATCCAGGTCATACACAATTTTCCCGGAAGGATTTGTCCATGAGTTTAAAGTACTGTCGTTGAAGATCAGGTCGATTTTAGCCACATCTTTTCCTTTGACCTCAAACATGATGGGTATAATGTCCCCGTACTTGGTAGCAAGATTGGCTTTAAAGCCAAATTCAGGATGGGCAGTATCCTCGCTTTCAACGGTGACCGCCGGGCGGAAAATGGTGTACAGGTAACCTCCTGCAACAACGATCAGCAACAGGATAATGGCAGTTCTTAGTCCTTTGTTCATTTGGGGCTTATTTGAATATTATACAGATTACAGCTTGGCTATCGTTTCAGCGTCAATGCTGTGGTGTGATGCATCATAGATCACTTCTCCATCCTTTACAACAACTACCTGCGGAGACTGGTGTATGATCCCCGTTTCTTCTGCGATCGCGCCGGAAACGTCGCGGTGAGCGATGAGGTCCAGGAAATACAGCTCAAAGCGGTCATCTTCCGTTTTCCATTCTCTTTCAAAGCTCCGTAGCGCCATGGAAGAAATGCTGCAGCGGGTGCTGTGCTTGAAAAATAATTTCGCCTTCCCGGAAGGTGTTCCCAGGATTTCTTCCAGCTGGGCTACCGATGTCAGCGGCGTCCATGGAAAAGTATCGGTTGCAGATGTTCTGGAAAAAAGTCCCATATACGTTTTAGATGATGCGTTTGTAAAGTTATTAAAATAACAGCATTCCGGATCCTGGCGGTTTAAAGCGCAGAAGTAAATTGTTTCAGGAAACGAATGTCATTTTCCGAATACATTCTCAGGTCATTGACTTTGTACTTCAGTTGAGTGATCCGCTCAATTCCCATGCCGAAAGCAAACCCCGAATAAACTTTCGGATCAATGCCTGCAGCCTCAAGGACATTCGGGTCCACCATTCCACAGCCCAGGATTTCCAGCCAGCCAGTATACTTGCAGACGTTGCATCCTTTGGCATTGCAGATAGAACAGGATACGTCCACTTCTGCACTCGGTTCTGTAAATGGAAAATAAGAAGGTCGCAAGCGGATCTGTGCTTTTTCCCCGAACATTTCCTTCGCGAAATAAAGCAAGGTTTGTTTCAGATCGGCGAAAGAAACATTTTTGTCAATATAAAGGCCTTCCACCTGGTGGAAGAAACAGTGCGCACGTGCGGAAATAGCCTCATTCCTGTAAACCCTTCCCGGAGAAATGGTCCTGATCGGAGGCTGCTGGTTTTCCATCACACGTACCTGTACGGAAGACGTATGTGTCCGGAGTGCCATTTCATTTTCTCCTTTTTCAATGAAGAAAGTGTCCTGCATGTCCCGCGCCGGGTGTTCAGGAGGGAAGTTAAGCGCAGAGAAATTGTGCCAGTCGTCTTCTATTTCGGGACCCTCTGAGACGGTGTACCCGATCCTGTTAAAAATCGAAATGATTTCCGCCCTTACCAGCGAAATAGGATGGTGAGAACCAATGCTGAAATCTTCTCCGGGACGGGAGAAATCTGTCTTGTCGGCATCGGAAACGGTACTTGAAAGGTTTTCTTTCGAAGTATTGTATTTTTCTTCAGCGAGCATGCGCAGGCTGTTCATCAGCTGTCCGGCTTCGCGTTTTTCCTCGTTGGGAACGGACTTGAGGTCATTGAAAAGCTCTTTAACTGCGCCTTTCGAACCGATGAAGCGGATCCTGAAATTCTCCAGCCCTGCCGCATCTGCGATGTGAAACTCGTTGATCTCTGATTCCAGTATTTTAATTTTTTCTTTCATATTTCTATGGTAAAACCAACTATATATTCGTTGATAACGTCTTAGTATGCGGATAAGAAAATTAAAAATTGCAAAATTGAAAGCTTTTTTATTTATTTGTATTCCAATTTTTGATTTTGCGGTTTCTAATCCTTTGCGAAATTAGTAAATAACCAAGATTTTGGGAAAATAAGTTAAATAATTACCTTAACTTTGAACTTAAAGATTTGAATTTAAATGAAAAATTCCTTTAAAATTACTACTTTCCTTTTAATGATCGCATTGTCGCTTGGCGCTTTGCAATCTTGTAAAAGAGATCCTTCCGTTCTTAAAATATTTGTCCGTTCCAGCAGCAACCAGCTTGAAACAGGGGCTAAAGTAACGATCGTAGGAGATATCAATTCAAATCCGCCAACCAATGCTTATGTAGATACGGTGCTTACTAATTCTACAGGTTTTGCCACTTTCGATATGACTGAGTATTTCGGAGAAAAAGGTAAAAAAGGTGCAACAGGATATTTTGACATTATTGTGAAAAAAGAAGGCAGACAGGGATCGGGCAGGGTAAGATGCAGGGCACACATCACGAATGTGGAAACTGTGATCCTCGAACCGTAACTTTTCAATAAATCCTTGTTGTTGATAGAAAAAACAAATACTTCCGAATCGATGTGTTTACAGACACACAACCAATTTGGGATTAACTGAATTAAAAAATAAATATGAGATCAATCATTTCCAGTACAATTTTAATTACAAGCATCCTGGTGTCAGGAGTGCTTTTATCTACGGGATGTCGCAAGAAAAAAGACACGATTGCGAAGATCTATGTGCGAGATGCTGCAAATCAGCCGGTAGCTGGTTGCCAGGTGGTGCTGAAAGGCGTTTCCACTACAGGTAACACACCGAATGTGAATTTGTACGATACTACAGAGACCAATGCATCCGGAGAAGCGATCTTTAATTTTAACGATGTGTACCAGCTCGGTCAGGCCGGAGTAGCTGTACTGAATATCGAAGCCAAGAAAAACGGATTAGTCGGACAAGGTATCATCAAGATTGAAGAAGAAGTTACTTCTGAAGAGACCGTATTTATACAATAAGATTTAAATAAAAAATGAATCAGGCTGGATGAATAATCCGGCCTTTTTTGCTTTCTGTAATACAGGATTTCTTTAACATATCCATGTTTGACCAACATTACCTGTAGATTCACCGATATCAAAGGTGATCTTATTCTAAGATCGAATTAGCACACAAAAAAATGCGGACCTTTTGGATCCGCATTTTGTAAATATGCTAAAATGTGATTAATTACATCTTGGAGAGATCCGGCATATCTCTTGTAAATGAAGAGATACCTGTTACATCCATTCCTGTGATCAGCAAGTGAATGTCATGCGTTCCTTCGTAAGTAACAACCGATTCAAGGTTTGCCATGTGGCGCATCATTGAATATTCGCTGGTGATTCCCATACCCCCGTGGATCTGTCTGGCTTCACGTGCAATGTTCAGTGCGATCTCCACGTTGTTGCGTTTTGCCATAGAAATTTGTGCACTGGTTGCTTTTCCTTCATTGCGCAATTGTCCAAGACGCAAAGTCAGCAACTGTGCTTTTGTGATCTCAGTGATCATTTCAGCCAGTTTCTTCTGAGTAAGCTGGAAAGCTCCGATCGGAACACCGAACTGAGTTCTTTCTTTGGAGTATCTCAGGGCCTGATCGTAACAATCCATGGCTGCACCGAGGGCACCCCAGGCAATTCCGAAACGGGCAGAATCCAGGCAGCTCAAAGGAGCGCCAAGTCCTGATCGTCCAGGTAATATATTTGCTTTTGGAACTTTTACATTCACGAAGATAAGCTCACCTGTAGCTGAAGCGCGCAGGGAAAGCTTTCCGTGCATCTCAGGAGTAGAGAAACCTTCCATACCTCTTTCAACAACCAATCCGTGAATACGGCCGGATTCGTCTTTTGCCCACACCACTGCGATATCTGCAAAAGGTGCATTAGAGATCCACATTTTTGCACCATTCAGGATTACATGGTCTCCGGCATCTTTGAAATTGGAGATCATTCCCGCAGGATTGGATCCGTGGTCAGGCTCTGTCAATCCGAAACAACCCATCATTTCACCTGTTGCCAGTTTAGGAAGGTATTTCATTTTTTGCTCTTCAGAACCATATTTCCAGATCGGGTACATAACCAGCGAACTTTGAACGGAAGCCGTGGAACGCAAACCGGAATCACAACGCTCCAGCTCCTGCATGATCAGTCCGTATGAGATCTGATCCAGTCCGGGACCGCCGTATTCTTCAGGAATATAAGGCCCGAAAGCACCGATATCACCCAGTCCGCGCAGCAAATGCATCGGAAACGTAGCTTTTTCATAATGCTCGTCAATGATAGGAGAAACTTCTTTTTTCACCCAGGCACGCGCAGCATCACGAACCAGTTTTTGCTCTTCCGTGAGCAGATCATCCATATTGTAATAATCCGGATGTACATATAAATCTGTTGCCATAATTCAGCCTTTATTATTTAAAGTGACCACAAAATTAGTATTAAAAAAGCAGATTCTGAATTTAAACCCCGAATCTCGGAAAACAAAACACTAATTTTGCAGGATAAATGCTAATTCAGGTGCCGCTTTGTTTGAAATTGGTTTCGAAATAATTGGAAATGATTTGCGTATGGAATTGCCTGAAAGGCTGGTTCCCCGTAATGAAAGTGTCATCTGGATGGCTACTTCCATGCTGGCTGTTTCCTTCTTTCTCGTAGCCTTCGCCAAGCTGAGCTCCCGGCATCTTATATACGGTATGCTGAAAGCTGTCTATAAAAACAAGCAGGTAGAGAAGATCATCCAGGAAGAATATCCCCTGAAAACCATGCCCTCCTTTTTCCTGGTACTGAATTATGTTGTCAGTGGAGGAGCGCTTTTGTTCCTGAGCATGCAGTATTTTTTCCATACTTCAAACTCCATGCTGATCTTCCTGCTGATGCTGATTCCCCTGGCGATGGTTTTTTTTCCGTGGTTTTCACTGGTATTTGTGGGAATGCTCACAGGCGAAAGAGCGATGGTGAAGGAAAGTATACTGAATACCTGGCTGCTTGCCCAGTTTTCGGGCATCCTGTACAGCCTGCTCCTATTGATCTGGACATTTAATCTTCATTGGTCAGATGTACTTGTGTGGGTCTTCTTCGGACTTTCGGCAGCGGTATGGGCATACCGGTTTTTACGTGGATTTATATTTACCTTTACCAAAGGTACACATTGGTATTATATTATTTTGTACTTTTGCACCCTTGAAATTTTACCTTTTGTGCTCGGCTATTGGGCACTGAATATTAAAATTTAGAGGAAATAAATTTGGTTGTTAAATTAATACAGAGGCACATTGAGCATCAAAACGATCTTGGTTTCTCAACCCAAACCAGAGGGGGACAAATCACCATATTACGATCTGGCGGAGAAATATAAGCTTAAAATAGATTTTAGGCCTTTTATTCACGTAGAGGGCGTCAGCGTGCAGGAATTCAGGACTCAGAGAGTCAATATTCCTGAACATACGGCGGTTATCATGACTTCTAAAACGGCAGTGGACCACTTTTTCCGAATGGCGGAAGAGATCAGGTTTGTAGTTCCCGATACCATGAAGTATTTCTGTATATCTGAAGCAGTCGCATTATATCTTCAAAAATATGTGACCTACAGGAAGCGCAAGATTTTCCATGGTAAGCAAACTATCGAGGAGCTGGCGGACATGATGAAGAAGCATAAAGCTGAAAAGTTCCTGCTTCCATGTACAGATATCCTCCGGGATAAAATCCCTGAAACGCTGGAAGCGCACAAGATCAATTTCTCAAAAGCGATGTTATACAGAACAGTAGCGTCAGACCTGAGCGATCTGGAAGATGTGTACTACGACCTTCTCGTTTTCTTTAGTCCTGGCGGAATTGAATCGCTTTTCAAGAATTTCCCGGATTTCAAACAAAATAAAACACTTATCGCTGCATTCGGTCCCACGACTGCCAATGCTGTGATTAAAAATAATCTGCGCCTGGACCTGCATGCACCACAAC
>Ga0247732_10001361_pt1 | contig 10017 bp, 6 predicted proteins | sample UWRJL163409C2_FD_180940 | JGI IMG/M metagenome (GOLD analysis project Ga0247732, IMG submission 180940) | Plant litter microbial communities from Arlington Agricultural Research Station in Wisconsin, United States - UWRJ-L163-409C-2 | ecosystem: Environmental > Terrestrial > Plant litter >...
GCATTCTCGTTGTCGATGATGACACCGCCCTCGCGGAAATGATTGGAATCGTTCTGCGCTCGGAGGGATTCGAGCCCTTCTTCAGCGCGGACGGTGGAGCGGCGCTCGGCGTCTTCCGTGAGACCAGACCCGACCTGGTGTTGCTCGACCTCATGCTGCCGAACAAGGACGGCATCGAGGTCTGTGCCGAGATCCGGGCGGAGTCTGGCGTGCCGATCATCATGCTGACGGCCAAGTCCGACTCCGCGGACGTCGTGCGCGGCCTCGAGAGCGGTGCCGACGACTACGTCGTCAAGCCGTTCAATCCCAAAGAGCTGGTGGCGCGCATCCGCACCCGTCTGCGCCCGACCCCCACCGGCACGACCAACACCCTGCAGGTCGGCGATCTGCAGCTGGATGTGGCGGGGCACGAGGTGCGCCGCGGCGACACCAAGATCAATCTCACCCCGCTCGAGTTCGAGCTGCTGCTCGCGCTCGCACTCAAGCCGCAGCAGGTGTTCACCCGCGAAATGCTGCTCGAGCAGGTCTGGGGCTACCACTACAAGGCCGACACGCGCCTGGTCAATGTACACGTGCAGCGGCTGCGCGCCAAGGTCGAGGAAGATCCCGACAACCCGCGCATCGTCATGACCGTGCGGGGCGTCGGCTATCGCGCGGGCTCCAGCTGACTCCTCGCCCATGAAGCCCCTCGCCTGGCGCACCTACCCCGGCCGCGTGCTGCGGCTCTGGCGCACGTCGCTGCAATTCCGCACCGTCACCATCACGATCGTGCTCTCGGGCGTCGCGGTGCTGGCCATCGGCAGCTACATCTCGGTGAGCATCGGCAATCAGCTCTTCGCGGCCAAGAGCCAGCAGGTGCAGGATGACGCCCGCAGCGCCCACAACCTGGCGCAGGATGTCTTCGACTCGGCCATCCCGACCAGCGCCGACGCGGGCCCGACGGTCGAACTCGACACCCTCAGCATCACGGCGCAGCAGAAGATCCTCAGCTCCACCTCGAACCCGGGCAATACGGCGCTGGAGATCCTGCGCACGCCCGGTCAGTCGACGCCGCAGATCATGCAGTCGACCAGCACCAGCAATTTCCCCGACGTGGTGAGCGAGTCGCTGCGCGACCGGGTGACGGCAGACCCCAGCCATGTGCAATACCAGTCGGTCTCGCTGCCCGACGGCTCCCCCGGCATCGTGGTCGGCTCGCGGGTGACCGTCCAGTCGGCGGGCTACTACGAGCTGTATCTCGTCTACTCGCTCAAAGACGAGCAGAACACCCTCGCCTTCGTTCTGCAGACGATGCTGCTCGGCGGCCTCGCGCTGATCGTGCTCATCGCCATGGTCACCTGGGTGGTGGTGCGTCTGGTGGTCGGCCCGATCCGCACCGCGGCCGAGACCAGCGAGAAGCTGGCCGCCGGGCAGCTGGAGGAGCGCATCCCCGAGCGCGGTGACGACGTCATCGCCACCCTCGCCCGTTCGTTCAACGGAATGGCCGACAGTCTGCAGCAGCAGATCGTCAAACTCGCCGAGCTCTCGCGGTTGCAACAACGCTTCGTGTCCGACGTGTCGCACGAGCTACGCACTCCGCTCACGACCATCCGGCTCGCCGGCGACGTGCTCTACGACCAGCGGGAGTCGTTCGCACCGGCGACGGCCCGCACGGCCGAGCTGCTGCACACCCAGGTGGAACGGTTCGAGGTGCTTCTCGCCGACCTGCTCGAGGTGAGCCGGTACGACGCCGGCGCGGTCGAGCTCGAGTTCGAACCCACGAACCTGGTGCGACTTGCGGAGGAAGCCGTCGACGCCATGACGCCGCTCGCCGAGGGCCGCGGGTCGACGCTGACCGTGGTCGCACCTGGCGGGTATTTCGAGGCCGAGGTAGACGCGCGCCGCATCCGTCGGATCCTGCGCAACCTGATCGGCAACGCCGTCGAGCACGGCGAGGGAAAGCCGATCGTGGTCTCGGTCGACAGTAACGAGACGGCCATCGCGATCTCGGTGCGCGATCACGGGATCGGGATGACTCCGCTCGAGGCATCCCGTGTGTTTGACCGCTTCTGGCGCGCCGACCCGTCGCGCCAACGCACCATCGGTGGTACCGGTCTCGGCCTCGCCATCTCGCTCGAAGACGCGACCGTGCACGAGGGCTGGCTCGAGGTCTGGTCTCAGCCCGGCCAGGGCACCAGCTTCCGGCTCACACTGCCGCGTGAGCGTGGCCGCCCGATCCTGTCGTCGCCGCTCGAGCTCGAGCCCAGCGCAGGCGAAGTCGAGGGGAGCACGGATGTCTGACCGCCCGCAGCCCGCTGATCATCGACGACGCCGCGTCGCGCTCCTCGCGGCCGTCGTCGCCACCGCCGTCGCACTCACCGGCTGCGTGAGCATCCCCTCATCGGGCCCCGTCGACCAGGGGCTGCCGATCGCGGCGGGAACCGGCGGCACGAGCTTCGAGGTAAACCCGGAGGGCCCAGAGAAGGGTGCGAGTCAGCTCGACATCGTGAAGGGCTTCGTCGCCGCCTTCCAGTCGTCGACCGGGGGCTACAGCGTGGCAAAGCAGTACCTCTCCTCGTCCTTCGCCGACACGTGGCAGCCGCAGCAGAGCGTGCAGGTGCGCACCGGGGCGCCGCGCTACGTGCAGCAGGCCGACGGCACCCTGAGCTATGCCTTCACCACGGTGGCGACGGTCGATGCGGCGGGCTCGTTCAAGGAGGCCTCCGCCCCCGTGTCGCTCAATTTCGCGTTCGTGAAAGAGGGCAATCAGTGGCGGATCAGTTCGGCCCCGAACGGGATCGTGCTGTCGGACCAGACCTTCCAGCGGGTGTTCATCAAGCACCCCATCTACTTTCTCGACCCGACCGGGCGCAACCTGGTGCCCGACCTGCGGTGGTTCGCTCTCGGCACGGCACCGACCCGCATCGTCTCGGCGTTGCTCAATGGTCCACCGCAATGGCTCGAGGGGGCGGTGCGCACCTACTTCCCCGACGGCACCCAGCTCTCCGACTCCGGCAGTTTGGTCACCGTCGACGCCGGTATCGCCCGGGTAGACCTGACCAAGCAGGCCAGTACCGCGTCGGCCCCGCAACAGCAGCTCATGCTGCTCCAGCTCACCGACAGCTTGCGCAGCGTCGCCAGTATCTCGCGGGTGGAGATCTCGGTCGACGGCACGCCGCTGGCGATCTCCGACCTCGGCTCGACCGGCCCGCAGCCCGATCCGAAGGTCGATGGCCAGGCCCTCGTATTCTGGCGAAACCAGTTCGGCTTCTACGCCAACGGCAGGGTGGCTCCGATTTCGCAGAGCAGCAGGGTGGTCGCCCTCGACCCGACCGCGGCCACCCTGTCCTCCGACGGCGATGACGTGGCGGTGCTCGGTGCGGCCGGAGTCTCGCTGGTCTCCAAGTCGGGCTCACCGGCGAAGCTGCTCGACGCCCGTCCGGGCCTCATCGCGCCGGCGCTCGACCAAGACGGCTTCGTCTGGACGGTGCCGCGCGGTCAGCCGAATGCCATCGTGGCCACCGACCCCACCGGCAAGCAGAATCCGGTGGCGCCCTCGCTTCCGGCGGACGCCGCCGTCGCCAGCCTGCAGATATCCCGGGACGGCGCGAGGATCGCCTTCCTGCTCTCCACCGCCACGGGCCCACGGCTGCTGGTCGCGGCGATTCTGCGCGACTCCAAGCGGGTGCCGGTCGGCATCGGGCCCTCGGTTCTCGACGTACCGTTCACCGGCGGCGATGCCGAGGCGGTGACCTGGGTCGACGAGTTGACGGTGGCCACCCTCGTGACCACGGGAACGCAGTCGCAGGTCGTCACCTTCGCCATCGGCGGGCAGCGCACCGACCTCGCGTCCCTCGTCGATTCACGCTCGATCGTGGGCGGAAACGGCCTGGACGGATTGCGCGTGCTCGCCGACGACGGTCTGCTCTACTCCTACCCGGGGAGCAGCTGGCAGAGCACCAAGGCGCGTGTGGGCTTCATCGCCACGCAGCGCGGCATCTCCGGCTAGCCCCGACCGAGCACCGGCAGAGTATCCCCAGACGGGCTATCCACAGATCCGTCCGATCGCCCCCGGTGACGGCGTTGCCGCATCAGGCTGAACGGATGTCCGCCACCCCCGTCAGCGCCCTCATCAGGTCGGTGCTGCTCGACGCGGCCGCCGTGCTCGCCCCGGTCGACTGTGCCGGGTGCGGCGGCGTCGACCGCGCGCTCTGCGAGCGATGTCGAGCAGAACTCAGCCCGCGGCCAACCGGCCAGACGCTCGCCGACGGAACCCGCGTCGAGTCGGCGCTGCGCTACGACGGCACGGTGCGTCAAATCGTGCTCGCCTACAAAGAGCAGGGCAGAACGGATGTCGCCCGCGCGCTCGTCGCCCCGCTCAACGCGGCCGTAGGTGCGGCGTTGTCGGGCCGCTGCGAACTGGTCGCCCTGCCGATCGGTCGCGCCGCCTTCCGGCGGCGCGGATACGATCCCGTGCGCCTGCTGCTGCGGAGGGCCGGTCTCGGCCACCCGCTCGAGGTGCTGCGACAGAGCCACCAGCGCGTGGCACAGAAGAGCTTGAGTAGGGCGGCGAGGGCTGAGAATCTCGCAGGTTCTCTGGTGGTGAGCCGCGACATCCGCGGCCGCCGTCTGCTGCTGGTCGATGACGTCATCACCACCGGCGCCAGCCTGAGCGAGGCCGCCCGCACGCTGCGGGAGGCCGGCGCCGAAGTGGTCGGCGCGGCGACCCTCGCCTCTACGCCGCGACTCTTTCCGCAATCTCCGGACCTTCCCAGCGAAAGCCGTGACAGCACCCGTCGGACAGGTCTACGGTGATTCGAAAGAGGCGCGGAGTATTCGCCTGGGTCCACCTGGGCGGGTTGCGCAACAGAAGGATCTAGGAGGACGCACATGGACATTTCCATCAACGGTCTGGGCCTAGGGATCACCGACCGATTCCGTTCGTACACGACGGAGAAGGCCGAGAAGATCGCCCACCTCGCCGACGAGAAGGTGTTCGCCTTCGAGGTGAAGGTCACCCGTCACAACGAGAAGCTCGGGTCGACCGGCGATGACCGGGTCGAGCTGACGTTGATCGGTTCCGGCCCGCTCGTGCGTGCGGAAGCCTCCGGTTCAGACAAGTACGTCGCCCTCGATCTGGCGCTCGACAAGTTGATGGCGCGGTTGCGGAAAGCCAAGGATCGACAGAAAGTGCATCGCGGTCAGCATCGCCCGGTGTCGCTGCGCGAGGCAGCCACAGCGGGCGGCTTCGCCGACATCCAGCCCGCCTCCGTGGAGGTGATGGAGAAGGTGCGCACGGGTGCGATCGATGTGATCGACACGGCCGCACCGGTCGACGAGGGCGAAGACTGGAGCCCGGTCGTCATCCGCAAGAAGGTCTTCGACGCCCTGCCGATGACCGTCGATGACGCGCTCTACTACATGGAGCTCGTCGGTCACGACTTCTACCTCTTCATCGACGCGGAGACCGACCGCCCGAGCGTGGTCTACCGACGCGACAAGGGGTGGGACTACGGGGTCATCGGGCTGCGCAATCAGGCGGATGCCGTGCCCGAGCTTGCGACGGGTCGCGGCAAGCGCCGCTGAGTCGTTCAATCGGGGCCACCGCACACCGTGCGGTGGCCCCTTTTCGCGGGCGGCGTACAGCCGTTTTCTCAGCGGAGCCACGGGCTAGTCTTGGTACAGTTACCCGCCCGTTATCTGCGCTGTCTGTTATCAGGGCTGTCCGCCATCCGGGCGATCATCTGCGGCGACAAATCATTCTGGAGTTATCAGTGGCAAACGTCCTCGAAAGAGTCCTCCGCGTCGGCGAGGGGCGAACACTTCGCAGACTCGAGCGGTACGCGGCGGCGGTCAACCACCTCGAAGACGACTTCAAAGAGCTCACCGACGAGCAGTTGAAGAACGAGACCGTCGAGTTCCGTGAGCGCTACGTGGGCGGCGAGTCGCTCGAGGACCTGCTGCCCGAGGCCTTCGCCGCGGTGCGCGAGGCCGCTTCGCGCACGCTCGGCATGCGTCACTTCGACGTGCAGCTCATGGGTGGCGCGGCTCTGCACCTCGGCAACATCGCCGAGATGAAGACCGGTGAGGGTAAGACGCTGGTCGCTACGCTCGCCGCATACCTGAACGCGATCCCCTCGCGCGGCGTTCACGTCATCACGGTCAACGACTACCTCGCCAGCTACCAGTCCGAGCTGATGGGCCGCGTCTTCCGTGCGCTCGGCATGTCCACCGGCGTCATCCTCTCCGGCCAGACCCCCGAGGAACGTCGCGAACAGTACAGCGCCGACATCACGTACGGAACCAACAACGAATTCGGCTTCGACTACCTGCGCGACAACATGGCCTGGCAGGCCAGCGACATGGTTCAGCGTGGACACAACTTCGCGATCGTCGACGAGGTCGACTCGATCCTCATCGACGAAGCGCGCACCCCGCTGATCATCTCCGGCCCCGCCTCGGGCGAGGCCAACCGCTGGTTCGCCGAGTTCGCGAACCTCGCTCGCACCCTGGTACCCGGCGAGGATTACGAGGTCGACGAGAAGAAGCGCACGGTCGGCGTTCTCGAGCCCGGCATCGAGAAGGTCGAGGACTACCTCGGCATCGACAACCTGTACGAGTCGGCCAACACCCCGCTGATCTCGTTCCTGAACAACTCCATCAAGGCCGACGCCCTGTTCAAGAAAGACAAGGACTACGTCGTGATGAACGGCGAGGTGCTCATCGTCGACGAGCACACCGGCCGCATCCTGATGGGACGCCGCTACAACGAAGGTATCCACCAGGCGATCGAGGCCAAGGAGGGCGTCGAGGTCAAGGCCGAGAACCAGACCCTGGCGACCGTCACGCTGCAGAACTACTTCCGCCTCTACAACAAGCTCTCGGGCATGACCGGTACGGCCGAGACCGAGGCCGCCGAGTTCATGAGCACCTACAAGCTCGGCGTCGTCGCCATTCCCACCAACAAGCCGATGCAGCGCATCGACCAGCCCGACCTCGTCTATAAGAACGAGGAGGCGAAGTTCAACCAGGTGGTCGAAGACATCGCCGCGCGGCACAAGAAAGGCCAGCCCGTTCTGGTCGGTACCACCAGCGTCGAGAAGAGCGAGTACCTCTCCCGCCTGCTCGCCCGACAGGGCGTCAAGCACGAGGTACTCAACGCGAAGAACCACGCGCGTGAGGCGGCCATCGTCGCGCAGGCCGGCCGTCTGGGTTCGGTCACCGTCGCCACCAATATGGCTGGCCGTGGTACCGACGTCATGCTCGGCGGCAACGCCGAGTTCCTGGCTGTGGCCGAGATGAACCGTCGTGGACTCAGCCCGATCGAGACCCCCGACGAGTACGAGGAGGCCTGGGAGCCGGTCTACGACAAGGTCAAGCTCGAGGTCGCCGAGGAGGCCGAGAAGGTCATCGCGGCGGGCGGACTGTACGTGCTCGGCACGGAGCGCCACGAGTCCCGTCGCATCGACAATCAGCTGCGAGGACGCTCCGGCCGCCAGGGCGACCCGGGCGAGAGCCGTTTCTACCTGTCGCTCACCGACGACCTGATGCGTCTGTTCAACTCCGCAGCGGCCGAGACCCTGATGGGGCGCGGCAACGTTCCGGAGGATCTGGCTATCGAGTCGAAGGTCGTGAGCCGCGCCATCCGTTCGGCCCAGAGCCAGGTCGAGGCCCGTAACGCGGAGATCCGCAAGAACGTGCTCAAGTATGACGACGTGCTCAACCGTCAGCGCGAGGCGATCTACGGCGACCGCCGCCACATTCTCGAGGGTGACGACCTGCAGGACCGCACCTCGAAGTTCCTCGAAGACGTGATCACCGAGGTCGTCGACGTGCACACCGCCGAGGGCAACGCGGATGACTGGGACCTCGACGCACTGTGGACCGAGCTCCGCACGCTGTACCCGGTCTCCATCACCACCGACGAACTGTTCACAGAGGCGGGCACCCGCAACCGGGTCACCCGTGAGCTGCTCACCCGGGAGATCCTCTCCGACGCGCGCATCCAGTACGACAACCGCACCGAGACGCTCGGCGAGCCCGCCATGCGCGAGCTCGAGCGTCGCGTGGTGCTCTCGGTGATCGACCGTCGCTGGCGCGACCACCTGTACGAGATGGACTACCTGAAAGACGGCATCGGCCTGCGCGCCATGGCGCAGCGCGATCCGCTGGTCGAGTACCAGCGCGAGGGCTTCGCGCTGTACCAGCAGATGATGGGATCGATCCGCGAGGAGTCGGTCGGCTTCCTGTTCAACCTCGAGGTCGAGGTCACCGGCGGTGGCGAGGCGACCGCGGCGGTGCCGACCGTCGCGGCGAAGGGTCTCGGGCAGTCCGGTGCTCCGGTCGACCGGCTCAGCTACACCGCGGCCAACGCCGACGGCGAGGTCGAGGTGCGCAACGAGCGCGGTCAGATCGATCGGGCCTCCAGCGAGCGTGCCACCGCACAGCTCGAGGCGGAGGCGGAGGGCGACCTTCCCACGACCGGCTCGTCCTTCGGCAAGGCGGCCACCGCCGCCGGCCAGCGCGGCGCCTTCGGGCAGAACACGGGGGGCGCAACACCGAACAACCGCGCCGACCGTCGCGCGCAGGGCAAGCGCAAGTAATTCGGTCCGGGCGCGACCGTTCGCCATCCCGGCGAGCGGTCGCGCACCGGTCGAGCGCTTGTCATTCGCGCCGGGATGTATCTCCGCGCAGATATTTCCGCGCAGACCACCGCGCGCGGCTCAGAGCACGCTGATGACGGTCGCCCGCCAGCGCTCGTCGAGTCCCTCGAGCCGGATCGCCACCGCGCGGGTGCGGGCGCGGCTGCGCACGATCACCACGGCTTCGACGACGCCATCGGCCGGTTCGAAGATCGACGTGGAGCCGATCGCGAACACGGGACGGCGCACCGGCTGACCCGTCGCCTGCCGCGCCCGTGACGAGATCACCACCCGCTTGAGCAGGTTGCGGTACACCGAATCATCCACCCATCTCGAGATCTGCTCGAGTTCCCTCGCCCCCGCGAGGATCTCGATCACGCAGCGGGTGAGGTTCTCCAGAAGCGGTTGCGGATTGGGCAGGCGGTCGCGGCCGGTGAGCTGATGTTCGAAGAACTCCTCGTCGGTGGGCGTGGCCCGAATGACCTTGCTCGGAAGGGTTTCCCCCGTCGCTTTGCTCGAGGCCGACCGCTTTCGCGCCGCCGACCGAACTGCATCCCCCATGCGCGCCCCTCTTGGCGATCGATTCCCCGCGTTCGGTCAGTGTTCGTCGCGGGACCCTTTGTACCGACAGTTGTGCCCCAAACGGGGGTGGCCCCCGGTGAAGAGAAACTCAACCATTGGATGCGGTCGGATGTCCAGGCCCCCGCGCGGGGGCTGTGGATAACTCTGTTCCCGCGAACCCCGTCGCCCACCTGTGGATAACCTCCGCGCGGCGAGCGGCCTGGCGGATAGGGTTCCGAGAATGACCAGACGGAGGCGGTGACGTGGAACGCCCGGGTATGCGCTGGGGCAACCTCTTCGACGACCTCGAGGGGCAGCTCGAGCAAGAGCTGGAGGCAGAGGATGTCGACTTCCGCGCCGAGGAGGAGCGACTACGCCTCGGTCGCCTCAGTCTTCGTGACCGGCTGCTCGCGTTGCAGCGCTCCGGTGCGGGCGACGGTACCGTCGCACTGCTGGTCGCGGGAACTCGGCTGGCGGTGCGGCCGGTCAGCATCGGAAAGGACTGGCTCTCGGGAGACCTTATCGACGGCTCGGCCCGCCGCGCGCAGTGCGTGGTGCCGCTCTCATCCGTTGGCGGAATCCTGCTCGATCGCGATCAGGTGCGTGCCAGTCTCGATCCGCTCCCGGAGGAGGCCGCCCCGCAGCTCTCCGCCAGGCTCGGTCTCGCGTTCGTGCTGAGGGATCTGTGTCGTCGGCGGCGCACGGTCGAACTGGTGACCGCATCCGGCACCATCACGGGCACGATCGACAGGGTCGGTCGCGACCATCTCGACCTGGCCGAGCACTCCATCGATGCCGCGCGCCGTGAGAGCGCTGTGACGCACTACCGGGTGCT
>Ga0247732_10001362_pt1 | contig 10017 bp, 15 predicted proteins | sample UWRJL163409C2_FD_180940 | JGI IMG/M metagenome (GOLD analysis project Ga0247732, IMG submission 180940) | Plant litter microbial communities from Arlington Agricultural Research Station in Wisconsin, United States - UWRJ-L163-409C-2 | ecosystem: Environmental > Terrestrial > Plant litter >...
TCTGTCTTCCACAACGCGTCTGCTGATAATTCAAAGCAATGCAGACATGAGGTTCACTGTCAACTGTCCGATCTTTATGGAGCCTGATTGTAGTAAAATTCTCTATAAAAAGGTGAAATTTTGTTGTGCACATCGCGTCGGTCAAATCACGAATCTTCATTTTGCTCTTGACCATCATGTCTTCATCAATGCGGCCAAAAAATCGCGCATCAGACGAACCAAGACCCATTTCAATTGCGTTTGAGGGTCTTGCACGCGTCGACGGGTCATGTCGCTTTGCTTTCGGCAGGTATTCCCCTCGCAATCCATGTCCCAAGTCCGGCTGAAGGAGAAAAAATTATTCTAGGCGACGCAGCGGCTCTGGCTTCGCTTTCCGGGCCCATAGAAGTCAGGCTGGCGTCTGAGATCCCCAACAAAGCATTTTTCGACGTCTCCGTTAGACCGCTATCCAGCGTATCCGCGACGGAATCCAAAGCCATCGGTCAAATCATCCGCTCAGCGTTGGAACCTTCGATGCTCCTCACAAAAGCCCCTCGGACCCTCGTCCAACTCGTCGTTCAAAACCTGTCATCCACCAAACATCTCTTCTGGCGCGATTCCTTCTCCGCGGCGATGATCAACGCAAGCAGCCTGGCAATACTCAACGCTGCATCGGTCCCAATGAGAGGCGTTGTTTTGGCGTGTGCAGTCGGGAAACTGAAGGATGGCACTCTCGTGATTGACCCCGAAGAGTCTGAAGACACCGAGATGACCGAAGGAGGTTGCTTTGCATATTTGTTTGCAGACGATGTCGGTGGTGTATCCAAGGCAGTCTGCGTTTGGTCTGCATGGCGTTCGAGGACGGGGACATATTCACAAACGGGTTTGGTCTCTGCAAAAGAGATGGGTCTCCAAGGCTCTCGCTTGGTCTACGAAAAGGTTCGGCAATATGTCTCAGACCCAAAGCTGTCCAAGAGGAGCAAAGAAACGTATATTGTTGTCACTGGGCCTCCTAAAGAGGAACAGGAGGCATCCACGGACGTAGACATGGATTCTGAAGATGACGCAGAAATGGTGATATAAAACTTGATTCAAAAGATGCCATGTGCGAAATCTAACGTTGGACTTGAAATGACCGAATTTATAACCCCAATCATATCTTCGTCGCTTTCCGTTTTCCTCCTCTCTGCAATCAAGGTCAGCCTTGCTAAATCTGCAACGAGCGTGGATTTACCGTCGTCGTCATCGAGGAAGGTCACATTCCCCCAGGTAGTGACAAACCAGCGACACTTTTGGCGACTGTACTCCGCCAACACTGGAACCCATTTCTCCAATATTCGAGTAATCAAGGCAACAATTAGTTGTTTCTGCGAAATTTCAGGTCGTAAAGAAAGGCCTTGAAGTATCCGAACATAGTAAACCAATTTTGAGGCCTGAAAATTCGAGGCCTGTCAGCGGAAAGAATCAAACCGAAAGAACATCACTGACGAATAGAGCCCTTGGATCCACTTCGAAAGCCTCTATGTCCTTGAAGATAGGCCGCAGTATGCTTTCGGGGGCCATCATAAACTGTGCTTCCAGCTGCTGTGCATCACCAAGTGCCACCTGGGGTATAATATCCTCCAATCTCCTCGCCAGAGCCAACGCCTCGACCATTTTTGCGTCAGGGTGCGAAGCCGCACCAGTCCATCCCTCCAGATCAAATCGTGGCCTGTAACACCCTAAAAGTTCGCCAGCAGACCGCAGAGTTGTAGGAAGCTGGATCTCCATCTCGAATCCTCGACCCTTTCTTCCACCTGGAACTATGCCCTCCTGCGCACTACGAATCTTCTTCAACATCTCCGAACGCTCCTGTACCAAGAGGTTGACGGCGTGGTAATCAGAGGCGATGTTGCGACTCTTCCCATCGAAATGGACAATCAAAGTTTGCAAATAAGGCAGCAGTGGTGGAGAGTATCGAGGACGCGACGACTCGAGGAGACCACGGATATCGTCAAATGGTGGCAGCCAAATCTCCAAAACAGTAAGAGACGGAATCGCCTCGAGGATAGGGCGGAATGATTCTCGTGGTCTTGACCCGTACAACCCGAGAGTGTGCAATGTCGCAGGGCGTCCTGAGCGTTCCAACATCTGTATGACTTGGGGGATGTGTTTGGGGAGGATACTTTTGAAGCTGACCGCCTCCAGAGCTGGGGCTGTCAGGAATTGAATATATGATGTCGAGTAATCTGTGATGCTGAAAGAGACCTGAAGTTGGCGCAAGGCCGGTAGTTCGACACATGGATAAGTCACTGCCGTATCCGCTCTAAAGCTGCAATTTAAGGACATCATCTCCAAAGTTCCTGCAAATGCCAGAAGACGCGGTAGGATTTGAGGGGGTAAAGGTAGCGAGGGATATAAATAGGTCTGTACCGGACAGAGAGCGAACGAGACCGGTAAATGTTCCTCGAAAATGCCTATTTGGCAGTGGCGAAGGCGTGGCGCACCTTCGAACAGATCGCAAGGAGGCCTGTCCTCGTCGTGGCTCAGGTTGTAATATTGTAAGGATCCTATATGGCTAGGATCCGCCAATTGAAGCTTCTCCAGCGTAAGGAGTCGGCCTCTGATCCCACTGAGGGCTGGTGAAATATTGTGAGGGAATATCCTGAAGCTTGCAAAATACCACCGCTCCGTATGTTCCACAAGAATATCGATAGCGGGATGAGTGAATGCAGGGTATGTCGGAATGGGGCCATCTTCGTACATATGGAAGGACAAAGGCGAGTCTTTTGAGAGTTGAACGACCTTCTTCAACTGCACGAGGAACCATGGCTCCCGTGTGAATGGTTTGGAAAATGGAATTGGAGGAAGGATGGACCACATCTCGGGCGAGCTAAGAGAGATGTCGTGCCAACGTCTGCAGACCGTAAGGTAGGCGATTGGAAGACAAGTAGCAATGCCAAAAGACGGATCTCCTGATTGCTGATGAGGGGCGAGGGCAAACCTCAGGACTTGTTGGAGAATCTCTGTTGGAAGACTCCGCATAGGAGAAAGAACGCAGGCGTGCCGTGCATATGCCCACCGAAGCGTTGCCATTCTCCGCCTCTGAGTCTCCGAAGACTTTGAAAGAGTCAAAAGACCTTCGATGTCCTCCGAAATCCCAGCCATATGAGCGCGGACGATCTGGACTTCATCATCTGACGGCGACTGGTTGTTCGAGAGAAGATATGCAACCGGAGAAGCTTTCATCGCGTCCTCGAGGAATTTCCTTTCGGCGTTCTCTATGAGTTTTCGTCCTCCATCTTCTGGGCGTGCGGTACCTTCGGAGACCGGCTTTCCTAGGCTTGTAAAGATGCGAAGATAATTCCGCGGTGACATTGGTTAATACAACCTGCTACAAGAGTTAACCGCCGCGTTCAATTTGCGAGAGATATGACAGACCAATGGTAGCAACCCGCTTTAACCTGTATGAAACGATGCCAAGGCCGCAAACTGTAGGGGGGAAAGAGTCTTGGATCGCTGGCCAACGTCAGATGTTGGCTAGGGTTCCACTGCGGCGACTCACGAGACAATAAGCTGATGATGGTGACTGTTCTGGGTCAAGATTGATGTCAATGACTTCGTTCTCACGCTCGGTCGCTTGGGAACGTGGAGAGGATTACCGTACAGCTTTACAGAGTGAAGCAGTGCGATATAATCGCAGAGAATTAATACGAGTAAGTACGCGTAATAAATCATAATTTTTTGCTGTAAACGTATAGCTATAACAGACACTAAGCGCATACAGCCGGCGGAGCTCTCGTATAGAGAGTATACGTGGTCCGTACGTCCTTGGGAATAATATTGGGTTACAGATGTGGCAAACCAGGGAATAGAAAATAGGAAATACTTGTACGAAAATCCTCAAAGAAATGTATCGATGTCCAAACTGAATATAAACTTGTTGTCGGCCTGGAAAGTGCGTATGCGACTCAAACAGGGCAGAAATCTGGGAAGCTTAGCCCCTTATCTTCTCCCAGCCTTCCCCATCAACAAGAGGAGGAAGATATCCTGGCTTCTTGTGGTAACACCACAGCGGTGTTCCCCAAGATCTAGGGTGTCCATTGAGACCCGGAAGAAAGACCACTGCAAAAGAGATTCCTCCATAATTCCTGCCGAGGTTCCCTTCTTCGAATTTCGCTGCGTGGTATTTAGGATCGAACGAAATGTCGATGCGGAAATGTCGGGTGAACGCAATATTCCGAGCTGCATGTTCATGCAATACCCTCCCAATCTCTAGCGCAGTGTTTATATCCTCGTAATCGACGGGGAATGCGACATCGTCGCGGAAATGCTTCATGATAAAGGTGAGGTTCTTGATGGGGAGCATGCCGGCCTGGTTCCCCGATCCTTCGACTTGAAATTTAGGCCAAAATGCAGACTTTCCAGGAGCTGGAGGAGTGAAGCCGGAGACGAAGACCTCGGAAATGTTTGGGAGGTATTCTGGATTAAGGAGTTGTGCAAGATAGTCGCATTCGTTGCTTTGGGTCTTATAGCAATTGAATCCAACAAGACGGAGGTGCCTCACGCTTGAGTGCTTGCCGACGACACCCTCAACAGCCTCTGCCACACCATGAGAGTACCAATAAGGCACATCGGGAATGCCACTCGAGGGGTATTTGATAGGGCACGGAGGGGCTAGCTCAATGTCGAGGACTTCTAACGCTGGGAGCGGACCCATAGTGATCAAGAAGGAGGGGAAGTCGAAGTCGACGTTGTAGAGAACGAGTGTCTTCAAGCTGGAGAACTTGCTGCTCGTCTTGCCCGGTTGTTTGTACCCTGGATAAGGACTTGGAGATCCTTCCTCGAGGGTAATCTCGACTCCATGTCTTTGCTTGGTGTTTGCTTTTCCGTCGAGCTTAATGGTCGTGATACCAGGGCAGAAAGCCAGATTCAAAATCTGGTCAAGGACGAGGGTGATTCGAGGCATCGTCTCTGGTCTCCGTCAAAAGATGGTGGAGGAATAAGAAAAGGATGCCAAAAGTAATAAATTGTTGAAGTGAGCAATATTCTGTTTATGGATATTTGAGGTTCGGCCACAAAGCAGGATCATGTGCGAGGGCCGCTCAAGAGGCACACTATCTTATCTTTCCAGATTGCTAAAGCGTTGCCATTGCACAAGATTTTGAACCCCTGGATAAGTGTAGAAAGATATACATGGCTCCTTCGGATTGAAAGACTAAAGATTATGGACAGCAGGATGCGGAAACATTAGGTGATGTAAATAGGAATAATACATATGGTGACCAGCGAGATCTCAGAAAAATACAGGTACTTAACATTAAAACCATCTAAGGAAGAGGAACGGTACGGGGAACAGGAGAGTGGGGAGGTGGCAGAGTATCCGACTGGTTACCCTGAGAGTCTTTAAATGGCCATCCGGTGTTGGAGAATATTCCAGTGGTGTCCGAGAAACGGAATGGTTGGTGAGGTGGCGGAAGTTCGGAGACTTGGACTTGCGGACTTGGAGGTTGAATGCAGATCTGGGGTATCGCAGGCAGAGAAATTGGACTCGGACTCGATGTGAATCCCCAAGATTCGAGGGTACTGGTGTTTGGAAGATTCGACTGGCCATAGCTTGTACCAGCCGTTTTGGCCGCAGACGGCCCCGTTCCGTATGGTTCATCATCTTCCGATACAATCTCCAGCATGCAAAAGTCCCCATCCCTATCGATCTGCGATGGGAACTCGGTCTCGAATACGACCGAGTACACCCACCGGAGGTCCTTGTACGTGCTGAGCTTGCGCTCCCGCTTCAGCTCGTGGCGGAGTTCCCGCCGGATCAATTTATGATCTATCGAACAGAGGCGTTGGAAGAGACTCTTCTTGGAGGACGTAGAGCAATGATTTAGCACTTTCTTTGCGCACGGACCCTGGAAATTCATGCCATAAAAATAAGTAACCAGATTCGAGCATCGAGAGAGGATGAAGACGCACCAGCTCGAAGAGATGCTCCTGAAAGAACCGCTGCTGCTTCTCATCATATTGATGAATGCCCATCTTTCTTTCCTTCCGATGGGGCTCTCTGTACCAGCTATGTGTTGGAGCTGTTGACGCCGCCCGCGTCTGAGACCCTGACGATGAACGCCCCCAAAGTCCAGACGACCGAGGTCGCCCTTGCACTGCAGAGGCTCCATAGTCGTAAACATCGTGTGCTTGCGAGTCGCGGACCGCTGTGTAACTGGTGTATTGCCCACGATCGCTGAAAGCAGGTGGCGGAGGGGAGACCTGTCCGATCCTCGTTATGCTGCTTTGCGCCATGATCCCGCGTGTCGTTATTCGAGGAAGAGAACGAGAGGGACAAGGCCAGCGGATGGAGGGGAATATGAATGGTGACGGTTTGTGTTTAAGAAATGAAAAGTGGCACCTGCGCCTTTCAGAGCACTCCCATCGCGACCGTGAGTGTACTGAGCGGGCTGTGATTGATCGTGCAGGGTCAAAGCGGCTGTACCGTGTTAAGCTTTCCTTATTATGCGAGGCAATAATTAAGCTGGAAGGCCTCTTTGCCAGCTGATCTGAGGGTCATTGCACCGGAATTTCTTAAATTCGTGTGAACGTAGATTCCGCCAGCGGTGCTCATTACGCACCTCGTAGCCATTACTCCGTCGCGAGAGGGCCGCGGTTCAACAGGGAACTTCGAAAGTCGTAAGTCGTTATGCGTGTCGCCTTTAACAAATCCCGCTCGAATGTCATAAAATTGCCTCCTTACAAGCCATCTTCACGAAACAAGACCCACATACCCCACGCCCTGCTTGGATCATGAGACCAGCCATCCACCGATATATCCCCGACTGTGGACTTCTCATCCATTTCGCCTGTCCAGCAAGCTCATAAGCACAGGTCTGGGGGCTGTATGATTTCTTACGCTCCTTGTCGATATAAAAAATGAGGGGAGTGATGAAATCAAGTTCAACAGCCCACTCGACCCTTTTTTGAGCAATTTCCCGTAACAGGATCTTATCTAATCAGTCGACATGCGCCGCCACACTGTAGGCGAGCACATACCTAGTCAGTGGACTTTGGCCAAGTTAGCACGATCGTGGTTTAAGCGAGGCAAACTCTGCACTCAGCAAGTACAATTATATCTCCGAATGAAGCGAGCGAGCATCTATCTTACCTCAACCGGGCCCAATTTCCTGTATCACTGTAGGCAGCATCACGTTTCATATATGCATTAGCATGTACCCGTGTCGCTGAAAGAAGTGGTTAATCGAAAACGATCGAACCGTGCTTTCCAAACCATATTCCAAATTGCATATCTAAATCTACTGGCTACAAATTGGCTTCATTACTTTCGGGACACGGTAGCAGTAATGAGTCCACTGGGGTGTGCAATTGGAACGAAGACCTCTGCCGCGGCGGGGCTGGTATTGTCAATCCCGAGGTATTTCATGTCGACGGGGATATAATGTTTGTTGGGAAGAGCATATGAAACGTTCTGCACCGATGCATTCTCAGTGATGATGCGTTGAGCCATTTTGTAAAGCGTGGCCTGTTAGAAGCGGCTTAGAATAGCGACAGTTCCGAAATAAAGCTGGACAGACCTGTACTGAAGCACTCTCGTCGACAGCAAAGACGTCAAGGGTAGCAGTCCGTGCACGGGTGGCGACCTCGTCGTCCCACACCGAACCAGCATATCCTTCTTCACCCTTCTGCAGAGGAATAACAAAGTCAAGTCTCTTCTCATCTGTAGGGGCGGTGATGGAAACAGGGGCGAAAGTGTAGCTGAGATCCACAGATGTGGAGAAGATGCGATCGTTGACGGGGACGAGTGTAGTGTACTCATCTCTGTAAAAGTTCTCGAACGCTGAACCCGTAGATTTCAAGACTAAGATTTGGTTGAGCACCGTAAAAGGAGAGCATAGGTTGCGCTGGGCAATTGACGTACCAAGGAGGTCAACCACTCCCGAGGTGACCTTGCCAACAATCTTGTCCTTTCCGGCCGAGGCATCAACCTGAAAGATATTTCTGTAAGGTTCCGGACCATCTGTGATGGAGCAAGACCTGTACCTCCGCCTTGATGACGCGCTTGTCATCGCCATCACGATAGAAGGAGTGGGGGTGAAGAGACGCCTCGCCAGAAACTTGGATCCGCTGCCAGCGGAGTTGCTGGATGGTAACATGGGCTTTCGCGATGTGTGCGTATTTCGAGACAAAGAAAGTTCCGAGGTGCAGGGCGAACTTTTCAGGGCTGAGGATATGGGGGGAGGATTTGGCAAGAACTAGAGATGACAGATGAGCGCAATGCTTCAAATAGACTCAGAAAGACGTACAGTAGGTGATGTTCTTGACTAAAAGAGGAATTAGAATGATCTCAATGTTAATCGCACAAATGCTTACTGGAGTCAGTAGCGACGACGACAGAGTTGTCGGCTTCAGTGTAGCTGAGCAACGTCAACAGTTGAACATTTGAAAGGTCCGATTTCATACCTCGTCGCAATCTCTCCCTCGAGCAGGGTCTCGACGAAATATTCGACAATGTGGTGCCAGCTGCCTTCGCGAACAATTCTGAAGACACGAACATTCGTTTTGCCGTAGCGTGCGGCGGAAAGGGTTGCGATGTCGGACATGATAAAGGATCAAGATTGTGGTGGTTGGAGGATTTGAAGGTTAAAAGACAGCCCGGGATTTATAGGGATTTCCTGAGGGTCTGGCCCGAAGTTCTGGAGGGAGGATAAAAGAAATAGAGCAAGATCAATATAGATAAGCGTTCTCGCCCCTATCGTGAGCACCAGCTTTGGGATAAGATAAGCCAATTGGGGGCCAAGCTTTTTTATGGTGGCCTGCTGCTGGCACCCCTGACTACGGTTAGCGGCACTTGAGTCGAAAAAATGATACCAAGAATTCTAGCCAAAACTTGTCAGTCGCAACATGGGGCACCAAATAACTGACGCAATGGCGGGGTCGGATATGATCGCTTTGCACGTGCGAAATCGCGGAGCGGGGTCAACAACGGCCGAACGAAAAACACAAGTAAAACTCAGAACTTGCGTCAATTGAGTGAAAGCCAAAACGCGTACGTTTCGACGTCTAGGTTGTAGCAGTCTGTGGCCAAGCTGTGGGATTGGAGAGAAGCGAATTGGCGAGGAGGGGTTCCCACGCACTGACTTCCACGCCGACACGTGACCGTTTCACCGTATTTGCGCCAAACACGAAAAATCGCGAACCTTCCACGCCCAAACTTTTTAAACTCGACTCTCACCGTTAGTTTCTTTATTTCTATTCGCAATGGTAAGAATCCACGCTGGACTCCGAACGTTGTGCTCAACATTGTTCAGGCCACCCAGAGCTTCATCAAGTCTATCAAGTCTGTCGTTCCTCTGTTCGACCGCGTCCTGGTTCAGAGGTTCAAGCCCGAAACCGTGCGCCTTTCCTTCTCCGAAGGAAAATTTAGACTAACAAGTCCCAGAAAACAGCCGCCGGAATCTTCCTCCCCCAGTCCGCGACCAGCAACCCTCTTCCGGAGGCGACTGTCATTGCTGTCGGACCCGGTCTCCCTAACAAGGATGGCAAGCTCATTGCACCTTCGGTGAAGTCTGGTGACCGCGTTCTTCTACCCAACTGGGGCGGAAGTTCCATTAAAGTCGGAGAAGATGTGAGCTTTCCCTCTGTCGTTATTTCAGGGTCACTGACACCAGTCTAGGAGTACTATCTCTTCAAGGACTCGGAAATCCTTGCCAAGATCAAGGACTAGAGGGTTGGGGGCATTCGGGGTCGTTGAGTCACTGGCACTGCTATCGTTGTCCATTGCAAAGTCGTTCATACTAGACCTCCTGTCGTCAGTCTCGCATTAGCCTTCTGCTTTCATTCACATTGCATAGCTCGTTACGTGTTGTCCTTATTATATTTCATTTATAGCATCTCCACTCACTAGTTGTCAATTCAAGCACACGAAAGGCACATGTCCGAATGAGCAAGAGAATTCCGGCCGGCGGACGCAATGTGGCAGGCGTTTTCTAATTTCATTATTGCTCCCGTGCGTGTAGACCGCTGTTCCTGAGGCATATTTTCTTTCTCTGC
>Ga0247732_10001365_pt1 | contig 10008 bp, 10 predicted proteins | sample UWRJL163409C2_FD_180940 | JGI IMG/M metagenome (GOLD analysis project Ga0247732, IMG submission 180940) | Plant litter microbial communities from Arlington Agricultural Research Station in Wisconsin, United States - UWRJ-L163-409C-2 | ecosystem: Environmental > Terrestrial > Plant litter >...
CGCCTGGCTGTAGGCGAACTCCAGGCCGGTGGCCGAGACCAGCACCTCACCGAAGGTCAGCAGCGCATAGGGCAGCATCTGCCAGAAGATGGACATGACGTTGCCGCCATCCATCATCACCTGGATGCCGCCCACCACGATCCAGGCCAGGCCACTGAAGGCGATGCCGGCGGTCATCCGGCGCAGGGCGGTCGGCTCGAAGCCGAAACGACGCAGCATCGGGTACAGCACCAGGTTGTTGAACGGGATCAGGATCATCACCAGCAACGGGTTCAGCGCCTGCATCTGCGAGGCGGTGAACCAGCTCGGCATGGCCATCTGCTGGCCCTGCAGGACCCAGGTCGAGGCCTTCTGGTCGAACAGCGAGAAGAACGGGGTGGTCAAGGCGAAGATCACCAGCACGCGCAGTACCGAGCGAACCCCTTCCACGGCTTCGGCCGGGTGCACCGCACGGGCCCGGTCGAGCTGGATCCAGGTGCCGCCACCGATGCCGGCCAGCAGCAGGACCAGCGCGATGCACAGGCAGATCACGATGCCCAAGCTGCCCACCAGACCCATCGAGGCCACAGCCAGCACCGCACCGAGAATCGCCAGCGTACGACCCGGACGGCCCTTGCCCGGCACCTGTGCCGACAGCGCGGTACGCACCACGTTGCCGAACGAATGCGGGTCCTTCGGCGGCAGCGGCACCAGCACATAGCGCTTGCGGCCCATCCAGAACACAAAGGTGGCCACGAACATCAGGATGCCCGGGATGCCGAACGCCCACGACGGACCGAGGTTCTTGAGCGCCAGCGGGATCAGCAGGGAGGCGAACAGCGAGCCGAAGTTGATGATCCAGTAGAAGGCGTCGAACACGACCTTGGCCAGATGCTTGTTGCTCTGGTCGAACTGGTCGCCCATGAACGAGGCCACCAGCGGCTTGATGCCGCCGGCGCCCAGCGCGATCAGGCCCAGGCCGACGAAGAAGCCCTGGCGGCTGTCCTCGAAGATGGCCAGACAGGCGTGACCGGCGCAGTAGATCAGGCTGAACCACAGAATGGTGTGGTACTTGCCGAAGAATCTGTCGGCCAACCAGCCACCGAGCAGCGGGAAGAAGTACACGCCGATCATGAAGCTGTGCATGATGTCCTTCGCCTCGCCGGCGCGGCCATCGGCGGTGATCTCCTGCAGCAGCAGCGAGGTGATCAGGAACTGCACCAGGATGTTGCGCATCCCATAGAAGCTGAAGCGTTCGCAGGCCTCATTGCCGATGATGTAGGGAATCTGGCGCGGCATTTTTCCTTTGCCGGCGCTGGCGGCTGCGATATTGCTCATCCTGTGGGGCTGTCCTGCGAACACGAAGGGGCCAAGATTACCGGAAGCCTGTACCCCAGCGCACGCTGCACAGCTGCATGACAGGGGCCGCCGGACATGGCAGGCCGATCCGGAACAGCGGTCCCACAGCAGCACCATGTCACGGATCGTCGACGGCGGAAGCGTAAACTTATCGTTATGCGCGCGCACATCACTGGTGGGACCCAACGCTGGCCGAGCTGGATCCTGCTGCTGTTACTGGCGGCACCGACGGCGCTTGTCCACGCACGGCAGGCCGAGGAGGCCCTGCCCTCGCTGAAGATCGCCACGCTGGAGCTGCCCACCCAGGATGATGCGCAATGGCAGCAGCGCCGTGACCAGGTGCTGCAGCTGCTCGAAGCGATGCAGCCGGACGTGATCGCGGTGCAGCGGGTACTCCAGACCCAGGGCCGCAATCCGGCCTGCTGGCTGGCCAGCCGCCTGCGCTACAGCTGCGATTTCGTCACCGCCGACCCGCCCAGCCAGCCGCTGCGGCACGGCAGCGCCCTGATGACCCGCCTGCCGGTGACCGATGATGCGGTCACCCTGCTGCACCCGCCCGGCCAGTTCAGCGCGGCCGGCATGCTGCGGGTCAAGCTGCGCGAGGAGCTGGTCAACATCTACATCGCGCGGCTGCGACCGGAACCGGACGATGCACAGATGCGCCGGCACCAGACCAGCGACCTGATGACCTGGATCGGTGCGACTGCCGATGGGCTGCCGTCGCTGATCGCTGGCGACTTCTCGGCCGAGATCGGCGAACTGGTCGGCAGCACCCCGGGGTTCCAGCCGGCGCGCAAGAATCCCGGCGAACGCGTGGATCCGCCCTCGCTGGCCGGCGCAGCGCGCGGGCACGGCCTGGACGTGCTGTTCCAAGTCAAGCACTTCGGCGGAATGCGCCAGGACAGCATCAAGCTGCCGGCCAGCGAAAGCGACCCCACCGCGATGCGCCTGGGCACCATGGCGACGCTGCGCCTGCAGACCCCGGCAAGCACCAGCGCGCCCTGAGCTGCAAGGTGTCCCCAACGAAAAACGGCCAGGCATCGCTGCCTGGCCGTTCGTCTGTCAGGTGACCGTGCCGATCAGGCAATGGCTTCCTGGTAACGACGCTCGACTTCATTCCAGTCGACGACGTTGAAGAACGCGCCGATGTATTCCGGGCGACGGTTCTGATACTTCAGGTAGTACGCGTGTTCCCACACGTCCAGCGCCAGGATCGGCGTGTTGCCGTCCATCAGCGGGCTGTCCTGGTTGGCGCTGCTTTCCACCACGACCTTCTTGTCCGGGGTGACGCTCAGCCAGGCCCAGCCGCTGCCGAAACGGGTCAGTGCGGCCTTGGTGAAGGCTTCCTTGAACTTTTCCAGGCCGCCCAGCTGCGAATCGATCGCCTTGGCGACATCACCGACCGGGGCGCCGCCGCCGTTGGGCGACATCACGGTCCAGAACAGGGTGTGGTTGGCGTGGCCGCCGCCGTTGTTGCGCACGACGCCCTGCAGGTTCTCCGGAAGCGACTTGGTCTTCTTGACCAACTCTTCCACCGGCAGGTCGGCGAACTCGGTGCCTTCCAGCGCAGCATTGACGTTGTTGATGTACGTCTGGTGATGCTTGGTGTGGTGGATTTCCATCGTCGCTGCGTCGATATGCGGCTCGAGCGCGTCGTAGGCGTAGGACAGCTTGGGGAGGGTATAGGCCATGTGGTTCTCCTGGTAGCTCACTCACCCGGCAAAGACCGGGCGTTGCGGAGTCGATGATGGGGATGGCCGATGAGCTTACCAAGGGCCATGTAAAGGAAACTTCGTCCTGCGCGGTCGATGGCGTGTCGGGATCGTTACGCGAAAGTGACGGTGGCACGCACGCGCGGCGCACTTGCTCGCAATGCAGCACGCCTGTTCGGCTGGGCCTCACCGTGCGGGCCGATGATCGCAGTAGAGTAGTCGCCTCGCCCAACGCTCTTCGCCTCCCATGCGCAAGCCGCTGCTGTTGTTGATCGCCATCGTGCTGCTGGTCGGTGGGCTGGCCGCCATCAAGCTCGCCCAGCGCCCGCCCGCGCCGCAGTTCGCGCCATCGCTGACCCAGCCCGATGCCGCGCCGGTCACCGGTGCACCGACGTCATTGCCAGCATCGGCGAAGGCAGCGCGCGATCCCCTGCCCCCGTTCCTGCCCGCCGAAGCGCGCGACACCATTGCACTCATCCAGCGCGGCGGTCCGTTCCCGCACCGGCAGGACGGCAGCGTCTTCAGCAACCGCGAACAACGCCTGCCGCAGCGGCCGCGCGGCTACTACCACGAATACACGGTGGACACGCCCGGTGCCGGCAATCGCGGCGCACGGCGCATCGTCACCGGCGGCACACCCCCTACTGGCTGGTTCTATACCGATGATCACTATGAAACGTTCCGCAGTTTCGACGTTCCACCTGCCGGGAGCTGGCAATGACGCATGACGGATTCGAGTTGGGCCTGCACGACATCAACAACGCCGGCATCTATGCGATCGGCAATGACGATGTCGCCCCGTTGTCGGCCGCGATGCGCGATGCCGGCCTGCGTGTGATCCAGATCGATCTGGCCGGCTGCCAGGACAAGCGCACGCTGCTGATGCGGCTGGCCGCGCGCCTGGATTTCCCGACCGGCTTTGGTGGCAACTGGGATGCACTGACCGACAACCTGCGCGACCTGGCCTGGCTGCCGGCCAACGGCTATGCGCTGTTCTTCAACGATGCCGATGCGTTGCGCAGCGAGGCGGGCGCGGAATTCGACACGCTGCTGGATGTGCTCGACGAAGCCTGCCGCTACTGGGGCGAGAGCAACGTGCCGTTCTGGGCGTTCGTGGCGTTGCAGGACGCGGGCGTGGATGCGAGCGACGCAGTACAGCCGTAACGCTGCGCAGCCTCATCGGCTGCCGTTGTCTTCCTGCAGTTCTTTCTTGAACGGGATGTCCGGCGGCGGCCGCGCGATGGCCGGCTGGTCCTGCATGTTCGGATCACTCAGGCCGCACCCGCCACCGAACTGCAGGACGGAAATCACGCAGGAGATTGTCGAGCTTGTGCCCGGGATCGGGATCTCGACCGCCTTGATGCCCTTGCGGACCCACTCGGCCAGCAGCGATTCGTTGGGCGCCCAGTACTTGTCGAACGAGGTCGGGGTGTAGTCGTACGGCGGGCGCTTGAGCCACGTGCCGGACTGCGCGATGCGCTCCTTGCTCCATCCGTCCTTCTCGCCGCCGGGTGCACCGCGCTCGGTGTTGCCTGCTCCCGCCTGCCCTGGCACGCGCACGCTGCCATCTGCGTTGAACAGGCTGCCGCCGCTCTTGCCTGTCGCGCTGACCGCCCGCCCGTTGAGATCGGCATCCTGCGGGTGATTGGCTGCACCCCAGTCGTCCGCGCGATTCGGGGTTGCCCAGTTGCCCGGGGCCGCTGCCGCCTGGCTGGCGGGCGAAGCTGCAGGCGTCGACGCGCGGTTGGCGGGCGCACGGGTGGCGCCTGCGGGAGTGGAAGGCGCCGATGCCGTGGCAGTGCTGCTCGGCGCAGTTGGCGACGGTGGCGACGGGCGTGGTGCGGCATTGGGCACGGCACGTTCGCGCACGGCGACCTCCGCGGATCGTCCCGGGACGGTCATCTCGCGCGCAGGCAGCGTGGCGACGGTCACCGCAGGCGCGGTAACCGGCCGGATCTCGCGCTCGCGCACCTGCAGCTCGCGTTGCGGCACGGCGGCCTCCACCTGTGGGCCCGGCACCGTGACAGTCGGTGTCGGCGCCTCGACGATGGCGACCTGGCGTTCCTGCACGCTCACGTCGGGCGTACGCAGTTGCGGCTCCACCGCGCGCGGCGTTGGTAGGTTGCTGCGTGGCGCCGGCGCTTCCACAGTCACTACGGTGCGCTCGCGCACGGCGATGTCCTGCGGATCACGCGTGACCACGCGCACCTCGGTGCGGGGCCCGCTGGTGGGCGGCACCACGAAATCGGATGTCGCCTGGGCCACGTCCGTCGCCTGGAGCGGCTGCTCCACCGCCGGTGTCGCTGGCGAGGGGGGCGCCGGCTGCGGTTCGCTGGGCGGCACGGGCGTGGAAGAGGGCTGCGGCGCGGATGCGGACGGCTCGCTCGCATCTGCTTCGGCCTGGGCCATCGCCTGGGCATTGGCCATCGCAGCCGCGATGGCGGCTTCGGCAGTGGCAGGTTCGGCTGCGGCAGGCTGGCCACCCTCTTCCTGCTGCGGGGTGCCACGGCCGACGAACGCGACCTGCACGCGGCCACTCTCACCGCCCTGCTCCGGCTCGCTCGGCGGCCGGATCAAGGCCACCCACAGCAGCAACAGTGCGAATATCAGATGCAGCAGCGCGCTGATCACCGCCGACGTCCATCGCATCCAGCGCTGATCGCGCGGCGCCGGATCCCAGCCCTGCCAGAGCAAGCGACGCATCGCCTGGACGAAACTCAGTTCGGGCAGGCGCCCGCCGTGCGGCACCGGCGCGCGCTGGGACAGCTCGGCCAGCACTTCGCTGGCCCGGAACGGCCGCGGCAACGGCGACAACGCACGCAGCCACAGGCCCCACCCATAGGGGAGGCCGGTGGTTTTTTCAAGAAAGCGCGTGTCCGGCTGGCGTGCCAGCAGCCACTCGAGGATGTCGTCAGCCCGGCGCAGTGGCACGCAGCGGAATCAGGCTGCCGTGCCGCGGGGAATGTACGGCGCGTCGCCACTCTCGTGGTCGGTCGCATCGCGCACCGCAGTGATGCCCGGCACCCGCCCCATCAGGGTCTTTTCAATCCCCTGCTTGAGCGTGACATCGGCCATGCCGCAGCCCTGGCAGCCGCCGCCGAAACGCAGCAACACCACACCATCAGCGGAAACTTCCTGCACCGCGACTTTGCCACCGTGCGACGCCAGCTGCGGATTGACTTCGTTCTCGACCACCCAGCGCACGCGCTCGACCAGCGAGGAGCCTTCGGTCGGCGCCTCGCCCTTGATCTTGGGGGCCTTGATGGTCAACTGCTGGCTGCCGGTAGCACTGGTGACGAAATCGATCTCGGCGCCATCGACCCAGGCCACACTGGTGGCGGCCACATAGAGGGTGAAGCCATCGCAGTCCACCGCCCACTCGTCACCGAGCAGTTCACTGGGATCAGCGAACTCCAGGCGGGCATCGGCGCGCGGGGTACCCGCATCGACGGCGGTCAGGCGCACACCCATGCCGGGCACGGCCTCACGTTCGATCAGCTTGCGGAAATAGGATTGGGCAGTGTCGGATATCTGGATCATCGGGCTATTCTAGCCAATCCCTTGTGATGCGCTCATTCGGTTTATACACCGGACCGCGCATTGTTCAGTCATACAGATGTGGAGGAACCCATGGCCGACCTGATTCCGCTGGCGCACGCGCACTGCGTGCCGCGCAAAGGCAGCGACCACAAGCTCGGCACCGCCCGGGTCACCGAGCTGCTGGCCCAGGTGCCTGGCTGGGAGCTGGCCGAGGCCGGCCAGGCGCTGACCCGCACCTTCCGCTTCGATAACTACCACGGCACCATGGCCTTCGTGAACGCGCTGGCCTGGGTGGCCCATCGCGAAGACCACCACCCGGACCTGGGCGTGCATTACGACCGCGCCGTGGTGCGCTTCTCCACCCACGATGTGGGCGGACTGAGCGAGAACGACTTCATCTGCGCGGCGAAAGCCTCGGCCCTGACGGAGTAAGCCCATGAAACTGCAGTACATCGCACTGTCCAGCCTTGCCCTGGCCGCCCTGGCCGGCTGTAACAAGACACCCGCCGAACCGGCTGCACCGGTCGCTGCGCCGACCGAAGTCGCCGCGGTCAAGACACCACCGCCGGAGTACCCGATCGAACTGGCCTGCCAGGGGATCGGCGGCACCAGCACCTTCAAGGTGACCATCGCCGCTGACGGCAAGCCCAGCCAGGTTCAGCTCGCCAGTGGCAGCGGCAATGCCCAGCTCGACGAGCAGGCGCAGAAGGCCGTACAGGCCTGGCAGTTCAAGGCGGCCACCCGCGCCGGGCAGACGGTCCCGACCACGATCCAGGTGCCGGTCAGCTTCAACCCGCCGCAGCCCAAGCCCGACCAGTGCTTCGCGGTTGAAGAACGGCTGCGTCGCGGCGGCTGATCGACGCAGTGTGTTGAGGTCAGCCGCCGCAAGCCTCGTGCTCCCTACTCCACGCCCCGGTGCCAATGCCCGGGGCGTGCTGCACTTCTACAAGGACGCGTTGGCGGATGCCTGATATTTCCAGTGAAAACCTGTGGATCGCCCTGGCGGTCACGTTGGCCGCCGGCCTGGCTACCGCGCTGGGCAGCCTCATGGTGCTGTTCTCCCGCCGGCCCAACCCGCGCCTGCTGGCGTTCGGCCTGGCCTTTGCCGGTGGGGCGATGGTCTTCGTCTCCCTGACCGAGATCCTCAACAAGGCGATCGATTCATTCACCCAGGCCTACGACGCCCGGCTGGGCTTCGCGTATGGCACCGCGGCCTTCCTAGTCGGCGTGCTGCTGATCGTGGTGATCGACCATCTGATCCCGAACCCGCACGAAAGCCTGGACAAGCAGGACCCTCTGTTCCGTGACAACAACAAGGCCTACATCAAGCGGGTCGGCCTGCTGACGGCGGTGGCGATCACCGCGCACAACTTCCCCGAGGGCCTGGCCACGTTCTTCGCCACGCTGGAAAGCCCGTCGGTGGGCATGCCGCTGGCCTTCGCCATCGCGATCCACAACATCCCCGAGGGCATCGCGATCGCGGTCCCGGTGTATTTCGCCACGCAGAACAAGTTCTACGCGTTCGGCGCCAGCCTGCTGTCCGGTCTGGCCGAGCCGATCGGCGCGGCGATCGGGTATGTCGCGCTGTCAGGTGTGCTCAACCACGCCACCTTCGGCTGGGTGTTCGGCATCATCTCCGGGGTGATGGTGTTCCTGGCCCTGGACGAACTGCTGCCGGCGGCCAAGCGCTACGCCAAGGGCCACGAGACCGTGTACGGCCTGGTGGCCGGGATGGGAAGCCTGGCGATCAGCCTGGTGTTGTTCAAGTGGTGATGTGCCGGTTCACTTCAACCGGTTGAGCACCTCGACCAGCTCCTCGGCCAGCGGTGCATTGATCAGGTACGGCGTCTTGCCCGCATCCAGCGCGAACTCCAGCGAGGCCGCGTGCAGGAACAGACGTTTCAGACCGATCTGCTCACGAAGCCGCTTGTTGACGTCCGGATCGCCGTATTTGTCGTCACCTGCGACGGGATGCCCCAGATGCTGGGCATGCACGCGGATCTGATGGGTGCGGCCGGTCTCGATGCGCACCTCGCAGTACGAATGCCCGCCCTTGCGCTCCAGCACCTTGAAGTGGCTGATCGACTCCTTGCCGATCGGATTGACCTGCACATGCCGCTCGCCGCCCTGGCGCAGGCCCACGTGCAGCGGGGCGTCCACGGTCATGGTGCCATCGGGCATGCGGCCGGCGAGCAGGGTCAGGTAGCGCTTGCGGATGCCGGCCCCGTGGTCTTCCCGCAGCAGCGCCTGCAGCTCGCTCAGGGCCGAGCGCTTCTTGGCCACGATCAGCAGGCCCGAGGTATCGCGGTCCAGCCGGTGGACCAGCTCCAGGGTCTTGCCCGGGCGCAGCGCGCGCAGGGTTTCGATCGCGCCGAAGCTGATGCCGCTGCCGCCATGGCTGGCCACGCCCGACGGTTTGTTCAACGCCAGCAGCCGATCGTCTTCGAACACGATGGCATCTTCCAGCCGTTTCATGAATGCCGGGGGCGGACCTGCCTTGTCGCCCTCTTCGTTCAGACGGACAGGCGGAACCCGCACTTCGTCGCCGCCTTCGAGTTTGCGCTCGGCCTTGGCGCGGCCGCCGTTCACGCGGACCTGGCCACTGCGGACGAGCTTGTAGATCAGGCTGCGCGGTGCACCCTTGAGCTGGCCGAGCAGGAAGTTGTCCAAGCGTTGCCCGGCGCGGTCGGCCGGGACAGTGATGATACGTACGCTGGTCATGGCTTCAGCGGCTTTGGGGGTGGGCTCGGTAACGGTCATTGGCCTTTTATTCTGTTACACTCGGCGGGCGAGATAAGGGATTGATTTCGTTGGAAGTTGCTCTGGGCCAGAAGCCCGACTTCCCGCGATTCCGGCACAGTGCGCAGCCACCGCCCCCGGGGCGGCCATGTTAGCGGCTCACCGGCGGTCCCGGCCATCGCCGGATGTCTGACACGCATTCGCGCTGAACATGTCCCTGTGGCGCTCCAGCCTGGCTGAAAGCTGCCTCCGGCCCCGTTACACCCAAACCAAAACAAATGAAGCGCTCCCGCGGCCTGCCGTGGTGTTGTAGCGCTGGAAACCCAAACCGCCCTCCCCGCGCATGCGCGATGGGCGGTGAAGCGTGACCAGAAGCGAAACCCCATGGCGTTCCGCGCGGTAGCAGCGCGCGAGGAACGCAAGAATGAAGCGAATGCTGATCAATGCCACGCAGGCTGAAGAGCTGCGGGTAGCCATCGTGGATGGCCAGACGCTGTACGACATCGACATCGAACAGCCGTCCAAGGAACAGAAGAAGTCGAATATCTACAAAGGCCGCATCACGCGCCTTGAGCCTTCGCTGGAGGCCGCTTTCGTCGAATACGGCGGCGAGCGCCATGGCTTCCTGCCGCTGAAGGAAATCTCCCGCGATTACTTCCAGGCAGGCGTCGACCACAAC
>Ga0247732_10001366_pt1 | contig 10005 bp, 7 predicted proteins | sample UWRJL163409C2_FD_180940 | JGI IMG/M metagenome (GOLD analysis project Ga0247732, IMG submission 180940) | Plant litter microbial communities from Arlington Agricultural Research Station in Wisconsin, United States - UWRJ-L163-409C-2 | ecosystem: Environmental > Terrestrial > Plant litter >...
GCCGGGCGGGATGGTCTCGACGCCCTTGCGCTGCGGGTGCTCGCGGTTCTCGAACACGGCGGAGACGTCGATGTCCTCGCGCGACGGGATGTAGCGCAACGTGAACGCCTCGCCGACCATGGAAGGCCCGCCGGTGGAGAGCCGCCGCACACCCTGCATGAAGGTGTTGCGCAGGCCGCGTCCCATCAATTGCGAGGTGATCGTCGCGGTGCTGATCTTGGAGAGAAGGGCGCGGGTCTCGTTGGAAAGCGGGGTCGTGCTCATGAAGCTTCATCCAAATGGAGTAGGAGCAGTGAGATGACTCGTCTTACATCCTGTCGGTAAGCCGGCTTTGCGCCGCTTCAGCCGATCCGGGCAAAGAAGGTGAATGCTTGCATTGCGATAGGCAAGCGGTTTCGGCGCGCGCAACGGCGCATGTTTTGGGCAGCTGTAAACGCAGTTGCCTAAAGGTTGACTGACAAGTTTATCAATTATTGACAGCCTCTGAGCGCCATGCAAGCCTTCGATCACCGGCCGATGAAAGATGGCAATTGCCCAATGTCGGCGGTCAAACAGCGGAGGTTGTCATGGCGGTGCATGATGTTAGTCCCCGAACAACTCGAGCTGGAGGCCGATGGAAGGTGAGCGGGGCGCTGGGCCCGAGCGCCATCGCGATATGCGCGGTCTGGATGAGCTTCGGTGCCGCTCACGCTGCCGACTACAAGGAAGCCCCGATGCTGGGCGAGCAGGTGAAGGCCGGCAAGCTGCCCAAGCTTGCCGAGCGCCTGCCCGACAGCCCGCGCGTCGTCACGCCATTCGAGAAGGTCGGCACCTATGGCGGCACCTGGCGCTCCGGCATGGTTGGCGGCTCCGACCGCAACTGGCTGTTCCGCATCGCCGGCTATGAGCCGCTGCTGGCCTGGGACCGCGAATGGAGCGGCAAGGTCATCCCGAACCTCGCCGAGAGCGTCGTCAGCAATGATGATGCGACGGTGTTCACCATCACGCTCCGCAAGGGGCTGAAATGGTCGGACGGCAAGCCGTTCGGCAGCGAAGACATCGGCTTCTTCATCAACGACATCGCCGGCAACAAGGATCTGCTGCCGAACGCGGTCGAGTGGGTGGTGGCGGGCGGCGAGCTCGCCAAGTTCGCCAAGGTCGACGACACCACCTTCACGCTGACCTTCAAGGAGCCCTATGGTCTCTTCCCGCAGCGCCTCGCCAGCGCCTACGGCGTGCAGATGACCATGATGGCCAAGCACTACTGCTCGCAGTTCCACCCGACCTATAACAAGGCCGGCATCGACGCCCTGATCAAGGCGGCGGGCGTGCAGAACTGGACCGAGCTGTTCATCAAGCGCTGCGCGGTCGACACCGAAGCCAATGAGCGCTGGCAGAACCCCGAGCGCCCGACCATGGAGCCCTGGGTCATCAAGGACCCCTATGTCAGCGGCGCCCAGCTGGTGACGCTCGTCCGCAATCCCTATTACCACAAGGTGGATACAGCGGGTAATCAGCTCCCCTACATCAACGATCTGCGCATCTCGGTGAATGCCGACAAGCAGACGCTGGTGCTGAAGGTGGTCAATGGCGAGATCGACTATCAGGACCGCCACATCAACGCCAACTCCAACCGCGCGGTGTTCACCGATGCGGCGGAGAAGGCGAAGATCAAGATCACCGACGGCCCGAACGCCGACATGAACACGACGATCATCTCGCTGAATCTGACCCACAAGGACCCGGTGAAGCGCGAGATCTTCAACAACAAGGATTTCCGTGTCGGCCTGAGCTACGCGATCGACCGCAAGGCGATCATCGACGCGGCTTTCATCGGACAGGGCGAGCCCTGGCAGGCAGCGCCGCGCAAGGAATCGCCGTTCTATAACGAGAAGCTTGCCACGCAGTACACCGAGTTCAGCGTCGACAAGGCCAATGCCTCGCTCGACAAGGCGTACCCGAAGAAGGACAGCGACGGCTTCCGGCTCGGCCCGGACGGCAAGCGCATCAGCTTCAACATCATGGTGATGCCGGCGCTGGGCGACTTCCTCGACTCCACACAGCTTACCGCTCAGTACTGGCAGGCGGTGGGCGTCGATGCCAAGGTCCAGACGGTCGACCGCACGCTGTTCTATGACCGCAAGGACAATAACGACCAGGACGCCTCGGTCTTCCTCGGCAGTGGCGGCATGGTCGACGCGCTGTTCGAGCCGACCTTCTACTTCCCGTTCTGGAACGAGTCGCTGTTCGCGGTGCCATGGGGCAACTGGTTCGCTTCCGGCGGCAAGTCGGGCGAGGAGCCGCCGGCAATCGTCAAAAAGCAGATGGACCTGTATCGCCAGATCACCCGCTACGCCGACACCGCCAAGCAGCAGGAACTGATGAAGCAGCTGCTCGATATCTCCGCCGACCAGTTCTACGCCATCGGCATCTCGTCGCCGGGCCCGCTCTACTCGGTGTCGAAGACCAACTTGCACAACGTCTACCCGCGCCCGTTCGCCTGGACCTACCCGAGCCCGGTCGCGAGCAATACCGAGACCTATTACTTCGATCCGAAGTAGTAGCCTCCAACAAGGCGTCGGCCGGTCTTGCCCCCGACCCGGCCGGCGCTTCCTCCCCACGACCTTGCAGGAGGCGATTGTGCTTATCTTCATCCTTCGCCGCCTGCTGTGGATGATACCGTCCTTCTTCGCGGTATCGGTCGTCGCCTTCACTATCATCCAGCTGCCACCGGGCGACTTCGTCACCAGCTACGCGGCGGATCTCGCGACCTCCGGCTCGCCCGCCGATCCCGCCACACTGGCGGCGATGCGGATACGTTACGGGCTCGACCAGCCTATGGTGTTCCAGTATTTCCGCTGGGTCGGCAACGCCCTGCAGGGCGACCTCGGCATGTCGTTCGAGTACCGCACCCCGGTCACCGACATCATCTGGAACCGGCTCGGCATGACGGCGCTGGTCGCGTTCTGCACGCTGATGTTCGTGTGGGCGGTGGCGTTCCCCATCGGGGTGTATTCCGCCGTGCGGCAATACAGCATCGGCGACTACATCATCACCTTCCTCTGCTTCCTCGGCATGGCGACGCCGAACTTCCTGCTCGCTCTGTTCGTCATGTACCTGTCGGTCGAGTATCTCGGCTATTCCGTCGGCGGGCTGTTCTCGCCGGACTTCGTCAATGCGCCGTGGGATTTCGCCCGGGTGCTCGACCTGCTCAAGCACCTCTGGATTCCCGTCGTTGTGCTCGGCGTCGCCGGCATCGCCTCGCTTGTGCGCATCATGCGGGCCAATCTGCTGGACGAGCTCGGCAAGCCCTATGTCGAGACCGGCCGCGCCAAGGGCCTGCCGGAACTGACGCTGATCCTGCGCTATCCCACCCGCGTGGCGATGAACCCGTTCATCTCCACGGTCGGCTGGATCTTGCCGGTGCTGGTGTCGGGCGACGTCATCGTCTCCAGCGTGCTGAGCCTTCCCACCGCCGGTCCGATCCTGATCCAGGCCTTGAAGACGCAGGATATGTATCTCGGCGGCGCCCTCATCATGTTCCAGTGCATCCTCGTGCTGATCGGCACGCTGCTGTCGGACATCCTCCTCGTGTGGTTCGACCCGAGGATCCGCTATGACAACTGACGCTTCCCCGCCGGCCGATCTGCTGCCCGATGTTCCGCCCGCGCCGGCGCTGGCGCGCAAGGCTCACGCTTCGCAATGGCAGCTGATGTGGTGGCAGTATCGCCGGCACAAGCTCGCCATGGTGAGCAGCCTGGTGCTGGCCTTTATCATATTGGTGGCGATCTTCTGCGAGTTCCTCGCGCCGTTCTCGCCCAACGCCTTCACGCCGCGCTACACCTATGCGCCGCCGCAGGCGCTGCACTTCTTTGATCGCGACGCCGATGGCAGTCTTGTCTGGCGCCCGCATGTGAACGGCTACAAGGTCACCATCGAGCCGACCGCGCTGCGTCGCACCTTCGTGGTCGACGAGAGCCAGAAATACCCCATCGGGCTGTTCGTGAAGTCGGACCCCTATGTGATGTGGGGCCTGTTCACGCTGGAGACCAAGCTGTTCGGGCCGCTGAAGAAGGGCGACCCGATGTACCTGCTCGGCGCCGACCGGCTGGGTCGCGACATGCTGAGCCGCATCATCTATGGCACCCGGATTTCGATGTCGATCGGGCTGATCGGCGTCGCCATGAGCCTGGTGCTGGGTATCATTCTGGGCGGTATCTCGGGCTATTATGGCGGGTGGATCGACAACATCATCCAGCGTGTCATCGAGTTCATCCTGTCGCTGCCGACGACGCCCTTGTGGCTCGGGCTTGCGGCGGCGATGCCGAACAACTGGCCGCCGCTGCGGATTTATCTCGCCATCACCATCATCCTGTCGCTGATCGGCTGGACCAATCTGGCGCGCGTCATTCGCGGCCGCTTCCTGTCGCTGCGCACCGAGGATTTTGTCACCGCCGCGCGGCTGGATGGCGCGAGCGAGCCGCGCATCATCTTCCGGCAGATGGCGCCGTCTTTCGTCAGCCACATCATCGCCGAGGTGAGCCTCGCCATTCCCGCCATGATCCTGGCCGAGACCGCGCTGAGCTTCCTCGGCCTCGGGCTTCAGCCGCCGATCGTGAGTTGGGGCGTGCTGTTGCAGGAGGCGCAGAACATCCGCTCCATCACCACCGCGCCCTGGCTGTTCTTTCCGGGCATCGCCGTGGTGATCGCGGTGCTCTCCCTGAATTTCGTCGGCGACGGGCTGCGCGATGCCGCCGACCCGTACCGTCAATAGCATGACAGACCGCATGACCCGCGAACCCGAGCCCAACGACATCGTGCTGGAGGTGAAGAACCTCCAGACCTGGTTCGACACCGGGCGCGGCGGCGTGCTGAAGGCGGTCGACGGTATTGACCTGACGCTGCGGCGCGGGCGCACGCTGTGCGTGGTGGGCGAGAGCGGCTCGGGCAAGAGCATCACAGCGCGCTCCATCCTCAACATCGTGCCCAAGCCCGGCCGCATCGTCGGCGGCGAAATCCTTCTGCACGGTGCCGGACCGAACGGCGCGCCGCTGAACCTTGCCGCGCTCGACCCCAAGGGCCGGCAGATCCGCGCCATTCGCGGGCACGACATCGGCATGATCTTCCAGGAGCCGATGTCGAGCCTGAGCCCGGTGCACACCATCGGCCAGCAGATCGTCGAGGCGATCCGGCTGCACCGCCCGATGAGCAAAGCGGATGCGCGAGCGCGCGCCATCGAGATGCTGGCGCAGGTGAAGATCCCGCGCCCGGGGCAGAGCTTCGACAGCTACCCGTTCGAATTCTCAGGCGGCATGCGCCAGCGCGCCATGACCGCGATGGCGCTGGTGTGCGAGCCCAAGCTTCTCATCGCGGACGAGCCGACCACGGCGCTGGATGTGACCACGCAGGCCGAAATCCTCGATCTGATGAAGGGCCTGCAACAGCTTCACGGCATGGCGCTGATGTTCATCACCCATGACATGGGCGTGGTGGCGGAGATCGCCGACGACGTGGCGGTGATGTACCACGGCAAGGTGGTCGAGCACGGGCCGGTCAACGACATCTTCTTCGCGCCCCAGCACCCCTACACCAAGCAATTGCTCAATTCCGTGCTGGCGCTGGAGCAGCGCTCGCACCTTGCCGGCAAAAGCGTCAAGGCCAACCAGGACGACGTCATCCTCGACGTGTCGAACCTCACCATGTCGTTCGGTGGCCGGCAGCCCTTCTTCGGCCGCAAGCTGGATGGCCCGGTAAAGGCGCTGGACGGGGTCAGCTTCGCGCTGAAGCGCGGCGAGACGCTGGGCATTGTCGGTGAGAGCGGATCGGGCAAGACCACGCTCGGGCGCTGCATCATGCGTATCCTCGATCCGACCTCGGGGCAGCTGATCTACAAGGGCCGCAATGCCCCGGCCGTCGATCTCGCGCCGCTATCGCGCTCGGCGGTGAAGCCGTTCTGGCGTGACATGCGGATGATCTTCCAGGACCCGTTCTCCTCGCTCAACCCGCGCATGACGGTGTTCCAGATCGTTGCCGAGCCGCTGCGCAACCATGGCATCGAGTCTGGCGACGAACTGCACGAGCGCGTCGCCGAGCTGCTGCAGCGCGTCGGCCTCCCGCGCGAGGCGATGAGCCGCTATCCCCACGCCTTCAGCGGCGGCCAGCGCCAGCGCATCGGCATTGCGCGCGCGATCGCGCTCAAACCCCAGCTGATCGTGGCGGACGAAGCGACCTCGGCGCTCGACGTGTCGCTGCGTGCGCAGGTGCTCGATCTGCTGCTCGATATCGGGCAGGAGCTCGACATGAGCTACGTCTTCATCAGCCACGACATCGGGGTGATACGCTACATGTGCGACCGTGTGGCGGTGATGCATCGCGGGCGCATCGTCGAGCTCGGCGAGACGCAATCGGTGTGCGACAACCCGCAGCACGCCTATACGCAGTCGCTGATTTCGGCGATTCCCAAGCCCGACCCGCGCCTGCGCGGCCGGACCTCGCGCATCCGCTATATCTCGGAGTCGGTGTCCTGACCGCGCGGCGCTTGCCCTTTCGAGGACGCTGCTTATGAGCCAGCCTGACGTCGATTGCGTGCTCGATATCCGCGCCGAGCTTGGCGAGTGCCCGACCTGGTCGGTGCGCGAGAACGCGCTGTACTGGACCGATATCTATGCCGGCCTTCTGAACCGCTTCGACCCGTCGACCGGCACCAACCGCGTCTGGACGCTGCCCGAGCCGCTCGGTTCCTTCGCGCTGTGCGAGGATGGCGAGGTGCTGGTGGCGCTGAAGTCCGGCATCTGGCGCTTCAACCTGGAAACCGAGGCCCTCACACAGCTTGCCAGCCCGGAAGCGCATCTGCCGGGCAACCGGCTTAACGATGGCCGCTGCGATTTTCAGGGCCGCTTCTGGGTCGGCAGCATGGCGGACCCAGTGGACCCGGCGACGCCGATGGGCGCGCTGTATCGGCTCACCGCCGACCAGAGCTGCACCCGGATGATGGACGGGCTGTTCGTCGCCAACGGCCTCGCCTTCAGCCCGGATGGCCGCACCATGTACAATTCCGACTCCTATGCGCCGGTGCGGACCATCTGGGCCTGGGATTTCGACGCAGATGACGGCGCGATCAGCAATCGCCGGGTGTTCGTGGACACCCATGGCATGCCGGGGCGGCCCGATGGCGGGGCGGTGGATGCCGATGGCTGCTACTGGATGGCCGGCAATGATGGCTGGGAGATCGTGCGCTTCACGCCGAAGGGCGAGGTCGAGCGCCGCATCGCGTTGCCGGTCGCCAAGCCGAGCATGCTGGCCTTTGGCGGGCCGCGCCTCGATACCATCTATGTAACCTCGATCCGACCCGCCTCCACCGACAATCAGCCGCAGGCCGGTAGCTTGTTTGCGGTGCATGCCGGCGTGACGGGTGTGGCGGAGCCGCTGTTCAAGGGGTAGGTAGGCGCGCCGACTTGTCGGACGATTTTACAAAATGCCGGTGCATCGCCAAACTGGTTTCAAGATTTTGAGGCACACGGTCCGGTAGTATCCGGTGACATAACAGGAGGAAGAGCTTGGTTCGGAGACCCGCGGAACTCAAGCTTCGCCATAAGATGGAATGGCCGACCCAGTCGCCGCAGCGCCCCTCGCGCCTCGGTGACCAACTCTATGAGCAGATTCTCGACCGCATCGTCACCGGGGCGATGGTCGAAGGCGACAAGCTACCGTCGGAGAGCCAGCTCTGCGAGATCTACGGCGTGTCCCGCCCCGTGGTGCGCGAGGCGCTGTCGCGGCTTCAGGCCGACGGCGTCGTGATCTCGCGCCATGGCTCGGGCTCCTTCGTGCAGCGCCGCCCAAACCAGGCTTTCTCGCTGCTGGCGCCGATCGGCGATGTCGCCGACCTGATGCGCTGCATGGAGTTCCGCGTCGCACTGGAGGGCGAGTCAGCCTATCTCGCCGCGATGCGCCGCACCGAGGCCGATCTCGACCGCATCAAGCGGGCCTTCGACGATCTGGAGCGCGTCATTTCCAGCGATGAAGTGGGCGGGGAAGCCGACCAGGCGTTCCATGTCGCCATCGCCGCCGCGGCGCAGAACCGCCTGTTCGTCCATGCGATGGGCGTGTTCGCCGAGCACACGCTGCGCGGCATCGAGCTTGCCCGCAAACTATCGCTGAGGCGCAGCGCCCGCCGGCTGCAGACGGTGCAACTGGAGCATCATCGCATTCTGCAGGCCATCGAGGCCGAGGAGGCGGACGAGGCGCGCGCGGCGATGCGTACCCATATCGACAATGCCCGCATCCGCGTGCTGACCGACAGCACCGAGCCTTAGAGCCTTTTCCGATCAGATGAATCATCTGATCGATAAGAAAATGCTCTAAAATCAACGAGCTGGGGCATGTTCTGATCGCAAAAGTCGTCAATTTATGCGGAACATGCCCTAGGCCGCGACGGCTGCCAGCTCTTCGCTGAACTCTTTCAAGTTGCGGGCGACCGGCGCCACGCGCGCGCGCAATTCCGGTTCGAGGTTGGAAAGCAGCGGCAGCGCCGGGCCCATATCGGCGATGCCGGCGAGCGTCACACCATCATGCAGCACCTGAATCGGATTGATGGTGTCGCGCAGCGTCTCGAACGGCAGGAAGGCGGCGCGCAGGCGCTCGGCCTCATCGTAATCGCCGGCCTTCAAGGCTTCGAGCACGGCGGTGGAAGCGCGCGGCGCTACTGACACCGAGCCGGAGGTGAAGGCGTGCAGGCCGAAATCGCGCCAGTGAATGATCGCCGGGCGCTCGCCGATGCCGCTGATGATGCGGGACTTGTCCATCCGCTCGATCAGTTCGGTGAGGAAGGCATCCTCGCTCGGATCATCGCGCACGATGGCGTATTTCACCGCCGTCACCAGCCCCTTGTCGACCAGCCGGCCAATGGCCGCCGGCGACAGATAGGTCTCGGAACGGACATAGGCGATGACCGACTTGCCAAGGCGCTCGGCGAACCGGGCGATGCCGGCTTCGGCGCCGGCAATGGTCGAGGCGTTGCTGGCGGGTAGCACCATGGCGGTCGGGAAAGGCCGGGCGCGCAGCGCGTCGACCTGGTCCATCATCTTGCCGAAATCCGGCCCGACCGAGGGAATGATCCAGCTCTCGGGGGAGGCCAGTTCCAGCAGCATGTCGAGCGTGGCGGCGTATTCGCCGGCCGAAATATTGTAGAAATTGGCGTTGCCACCATACATCAGCGTCGAGACGCCGCCCTGTTCCATATGCCGGATCAGCGCCGCATTGGCCTCGCGATTTAGGGTCAGATCATTGTTCCGGGCGAGCGGAGGTACCGCTACGACCGACCTGTTCAGATCGCTGTGCATGGTCGCTCTTTCTCGTCCGGCGCTGATGCTGCCGGCGTACCTTGTTCCGGCCAAACGCCGGTGAGGCGCGATCGGATGATGCAACCATCCTAGCGACAAGCGCGCCGCCCAGTCAACACAAGGCGTAAACTTGTCTTACATCTTATGGGGATTTCTTCAGGCGGTGAGCCCGAACAGTCGCGCCGCCGTGCCTCCCATCACCAGCGCCCGTTCGTCATTCGACAGGCCAGCGAAATTCCGCCCCCAATCCACCGCCTGCTCGTAGCTGCATACCGTGCAGACGCCGGGGTAATCCGAGCCGTACAGCACGCGCGCCGCGCCAAAGCGCTCCAGCACCGCGCGGTAGAACGGCACGATGTCCGGGAACGGGTAGGGGGTGCGGGCGTCCTCGGCGACGCAGAGCAGCTTGAAGTAGACGTTGGGCCGCAAAGCCAGCAGGTCGAGATAGATCGAGGCATCGCTGCGCGCGAGCACCTCGCCGCCGAGATAGTCGATGATGAAGGGAATGGCGGGGTGGCGCGCGGCGAGTTCGGCCACCACCGGCGCCTGGTCGATATCCATGTGGAAGGACAGCGACAGGTCGAGCGCTTCCAGCGCGGCGAATAGCGGGCGGCGCTCATCGGCGGCGAGCCAGGAGAGGTCGCCCTGTCGGATGGTATTGAGCCGCAAGCCCTGGCACCCGCCGGGC
>Ga0247732_10001367_pt1 | contig 10001 bp, 6 predicted proteins | sample UWRJL163409C2_FD_180940 | JGI IMG/M metagenome (GOLD analysis project Ga0247732, IMG submission 180940) | Plant litter microbial communities from Arlington Agricultural Research Station in Wisconsin, United States - UWRJ-L163-409C-2 | ecosystem: Environmental > Terrestrial > Plant litter >...
CGGAGCCTCGTGATCTGCCATGTGCAACGTCCCTCGAAGGATGGAACCCCCGTGGGGAGGCTAGTCCTCCCGCTCGCTCGGGCACAACGACTGCAGCTGGCTATCGGCAATGATGCGGCCAACACACGCCGCAGGTCGGCATCGGATCGGAGAGAGGCCGGAACCACCACCTCAACGTCACATACGCGAGATGCCTATGGAACGAGGCGGCCGGATCGATGGTCCAGGCGCGACGGATCCGGCTCCGTCGCGACTGGGACCTTCCCCCGCTCGTCGGGCAGGCGTAGCGTTCGCGCCAAAGTGGAGGAACTCATGAGCAAAGAAACAGACGAGGCCATCGACGATTTCGATCAGACCAATGGTCTGGCACCCGGCTTGGAGGGCGACGCCGACGAGCCCGGACACGACCCGGACGAGCCGAGCGGCAGCCTGTTCGCAGACGTGGTGGACGAGGTGACGAACGGCTTCGAAGAAAAAACCACGGACCGCTCGGATGAGGCTGACGAGACCTGAGACGACGAGTGTGGGGCGATCGACCCGCCAGCGTGTCAGGGTTCAGAGTGAGCCGGGTCAGACGTGAGCTGGGCGACCACTACTTCATATGGCGGCAGTTCTATCGTCGTGAGCGACGCCCGCGTCGTACGATCCCTCACTTCTCGCGAGCTCTCGATCGATGCTGAAACCGCTTCCGCTGACTGGTTGATGAACCAGACGAAGCGCTCGCCGTCGTCACGATTTTGCAGAGCGGTAAGCACTCGTGGGTCGGGCACAGAGACGAGCCGTTCGATCTCCGATTCGATTGCGAGAGCGGCGTAGATCGACCAGGTCGGTTCGGGGTTCACTCGCGGTACGGATGCCGCGAGGTACTCGAACGGGTAGGTGGCGAGCACCATCTGCCCAGTTCCCACGGCACGGCGAAGCAGTGCCGGGCGACCCTGCGCATCGACGGCGATGACTTCGGCGTCGGTCGCGTCGACGTGGAGGAGAGTGCGGCCGTTCGCCACACCTCCCACGGCGAACTCGAGGGTGGTCCCTCGAGCGATCTCTCCAAAGTCGACGAGGAATGTGACTTCTACGGTTCGGTCCTCGATCGGGGTGACAAGGCCGTAGGAAAGGCGCTTGCGGACTCCGAACATTTCGTCGAGCTTGGGCCACCACGCGCCGCGCTGTTCCAGGTGCTCGCCGCTGAAGTACGACGCGTACACGGTGGCGCCCCCGGTGGCCCGCTCCATCAGTCGCGCCCAGGTGGTTGAGAGGAGCGCTTTCGTGGAGGGAACGATGATCAGGTCGAGATCGCCGGGAATTCCGTCGGACTCGCGTACGACGCCGATGGGAAGGTCGGCCTCGCGAGCGGCGATATAGCCCTGTCGGGCGGTGTCGAAGATGACGGCGGCGTCGTCGGGATTCGTCAGAGGGTGCTGAGCTTCGAGGTACGATGATACGAGGATGGCCGCGTGAACGTCGGGGCGAGAGAGTCGTGAAAACTCGATGTCGTCGAGGAGTTCTGCGAATTTCTTCACTTCTTGGAGCTGCGCTTTCGGGCGACCGTACTGGTCGATGAGCCCGAAGTGCATCTCGAAAGGGTGATGTGTATACGGGGCCTGGTCGTGCAGCTCGTCGTAGTCGACGTTGTTCCACGGCAACCATCCCGTCGCCCCGGCGAGCAAGGTGTTGTGGAGGGTCTGTCGATAGTAATGCGCCGCGTTTTCTTCGTCGACGAAATCCGAGGTCACACCGAATTCCTCCATGATGACGGGCTTGTCGCCGAAGTCGAGGAGTTCGCAGATGAAGGCTGCTCCGAGGTTCTGGCGCACTTGGTCGTCTTCCATCCGGTAGACGTGAGGTCCCAAGAAATCGACAAGGGGTACTAGCTCTCGAATCCTGAATCCGTTGTCTCGTCCTGTGACTTCCACCCCCCAGGCGCCTTCGCCGATCGACACGGGCTGTCGACCGCCGCCGGCGCGGATGGCGTCGATGAGGATCTGGGCCCAGGCGGTGACCGTGTTGTGGTCGACCGTGCCAACTCCGCGGTCTGCCCCGTCGACGTAGATCGGCATCTCGTTCGTCAGGAGCCAACCCGCGATGGCGCTGTGGTCGGCAAACAGTTTGACGACCTCGCGCACGTACCAGGCCTGTCGTCCGACGAACCACACATCCGTCAGCAGATCGCGACCATTGCGCCACACGGGGTCCCAATTCGCTCCGGACATATGGCCGACGATGAAGGTGGGGATGGTGTGCATCCCCGCGTCGGTGTGGAGTCGCAGGAAGTCTGCGAGGTTCGCGAGCGCGTCGGAGTCGAGACGATCGGGCTCGGGGTGGAAATCCGGCCAGAACAGGAAGCTCCGTGTCACGGTGATGCCGTGTGCGCGCAACTGTGCGAGTTCGTCGGCGACAACGGTCGAGTCGTAGTCTCGCCACATGCGCGGTCCGCCTGCGCGGGACCAGAAATTCACCCCCACCCAGGCTTGACGGCCGGCGCTGAGGGCGAGTTTGTTGGAGTGGCGTTTCATGGATGTTCCTTGGCTGTGGTCAGTGTGCGCTGAGCAGGTCACCGGTGCGGGTCGGGCTGCTCCAGGCGCTTTGCCAGTCGAGGGAGATTTCGAGCCGCTGGCGCAGGAGATGCTGATATCCCACGAGGTGGGACGGGGTATCGCGAACGGCCTCGGGACGGATCCCATTGGCGATGCAGTAGGCGATGAGTGCCCCGCCCGCTTCTCCGATGGACCATTCGACGGGATGGAGTCGGTAGGCGCCGTTGGTGATGTGGGTCGTGCCGATGTTCTTCGCCGATGCGATGACGTTGTCGAGACCTGCCGGTATCAAGGCACCAAGGGGAATCTCGAACGGGAAGCAGTCGATGTCGATGTAGGTACGGCCGGAGGTGCTTGGGTGCAGGTCGATGCGGTAGAAACCGATTCCGACGCTGTCGTCGAAGTGAGCGGCTCCTGCGTTCGGCCCTCGCATGTCTTTTCCGATATGTTCCTCGGTCACGGTGAACAGTGCTCGGATGCGCCGCGCTTCACGGATGTACAGTGCTTTGGCGAGGCCGTCCGTGGTTCCCATCACGTCGCCGCGGGGTCGAAGTCCGGGGTAGCCGTAGCCGCCGTCTGACCGGGGGGCCTCGGTTTGCATCCAGTGGACGAAACTCAGCGTCAGATCACGGGCACCATCGATGGCGGATGCTGCGGCGCTGGCGTCGACTCCGAGGAGTGGCTTCTCCCAGTAGTCGGCCTGTGGCCAGTTCATGAGAGTGATGTCGCCGCTGGGCCAGTCGCTGTGCAGGTTGCGGCGGGCAAGAATGCGACGGTAATGCCATAGGTCCTGGTCGTCGGAATTTGCTGCGGCGGCAGGAGACCCGGCGAACATGGGGCGGGTACGACGCTGAAGGGAGATCGGCTCGACGTCGTCCCACGACAATTGCGATCCAGGCCAGAACGGGGCGACGGTTGTCTTCCAATGGTCGTATCCGGCGGGGCGATCGATGGTGTGGTCTTCTCCGTCCCGATATTCAAGCGCTGCGCACCAGGTGACGGCCTGTTGATCCAGCGCATCCGCGTGGGCCGGTGCGTGGGCTTCGCCGGTCTGGGATTGCGACTCGGCTCCGATGACGTGGTCGATGTCGCCCAGGGCGAGCAGATCGCCGAGCTCTGATGCGTCGGCGACATATAGCGCGTCGACGGTGACGTCCCCGCCGGTCCGTGTGTCTCGGAGGGTCACTGAGCGTATCCGTGATCCGTCGCGATCCACTGCGGTCGGTTCGTGTTCGCGGAGGATGGTGACCAAGCCCGCAGCAACGTGAGACGAGAACATCTCGTCGATCGCGAGCGCAGCCACTCGTGGCTCGTGACAAAGGCGGGACACGAACCCGTCGCCCGGGTTCAGGAGCGGATCTGCTCGGGCGGCGTCCGTGAGGGGGTAGTTGCGGCGATAGTGATCTCGGATGCGGTTTCGAAAATCGCTGTAGCTGGGCGAGATGGTGGAGTTGTCGATCCACTCGTGTTCGTCTGGCGGGACCGCCTGCGACGTGAGCTGGCCCCCGAGCCAATCCGTGGGTTCGGTGATCACCACCCGGACGCCGAGCCGAGCGGCGCTGAGAGCAGCCGCCACCCCCCCGACTCCTCCTCCGACGACGAGGAGATCTGTGCTGATGTTGCGATGGGTCATGTGTGGTCCTTTCCGCCCGCGCGGGACGATGAATGCGGGGATGACGGCGGCGTGGCGTCAGGGCGTGGGCCCGGCGTCATCCCTTGACGCTTCCTTCGGCAAGGCCCGAAACGAAGCTGCGTTGGTTGAACAGGAAGATGAGAAGCACCGGGAGGGTCGCGATGACGGCGCCGGCCATGACGGGCCCGTATTGCACGTTGCCGCTGCTCAGGAATCTCGCCAGCGCGAGTTGCACGGTTTGCACCTCGGGTGAGCTGGTGACTACGAGCGGCCAGAGGAAGTCGTCCCAGACTCCGGTGAAGGAGAAGATGGCGACGACCGCGAGGAGAGGTCGTGCGAGCGGCAGGTAGATGCTGGCGAAGATCTTCAGTTCGCCTGCGCCATCCATTCGCGCCGCTTCAGCCAGCTCCGGAGGCGCGGATTCGAAGAACTGGCGTGCGAGAAAGATGTTCAACGGCATGACGATGTAGGGCAGAACGACTCCGGCGAGGGAATCGAGAACGCCGTTGCCGCCCTGGCCGAGGATGTCGTTGCCGCCAGCAAGAGGAATACCTCGAGCCATGAGGAACAGCGGAATGAGTGTCACTGAGACCGGGATCGCCGATGTGGATACCAACACGTAGAAAAGCGCTCGACTCCCGGGGAAGCGGAGCATCACGAACGCGTAGCCGGCGACGACGGCGAAGACACAATTCGAGATGACGGTCACCACGGCCACCACCGCAGAGTTCGCCAATGCGCGACCGAGATCGGCGTCGACCAGTGCGGTGACGAAGTTCTGCAGTGTCGGGTGGGCAGGGATGATCGAGACAGTCCCGAAGGCATCCTTCTCCGGTGTGAACGCCAGCGAGAGTACGAAGAGGAAGGGGATCAGCACGAGCACTGACAGCACCACCAGCACGATCATGCTTCCGAGGCGGCGCTCACCGGGGCCGTGGCCCGTCGTGCGAGCCAGTCTCTTTCGGGGGGCGATGGTAGCGCTCATCTTTGGCGCCCTGCGATGCCGCGGAGGCTGAGGAAGGAGAACCCGATGATGAGGGCGAACAGGACGAATGCCATGGCCGAAGCTGCTCCAAGTTGGTTGTACTGGAATGCCTGCGTATAGATGAGGTAGTTCACCGTGGTCGTGCTGCTGAGAGGTCCGCCCTTGGTGAGAACGTAGATCTCCGCGAACCCCTGGGCGAGGAAGATGATGTCCATCACCACGACGTAGGTGAGCATGGGACGCAATCCCGGCAGAGTGACGTAACGGAATGACTGCCATCGATTGGCCCCGTCCACGCGTGCAGCCTCGTAGAGCTCAGCGGGGATGGACTGGAGCCCGGCGAGGAGGAGCACCATGTTGCTGCCGAGCGCTTTCCAGATGCGCATGGCCGACGCGGCGTTCAGCGCTGTCGCGGGTCCGAGTAGCCACGCCTGGCTGGGCAGGCCGATCGTGTGCAGCACATCGTTTATCAGCCCATTCTGCGAATAGATCCACAGCCACACGAGGCTCACCGCGGTCAACGAAACGATGTGCGGCACGTAGAGCGCCGAACGGAAGAACCCGACTCCCCGAAAGGGTCGGTTCACCAACAGTGCGAGCACCAGAGCGATGATGACTGTCACTGGCAGGACTTGAAGGACGTAGCGCCCGGTCACCAGCAACGCGTTTCCGAACGCTCCGTTGGTGAATAGAGCTGAATAGTTCGCCAGTCCCACCGGTTGGGGTCCCAACCTGCTGATCGGGCTGTAGCGGGTGAACGACAGCACCAATCCGTAGAGGACGGGGGCCAGCTGGAAGATGATCAAGTACAGCGCCGCCGGGGCGACGAACAGGGCCCCGGCGATCGCCGTGCGAGACCATTTCTTCCGCTTACGCCCCACTGAGTTGTCGCCACGACCCCGGCGGGAGTCCTGTGTCAGCGCGGAAGGAACCCGTGCCACCGCTACGGGGTCTGCGGCCGTCATCCGTTGGCCTTGAGTACCGGCAGAGCCTCGGTAGCTGCCTGCTGCAGCGCCTCCTTTGCCGGGACCGTTCCGTGGAGGGCTTGCTCGAGGTGCTTGTCGACGATGTCCCGAACCTGCACCCAGCTGGGTACGTTCGGGTTCGAGGTGCCGTTCGGTGCGGCTTTGAGGAAGGCCTGGAGGATGGGATCGTTCTTCACCGCGCTCGTCTGTGCAGCGGAGGCGCGAAGCGGAATGGCACCTATCCCCTGCGTGTACTCGGAGTTGACCTTCGAGTCGATGAAGTAGGAGATGAACTTCCAGGCAAGGGACTGCTCGTCGCTGTCGGAATTGATCATCAGCCCGGGACCCGCACCTTCGAGCGCGGCGGGCTTGTTGCCCGGGAACGAGAGCGGCGGCATGACCCGGAGGTCTTTTTCGGTCCCCGACGCGACTACCTGCTCCATGCTGGTGGAACTCATCATCGCCATAGCAGCCGTGCCGAGCAGGATGGGCTGCTGGTTGACCGGGGCGTTGGAGTAGTCCTGGCCGAGGGATGCAGACACCCCATCCTTTTCGTCATAGAGACTCGCAAAGTAGCTCAGGGCCTTCGTTCCCGCGGCGGAGTCCCAGAGGATCTTCGTTCCCGACGCGTTCAGTTGCGATCCGCCGGCGCCGGCCAAGAGAGTGGCGAAGGTCTGCTGACGGCCGATATCCTGCGACGGCAAAAGGAGACCCGAACGTGTGATCTGCCCGGACGAGTCGCGCTCAGTGAGCTTTTTCGCCGCGGTCAGCAGCGCAGGCCAGGTCGTCGGAGGCTTGTCCGGATCAAGCCCCGATGCAGTGAAGGCCGCGGCGTCGTACATGATCAGGCTGCCCTGGTTTGACAGCGGCATTAGGTACTGCTTGCCATCGACCCGGCCGCCCGGAAGAGCTGCCGCGAGGTCTTTGCGGTCGGCGGCGCTGAGTCCTTTGACATGGGAGTCGAGCGACGAGAGGCGTCCGTTTGCAACGAAATCGGCGGCAGCCGCGGGACCGTGTCCGAAGACATCCGGGGCAGTGCCTGCCGCGAATGCCGAGTTCAGTTTGGTGGAGATATCCCCCCAGTCGACATAGGTCACCTGGACCTTCGCTCCGGTCTTCTTCTCGAACGCCGGAACGATCTTCTTCTCGACGAGATTGATCTCAGTCTCGTTGTTCCCAGGAAACCAGACCGTCAACGACTTCTCGCCGCTGTCTTTGGTGGGCGAGCTGGATGTGGCGCTGCATCCTGACAGGACGAGCGCCGCTGCGACGGCGACGCTCGCAGTCACTACTCCGATGCGGGTAGCTCTCTTAGCAATAACAGCCATTGTTATCTCCTAATTCGTATCAGTGGAACATGTGGGTGAACCGGGCAAGAGCGGAGGAGCGCTAGTAGCGGCGGGGTTAATCGACGGAGCGGGGAGCGGCGACCGACGCAGCGGTGGGGGCTGTGCAGGGCACGACTTCGACGTGGTCAGGGGGCACTTCTCCGTCGATTCGTCGAAGGAGGAGGCGCACCGCGGCTCTGCCCATTTCGTGTCGCGGGACGCCAACTCGGCTCCACGAGCCGTAGTGCTCGTCGAGGGCATCAGTGTCCAAGCACACGACGGAGAGGTCACCGGGTACATCGAGGCCCGCCGCGGTGACTGCGAGGTGGAGCGCTCTGGCCAACTCGTACGTCTCAACGATCACGGCGGTCGTCCCGTCGTTCATCAGCCCGTCGAGGAACACTTCCCCGATCTCGGCCGGGTCGACTACTTCGGTGTCGACCTCAATGCCTGCAGCCGATGCGAAGGCGAGCACGCCGCTCAGGCGCTCGTCCTGCGGGCCGCGACGCACGGTAGCGCCGAGATAGCGGACCCGCTGGTGCCCATGCGTCCGAAACAGCTCAACGACTGGCTCCATCGAGTCGAAGTAGTTCGCCGTGACGAAGGGAATCGAGACCCCCGGTACGTCGCGTCGACCGATGAAGACGAAGTCGAATCCTTCGCCGGCGAGTCGAGCCAGTTCGTCGTCATTCTGCTCAAACCCGAGCATCACGGCACCGTCAGCCAGCCTCAGGCGATTCGATCCGTTGCCGTAAATCGACCGCGTTCCGTCCGGCTTCTGCGTCGATGCGAACAGAACGAGGTCGAGGCCTTCATCGACGGCTTGAGCTTCAATCCCGTTGAGGAACTCGTTGAAGTAGTCGTTTCGCGCAACCGGAAACGCGCGGGCGAACGTGTGCACCCCGATGAGGTTGTTTCGCCCACCGCGGAGCGAGCGCGCGGCGATGTTCGGCTGATAACCCAACTCGGCTATCGCTGCCCGGATTCGTTCCTGCGTGGCTTCGGGGATGCCGTGCTCGCTCGCGCGGTCATTGAGCACCATCGAGACGGTGGCTTGGGACACGTTGGCGAGACGGGCGATGTCGCTCTGACGCAGCTTCTTCGCTGTGGGCATTTCCGACCTCCTCGTCGTGACTTCGCGTGTTCGCTCGGTGGCTAATACGAATTAGAGTGCCACGCTCACACCGATTCCACAATCCCTACGTCTCGATTCATGGTCATTGCACTAATACCTATAACCAATTAGACCTGAATGCATCGACCCCAAGGAGCAACGATGCCCTCGCCCAGACTCATGACTGTCACCGCCCTCACGGCAACCGCACTCGCGATCGGGGGCGTAGGGGTCGCTCACGGCGCGGAGTCGAGTTCCCGGCAAGCGCTCACGGCTGTCGGCCCTACCATCGACCGCCCGTGGCTCGGCTACGGGCTCAACGTCGAGCCAGAACCGGGAGGCGGGTCGGCGCCAGGAATCTACACCGATGCCATGGCAGCTCTCGATAGCACTCGCATCGCCGACATCCAGCCGCAGATCGTGCGGGACACCTGGCTCACCACCGGCTTCTCCCCCACGAGCACCGTCGGTTCGTACGATTGGACCACGACCTGGGCGACCAATGAGTTCAAACAACTGGACGCGCTCAAAGCTCAGAACGTCCCCGTCATGGTCGGCTGGTGGTCCACTCCCTGGGACGCGACGAGCACCGACCATGCCACGGCCGTCGCCGACTTCCTCCAATATCTGATCCAGACCAAGGGCTACACGAATATCACGGCGTGGGACGGCATCAACGAAGCAAATCACCGCGACCCCACCACGTACGCCCGATGGAAGACCGAAGTAGCAAACATCTCTGCAGCAGTGACATCGCGTGGTCTCTCAGTCGACATCCTCGGACCAGCCGTGCAGGACACCTCCGCAATCACGAGCTGGCTCACCTCTGCATCGCAGGAAATGCAGAGCACTCTCGACGGATACGACTTCCACTACTACCCGACCGATGCGACCACCATCTCCGGCGGCAACGTGGCACCCTGGGCCCTGAATCTGACCAACACCCTCGACTCCAACGACCCGAGCAAGAAGCCCGTCTATGCAGAAGAAGTGGGATGGAAGTACGGCTGGGACTCGGCAAACGACGCGCAGCCACACGTCATGGACTACTCCTACGGGCTCAATATGGCAGCGATGGGCATTCAGCTTGCCCGCGGAGGCGTTTCGGCCCCTATCGCGTGGCGTCTCGCTGACCTTGGAAGTCCGAAAGTGTGGGGCATGTACAACGGTGCCAGCGGAGACACTGCCCTGCGTCCGTGGTCGTACTCGTGGACCCTCCTGACGAAGGCATTTCCGCGAACGGTGAAGCTCTACAAGCCCGTCCAGCCCACAGCGGTGTACGAAATGCTCGGAACTCTCGGAACAGGCGCGTCGCAGAAGTGGTCGGTGGCAGCCGTGAATATGACATCCAGCGCCAGCACGCAGACGTTCACCCTCCCGGGCTCGGCAAACAAGGCGTTCTCGCTGTACACCTACGACAACGGCACGAGGGCAGTCGACGC
>Ga0247732_10001368_pt1 | contig 9996 bp, 14 predicted proteins | sample UWRJL163409C2_FD_180940 | JGI IMG/M metagenome (GOLD analysis project Ga0247732, IMG submission 180940) | Plant litter microbial communities from Arlington Agricultural Research Station in Wisconsin, United States - UWRJ-L163-409C-2 | ecosystem: Environmental > Terrestrial > Plant litter >...
GATGTACTGGAGGGGTTTCGGCGAAGCGGAAGTCTAAGGAGGTGTTAATATTCAGCCTCTGCATGACGGCATGAGACAGACCGAGTGCAGGGCGATGGAAGCTTCCTTCAACCGTGCCAGAGATTTGACCGCTTTCTTCTCCGGTACAATGCTCTTCGGGTCGAAGCTACCGGAGGCGGGTGTAGGCTACGGCTAGGCGTAAGTCATCTCTGCTGTCCGAAAGTGCACAGCGACGAACCACGCCAATGCGGTCATGCCGCTCTTTGGTTTCACTCGACGTAATATTGTTCCCTCCATCACCATTCTGAGCAGGGAGCGGCTGAGTATTATTGCGTTTTGACGAGTGTGCTGCAGACACCTGGCGGCGCCGACGATTCGGCCCATCGGATTGAATGGGCCGGACCATGGGCTGGGCAGACAAGGCCGACATCGAGGTGAGAAAGCAGTGCTTATGATAGGTATACGAGGGAGAACCGCGTGCAACTGCAAACGATGGTCGCGGTCCTTGCTCAGCCTGTTAAACGCCAGAGTCACTTGCTCGGACGGAGTTCAGCGAACTGCGTCAGCCTTCCTTTTTGGGGTAGACCACGTGTAGGTGTGGTGGGGTATGTGAGGATATGTGGTGGTCCGTACGGTATCTGTACGAGATCGAGATCTCCTGTTGGCCTGGTCCGGTACGGATCTGCAGCTCAAGTTGGCTTACCCATGTGAACAACGTTGTCTATGTATTTGCTAGAATTTTTTAAAGCTTAGCTACAGACGGCAAGATAGCTTATGGGATGAAAGCTCAAACATCTTCTGCGGGGCACCAAAGCCGACAAGGTATCAAGGAATCGTCGCAATAAGCCGGAGAGGGCGTTCTATACCCCGCTACAGGGAAGGAGATCACGTCATAGCCCTTGGCCTCATCCAGAACTCTAAAAACGCCAATGGGTGAGAACCAGTGAATCCGAGGTGTCAGACATACCGAGGTGTTGGTGCAAGCTTCCAAGACTTCCAGATTATGCGCCTAGTGGACACTAGTAGGAATACACACACACTCTCCTCGTGATGTGAGACAAATCCAAGGGAGTGTATGGGAAAGTCCTCGTACGATGCAGGTGGAGAGTGCGACCCAGAGCAAGGTCAGAGCAAGGTCCAAGAGCGCAACACCAAATTGGGATAGAGGTAGCCAGCTACGATGTCCCAGCAGAGACAGCGTCTCACTTGATAACACAGTTGTGAACATATGCGAAAGGCGACTTGTCGTTGCCAACCGGGAACTTTGCGTCAAGTTGTCCATTTGTTGTCGAATCAGCAGCGCTGACACGTTGAAGGATAAAAGGTGGTCGTCGGCTGTCAGAATCAAAGATCGCAGACGGTTTCCAAGGTCAGATGCCGCGAGATTGGACACTTTATGCTGTTGCTGCAAGGTGTTCGCATTCTCAGACATGTCCAGAAGAAGACCCTGCGTGATAAGAGCTTGCTCGTAGAATTGGCGAGTTATCTATATGTACCAACGTTTCAGGTCTCGGCATCATGAATGACAGATGGAGAGACTTACTTCTCTGGCAGATGACAAGTCAGAAGATAGACCAGAAAGTCCAATCTTGAGCTGCAGCTGTGGCCGCAATAGCTGAGAGTTTGCTGCTACATTGGTGAAGGTGCATGCCTACCTGTTCTTCGCGCCAGTTACCTATGAAATTATTTACCTCACGATGGTACAGGTCTACGGCCTCGGCCAACTCAACCGTGAAGTTGTTGGACAATGCCAATAATTGCTCTGTATGCTACGTTTCCATGTGAACAAAATTGAGCGTTCGATTGGATGCTTAACACTCACAATCTCCACCGCATGGCCCAGGTTCCCCCGTAGCTCACGGTACCGTCAACGGATCGCATGCCATGCAGTACCCATCACTCACCTTTTTAGCGAGTTTCTCCGCGCATTGCTTGTGGCGTTCAACATGGGTGTGAAGGGAGCTACTGAGCATCTCCCCAAACTAGAAGTCCATTCAAATCAACCTTGAGTCGTTGACCGGACGCTTGAAGGAATAACATACGAGATCAACTTGCTTCGACAGCAATGCCGAAACACCGTCCGGTAACCCCCCGAATTTTTCTGCAAGTCCCATAAAATTGGAAATGATGTTCTTTGCGTCCTGTAACCGGGTATCAGTGCACGAAACACGAACAGAGGATCATGTGTACGGAGAGAGGTGCCTTCCACTCGTGAAAGCTTCTGAGAAGTTCCATTTCGTGTTCTTTAATGACTCGAAGAAACAGAAGTTTCTCTGAGGATATATTTTTGTATATATCCCGCGCAAGGTCTATGGCGATGTCAGATGAGCGCAACCAAGTGGATACAGAATCAGCTATACCAACGTCATTCCATCGTTGATATGCGTGACAAAGTTGCACTTTTTCTTGATTAGTTGAATATATGCGCACTTGTGTATGCCAACGAACCAGCTTCTCGAAAATAGCCAGAATAAGACGACCAAAACTGAGCACTTCGCGAAAGGGCGCTTGGTTCGGACTTGTTTCAGTGATGAGAAACCAATAAAAAAGCAGCAACTCACTCTACGCATGCTCTACGGACAGTCGTGGATGCAGATGGTACCTTGGTCGCCGATAGGAATGGACGACATTCCGAAGGAATAGAGTAGTGTTGAGCCGTTCCAATCTCACAAAGGGTCATTGTAATCGCCACTGTAGGGTTTAGTGTATGATAATCAAAATGAAGGGCCGAAAACAACCAGTCACACGCGAATCTTCATCCATATCAAGGGCCGCACAGTGGGAGCGAACTGAATTAGCAGCACGTCGGAAACAATCGGGCTTTTGGGAGTAGGCATGTAGCGTCTCTGACACAGGTATATCGTGAGTTACTGCGAGTGAGTCTCAAAATAATATACCAATGGATTTCCGCTCAAATTCACCCATGTTGATTTGCACTTGGGGTGGCAATTCGGCGACGTCAGCAACAGCGTGGGACCAAACGAAGCAGGTAGATATCTACCCTCTTTGCCATCCTGTAGGGAGCTCCGCGCAGCCGCAAGTACTCCCAAGTTAAAGATGGTGAGAATGAGATGCAGCATATATGTTCAAAGTCGGTATCAAATGTGGGGACACTTGATGTAGGCGGAATAATTGCGGTGCTGTCACCCTCCTCGAAACCGTCAAGAAATTAAGGTTTCATCCGAACTGCGGGCAATGTCCCTGAAAGCAAACAAAGGCAAAGTGAGCGGAGACAAGCGGTTGCCAAGGTTTCGCCTTTGCGATCGGTGGCGATGATCCACCTCCGTGTTTCCCTTCCCCGTGTTTAGTCCCCGAGTATGCGCTGCCGTTCGGTGTTTTACCCCGTCACCTCGTACCCGTTGAATGAGAGACCTGTTCTTTTCAGTCCCGTCACTGACATCGCTTCAACTTCGAAACTCCAACTTCAAGCGCTAACAATATTGCCATTCATTGAAACCCCCGAACTCATTTACACTCAATGCGGAAGAAAACAAATAAAAATTCTATAGGTCGGAATAGATAAGTAGACAAATCGATAAATCGATAAAGAAATAAATAGTTATAATACACAAAAATCGTGAATGATGCAGCGCAGTGAGAGCAGTGAGAGGGCCGTCTAAAGATACAGTATACAATAAATCACGGAGAAGAAAAAGGACTGTGGCTACAAAGAAGGGAATGGAACCGGGGGTGGATGAAGGAAGAAATTAAGATAGAATAAGATAGTGCGATCGTGAAGGATTTCGAGGGCTAGGCTACAATTGGTTGGAGTGAGCGAGCAGGAAAACCAGGTCTAGGACGAGGGCAAAGCATAGGATCAATGACGATCAGGATCGGGGCGCCTGCGGACGACAGCCCCAGATTGAGACTTCTGTTCCCAAGTCATCGGCGATTCTCCGTCCTTCCAAGCTTCGGAGGCGGGATCATAGTCAAAATCACCGTCTTTGTATCCGTAACGGGACTCGAGAAGCTGGAGAAGAGGATTGCGAAGAGCAGGATCCATGCGAACAGATTCACCAGGAAGGTAGCTGCCGACTCCGTGGCGAGATAAGCTCTCCTCGAAAAGCGCTTGCTCATACGTGCATCCACAGTTGAGATACCCTGGAGGGGCGTTGCGGGGAGGATAGGCGCGTCGCTCGCGACGGGAATCGTGCCAGGCACATAAAGCGTTGCCAGCACGGTTCAATGAACAGAAGATGCGCTTACGTGCATCGGTACGGGTCTTCCATCCTGCAAGGAAAGTTGGGGATCGCGGACCGCTCCGGCCAGTGGACGAGGATTTTCCGTTGATCAGGGCAGCCTTGGTTCGGTTATTTTCAGCCTCGAGTTCTCGGACACGTCGTTGAAGGCGTCGAATCTCCTCTTCCGCTGAGTTGGTGACCGATTGAGGGAAGGAAGATGGGAGGTTTCCTGAGTAGCTGAGACTACCGGTCTGGCTTTGGCTCATCGAAACGTTGTATGGGGCCGAGCCTCCGCTTGCGTGCGATCCCGGCGAGTCAGGCGATACTTGGCGGTTGTTGGAGTAATCGGGAAGTCCAACCATGCCCATATGTTGGGGTGCCATATCTTGAAACGCAAGACCAGAAGGGCCCGTCATGACAGGATAACTTGGGTTGCCCAGATCCAGAGATACGGAGTCGTTTGTGTTCCAAGAGAGGCCATGGTTCGACGTGTTGGTGGAATAGATATGGTTTGCGTCCGGGGATCTCGAGTTTCGCGGTTGGGACACCATTCCAGTCTCGCCCATGGCCCCAGTCAAGCTGGAACTCGACGAAATAGGTCGAGGGGTTGATTCTGCCATATTTGCCAAGTAAGAGTCCTAGTAATGGGTAAGCGGCCAGCCCGGAAGAGAACAAAGTAGACTCACATTGATGAACTGAGCAGGAAGACCGTACTGGGACTCGTCCCTATCCATCCTCCGCGGATTTGGGTTGGAGTGTAGTCGTGCGTGGCCGGGCCTGCTACCCGACCACTGTCCAAAGCTCGAACTGCTAGCCATTTGGTCGTTGGTAATTCGGAGAGTCGAGTGACGATCGGTGATGGAGTAGGGGCGGACTCGTCGATTTGCACCAACTGCGCTAGTGGAGCTTCTTCTGCGGGACGCCGTGGTGGCTGAAGGGAGGGGATAGGAAGGAGGGGAGGGAGTCACCGGGGGTGAGATTAACGAGTAAGAAGGTTCTGTGAACTCTTCTTTAATATCCAACGGCTTGTGCTGTGGCATTATGTAGTCGAACAAGCTTAAGTGGGCCTCCATGAAGCGCGGCAGTGCAGTATGTCGACAACGCGATGGCTTTTAGATGGTGTCGGGGAAGATGCAATGTAGTCGCAAGGGGCGACTCGCAAACATGACGACTCTACATGATCAGCCTTATGTGGGGCTGTGAAAGCGGAAACACGCTCACATCAGCGAGAACTCCGTAACGAGAGGGGTATGCGTGGTTCAAAAGTTCTGAGTTTCATATGATGTGTGAACATGATCAAAGTGATGCATGGCTGTGTCGCTAGCCGTTGCCAGCAACCGGATGTCGGATCAATTGTACTTTCCCACAGAAGCTAAGCCTGGCAACGTTTAGGCAGTCGAATATTGGCATTATGTACACCTACCTGGCTGTGGCTAGGAGGCGCCTGTCCCTATAAACTGCGGTTATGGATGCTGAAACATGGTCTCTAGCTCAGCCCTATTCTTTTCCTGTCGGTCAATATTGCACCAGGGCCGTGTTTGCACCCGAAGATCCCTTGGTCATTACAATTTGAGAGCGGCCGAATACAAACGAAGAAAGCTTGCCTAAGATTCGCAGGGACTCGTATATCTCCCGTGTTGGGGTCGACGTCGACCACCTTGGTGACCTCTACCGCGGGCTCATTGGGGCAGCTTCTAATATGAGTTTCTCGCAGACAAATTTAGCGTCCTACTCACAGTCGCATGAGGCGAGGCATCGGGAAGCACCGTGTCGATACATGGCCGTTCTTCTGTACAAGTTCGCAGGAATACTGCAGCAACTCTGCAATAACACATTCGCTCGAGCTGGTGAAAGTCATGGTCTCAAGTATGTCGTGGCTGCAGACGACCAGTACAACGTGCCCAGTGAGATTGAGGCGCCGCGCCGCTGGGCTGATTAGCTCAGCAGATCGATAGTCGCGGCACGTTCGGCGTGTCAACGGCACGTGTCAAAAAGATAAAAAGCTTCAAAATCGCGCTCGAACGATAATCCAGCTCCTTTCCATACCCTCAACATCTACGTGTCAAAATGGTTTTCAAAGTCGCTGGTTTGTTCAAATGCTGCTGATGTCCTGTTTACACGCTAATCCAAACCATTAGATGTCTCTCTCGCCGCCTTCGGTCGCAAGGAGATCGAAATTGCCGAGGTTCGTTCTCTACTCCCGAGTGCGCTTCATCACCAACACCACATCACAGCATGAGATGCCCGGACTCATGAACCTGAGGGAAAAAGTAAGATTATAGCTGCATATATCCTGGGCAACGCTGACGAAAAGTGCAGTACGGACCCACCCAACCTTTGAAGGGTGCCCGCATCGCTGGCTGCTTGCACATGTATGCCCTTGCTCGTGGATCTTGTAACCGCCACTCATTTTTGAATAGGACCATCCAGACCGCTGTCCTCATTGAGACCTTGACTGCCCTCGGCGCTGAGGTTACCTGGTCGTCTTGCGTACGTTTTTCAACAGCTTGCTACCAAACAACAATTCACGCTCTGTAGAACATCTTCTCTACCCAAGACCATGCCGCCGCTGCGTAAGTTTTGCGCCGTGTAATCCAGATCGATCGCTTACACATCTTCAGCATTGCTGCCACTGGCGTCCCTGTCTTTGCCTGGAAGGGCGAGACCGAGGAAGAGTACCTCTGGTGTATCGAGCAGACTCTCTCCGGTTTCAAGGACGGAAAGTCCCTCAATCTGATCCTTGACGATGGAGGCGATCTTACAACTCTCGTTCACGAGAAGTACCCTCACCTCCTCACTGACATCGTCGGTGTGTCTGAGGAGACCACCACTGGTGTCCACCACCTCTACAAGGCCTTCCGTGATGGCAAGCTCAAAATCCCCGCCATCAACGTGAACGACTCCGTCACCAAGTCCAAGTTCGACAACTACTACGGCTGCCGTGAATCCCTCGTCGATGGTATCAAGCGTGCCACCGATGTCATGCTGGCTGGCAAGGTTGCCGTTGTTGCCGGGTTCGGTGATGTTGGTAAAGGAGTAAGTTGTTGTTCACAATCAATATCTTATGACTCAACAATCTTTAGTGTGCCGAAGCCTTGAAGTCTTATGGTGCTCGTGTCCTCGTCACTGAGATCGACCCCATCAACGCCCTCCAGGCTGCTATGGCTGGCTACGAAGTCACCACCATGGAGGATGCCGCTCCCCGCTCCAACGTTTTCGTCACTACCACTGGTAACCGTGATATCATCACCGGTCAGCACTTCTCTGTCATGCCCGAGGATGCCATTGTTTGCAAGTGAGTGATTTCCCTCTCTGTCTTTCGCATATCTAAATTGCTTCAAGCATTGGTCACTTCGACGTTGAAATTGACGTCGCCTGGTTGAAGGCCAACGCTGCATCTGTCAGCAACATCAAGCCTCAGGTTGACCGCTTCACCATGCCCAGTGGCCGCCACATCATCCTTCTCGCTGAGGGCCGTCTTGTCAACCTTGGATGCGCCACTGGCCATCCTTCTTTCGTCATGTCCTGCTCTTTCGCCAACCAGGTTCTTGCCCAGATCGCCCTCTGGACCACCCCTCAAAAGTTCCCTCTCGGCGTCCATATTCTCCCCAAGGAGCTCGATGAGGAGGTTGCCCGTGCCCATCTTGGCCAGCTTAACGTCAAGTTGACCGTCTTGACCCCCACCCAATCGTCCTACCTGGACATCCCTGTCGCCGGTCCCTACAAGCCTGTACGTTGTTGTGTCGTTGACTCTCAGCCTTTTTACTGACGCGTATGACCAGTCCCACTACCGCTACTAATTGCGGCGTGAGACCCCGTAGTGTTCGAAGGCCTCAACGTGCCCTCGCCTAGGAGACGGGAGAAAATGGGATTTCAACGTCCTACTTCTGTGGATGTTTTGTTGTCTCTTTCATCAGAGTCTTATTTAATGCTCTTTGTCGGGCAAGGGACCTGCCACCGCGTGGATGGTGTTGGTGGCGGTTGATAGTACGTTGTGCAAGCGTGGAGCTGTATTAGTTGTTGTTGGACTTCAACGTCCTAAATGTATACCATGTTGTTGATTTGTGCCTTTGTGTGAATTGCGAATTGTCCGAAATAGACGATAAAACGGCCAATAAATTATCCTGGCCCCTTGTTTTTGTCCTACCATGCGTGAAGCATCGCCACTTGGCCCAATCGACCCGGATTCTATCAAAACGGAAGAGGAAAAAGAGGCACCATGGATTGTGCGCAAGCTTGTAGGAGTGAGTAGTTTCCACCTTTACCCTGTGCAGTGCCATCTTGGCCCTTGGTTATTGGATCTCAAACAAGAAGTGGCGGTGTGGAAGTGACTGCATTTGCTTTCACGTTTCACTTTGAACACCGTCAGTATCGACGCGTGTTCAATACTGCGACGACTACCCTTCACAAATCTAACTGGCGTCATGCTCCTTGAACCCTGGCTGCAAATGACATTGCGCAGCTCACCTGCAGAGTGGCACTTGGCCAGTGCATCAATCCTGGCGATGGTGCACAGAAGGGTCAAGACTCCGCCGGATGGCCTGCCCGTCTGTGGCCGTCTGTCTGACCGAGAGCTGGCAGGCCTGTCACAGTTTCGCACTGGTTACCATGTCCCTCATGAGCCATCATGATGTTTTCAGGAGGCTTCGGTGGCAAGCGCTGGCTGCGCTTCTACTGGTGCGGCGTGGTGCTTGAATCTATAGCCAAATCTCCCTTTCCGAATCTCGAATCGCCAAAGGGTTCAGACGTACTGACAGATCGGTTCTAGTCTATGGCCGGAAGAATCGCCATGTCGTCGATTGAAAGCATCCGTGCAGCAGGAACGACGGTGATTTGCCTCTCTCCGGTGAAAAGAGTCTTCGCTAGTCCTTCCTGCCCTAAACTGATTCTTTTGACGATAGTGGGGTGACTCTTCTCCTCTCCTCCTGCCATGCATCCGTTTTCGTGACTTGGCCGTACACACCGTAATTGTTGCAACGGGAGGGATGGCAGCCGTGGCAGCCCCGATGTGAGTGCGGGCCTTTCAGGATCTCGGGTTGGAACCTGATCCTAATCACTGATAGAATGGCCCCTGTCTCCGACGTTGTTCTATCGACATTTGGTTCGAGTATCCTCACCCAACTTGTCCTTCGAGCATCTCTAGGCTTGACAACGACCGCAGCAAACGATCTTGTCTTCTCCAAACCACTCAACAAAATTCTACCCCTCCACGGGGAAATGACTGAAACGAAAGGAATCAAGGTCTTGCTGATCACCCTCAAGTACAAGGGGGTAATGGACGACGCTCAATTGGGTTTTTTCAGAAGCAGTGTTCACGCGTAAGCGGGTTTCAAAGTCTCTGGAAACGGTTATATTGACTGATTTATTTCAAATCAGAGATGGATCCCTGTTCTCCGCTGTCAAAGACTATCTTGCCATAGAGAAGGGTTGGTTTTCACCCTATTTGTTTGCAAGTGCCCGTCGTCCAGGTATACCAAGAAGTGTCAAACCCGATGTCGTCTTTTGTCATGGCCCTTTTGTCACTGGTACGAACACCATGTTCCGAAAACCCTCCTCGTTGACACCTCATTCAGCGGACTATAGCGTCGGGTCAGCCCTCTTGGCCGAGTCTGCGCCAGTGATCGAGTTTTGCGATCCTGCTCCAGCCTCTGAGCAAGGAGAGAAGGAAGAAGAGAAGAACAGCCTATCCCTTCCATCCCTCAATAACCTCTTTGGCCGGTCTCGTACCCCGTCTCCCGAACCCAAACTCGCTCCAGTTCCAGTTCCACCTGTGCCCAGGAGATTAGCTGTCTTGTTGTTGGGCATAAAGCCTCAT
>Ga0247732_10001370_pt1 | contig 9994 bp, 10 predicted proteins | sample UWRJL163409C2_FD_180940 | JGI IMG/M metagenome (GOLD analysis project Ga0247732, IMG submission 180940) | Plant litter microbial communities from Arlington Agricultural Research Station in Wisconsin, United States - UWRJ-L163-409C-2 | ecosystem: Environmental > Terrestrial > Plant litter >...
CGCTCTTTCCCCTCTGGATTCACAGAGTCTGTGTCAACAAATTGACCTAGGTCTGTCCTCGTCATCTGGATGTTCCCGATCATCCGATCTCTTTCTCCGTCGACCTCACGGATGACTCCGATCGGACACCTATCTGCGACAAGCAAAGTTTCAGAACCCTGCGCATCTTTCAACTTTTGGATGGAAGCATCTATCGGTTCCTTGAGCCACTTGATGTACTTTTCTCCGTCTTCTAATGCCAAAATTATAACCATTTTCAGACTCGAGCAAGCTCTCGGACCTTTGAGATAGGGCACTGGCGGTGAAACAAACCATTGGTACATTGCGGGATCGTTGAAGAGAGGCAGTAAAGCTTCCGCGTCTTCCCAACGGGGCGGGGTCAAGATGATGTTTTCGTGCTCCCGCAATCGGAGGAATGGCTCTCCTGTCTTTGGGTTGATTTGGAGTGGAGCGAACTGATCTGGAGGAGAGTTGGACATTGAGATGATACTGGTAAGTGATTGACAAGCTTCGATACATGGTCTTATTTATGTAGTCTCTGCCATCAATCCGGTCTTGGACTCCGAAGATTCTTCAACCCAGTCGTAGCGGAGTATTTGTAAGTCTCTTTTTCTCCCTCTGACCACCGCAAAGTCTTCAAATAACCTTGATCGAACGAAGCCCGTCTTCTCGAACACCCTGATACTCCCGTGATTCCCGGAAAACGCGCCGACGAGGAAGCGTCGAGCATTCATTCGCGGAATCGCCCACGCTTGCATCAAAGTTTCCAGCGCGTCGGTCATAATACCTTGACCGTGGTGGCTCGGGGCGAGGAAAACTGAGAAGGGGGTGAGATGGTCATAGGCGATACAATTGCTCTCTTTCACTTACAACCCATAGACCAAACAATCCCTGGATCGCCAACTTCTAGGGCATTGTTGGCTTTTTCGTTTTTTTCCTTCGCCTCCCATCCACCTGGATCACTCTCCATGATCTCGCCCATGCATCTCCGGAAGACTATGTTGCCAATAAGGGCTTCCGTTCCATCCTCTCCGAGCTGTCGGATCATACTAACTGGGGGTCCCCCAACAATAACTGGAGACTGGGATCCCTCCAACTCAGCATTCCTGAGAACGGAGATAACAGACTGTTGAGCCGGAATGATTCTCTTAAGGCGCTCAATTGCATCATCTTTTACGAGGTCCATCAACTTTCAAGTAATGAAATCGGCTGGTTGGACTTACCCAGGTGAAATGGAACAGGTGGGCTGAGTAACCACTCGTGGATGCTTGGGTCGTTGAAGAAAGGTACGAGAAGGGGCGCATCTTCCCATCTTGCTGGCGTGAGGATGATATTCTTGTGTTTGTGGAGACGGAGGAAGGGTTCGTTGGAAGTGTGATTAACTTCCAAAGGGATGAATTGGTTGACAGCCATCTGTTTACTACAAGGGTCAGTGTTTGTAAATAGTGTTTTATAGCTTATTCACCTGTCCGAGTCATTTCTTCAATCCAGTCTAACGACTATCCGAAGATATCCCGGACGTCTAAGCAACGAAGACCAGGTTTGTTAGAGGGCAGATAAGTACACCGCACATGGTACGGGCTAGGACCGAGTCATTCAATAAAAGAAACAGAAATAGACAGCTAAATCTATTCCAATTACATATGTAATTCCATAGCATAAGCGTCTCTGTCTCCTTTGACGCGAGCTATCGTCCTGGTCACCTTGAATCCGCTCTTCTCGAAGACTCTCTGGCTACCGATGTTGTCCGTGTACATTCCAACGAGAACGTGATGAATATTCATCCGTGGAATGCCCCAGTCATACACCAACGTTTGGATAGCATCCGACATGATCCCTCTGCCCTGGTGACTAGGAAGAAGGAAATCTAGCACGAGTCAGCTCGTTGGCACCCACAGAAAAGGTCAATTACCCATTATAGTCCAAACAATGCCAGGGTCACCTATGGGCAAGGCGTTGTTGGCTCTTTCCAGCTCTTCCTTGAGATCCAGCCTAACCCTGGGCTCTGGGTGCATCACCTCCCCGTGGTCGCAGCGGATAAGCTCAACAACTCCAATGAAGGTTTCCTTTCCTTCGTTCGAGACCTCTCGGATGGCACTGACAGGAGACCCTCCGAAGAAACTTGATGAGGTTTTTCCAGGGTTTCTGAGTTCCTTCGCTACAGCTTCCTCTGTCTCCTTGAAGCGCCCATTGACGAGCTTCAAGCCATCATCTATAGCAGTCGGTTATTCTAGTCGAGGAGCGCCCAGGGAACTTACTGATGTCGAACGGTGAAGGAGGGCTTAAAAGCCAGTTGGCGACGGTTGGATCATTGTATGCTTCTACAAAGTGGACCGCATCTTCCTCCCGCATCGGTGTGAGGATCACATTCGGGTGCTTCTGAAGACGAAGGAGCCATTCGCCTGTCCTAGAGTTTTGTTCAAGAGGATGGGATGCGCTTGGTGGAATCATCTTGATCAAGAAGAGAGGGTCGAAAGCGGACGGATTGGCCAAGGGCTGATAAACGGAGTTATCTGTGCAGCGGAAAGTATTATCTTGTAAAGGCACTAGAGAGACGGATCTAGGGCGTCCTGCGCGATTATACTATCCGTAGAGTATACGTAGGAGTGGGGTGTACTTTTGTTCTAGATTGACGGGTATTAGATGTCTTCTCCTACTCTCCACTTGATAAAGTCTTCCACAGAGACGCCATTGGAAGCAGCGTCAGCTTCTGTCGAAGCCAATTCATGGCTGACACTCCATTTAGCCAAAACTTCCTCCACCGGGAGACCATTCAGTTCACCCGCAAAGGTGATGAAAGATTGCTTGTAGAGAGCTTGTTCTGCTGCTTCGTGGCTCGGACTGGGTTTGATGGAAAGAGTGTCAAAGCCAACGATCTGTCTTGCAAGAGAGCGCTCGAGCACACCAAGGTCTCCATAAAACTCCTTTTTCGCCAGTAGACGCGCAATGGGGGATGTAGACCGGAGTTTCAGGAGGGCAAGGGTTCCAACGCTGCCGCAGAATGGTGCCTCCGGCTGGGATCCGTGGAGGTACGACGCGACGCGCAAGGGAGACGTTTGGTTCGCGTTAACGGCCTCGACGATGGCGGAAGCGCGTCGGAGAGTGATGTTTTCCCCGACCTTGACGATCGTGTCCCGAATAGTCGACCCGACGGTACCTTGAGGGGCAGCTGACGGGTCCGTTGCCGAAAGCAGAGGCGCGTCCTTGAGATGCTCCAGCTGGAGGGCTGCAAAGGACACGGCTTGGTTAGCTTCGCTAATGAAAGCAGCTGTATGCGCAATGTCCTGAGCAAGCTTCCGGAAAATCTCGTTCCGTCCGACGAAATCCGTCTCGCAGTTGAGCTCGACAATGGCAGCTCGGACACCGCCTACGGTTTCGACGCTGGCGCCTTTGCTGAGCACGCTGACGGAGACAACACCTTGCGAAGTGTCCCTTCCGCCGACTTTGAGTAGTTTGGCCTCGCCGGAAGCCTCCAGGTCCTTTTTAAGCCATTCGAGGGCTGCGGGGAGGTCGTTATTTGTTGCTGAGAGAGCTTCGCGGGCCTTTTGCAGAGAGACGGTTGTAGTCTTTCGGAGTTGGGCCACAAGAGCAATGGGCACCTTGACTTCCGTTGAATAGGCGCGCAGAGCAGGAAGGATGACGGTGGGCGAGCGCTTGAACATGGTGGCGACGGAGAGAGACGCGTGTCTGAAAAAGGAAACTCTATATCTGGGTCCGACCATTTTTTTTCTCTTTGCCTCTCAACACCATGGACGACTTTAAAGTCCCGTCATCTGTCCCTCAAGACCTGCTTCTAATCCAGGAAATAGTCGGTCTGGCACCGACTGAGAAGAAGGAGGAGAAGATCGTACCACCGCCGCCTGTTGAAGACGACATCAACAGCAGCGATTCGGAGGCTGAGACGGAATCAGTCAAAACTGAAATTTTGGAGGAACCAAAAATCGAAAAACCTCCTGCAGAAGAGGCCGCTGTGTATGTATTTCTCCATATGACCCCGCCTTTTATGAATGGTTCTATAGGCCTGAACCCTCCGATTCTTCGTCAGACGAGTCTGATGGCGATTCGTCGGAATCAGAAACCGAAACTGGCGTCAAGAAAGTACAAGCCATCGATGAAGATGTAGACGATGACGAAGACGCTGCACCGGTGACTGGCGTCCTCCAGACTAAGCACGAAATTGCGGAGGGTCAAATTACCATCCCGGAGGTTGAAGAAGTGGGGGAAACTGAACCTCTCGAAAAGGTTGGCGAGATAATGAGCATCATTGACCGGACGGTCATTGTTCGTGGTCTGCCCTCGGAAATATTGAATCGCGGAAACGAACGAGCACTCGATTCGGAGACACTTCTGGTCTTCGGTGACCGCAAGGTCTTTGGCTATGTACGTCCATCCTCCTCGTTTTCTCCCGGACTCCTGCTCTCCAAGTACACGTCTCATATGATGATAGTGCAGATCTACGAAACATTTGGCCCAACGTCGCAGCCTCTCTATCAAGTAAAATTCAACTCAACCTATCCCCTGGACCCGGAAAAGGTCACTCTGGGTCGAGAAGTCTTCCACGTTCCGACACGAAGTCGGTTCGTCTTTGTTCGTGCTATTAAAGCTATCAAAGGAAGTGATGCAAGCAATGTGCACGACGAAGAACCTGGCGAGGAGGAGTTAGAGTTCTCAGATGATGAGGCCGAAGCTGCGTACCGGAGTCGACTGAAGCGCAAGTTCGTATTTCGCATTCAGTGGATGTAAGGAAGAACCTAACCAAATCTTAGGCGCGCAGAAGGACGAGGTCGATCCGCCAGTGTTTCTCGTCAGTCAACACCGAACCCAACAATGATGAGAGACCAAGAACTAGTGGACCTTGACTATCTGAATCGCGGTCCATACGATGCAGTCAGTCCATACGACATCGATTTCAGTCAATCAGGTCCCTCGAGGCCTCCTCCAGTCCGATACGATGGTCCGTATGCTGATTCTTATGCCGACACACCACCTACGAACGATGGTCGCCCTCACAGCCGCGGACAGCACCAACAGCGAGGAAGAGGAAGGGACCGCGGGCGTGGTCGTGGGCGAGGCGGTAGGGGTGCTGGCGGCGGTGGCGGAGGGGAGCAGCATATGCCTCCGACAGTCCCACAATATTCACCGCAGCAACCTGCATTCTCCCCTTCGCAGCAACCCTACCTTCTACCCCCACAGCAGGGGTTCCAGCAACCCCCGCAACACATGGCAGCACCCACGATGCCCTGGGGATTCAATCCTTCATACCAGCCGTCATTTCCCCAGTATCCTCAACAGCAGTACCCCCAACAGCAGTACCCTCAACATCAATTTGGGATCATGCCTCCTGGCTATCCCTTTACCCCGTCACCTGTCGTTCAACCCCACATTAACCCCCGCTTCGCAGCAGCATGGGCAATAGGTGGCTCTGTGGCAAACCAGGCCGGCGCAGTAAATCCTGCGGCTGAGGTGGCGCTACCGATCGTAGCCAGGCCAGCAAAACTGAGCACCCAAAACGCCGGCGCTCAGCCAACAGTTAAAAGCCAACAGGACCCTTCTGCTGGCCCGACACCGGAGTCGTAATCAGCCCGGTGTTAGAGTGTTGGATAAGGACAAGGTACTTCGACTGGGAACTATCCCAAAACGTTCCCTAATTATTGCCAGACTTTTTTTGCCGGTCTGAGTGGTCTTAAATGCATTAAGATTGTCGAAGACTTATCTACGCGAAATATACACACTTTCAGGGATGATTGTCGAGAACGAACGGTTACATTCTCACCCTTCTTCGTGAGATAAACCCTGGACAAACCGTAACGGCTTTGTTGCCAAAACCCATCTGCGGCGGACCGGTGTGAGTCTGGCCAGCCAGCTCCAACCTTTATGCTTTTCACCGACTGACAATTACGATCCAGAGCTGTCCTTGATCCTGTGCCATTCCGTACTTCTCCGAAATCATCGCGGCTACAGTAGTTGCCCGAGGGGATTCTGGCAGCTGTCCTGGAACGTAATACTTAGAGGGAGTATAAAGGGATCAAGCGTGGTCTGCGGAGCAGCAAAGCATACCTTTCCTTGCCTTCCTTCTGAACAATGCTGAGCGCTCTCAAAGCCGTCTCAGTCCTGCTTGCTGCTTCCGGCTCGGTGTTATCCGTGGCTGTCACCTCGTCTCAGTCTCCACTTTCCCAGCTGCTACCCCTCAGTTCGAAGTGCAGCGGACAGGAACCGCAGTCATGCCAAGCTGGGAGCACTCAACCTGATAAATGTTGCTACCAAAGCCCCGGTGTATGTCCCTTTTCCTGTTTGCTGAGGTCAATCCCGCTCATCCAGCGTTCTCAGGGCATCATTGTCTTCAGTCAAGTATGTGCAAACGATTCTGAAAAGTCTTCCTCTCTCATACCGTATCATGGCTAGTTTTGGGAATACCAGAAGAAGGGTGGGCCAGCTGGTAACTGGACGATCCATGGTACGTTGACGAGGACACCTTCCGTCGGCCCACCGCTAATCGGATACAGGTCTTTGGCCGAATACGTTAGTGCATTGCCACTGATGCACCTTCCTCCCCATCCTTACATTTCTGATCAGCTGCCAAGACGGACGACTGCCCGACTCAGGATGTGATAGCAGCAGGGACCACAAAGATCTTTCCATGACGGAACTCCTCGGAACCTACGCTAATGATACCTTGACGTTCATGCGAGAGGTTCGATTTTGCCTTCTCCTGCTACCTGAAATCTGACCACTTTCCCCAGTACTGGCCGGATTGGGTGAACGACAATGACCACTTTTGGGGTCACGAATGGTCGAAGCATGGCACATGCGTTAAGTCCGTCGCGCGTTCTATCAATTCTGAATTTGTCCTCAACGCCGGAACTTAATAGCACCGTTGATCCCTCTTGCTTGCCTGAAGGGTCCCCGAAGGGCATGGATGTTCGTCGTTTACCTCATCTGTTGGAGCTAAACTGAAGATGAATTCCAGGCTATAGCTTACTTCGAAAGCGCTGTCCGCCTTTACAAGGTACCTGTCTTCATTGCTTCGTATAACCGCCGGGAGCCTGAGCTAACGTATGACAGACTCTCAACATCTACAAGTGGCTCGAAGCTAAGAACATTGTGCCCCACGAGCGCAATACTTATCATCTTAACGACATTCGCGATGCGCTTGAGGAAGGATCGGGTGTACGTAGATCAGGTCTGAAGCCCCGCACCTTTGGCTAAGTAACCTTGTGTTTTTCAGGGCATCCGACCAGGAATCTATTGCAAGGGTGGTTTACACGAAATTCGCTTCTGGTTCTATCTCAAAGGATCGGCCATTGATGGCGAATGGATTCCTTTCGGTGAGTAGAACTGGAATCTTTATAAAGGAACATGGCTAACATAACCTGACGCCCAGATTCCCCGCAACGCGATTCCGGTCGATGCTCTCCCCGAAGGGTGTCGTACTACCCGAAGAAGCACCCTTCGACCTCGTAGAATTTTACTCTCCTTACCAGCAAGACGTGTTGAATGTATTGTCATGACCTACTGTGCTAAGGCTGAGTCGCCCGGTTCGAGTACAAGAGAGTCAAATATCGATGCTTTATATAATCTAATATCAAGTCGAGTCGGGTTTCGTTGGACGGAAACACTCAAACGAATGTTTGGATGATTCGACACTATCGATAAAGAGGAAAGAAAGTACTTTTCTGCCTGTTCGGCCACATCCTCCGGAGATGCATCGGATTCCTCGACAGCAAAATCCAGGTCCAGAACTCCAATCACGTTCAGCGCTTGAAAGGATGGTATAGCTCCCAGGATCTCCCCGAAACGGCTCCAGTCGTCATTTCGCCCGGGAAAAGTGATGGAATCACCACTGTAACCAGGCCTGAATATCCATGCGAGATTAAGAGTTTGAAAGGAAGGCAGGTGTTTCGCTGTTTCGAGCATGCTTATGAGGGTTGATATAGTCCCCTTTATGCTTTGCGAATGGACATCAGTAACGATGTTGACGGTGTGGAGATCCGTGGCTTCGGCAAAGTTCAGCCTTTTATAGCTGGCTTCAACCATTCCTTCTAGAGGCACTAGGATTTGGTTTAGAGACGGAAGGATGGTTGCAAATTTGCTCACCATCTGCTGGCTCGTAGAGGGCGTCGTGCAGGGAAAACTCCCTCAAGCGTGAGGAATAGTCGACGAGTCTTGAAACCGAACCGATGTGATCTTCATAATGCGGAGAAATGGGAAATGCAAAAGAGGATCCGTTTACACGCAGCTTTTGTAGTGAAGGTAACGGGTTGTTTGAGATAATGTGAGGGAAGAACGTTTTGACGAAGTGTGGTAATGCGTTTGTGTCCAGGCTGACGAGTCGTTGAAAAGGAACTTGCGCTGAATTGGCGTTATATTCTCGAAGGAGCGAGTTGAGGAAAGCTCTAGGGTCGTCGTCTCTCCATCTGGTGTCCTCGAGAGTCGAGTTCTCCCGTATGGGAGAGTGATGGGTGCAAAATAAAGAGAGCGCTTGCAGGTTGTCTTTGTCTGGGATTCCACATACCATCAGTCGAGTGACTCCTCCAACATTCGTTATTAGCAAAGAGCGCAGTGAAGGGCTACACCGGATCCTTAAGAGCGCGGCCATCGCCTTGGGATGGAGACTCCGAAGATTGAGCTTCGACTTGATTGGGACGATGATGTCAAGTTTCTCGATTGTTGCCTCCAAGGAAAGTTTATGAAGGAGCCGGGGGAAGCGTTTCTCGTTCTGGCCTTGCCCGTAGCGTGCTGATGAGTATGAGCCCGGTCGTGAGCTGCGGGCCACGATCCGGAGATGCTTGATGTAGCTTGTTGTTTCTGGTTCGCGGGCCAGTATCCCCAGCAACGCCTCCAGACCCCGATGCGGGTCGGAATGGACGTAGAATGTGATGTTGATGCGGTAAAAGAAGAGCGGATTGCTGAGATAGTATAATTGTCGACAAACGAGACGCAAGTTTCCGAGTGTGGCGGAACACGCTTCAACTTCAGTTTCGCTTTGCGCGAAAACTTCGGAGAGAAACAAATCGATGATTTCTGCGGGGCACCAAGCGAAAAGGCTGTCCATGGCGACGAAGTGAGAAGCGAATTGACCTAATTAGGAAAGACTTCCTTTGTCGATGATTGTATTCACACCCGATTCGCACATTATTTTAATCTGAAGAAACTGCAGTGGTGTAAGTAAAGATTGTATTATTTATTACAACGAGCTAAGGTTGATTACAGATTATTAAAAGACATAAGAATCCCTATTACTTCTGGACCCGACTGGCGAAGCTGAGGATGCTATCGACGAAAATGTCTTCGTGTTCGTAGAAAAGGGCGTGACTGCCGCCTTGGACCTCGCGGTACTCGAGGTTCTTGAAGTGAGGCTTGACGTGTGCAATGAGCTTGGAGCCAGTCATGTGTTTGTCTTCAGTGCCGTAGAGAATGTAGAGAGGAAGGCCGGCCTCGCCAGCAGCCCAAAGGCCGTCAGGCTGTTGGGTACGTCCAAAGATCAATTCGATGTCCTTTGGAGTGCTGAGAATGCTGGAGCCGAGGAGACCGGTGTAGATTGGGGAATCGACAGACTTGGGATCGTTGAAACAGGACTCCACGAACTTGACGCGACCAGAGAATGCCAACAGGACATCGTCGGTGGTTTGGAAAGCCGGAAGGAAGGAAAGAGGAAGCGGCTTGCCAATCTCGCCAATGACAGTCTGGTTCATGTAGGGCATGGCTCCAGAGTAGACGTATCCCGAAATGAGATCGTGGCCAAGGTGAGCAGTGATATCGGCCAAGATGACACCTCCAAGACTCCTGCACGAGAGTAAGTACTGTTGATTTCTGTCACGAAGACGAGCTTACCAGCCAACGACAACAGGCCTGTCGGCCTTATTCCTCTTGTGGAGGTCGAAGGCCTCAAGGACGGTCTTGAAATCTTCGGCAAAGTGTTTGCTCTCGTATCCAGCAGCGCTGTCGGGCTTGCCGCTGCGACCATGTCCGCGAGTGTCATAAGCAATCTGTCCAT
>Ga0247732_10001372_pt1 | contig 9982 bp, 16 predicted proteins | sample UWRJL163409C2_FD_180940 | JGI IMG/M metagenome (GOLD analysis project Ga0247732, IMG submission 180940) | Plant litter microbial communities from Arlington Agricultural Research Station in Wisconsin, United States - UWRJ-L163-409C-2 | ecosystem: Environmental > Terrestrial > Plant litter >...
GCACATGGAGCCATCATGGTGCATGATGCGACTTGCCGAGTAGGGTTTGGTGGCGAATTGATCGTAGAATTCCTTGGGGGACCCCTCCCATCGTCCGGTTACATCGTCCGAGTCAACATACTCCCAGACAAACTTTTTGCCTGGTGGAGGGGGAACGCCAAGTGTAGCGGTCATGATGTTGTATATTTCTCGCATGAGCTCTTCCTTCTTCGCGCGAAGCGTGGCCATTACATTCTCCTCGCGGATATGGTTGGACCGGAGGGTGTCGGCGAGGGTACGAAGGATAAGGGCATGTTCACGAAGCTTGGTTTTGAGAAGCGTGTTGAGGGGCCCGGAAAGCGAAGAGTGGGTTGTTTCCGGGAAAACCGACTGGGGTACCATGCCGTATGCATCGAGGAGGTTGACGACCATGTCCCATTGGCCGCCGTCACTGATGAGGTCCCCGGAGAGGTGCGTAATGAGCCGGTCATCAATCGGGAGGTCCGCATGCTGGATCATGAGTTCGAGATAGTAGTTTGATTTGTTGAGTTTGTCCCAGAAGAAGAGATAAGACTAAGAAGCACCGAAGAATGAGCGACGTGGTCCGCTGACTCGAGGCGAAGAGAGACGAACCTGAGAAAGCTGGAAATCCTTGAGCTTGAGACGCTTCATAACGTTGTAGCGAATAACATTGGTTGTTGCAAAGAGCCAGCAGCGCCCACTGCTCTTCTGATTTGTGACAGGACCGGTCTTGAAGTCCAGGGTGTTGTTGAAGATGTGCTGGTCTGCAATTCGGGCGGTGCGCGACGTCAAAACCGAACGCAAGTCGCTCTGGGATAGGATAGTGCGTGCGAGCTGGACCTTTGAGTTTGAGCTGGCCGACGCCTCCCAAGTGGCGACGTGTCCCAGGGTCAAGGCGCCAGTCCTCGAAAGTGGTTTCGCTGTCGCCGATGCCTGCAACGCGGTCATGGACTCTGCGAGGTCCAGGAAGTCATCCTTCTCGTCAAAAGCGACACGCTTTGGCGAAGGGATGCTTGTCGTTGACGCTGTGTTGCCCATGATGATAGTCAGATAAAGACCTGTGCTGACACAACAAACCGAGTTTGGCAGATCGCCGCAGCACTCTAACCGAGTAATTCTAACGTGACTCAAGCAGACAATTAATGATCAGGGTCTCTGATCGTTCAATCATCTTGGTTAGGGCCACAGACACTCTGCAAAACTGGCTCATGAGCTCTTGCGTGTCGAGACTCCTTGACATTATTCTCATGACGGTAATTTGCAGAGAAAGCCTCAGAGGCTCTGATTCTCTTTACAAATTCTATCTCTGTCGTCATTCTTGGGCTCAATTTAATAGCCTGCACCCGTGCGAAGCAGGTTTCAGCCCATGCTCAAAAAGGTAAATGACCCCTTTTCCACAGACTGTCAATGTCAGACTCTGTTGCGAACGGCTGCCCCAGTCTCTCAGGATCTGGGATCGCTTCAGTGTTCATGGGGCTGCTCTACTCAAACTTTCAGTAGTAACATGGATGAATATGGGCTTGGCAAGCGGATCAGCTGTCCTCGGACGCACTGGACCTGAACGCAGAACATTTTACAATCAGGAGACAGGTCAGGGGACTCTCGGGAGAGCATTTCTGGGGGTGTATTTAACGACGGCAATTGCAATTACCGCACTCCTGCCCCACATTTCTCTGCTCCAGCCATGCCCTCCCAAGGCAAATTCTCGTGGCTCAATGCTTTGGCACTGCTCTTTGGCATTGTCGGTGCTTCATACGAGCTCTATTTCAAGCAAAAGCTTGCTACGCTCGGCGTAAACCGTGTCCTGGAGCCGCGCGGCAACACGCGTTGTCGCCCGGTCGTAGAGCTACCTGCATGCGAAAGTACCGTCCGTTTTCTTCTTTCTGTCAAACAGTGCTCACCTCGTTCTCCGTTGTAGAAAGCGTGCTCCATGCACCAAGCGGTTTACTATATCTGGCATGCTCTACGCCTTCGAGTCGCGTCCATTGGACCCCGGCCGTCGACCATCTCAACGCGAATGGAGCCTCTTACGATGACTACGTTGCAACATATCAACCAAAAACCGACACAGTAACTCGCCTCAAGATCGTCAATTTCTCTAGTCCGCGCGGCTTATCTCTCCACGGAATGGACGTCGTTCCGTCTGAGACCAATCCATCCGAACTCTTCGTCTACCTCGTCAACCATAGGGCCCCTTTGGGTGATCTCGATGCGGCCAAAGTCGGCGCAGATTCTGTCATTGAAATATTTAAGACCACTGTGGGCGGTAGTACTCTAACGCACATCAAGACTGTCGAGGACTCTGTCATCATCACTCCAAACGATGTTGTCGGCGCACCGGACGGGAAAAGCTTTTACTTCACAAACGATCATGGAGTGAAAGTGGGCTTGGTGCGTCTTCTAGTTATTTGCTTGTCCCGTTCTGATAGTCCTTGTAGTCAAGGGTAGTCGAGCTTTTTGGGCTCGCCAGGACATCAGTGGGCTATTGTGACCTGGACAAAGGCTGCCACTTCGCAATCAAGAACATTCATGCTGCGAATGGCATTGTCAAGGCTCCGAATGGAACGGTGTATGTCGCCAACGCCGGCGTTGGCGGTCTATATGTCTTGAACCAAGGAGAAGGCCACACGTTGACCCTGAAAGAGTTTATTCCGGCTGGTGCGCTTCCTATATCTGGTTTCGACTGTCTCTGATACGGTTGCAGACCGGCCAATGGATAACCTTTCCATGGATCTGAATGGCCATATTTGGGCAGCTGGTGAGTGCCTCAGCTCCAAACATGAGAGCCTCAGGATTTGACGACGAAACTCCAGGATTCCCAAAGGCCCTGCAACTCGTATTCACGCATTTCCGCAACCCCAGCATACCCAGTCCATCATCTGCCCTCCGGTTCTCACAGAATGCCGATCCGGTCGCAGGTGATCGCGGCATCAAAGTAGAAAAGGTGGGTTTTTTAACCTTCCAAGTGAAAGTCAGCGCTTGACAGATCGGCTTCAGGTCTTTGAAGATGACGGCAATGTTGCATCCGGGATCACAAGTGTAACTCATGATGCAAGCAGAGGACTGCTCTATCTGTCTGGTAGGACTTTTTACAATTTTTTTGGTCAAATTTCTAACAGTTTTAACAGGACTTGCGTCCCCCCATCTTACAGTTTGCGAAATATGAGACAATACGCGTATTATTTCTGAACCTTGTATTTACGATGCCTGCGCACTCGATCTGAATACTAATGAATGTCGGACCAAGCCTGCTGAACACTGCCGTTAGGTCTGGCCAATAAGTATTTACAGCATGTCTTCTTGATGTCTGGGCACTATTTAAGCTATTTACTAGCGATCGCAGCGGTTCAAGGGACGTCAGTTCGACAAGACGTGTCAACCAATGAGAAGTGTTACACGTGACCGCGATACATCAACAACGAACCTGAGGGGCCGGCACGTTTAGCTCTTGACTTACCACGACGACGCCGACGGCGAGGACGATACCATTGCTCGACTAACACATACCCGGCTTTTACTGCCATGCACAAGCTGACGCAAATTGCTCTTGGTGCTGGGGTTGCCATCTTGGCTATTGTATTCGGCTTCTACCAAATCTACATTCAACCAGTGCTATTTGCCTTTGGCAAGCGACCCCTCCGTATTCCACAATCTATAGGCTCCGCAAAGTGCAAAAGCGTACCCGAATTGCAAGCTTGTGCAAGTAAGCTCTTTTCCTTTTCAGGCTTCTTTAAAGCTAGCACGGAGGAAGGTTGACACTGACTCCTGTGACTAGAAATCGTGCTACATCAACCAACCGGTCTTCTTTACCTTGCCTGCTCAACACCCGAAGCCCGTACACAATGGAATCCTCAAGTTAATATCCTCACTCCGACCGAAGATGTCCTCATGGACTACATCGCCACTTACGATCCCTCGACAAACAAGATCACGAAATGGGCACATCCAGAGTTCAACAATGGGCTGGGCCTCACATTGTTCGGAATGGACGTCGTCACTTCCAGCACGAATCCCAAGGAACTTTACCTCTACCTCATCAACCACCGAGTACCCATCAGCGGCCAACGTCCAGAAACCATCGGTTCCGACCCACACATCGAAATTTTCAAAATGTCGGATGCAGGAGAGATTCTAGGGCACATACGTTCCGTCCGAGATCCCAAGGTCATCATCACACCTGCGGATATCGTCGGTTCCCCAGACGGAAAGAGCTTTTACTTTACCAACGATCACGCAAAGCGTGTGGGCTGGGTACGCCACTTTCCTTTTTATACAAACAGGATAGTCTCTGACCAAGACCCAATTAGACCCGCTCTCTTGACGTCCTTGGAGCAAAGTCGGGTTCGGTTGGCTACTGCCATGTTGACTCTGGCTGCAAACTCGCTCTGAAAAAGGTTCACTCGCCCTACGGCCTTGCAGGACATTCAAATGGAACCCTTTTCGTTGCTAACTCAATCTTTGGCGGAGTGACGATGCTGGAAGCGCAGGCAGATAATTCTCTCATAGTCGGAGATACTATCAAGACAGGTGGGAAGACCTTTTAATTTTTCGTTGGCCTCATGTTGATTCTGGCCAGTCTATCCTCTGAACAGCATTTCTCTTGATTTAAATGGACACCTATGGGCGGCAGGTCTGTTTTGAACTTGCACAATGTAGTTCACTTGGCGCTGACATTTACTATCAGCGCTTCCCCAGGCCTTGACGCACGCCGATCACTTATTTGATCCCGAACTTCAGTCACCCTCAGCAGCATTTGCCCTCACTGTTAACACCGGTCTTGAATCCTACTATGGCGCAAAGTACAAAGTCAAGCGGGTATTCGAAGACGATGGTTCTGTCATGTCAGGCGTCACGACCGTTGCTTACGATGCACTTCGAATGAAACTCTTCATGCACGGTACGTGACTTCGAACATCTCCCGCCTTTTTGTTCTAATATCTGTCCAGGAACCGCAGCATCACAATTACTTGTATGTACTGTGTAGAATAGACAGATGCGGGCGGTTTCATGAATATGATATTCGTGGTTTTGACATAATGCTGCATGGGAGTACTGCCTAGCGCTATAGAAAACACTACGATACAAGCTGGTGGCCTTAGGCACCCCAGCCTCCGGCATCAGCCGTCGAGACGGGCTCATCCCATCCACCAGTCCAAGTGCCAGCAGCACCCTGGTCAGCGGACCAGTCGAGAGCACCTGCACAGAATCTATGAGGAACAGTCTTTTGGAAGAAAGACTGTACATACCGCCAGCGATGGCAGGGACAGGAGCACCAGTAGTAACATCCCACTCAGCAGGAGCCTCCTCGGTCGTCTGAGCAGCAACCTTGGCGCTGGCCTCCTCCTGCTGCTGCTTCTCAACTTCTTCGGGATCCCTGTAGAAGAACATGTCGACCATGACGCTCCAGGGCTCGGTGCGGGAGATGGTTCCACGGAGGCGGAGGACCTCACGGGCAAGGAGCCACCAGATGAGACCGATCGAGTGCTTGCTCTTGTTGTTGGTGGGAATGGCAACATCGACGAACTTCAGGGGAGCGTCGGTATCGCAAAGAGCGATAACGGGGATGTTGACGTAGGAAGCCTCCCGGATAGCTTGGTGGTCAACGCGGGGGTCGGTGACGATAATGAGACGGGGCTCCTTGAACGAACGAGTGATGTAATTGGTGAAGGAACCGGGGGTGAAGCGGCCGGCGATAGCCTGAGCACCGGTGTTGGCGGCGAACTTGAGGACAGCACGGTGACCGTAGGGACGGGCAGAGATCACGCAAATGTCGTTGGGATTCTCAATAGCGGCAATGATGCGAGCGGCGAAGACAAGCTTCTCCCAGGTCTTGCCAATGTTGAGGACATGGATGCCTATAAGGATTTTTGCTGAGTGGGACAAGAGACTGGGTCATCGAGACCAATGCGCACCGTCTGCACGTCGTTTCCAAACGTAGGGCTGCATCTGCTTATCGCAATTTTTTGTGCCAATGTGGCATTGAGCAGCCAGGAGCAGCTGGATCTCCTCCTCGGTAGCGCTCAGGATGGATGGGAGTTTCGTGGAGGCCATGTTGGAAAACCTGCAAATTGCGTTGATCAACATCCGAGTCGAGAGGTCCGCATCCAGCCCAAGACATGCGATTAACGCCTCATCTTCGTCACAGAGCGCAATGAGGATGTAGAGGGTGACATACCGTGAAGCTTGGTGATGCTCGAGGTCGGCGTTGGCGACGTTCACGGACGGTTTTTGGTGGACTGGCGTTGCGTACCTCAACGACAAGGTTTGCCTGATTGGTTGCAGATAGTTCCCACGCTCTGCCTCATTTTGGAAATTCACCCCTAGGAGGCGTTGATTGTATCCCTATCGCTACATAGATGCGCTAAACGCTCATTAATACAGTCTCTACACTAATCTATCAGCATATACTATTTCGCGCTCATCCTCCTGCTCTTCTCCTTCGCTCTCATACAAGGTCGTCAAGTGCACGGTACCGTCAGGCTCTTTTGCCTCAGTTGGCAATTTTTGTAGATTAAGAACTAAGCGGCATCCCTGTAGTGATATTAGCGAGAGAATTCGGGGGAAAAGAAATTCCTACAGCGCATGATATTATAGGGGTAAACCACCTGTCCGAATTGTGAGTAAACAGCCGTGAATTGCGCTTCCACACGCACGAATTTGCTATCGGTGTGTATTTGAACCCCGCTAAAGTTCCAACAACCATTACAAGAGTAACAGCTGGTTATAATCAGCAGAGCACATGAGCCAAGATGCTATTCTCACCTATAAAAGCGAGAAAGGCAATGGTACCATCCCGAATCATGAGCAACATTATAGGCGCTTGGCTCCAGCCTTCCAACTTGGCTGTTCGATACCGGACTAGTGTTAACAGTAGAATAATCAGCTGTGATACGACAGCTGTGATCCTTACAAGGGGGTGAGAATAACATCCAAAGACAGCCCTGATACGTACCCGAAGTATATGTACGAATTTGGATTCTTGGACAACACATCCATCCACTCGATTGTGTCGTCCATATTGACAATCATGCCAACCACAGCTGCACTGATCTCGGAGAAAATTAACAAACCGAAGATAGTGCAGATCCATTTGCTCTTGTTGTACAATGCATACACTGTCCTGAGTGGTGAGCGAATCTTTGGGAAACATTGACACAACACCCGTACCCCGTGCCATGAGAGTCACTTCAACCGCTGCCATCAAAATGCCGCCAAGTATGACTTGACATTTGTACCAGTTTCGAGCCCCAGGTGAGACGGTGAATCCTGATATCGTCACCCTCCCCTCGATTGCACGCGTGGCTCTGTAGCAAAGGCCGATGAGAAGAGACGCACGGTCAATTAACGGAACACGCACATCTTAAAGGACAAGGCAAAGTATCGCATAAATAGGAACTGCCATTTGATCCACGAGCCCGCCGGCTTTCTGTCAAATCCGTTGGCAATGTGAAAATGATCGCATAGTAGAAGGAAGGCAACCTACGACCAGATCAGGTCAACCTCGTCTCCAAAGGTCAGACAGATATCATAGGCGAGAAAGGCCAATGACGCGACTAGATTCAGTTGAGAGATATCCGCAAAGCACGCAGAACAACGAACCTTGTCCCCGATGTAGCCCTAGAATGTAAGATTGATTCATACCACATGCCACAGGTGAAATATCGTCCAAAAACTGTCAACCTCTGGAGGTGAGCCACAGTCCTGTTCCAGTGAACGGGAGGGGACGTGGAGAAAGTAATGGACGCCATGTCACCGACGGAGTGACCTTTTATCAAGAGTAAAGAAATCTTGTGGACAAACGTCCCCTCGCTAGGTTCGTCCACCGAGTAAGACGGGTTCCGGTCGTTTAATCGAAAAGCCTGCCTGGTATCCGTCTGGACCCGGGATCCCATCGGTAGTAGAGAGAAAAACAAAGCGTACTATCCGGAATCGCATGGGGGATTGACGCCGCGCGTGAACTTGTTTCGGTACAGCGGAGCAGCCTCAAGAACGTGGTTCTAGCCCAGACGGAACCACAACGTGGTTGACAGTGCCCGTGCTACGTCAGGTTGACCGTTGACCGTAGGCTGCGCCGGTTAGGAGAAGTCTCCAAAATGAGGAACGCAGTAACAAAATTATGACAGGATGCTGATGGGACTTCTAGGTTTACTACTAGGTTTACTTGAAGTCATGTCCAGTCGTTCAGGCGACTTACGTCATCAATGGTTTCAAACATTCCCACGACCTGGACATACTCCCATGAATTTCTGAGCTGAGAGTCTTGTTCCCGGCACACCGTCCGCGTTCCGCTTAGACGAGAAGCTGAGCTTAGTCGAACCCTTCGCGGCCCAACTGAAGCCTTACAGCGACAAGTACGCAAGAAATGGATGATGTCCCACTCCCTGGACGCTCAGTCGACATCGAACTCGGCGGCCAAGAGGTTATTACCATTGACTTGGACAACCTCGATCCCAACCCAGACGATGTGTTGGATTTGCTGAAAGATGGACAGTGCAAAGTTTGGGTATGGACCAAGCTTGCAGGCGAGTATTGGCGCCGTGGCTATCTGGATGCAGCGGAGAGGATTGCATCCACCGCTGTTGAATGTACGTGTCTATGGCTCGCCTTTGCGCGTTACTTATGCAATTTCTTTAGCTTTCAAGAGTACTGGAATGACATCGCAACTTCCACCCATTTATGCCCTCCTTGCCAACCTCCAGATCGCACTGGCGCGAAAGGCACCGAAGTTGGTGATGCCTGATGCTCGTACGTTGCTCTACCAGACTTGTACCAGGAAAAGTGCTAAAAATTCAAATCAGGTCAGGACATAATGACACAGGAACGAACGAAAGAGGATTGTTACAAAGAGGCAGCCCAATACCTGAACGCAGGTGAACGCGTGGTGACGGAGTCAGGGGAGGGAGTTGTTGGGCCTTTGGCTTTTCTGACGCGGGGTATGTCGGTCATCTGAGGAAGCAACTGGCATTGAAAGATATAGGCATCCACCAACTCGCCACGCGGTCCATGGATGACGCTTTGCGGTCGTTCGAAGGTGTGCTGGCTGAAAAGCCCACAAATATTGTTGCTTTGCTCGGAAAGGTAGCTTTCAGTGCCGGTGGAAAGGAGACACCAAATGACACTTCATAGGCACGGATTCTGTATGCAAGGCGCCAATACAAAGAAGCCCTTCGGCTGTTCCAAGACGTTTTGCGCTACAGCCCCCGCTGTTCTCCAGACCCTCGCATCGGGATAGGCTTGTGTTTATGGGCACTCGACCAAAAAGTCAAGGCTAAACTTGCGTGGCAAAGGAGCTTGGAGCTGGTATGTCGCCGTAAAATGTCACTTGCGTAAATTTGACATCGCTGTAGAACCCCAACGAATGGTCGGCTCAGCTCTTGCTTGGTCTGGAATCTGTCAACGCTAGCAAGTCGGACAATCTCTCCGAGGCAGAAAAGGCCCAGGCATTCCTTAGCGGGAGCAGATTGATTCAGCATGCTTTCAAAGCAAATAACAAGAGTGCATCCGCAGCCAATGTCCTCTCAGAGTTTTTCCTGAAGAAAGGACAAACTGCACAGGTATGCTTTTTTTTCTGGGTCCGAAGATGGCGCTGACGTATGGTGAAGGCGTTGAAACTCGCCGAGCGAACAGTGCAGTTTGCCGATACTTTGACAATGCTGACGGAAGGGTATCTTCGAAGTGCTCGTGTCTCTCATGCCACCGGTGCACACTCTCTGGCTCAGAAATTTTACAAAGCAGCTGTCGATGGTCAACCAAAGAACCCTGTGGCTGTCATTGGCCTGGCTCAAATCCACATGCACCGGGGTGAGGCGCCTTTTTCTCTTTGAGTGACCATCAGTCCTGAAACTATTTCCAGATGAAATGGCCGCTGCTATCCATGCTCTGGACACTCTTACACAACCACCCAACCCTCAGAGGCCAGCGGAGGCTTTGGTCATGCTTGCTTCCCTTCGAGCTTATCCCCGTCCTGGCATGAGCACGGTCG
>Ga0247732_10001374_pt1 | contig 9973 bp, 10 predicted proteins | sample UWRJL163409C2_FD_180940 | JGI IMG/M metagenome (GOLD analysis project Ga0247732, IMG submission 180940) | Plant litter microbial communities from Arlington Agricultural Research Station in Wisconsin, United States - UWRJ-L163-409C-2 | ecosystem: Environmental > Terrestrial > Plant litter >...
ATCTACGTTACGGGTTGTGAAGGTATCGGTATATCCTACTCTTTGCGCTCCAGGAGCAAAGGTAGGGAAGATACCCGTAAAATCAATTGTTCCACCGTTAAGCGTAATCGTGTATTCGTAACAATCAATTCTTATCTGGTCGCCTACGTTGAACATCTCTGTAATAGTCAACCCTTGGTTTGTAGATGCGTTAAATATACTGATAGAACCAGCACCACCTGTTACTGAATTAATAACGAGGTTAATTATAGGTTCAGCAACATAGCTACCGCCAACTGTGAAGCTTGCACCTGCGCTGTTTAAAGTAGTGTTCAAGCTGAATATAACGTCTTCTTCTACTGCCTGAGCAATTGGTGTTGAGGCAATAAATACAATCACAACATACGCTCTTGAGCCGACCCATTCAATGTTAAACTCATTCATCGTAGCGATATATTTAAATTGTTCTCCACTTTGCTCAAGTTGTAAGTCACCATTTTGAGGTTGGAGGATGCCTTTTATCTGAGTCAGGGTTGCTTCAGTATCTTGGCGACCTCCTGAACATACTTCCATGAAAACAGGTATGTTCTTAGACGTATACTCTGCTGACGTAATAATCGAAAGGGAACGCCTTGCAAGCTTGAATATCTTTATATCTCGTTCAGGCAAATCCGTAGCATTATAGTTATATAGCCACACCCCTTCTACTTGGCTGAGGTCATTTCCATTAAATTGTACTGAATATTCTTGCATTACATATACCTCTGTAGTGGCACGAGGCCGTTAGAAACATCTTCTTGGTTGTCTGTTAATCGTCGTAGCCATCGCTCACCATCTACCTCTGTAGATATGTTAATATTACCAATGTTATATTCGCTTCCACCGCCACCTTCGTTATTCATCATTGCATCGAGTTTAGAGAGGGGTATGACTGCTTCGGGTTCTCGACCTTCACCAATAACGGCAAGAGTAGCTGATGAGACGATACCGCCGTCAGCAAGCTTAGGTATACCAGGAATTTGTACACTAAAACCAAACGTCTTACCAATGGAGCCGAGAGAGGCGTTAAGGGCCGATATAGCTCTGTTGATAACATCGACAATGCCATTAAATATTCCTCGGAAATAACCTACGGCTCCATTCCAAATAGATACTACGCTCGTCCACATATCAGTAAAGAAACGGCCTATGGTTTGTGCAAGTGGCGCTAAGTGGTTAGCGATTGCTGTTGAAGCTCTAATAACAGCACCTACAAATTCTGATACAGTTCTAATCACCCAACTAATAGCTTCTACTAGAACAGAGAATATTGTTACAAGGACAACTATATTTGCAATAAGTATAAGGAGAGGAGCAAGGAGTACTACGCCAATTATCATCGCAATATCTTTAAAAGAAATACCGAGAGGAGCAAGAGCCTCATTCAAAGAATCAAAAGCCGATTTAAGGTTATCCCATGCCGCCATGAATCTCTCGGCAATAAATGCACCGATTTGTTGCAATACTGGATATACATAAGTAACTAACCAGTCGATGAACGGCTGCATTACTTCTTGTATTTTAGCAAATGTATTAGTAAATATTTTAAACTTAAGTTCTAAGAATACCAAACCAGCCACAAGAAGCGCTACGGCGTTAGCAATTAAACCAATGATATTAGTGCTTGAAGCAAGCGTAAAGGCTATTGCAGCGGCTCTAGCGACTCCATAGGCTGTAGCAATACCCAGTACTGCTGGTACAAAGTTATCAACCACCGTTTTAGCAATCTCTGTAATTTGAGTTTTATTATCTGTGAGCCACTTTGTTGCACTTTGTACTGAGTCGCTCATCTTTTGAAATATACCGTCAGGGTCAACCATTCCAGTAGCTTTGTCTACACCAAGTATCTCAAGTGCCACATTACCTATAGTCTCTTGTAAGTTACTCATTCGACCAGCAAATGTATCAGCTTGTTTAATAGCACCTTGGAACGCAAAGCCACCTTCTTTGGTTTGTTTCTCAATAACATCAAATAGAATGTCAGCAGTTACTTTGCCTTCTTCCATGGCTTTCATAAAGTCACCCATGCCACGTACTGCAAGCTCTTCTCGTAATGCCTTACCTAACGAGCCTGCACCTGAGTCAAGAATCTGGTAAAAGTCCTGTGTTTGAAGCTTTCCTCTAGCGAGTGCCTGAGAAAGTGGTAAAGTAAGTCGTCCTAAGTCAGCACCAGTAGCTCCAGCAATATCTCCTACTTGGGACATAATTGTACCCAAATCATCAACGGCGGCTCCAGCACCTAAGAATGTTCTTGCAGCAGCATTTATATCAGCAGTAGAGAACGCCGTTTTGAATGAGAAATCATTAAGTTGTTGGAGTACTTTGTTTGCACCTTCAGCGGAACCAGTCATTGACTCAAATGATGCTCGAATACTCTGTAGGTCTGAAGCTTGTTTGACGAATTGTGATAGTCCAAAAGCACCCCCAACACCTAAAGCAACACTTACTTTTAAAAGATTACCTATTGAACTAGCAACGCTATCAAAAGCAGTACCAGCTTCACTTGCAAAAGACTTGAAACTACGACCACTGTTATTAACAGAACGCTCTAAGTCTTTGTTTGTCTTCTCAATTTTAGATGCACCTTGGTCATATTTAGCAGTATCTATACTAGCAATAACATCAATAGTTCCAACAGTAGTCATTATTCGTCTGCCTCTGAGTTTTTAACCATCTTACGAGTAAGGGAGTTGAAAGTAGCACTAGGTTTCTTAGATTTTGATGATGCAGTAGCGACAAATGAAGCTTGAGCCAGCCTAAACTGGTTCAAAGATTGTAATTTTCTTCCTGCAACAATCATCTTAATCATTTCCTTACTTTGTATTAAATCGTCTCTCGCTTCTTTATAAGCATTCCAGCCATACATGAGAGCAAACTCCGCTAACAACAAATCTTCTTGGTCGATTTTAACTTTCTTACCAACCTTAGATTGGATTTTAGCCAAATCCTCAACAGATATATTGTCGAGGGCTTGTTGTCGCTCCTCAGGACTCATTATTCAGGTACGTCACCTTCTTTAGATTGCTCTTTAATGTCTTGGAAAGCCTGGTAAATAAATGATAGTGGCGTTTCGTTCAGCCATGTATTAACTTCTGAGTTGTCAGGAGTTTCATCTTTGAAAATATGTTTAAAGAATGAGAAATAAAAGTCTTCAAGCTCATCGTATTTATCGACATCAGCTTCAGTATAGTCGCCTTTTTCAATCTTCTTATCAAGAAAAGCTATGCGACGTTGGGCTTTTGATAACTGTAGTTCAGTACCAGCACCTGGTAATTTTACAGTCCATATCTTGCCGTCTACTTCGACTTTACCTTCAGAGGTGAATTTAGTTGTATCAATCTTTTTAATATCGGGCATCACATACTCCGTTAAATAGTCTTACCCTAATTATAGCTTTATTGGCAAATACAAAAAGCCCTGGTGAGGGGCTTCTCATATATATCGTTAGATTAACTTCCGATAGGTTCGTATGTTTCGCTTGTAGCGTCCCAAAGCGTAGGACCTGTAAGTGAACCTGTACCAAGGATAGCGATAACGCCATCTTCGTCTGGTTGAGCATTTACAGTTACTGAAACAGTCACTGGGTCAGTTGCGTTCTGAACTAACTCGACACTTGCAAGTACAGAGCCATTTGGCACGTATACATCGTTGTCACTGTTAGGGTCACAAGTGTAGTGAACTACTAGTGGAGTGTTAGCACGTGAAGTACAAGTATCGCCACCGAATACAGTTTGTCCAGCAACCGTTGGACGGTCTACTGAAGCTGTGTATAGGTCAGGGAATACATTCTTTACGTAGTTCATGTTAGGTAACACAACAGTAAAGACTACAGTGGCTTCATCGTACACACCACTCGCTTGAGTAAATGTACCAGCCATTGTAGAAACTTCCCTAGTGCCTTCTGTCAGTGTTGTTGTAACACCTTCGTCACTGATGTATTGAGCGGGGATAGTAATTGCGTTTAATGAAACGTCTACTTTTCCACCCATATATGTTGGAGACATGGTATTTAGTTCCTTTCGTATTGAACTTGCCCGCTAATTACACGGACTATTTTGTTATTCTCATCTGTTCCTACATTCTCAATTCCAGACGTAGGCGTTATGGTGACATTTGAGTATATGGTTGTTGTATAAGGAGGCACAGTAGGTAAGGTGCAAACCGTTCCGTACGCTTCCTGCATGTACGCTAGAATATTCTCTAGCTTTTGGTTTCCTGTTATTTTGTTTGTGTATCTTGAGTAAATATCAAACGCCTGTATGCCTACTCTAAATCGAGTAACAGGCACTCCACGTTCGACAATCCACACACCATTTACTGGATTCCCTTGCTTATCTAAAGGTGCTTCTTCAAAGAATAAGTCAGTATCAATAGTCCCAAAACCTTCTTGTTCTAACAATTTTAAGATGTTGAGTGCAATCATATTTTGTTCCTAAAGTACTTCTTCTTATCGCTTCTATTAATACTATCAGCTGCTTTTGCAAGGTAGCCCAATGTTTGAGGGTTCTTTTCGTTTTCAAAGTGCCTTCGTCTAGCATAAGGTACTCTATCAGAACCGAAGATGATACTGTATGTAAAAGCACCTAGCCGAGTAATACGACCAGATGTCCTCAATGCTCCAGTGTCTCTTGGGGCGAGTATGACCGCCCTTTTCTGAACGTCGGTTGCAATTTCTGCAATCCCCTCTTCAATTCCCTTTGTAGAGTCCCAGTCAGTAGACATAGCAATCTTTAACCTTAATGTCATGATAACTCCGTAAAGTCACGCTCTTGCAGGGTGACTCTATAGTGTTCCATTTCACCAGTATCAAAGTTCATACCGCCAGTACAGCCTACTATCTCGTATGTACGTCCGCCAACTTCTATTCCATGCCCAGTTAAACCAGTTGATACAAAAGGTTCTTCTGGTTTGATATGAAGTGTAGCGTCAGATGACTTAGTTTCTTGGTCATTACTGACATTCATTCCGTTACGAAGTTTGAATACTCCTGCGGCTGCTGTTTCTGATAATATGACATCTCCAGCTACACCACCTCTGGAAATTTCCAAAAATGTATAGTCAGTTAGGTCAAATAAATCAAATACGGTATCCATAGAAATTCCTGTCAGGATAGACTCGGCCATGCCTTACGTTACCAATGTTACAGAGTGAATACTTACGTATCACGTTTGCATTTTGGTTTACGAAGGTCTGTTCGTCACTAAGGTCGCCATACGTTACTGTAAAGTCCTCAACCTTTTTGCTTTTAACAGAGCCTGTAGCGTACCTTTTAGATGTATTGGCAAATAGTTGCGCCCATAACATCTGAAGGTCGTTAGGAAGCTTCTGAAAGCCCCAGGTAGCATTTATAACGATGTCTTCACTCTTACAAAAAGGTGTATTGAAAACAATCGAGTTAAATACTTCGCCATTACGGTTGTCGAAGAAAGCAAGGTGGTATTCTGTAGGTTCAACCACTACGCCATCAAGCTTTATTTCTTCAACTTCTGTAATCACCATATCAAGGAAGAGAGTGCTATATCCCTCACGGGTTGTATAGGTTCGTTCTTCCTCAATAGATTGACAACTGAGGTCTAAACATACGAGGTCTTGGAGACTTTGCTTAGCTATGTCAAGGTACAGTTTAATGTTCGTTACTTCACGGGAAGTGAGAGAACGCCCTAGTAAAGCTTCAATTTCTGTCTGTTTCATTTCGAGCGTTCTCCTTTCCCGTTAAATTATGAACCTGCTTTTGCAATAGCTACAGCTGAGTTACGAGCGGTCAATGCACCACCAGCCCAGATTTCCTGTAGGTATTCGTTCTTGTTAATACTAAGTTGGAAATTAGTGAATGACTCGATTGAGTTGTCACCAACAGTCTTGTATTGACTAAGAGTTACAATGTAAGCGTCGTTATCAGCGTCGCTTGTGTCGTCAAACCAGTCAGGAGTGATTACACCAGCAAAACCGAATGCAGTACCTACGTTTGTACCAGGAGCGAATAGGAATCCACCGTTTACACCTTGTTCAAGAAGAACAGATGTTACGTAACCTGCTTTAGCGATGAGGTATTTTCCACCATCAGCTTTAACAAGTGAGCTAGCACGAAGCATAGTCTCGTAAGTAGATTCACCAACAGCTGGTTCGTAAGTCTTTGCGAATACGTTTTCAGCAGTGGCGTCAGACTTAACTGATACAAATGAGCTAATCTTGTTAGCTGAACCATTAGCACGGCCATCACCGATGATAACAGCACGTTCAACTTCACGAACGATTCGGCGAGGAAGTTCAGTCAAGATGTAAGTTAGTAATGCACCAGTAGAGCGTTGCTCTTTAACAACTTCTTTTGGAAGTGTAATGTACTTGTAAATGAATTGTGGACGAATAACACGGTTAGCGATTGTGATTACTTCTTCGTTCTTAGTCTCATCAACTGAACGGTTGTAACCCTTCGCTCGTGAGTCTTCTCCAACAACAGTGTCCCAAGCAGCTGAGAATACATCTAAGCCAGTCTTGTTCAACTTGTTCCATATTTCACCACCTTCAGCAAATGCGTCTTCGATTGAACGAATAACAGGTGTTGGAAGGAGGATTTCAGGGTTTGTGATACCCATTTTAGTTTCGAGGTGGTCAGTCCAAGCGTCTTTAAAGTCTTGTGCAGTTCCGCCAGCAACAGATGCTAGTACGTTTGCAAAGTCTTGTACAGATGCCTTAGATTTTAGGTAGTCTTTAACTTCAGCTTTTGGAGTAACAGTTGCTTGTGCAGCTGGTTCCATCACTTGAGTTGCAGCAACTTCATTAGTTGTACTCATTTGAGTGTGTTCCTTTTCGATTGGCTTAATTTCTTCAACAGTAGTTTCAATCACTTCTTCTGTTTCAATTTCTTCGGTAACATCAGGTTTAACTTCAGTTACTTCAGGTTCTTCAACTACTGGGTCAACCTTTACAGGTTCTGTAGTTTCAACTTCCTCTGCTTTAATCTTTTCTACTAAGTTATCCATAGATTCCTTAGTAGCGTTCATATTAAATGCAAGGTTGCCGTTTACAAGGCTCTTAAATGCATCGCTAAAGGCGGCTGCTTTTGATTTAGCTTCAATAGCTTCATCAGCAAATCCTTCGGCTACAGCTTCTTCTGCCGTCAACCATGTTTCAGCTTCTAGCAGTGATACAATCTCTTCTTCACTCTTGCCTGTACGAGTAGCGTAAATAGGTATAAGACTGCTTTCGATACCGTCCAAGACTTGGATAGTCTTTTTAAGTTCTTCAGAGTCACCCATAGCCATTGTCCAGGGTTTGTGAATCATCATCATTGAACCAGGTGACATGATAATCTTGTCTCCCGCCATTGCGACGATTGAAGCGATTGAGGCTGCTAGGCCATCAACACGAACGGTAACATTGCCCTCGTAATCCCTTAGAGCGTTATAAATCGAAACTCCTGCAAATACGTCTCCACCTGGGCTGTTAATAATAACAGTCATGTTTCCTGTATGTTGCTTAAGCTCGTTTCTAAATTCTGCTGGAGTAACTTCGTCACCCCACCAAGATTCACTTGCGATAACGCCATCGAGAATTAACTCTGAGCCGTTGCCTTCAACAGCATTTTGGAAATTCCAAAATTTATTCATTTGCTGTCCTTCTTTTAATGTTCCCGAACTACTCACGCTCTTAGTGAGCTTTGTGCATTGTTCTATTCTTATTTTATACGTGTTGGGAAGGTAATTACTCTAGTACTACGTTATCAGCAATGTTCTGAGCTTCAACAGCCGCTTGTTCTTGTAGTTTGAATGTTTGATACTGAGATACGACCGAACGAACATATGCCTGTACTGCATCATTTACTATCTTTACATCGCTATCATCAGTAGGATAACCAGTTGATACGTATTTGAATGAATCTGCTACCAATTCTGTGTCTTCGTTTGATATGTTTACTTTAATTTCCATAATAACTCCTTAATTACTTGACCATATTTCCCATACACCAGAGCTGGTAGTACTTACCACTTCTACGTATTTGTATTGACCTGATAATACATATCCGCTTACACCATTTAATGTTCCAAGGATTGTCACAACTTGTGCTGTAGCATCAGTTCTAAAGAAGCGATAAGTGTATCCAGGAACTGAGGTACCAGGAAGTGTAATATTAATTGCTGCGGCTGAGGCTGTTACCCTTTGATTGAATGCACTTGTGATGGTTATGGTAGCCGTAGCAGTGATAGCAGCTGGTGTTTGTCGTAAATTACCTGACTGTAAGAATGCTCCTGATAAGGTCACCGTTCCTGATGTACTTAAGGGGAAAGCTGTACCTGACGAACGTAAGCCGAGAGTAGATAATGCAACTCCAATGTCAGTGGTTGCAGATTGAGCAACAATTGTTTGAGGCGTAGTAAGGTTGACTAGGATTATACCGCTAGTAGCATCAGAAACAACAACAGTACCTAGCGTCGTGTTAGTAGCTAAGCTACTTGAGATACTCCCTGTTAAAGCTCCAACTGAACCCAGGTATACTGTTGCACCAGCCGTGAAAGCAGATGTGTTAACATTCCTAACCTTACCTTGTATGGTCACATACCCCGTTGTACCAGTTGGGAAAGACTCCGTAGTAAAGCCTACAACCTGAGAAGCAACGTTTGAGCCACTGCTAGCGACTGCAATAGTAGGGATACCGCTTAATTGACCGTTAATGTAGACTGGCACACCATTGGCAATCGTAGCGCCAGTGTTGTTGGTAACGCGGACATATTGCTCTTGACCAATATTGAGTGTGACGTTTGCGTCATTGCTATGAAAGCTTAAAGCGTCTTCGTTAGTATCGAAATACACTTGTCCTGCCTGGTATGTAGGTGCTGTAATAGCAGCTAACTTAGCAGAGCCACCTAAACTCAATACGTCCGTAGTCTTATCGTATGTAAATCCTGCATTGCCACCGAAAGAACCGCCATCATTAAACTGTACTTGTGTATCAGTTCCACCTGGTGTTCCGCTACCTCCTCCGCCCGCTGGTGTTGACCATGTACCGTCACCACGAAGATACGTTGTACCACTCGCTGTTCCTGTAGCATTGATGTCAGAAATATCAACATCTTCTAGCTTAGTATCAAGTTGTGTTTGAATAGCAGAAGTTACACCATCAGTATAGTTTAATTCAGTTGCAGTTGAAGTGATGCCAAAACTTGAAAGGGTTTGGTCGCCAGTGTTTGTTCCGCTTGTATTTGTGAGTTTTGTACGCTCTGCTGTCGTAAGAAAAAGGTTTGTTGCACCTTGGGTAATATCATCACTATCGTCGGTTGTCTTATTGAATAAGTCTGTTGTTGAGGGAATTGTAGGCTTGTTAAGGATTTGAGCGTCACCGCTTACGGCGTTCCAATCGGCGTTTACATTTACTTCTGCACCAGCGGCAATACCATCTAGCTTAGTTTCATCGGCTGTTAAGAATGAAGCAGTAGTTGCGGCAAGGACACCAGAGTTACCAGCAGCGGCTAAAGCAGTAAGGTCTGCATCAAGCGGTTGTTTAGCGTCTAGAGCTGTCTGCGTAGCCGTTGAAATAGGTTTACCAAGGTCTGTAGTGTTATCGACACTTCCAAGCCCTACATCGGCTTTAACGAGACTTACTGCACCTGTTTTACTCGCTACTGATGTAACTGTGTTCACTTGAGCGCCTGAAGCAATGCCAGCAAGCTTAGTCTTTTCTGTTTGAGAATATTGCTTATAGGTTGTGCCATCACCGATATTATCTTGATTGAGGGTTCGGTTAGCAGATAAGTCTAATCCATTAATAGTACGGCTTGTTGGTACACCTCCTAGACTAGATAGTGTTTGGTCCCCAGTGTTAGTACCTGAAGTGTTTGCAAGTCGAGCAATGTCGCTATCATTTGTATAGCGACTACTTGATGTGTCTTCAATGTCATCTGTATCGAGTACCACAATGCCAGTTTGTCCGTTGACGCTATCAACTGCACCACCTCCACCG
>Ga0247732_10001375_pt1 | contig 9966 bp, 10 predicted proteins | sample UWRJL163409C2_FD_180940 | JGI IMG/M metagenome (GOLD analysis project Ga0247732, IMG submission 180940) | Plant litter microbial communities from Arlington Agricultural Research Station in Wisconsin, United States - UWRJ-L163-409C-2 | ecosystem: Environmental > Terrestrial > Plant litter >...
GCCGTCCATCTCGTATGCCCGCGCCAAGTCCTCTCGTGCATCCCACGCTTTGAGGTCATTCGGCCATGCGACACATAAATGCGCCAACGCCTTTGCCCGAAGAGAATCGATGAGATACTTCGTCGATAACCGAAGGACTCCAGAAACGACGCGAAAGTCCTCTTCCCCGTTGTCTCCAAACGCACTAGAAATTTTCGACAAAAGGTCCGATGAACGCAGTGAGGGGACTTACGGTCCGTCATACAGCGCTGTCAGGAGGTTTGCCACGTCCTCCGCCTTGTCGTACAAATAAATAACAGGTATCCTTTTCGCGCCGACACCAACGAAGCCCTGGGTGGTCATGCCTGCTGCGTCATCAACCATGAGAGACGCTGCCAGCTGGCTTGCCTCACTCTGAGGCAACATGAACATGTCACGAAAGCACAGCGAGTGGCGGGCAAGTTGCGACATATGTACGCAGAAGAGCGTGTTCTCCGCCCGACACACGACGCTCCCGTCGTCGAGCCATAGATCCGGATGCCGCAGCACCTCCTCGCCAGTCTCAACATCGCGAATAACCGGGCGGCCCGACGTGTCTTTGCCCGTACATGCAATATTTGTGAGCCGTGTCTCCGGCGGATTTACCGAAAGAAGACGGAGACGGTCGGAGGATATGCCGTGGCGTAGAGAAATTCCCGAGGCGATGTCCTTGACATTTGTAACGCTTCCATTTGTCTGCGACGACAGCGAGGATGGCGAGCGAAAGAAGACAGAAGGCGTCGGCGAGCCTTCTGGTTGGTCGAGGGCGCCTGAAGAGTTGCTCTCGGACGAGCGGCTCCGCCGGGTCGGGGTGGCCAGGTATGACGGGGTCGGTGTGGGTCGGGGTCGTGTTGTCGTCGTCTTCGATGAACGCGTCGACGAGGGCCTTGTGTGCAAAGACCGTGTCGGTGTCGTTACAGCGATGAAGGGCGAGCGCTCAGCAGGCGAGCCTTCGGACATTTTCATAGTCTTGTGTAACTCGCAAGCATGTTTGTTGAATGAATCTTATCACATTATGTAATTACTGGGACTCTAGCTGTTGGTCAAGCTTGTCAAGCATCGTCGTCAGCTCCTGGGCTTCGGAAATGAGAACCTTTATAGCAGCTTCACGCTTCTGCTTTTCCTCCTCTGCAGCTTTGGCTTCTGTCCACGCCTGCGCCCCGACCGACTCCCGCACGACCTGGGCCCACGATTTGCCCTCCTTAGCCAACTCTTCCGTAAGCTGGTCCTTTATCCGCCGGGGGGCGCCAACACCGTCATATGAAAAGCTGGTGTAGACTTGCACTAGCGATGCGCCAGCCTTGGCAAAGTCCAACGCATCCTTTCCGGTTGAAATACCACCGCATCCAATGAGAGGGATAGACGCTGGGAGTCGGCTGCGAAGTGTCGACAACGCCTTGATTGAAAGGGGTTTAATTGGTGGACCAGAAAGACCTCCTGTCTCCGTCTTGTTGGCTGAAAGCACGTCAGCTTACGCCATATTATCAGCAGGCCGACGCACCATTGACGAGAGACTTGGGCCGCTGGATTGTTGTATTGCTGACAATGACACCGTCAATGTTGCATTCCCGAATAACATTAGCCATGTCGACTAGTTGGGCCTCCTCCAAGTCTGGCGCAATCTTGAGCATGATTTTGGGTTTGCTTCCTGTGACAGGTGATTTGTCGAGTGCATCGCGGGCCTTGATAACACCTTGCAACAACTTCTCTAGATGTTCTTTGTTCTGCAAACCTCTGTAAAAGGTCAAACACCGCATATTCGTTATGCTACAAAAACTGACCGAAGGCCAGGAGTGTTAGGGCTTGACACATTGACTACCAAGACGTCCGCATATGGTCCAAATGTCTTGACTCCGGCGAGGAAATCGTCGATAGAATCCTGAGGGGAATCCTTGTTTTTGCCAAGGTTAACTGCGAGGACGGATCCGGGGCGAAGAGAGGCAGGAGTTGGTTGTGTGTGGAATCTCGGGATACGTGCACGTAGGCGAGCCAACACTGCGGCATGTCCTTGGGAAGGGAACCCGTATCGGTTGATGACAGCTCGTTCGTCTTCAAGACGGAAGACACGAGGTGTCGGGTTTCCTGGCTAATCTATGTCAGACAGATACAAAAAAAAGTTTAAAGACCAACTTGTGGATTCGGTGTGACACTTCCAATTTCCACCCAGCTAAAACCAAGGTCAAAGAGACCTGTGATGTCTTATGTAGTGTCCAGTAGACGGCCTCGAGGACGCACCATCGATAGCCTCGCCGTCCTTGTCGAAACCGGCTGCGACTCCAAGGGGATTCGTCAGTTCGTCATCCCAGATCTGTTCCGCGTCAGTCTGGCCCAGAGTGGTCAGGGGGAGAACGCACGGTTGCGCTGATGTGTGAATCATCTTTTCCAAAATCTTTGGGTGCGAGCCCAGATTTGAGTGCCTTCACTGCGACCTTGTGGCTTGCCTCTGCCTCTAGTGTGTTTCTAAGGATCGGTGTAACGAGATAGCGGTGTAGAGCGGATCGCGAGTCGAAGTAGTAAACAGCAAACGCGCCAGCCGATACAACGAACAGCGTCGAATACAAGGCAGTCTTGGCGGGATGTCTAGGTGCCGCACGCGTAAATAACGTCCGTGCTGCGCCAGGAGCGCCGCGTCGTGCAAGTGCGTGGGCAAACATGTTGGTGAACGTGGGGCCGACGGTGTCCGGACTCGGAATGATCAGAGGTCTATTTGCACATGTTACGTTCGGATGATATTAGCACTAGATTACAGCGACGGCCATGAAATTGTCTGGCAGATACGAGAATCTGCGCGAGTCGCGGGTCCTGCGCGGCGCGGTGATGCTCTTCCAGAACAGCACCACTGGACGCAACACATTGCGAGTCTTGTTTCGTGTTTGGCGTTGCGTGAGCGTCTCCAACAGTGCCGACTGACTCTGTGTGCTGTTCATCTGCCTCCGGGGCTTGCTTGGAGGACGCTCCTTGAATCCGGGGCTTTAATAGGTCACCAGCACCGGCCCGATAAGGAAAGAGATAAATATAAATTCGGACAACTCCGACCCAAAAAATTTGACCCTTGCGCTTGCTTCTTATCCTTGTCCTTGTCCATCGAGATGGATGTACGTCGCCGTTGGTGCTTATATGCGTCGCTAACTCTCTTTCCAGCCCAATTTCGTCCAGTCTCTCCACAATCTGCTCGTCCAGACCACCGCCAATGACACGGCCATTCTCAAGGCGGTGAGTTTTTTTTTTCGATCTGGCCCGCAATCGCGTCTTACACAGTCCAGGCGACAGCAAAACTGAACCAAGAGTTCTACAAAAAGCCTTCGTGCATTCCTGCCCTGGCTAGCATCCTTGCCAGCTCGCCTGAAATACCCGTCAGTCTCGATCGCATCATCGCGATCCTCCTCTCATGCCGATCTATAGGTCAGGCAACTTTCCGCCGTTGAGTTGCGCAAGCGCGTTTCCCAGAACAGTGGTGCTCTTTGGGCACTTTTGCCTCAGTCCGACCGCGAGGAGATCAAGGCAAAACTTCCTGATCTTATCCTCCAGGAGCCCAAGTTCGTGTTTCCATCACAACTGCATGTCCATGTTGCTGAAATTTCAATAGTAAGCTCGTTCGCCACTCAGCTGCACGTGTCATTGCTGCTATCGCTGCGATTGAGGTCCCCCAGGGTACCTGGCCAACTCTCCTCAACTACATCAACCAGGTCTGCACTTCGGATCAGGTGGCACATCGCGAAGTCGGATCATATATCCTCTTCACTGTTCTCGATACTAGCGTCGAAGGTTTCCAAGCCCACCTTCGCCCATTGTTCGAACTTTGCAACACTCTCCTCCAGGATCGCGCTTCTATCGAGGTCCGGATCACCACTGTCAAGTAACCCAAATCTTTCCCCTTTTTTCTTTCTGCTCACACTACTGCAGGACTTTGGGGGTTATCGCACAGTACATTGATTCCGGAGACAAGGACGAGATTGTGAGTTGTACTGCATCCCTGCCGCGATGTGTCTAACAGGTTCTGCAGAAAGCGTTCCAGACTCTTCTCCCTGCCATTATCCAAGTCGTCGGTGAATGTGTCGAGGCGAACAACGACGAGGGGGCCCGGGCGCTCTTCGATGTCCTTGAAACACTTCTTATCTTGGTAAGAGTCGTTTTAAGGATCCACCCCTTATCGTTTTCTTATATTTTCTAAAGGAAGTTCCTATCCTGAGCAAACATATTCCGGACCTCACTCAGTTCCTCTTGACCTGTGGTGGCAACCGCGCCTTCGACCCCGAAATGCGTGTCCTGGCTCTCAACGCCCTGAGCTGGACAGTTCAATAGTATGTTGACGCCCAATCACCACCATGACGCTGACCATTTTTAAGCAAAAAGTCCAAGATCCAAAGCAACAATCTTGCACCTGCCATTCTCCAGGGCCTCATGCCTATCACCACCGAGGAGCAATCTGACGAACAGGATGATGATGATCACCCTACTCGCGTGAGGATTTCTCTGTTCTCATTCCTTACGCAAACTCAAGACAACCCAGTCCGCTCTCCGCATTGTGGACAACCTTTCCACAAACCTCCCTCCTGCCCAGGTTTTCCCAACTCTCCGCAGGCTTATCGTGGAGTACTTCACCTCTCCCAACGCTGACCAACGACGTGGTGCTATGTTGACTCTCGGCATTGCTGTGGAAGGTTGCAGCGAGTACATGACTCCCCTCATGGCCGATGTCTGGCCCATTATCGAGGCTGGTCTCGTTGATAATGACGCTACTGTCAGAAAGGCCGCCTGCGTTGCTGTCAGCTGCCTCTGCGAATGGCTACAGGACGAGTGTGTTGCCAAGCATAGTGTCCTTATCCCCGTGCGTTGAATTTGTATTCACCGAGATTTCACTCATACCAGCTCCTAGACTATCATGAACTTGATCAACGACCCTGTTGCCCAGAAGGCTGCCTGCACGGCCCTTGACGCCCTCCTCGAGATTGCCACCGATGTCATCGATCAGTACCTTCAACTCATCATGGAGCGCCTCGCTGGGCTACTCGAGTCCGCCCCCATTTCCGTCAAGTCAGTTGTAACCGGTGCAATTGGTAGTGCTGCCCACGCCTCAAAGGAGCGTTTCCTGCCCTATTTCCAGCCGACCATGATCCACCTCTCCCAGTTCCTGCTCCTCACTGGCGAGGGCGAGGAAAGCGAGCTTCGCGGAATCACAATGGACGCTATCGGTACCTTCGCGCAGGCCGTTGGCAAAGATGTCTTCCGTCCTTACTTCCCCGACATGATGAACAAGGCTTTCGAAGGGTTGAACACCGAGAATGCTCGCCTCCATGAATGCAGCTTCCTCTTCTTCGGCGTCATGGCGCGCGTGTTTGAGGATGAATTTGCTCCCTACCTGGAGAAGGTCGTTACTCCCCTCATCAACAGCTGCAAGCAACCCGAGGCAGGTGAAGATGCTCTAGACAGTAAGTTACCTCACTCTCCATTTGGTATTTCGCTTTAACCCTTCACCAGTTTCTTTGGGTGAAATACCTGCAGCATTTGCATCCGGAGAATCGGCCTCTAACGCCATCGCTCTCGAGGAAGACATTGACGCCGAGGATGCTGACGATCTCGACCTCGAAAAGCTCATGAACGTTAATAGTGCTATCGCTGTTGAAAAGGAAATTGCAGCTGATACAATCGGCACAATCTTTGCGGCGACTCGCGGTCATTTCCTTCCTTTCGTCGAGCCATGTGTTATTGAGCTGATTTCTCTGCTCAATCACTACTATGAAGGGATCAGGAAGAGTGCGGTTGACTCTCTTCTCGAGATCGTCAGGACCTTCTACGACCTGAGCGAACATGAACCTTGGGTTGCTGGTCTTAACTCGGTTGGTCTTCTTTTCTTAGTAGCGGGACATCTACTTAACTTCTATTTAGCCAAGTACAGTCAGCACCCAGGTCCTTGAACTTACCAACCACGTCGTTCCTCAACTTCTTGAGATGTACGATACCGAAGACAACAAGTCGGTTGTGGCATCCCTTTGCCTTGGTCTCGCTGAGACTATTAACAAGGTCGGACCGGCCTTTGTTCGCAATTGTAGGCTTTTGAATCACTGTATAGTGTTAAGTTGCTTATCATCTTGTAGACCCGGAAACCTTGTCGAACATCGCTATTCAAGTGCTAGAACAGAAGGCTATCTGCCAGCAGGATCCCGATCAGGACGATGATGATGAGGCGCCAGAAGAGGGTGCTGAGTACGATTCCGTCCTTATATCTTCTGCAGGAGACTTGGTTGCCTCGCTGGCCAACGCCCTGGGTCACGATTTCTCTACTGCTTTCAACACATTCTTGCCTCTCATCCTGAAATACGCCGTCAGTCCCATTTTGGTTTGAGTACTTTGTTCTGACAATATCTAGAAACCCTCCAAGTCGTTGAGCGACCGCTCTTCCGCAATTGGATGCCTCGCCGAAATCATTGCGGGAATGAAGGAGTCCATCACCCCTCATACTCAAGTCCTCCTCGAGCTGTTCCACACCTCGCTCGGTGACCCTGAGGGAGAGGTTCTTAGCAACGCTGCCTTCGCCACTGGCGTCCTGATCGAAAACTCGACCGCCGACCTCACACCCCAGTACCTCCACGTTCTCGCTGCTCTCCGACCGCTCTTCGATGTCAACGAGAGTACTCCCCCAGCCCGACTCAATGCGAAGGACAACGCCACTGGCGCCGTTGCCCGCATGATTTTGAAGAACAGCGCCTCTGTTCCTCTGGACCAGGTCCTTCCCATTTTCATCGGTGCCCTTCCCCTCCAGAACGATTACCTCGAGAACCGTCCCGTTTTCCGCACCATTTTCCATCTCTTCCAAACCAATCCCGCCGTCCTTGCTCCTTACCTCGACAATCTTCTTCCTGTTTTCCGCACCGTTTTGGACCCTGCCAACGATGAACAGATAGGCGACGAGACTAGGGCAGAGTTGATTGCCCTCGTTGGTCTGCTGAATGGGGAGGTCCCCGATAAAATTCAAGCACACGGTTTGGGTGTTTTCGTCACTGGCGCATAAACGACCGTAGATGATCGGTCCGTTGTTCGAGCTGGTTTTGCTCGTTTGGTTGGTTATATTATCCACTCCTTTTACGGAACCTGTCCGCTTCATATTACACTATTATTTTCTCTCTTCTACGACGTTCTCCTCTGTTGTTTTACCTATTAGTTGCTAACGGAATCCTTACGACCATTTCTCCTCGCTTCTGGCTACGATTCTTACATTCCATCCGACTTGCTTATAGAAAGACCAAGGTCTTCTTTTATGCTTGAATTTTATCATGACGCGTTCAGATCGGCGGTGTTGTGATTTGTTGATGGCGATGCATCTTGTGGATCCTGCTGACAGCCGCCGCAACGTCCGTTATTCAGTGTTCTTAATCTCGCTGGCCGACTCGCTCGACAGTCTTAGCTGCAAGGATTCCCGCCCAACGCAACGAACTATGCTCGACGCTCTTTTTTATCTCTTCGCCTTTCTCTTGGTTTCGTTCTCTTCAGCCACATCGGGGACTGTCACGGTTCTTCAGCCTCTCGACGAGCAACTGCCCCTTATCGCACGCGTCAACAACTCGTTTAGCTGGTCTTTCTCTCCGACCACCTTCAATCCTTCTGACGGAAGTCTTAAGTATACAACGTCTACGCTCCCGACTTGGCTCTCTTTCGACGGCGCCGCGAGAACGTTCTCTGGCACGCCTGCGCCAAGCGACGAAGGATTCCCAGAAATTACTGTGACTGCCCATGGGCATGATTCGTCAACTTCATCCAAGTTCTTTCTCTGCGTGTCTTCAGTCGCTGCACCCACAATGAAGAAAAGCATACACGACCAATTCACCCCAGACAACCCTTCAATGTCGTCGGTATTCTATCCCCGCCCTGGGTCAGTCCTTTCCAGCTCGACTGTGCCTGCCGTGCGGATCCCCCGGAAGTGGTCTTTCAGCCTTGGATTTGACGGGAAGATGTTCTATGGGCCTAACGACAACCTCGCCTACGACTTACGATTTGCGAATGGATCCGCACTTTCTGACTTTTTGGTGTGGAATGCGAAGACAGTGACGCTGGACGGGGTGATTCCGCCTCCGGAGAGGATGCCACAGCCAACGCGATTGTCTTTAGTTCTTTCGGTGACTGACCAGGAGGGATACAGTGCTGCGCGGCTTCCTTTCGAAATAGTCGTGGCGGATCATGAACTTTCGCAGACCGGGGGTCCTGCTCCGACTCTGAATGTGACGGCGACGGCCCCATTTACTGTCAATCTATTCATGGCTCTCAATTTATCGACCATCTTGGTGGATGATCAACCAATCCAACCGGCCAACATATCGTCGCTGGAACTCGATGTTTTCCAGGCTCAGGACAGGATCCAGGCTCGCTACGACAATAATACGAAGGTTCTGTCTGGGACACCGCCAAACGACGCGGCTGGGATGACCACGACATTTCCCGTATCGATCTCGACGACCTTTGGCCAGACTCTCCAGACAAACTTCACACTGGCCCTGATTCCATCTTTCTTCGCGTTTTCGGACATACCATCGATTCATATCAAGCGGGGAGAAGACTTGCGTTTCAATCTGGCACATTGGTTCGCCCATCCGGATGAATCCCCGACCAATGTCAATATTTCTCTTACATACGATCCGCCAAAGGCCGCAAACTGGGTCCACTACGATCCCCCGACCACGAATCTGACAGGATCGTTTCCGCTGGAGTACGATGACGAAACTGACCATGTGTCCGTCTTGTTCACAGCTACGTCGCTCACAACGGGGGCGATTTCGAAGACGACACTATATATTTACATTGCCGGGACGGGACAGACGAACCTTACGCATCCCTCGGGTCTATCAACGGAGTCACGGAAGCGGCTTGTGCTGGCACTTGCTGTGACATTTTCGATTCTTGGCGGGATTTGTCTGTTGACAGGGATCTTTGCGATGATCCAGAGGTGGGCGAGGATGGAAGATACGGCTGTAATGGGAGAAGAAGGGAGACACGCGTGGAGCGAGAAGGACCGGCAATGGTACGGGATGATGCTCAGTCCAAATGGCACCAGGGTGATCGAAAAGCCGCCTACGTCGAATTCACCAACGAGCAGCTTCCCACAACCTCGCCGTTCCGGATCGCGGCCCAATTTTGGATCACTTGGAATGGGGCTGCGACGGGCACTGGAGAGAAGTCGATCTGATTTGCATAGCTCGTCGAATGCACAGAGTTCTGGGGTGATGAGCAAGAAGGACTTTGTCGCCAGGCTGAGAGAAACGATGCGCCAGGCGAGCGACAAATACATTGCACGGACGAGTCCTCCCAGGCCTACGATTGGGAAGCCAATATTGATTCACCCACATGGAGATGGAGGCGTCGGACCGGCTGTGTCATACCCAAGCACGTTGTCTCCACAACAAGGAGGCATAGACAGTCGACCAGGAAGCACGTTCACTTCTGGATCTCCATCTGGGTCAGCCGGAGAGCATTCAATCCCCAGACGTCGCGCGGACTTTGCACCTCCTCGTGGGCTAGCGCAGGTGCACTTCGCAGATAACGGAGAACTGATGCGACAAGTTTCGTCTGTTTCCATTGGGTGTGTTATTTTTTCGTCGATGCTTTGTCGGGATTGCTGACACTAAGAGTCAGCGCAAGTGTCAGGAGCGGGATCTCTGGAGAATCGTATCTTGACAGCGCTGCAGGTGGTCCGCCAAGTCGGCCCCGTCTCGTGCCGTTCAATCCTAGCCGGGTTCCAGTACCGTTCCCTGGGGTGAACTCTGTATCGGATTCCAAGTTCACAGGTCATCGGATCACTAGTCAGCAAGCCAAGGTATGCAAAGTAAATTCGCAGAATGGTGAGCTCGAGTCCGTGAAGCACAGTGGGAGCCACGACGAGCTTGCTATGGGTATTCATTACGTCCGCTCTCTCGGAGCGGATCAGTTGGCGGTTAATGGCAGCACCGAGGCAGGTTCCTC
>Ga0247732_10001377_pt1 | contig 9957 bp, 10 predicted proteins | sample UWRJL163409C2_FD_180940 | JGI IMG/M metagenome (GOLD analysis project Ga0247732, IMG submission 180940) | Plant litter microbial communities from Arlington Agricultural Research Station in Wisconsin, United States - UWRJ-L163-409C-2 | ecosystem: Environmental > Terrestrial > Plant litter >...
GTGGGCTCACCAGGCCCGCGAAGACAATGACGTCGAACAGGAGTTGTTATGACCGTGTACGCGGCCCCGGGTACCCCGGATGCGAAAGTCACCTTCAAGCCCCGCTACGAGCACTGGATCGGCGGTGAGTGGGTCAAGCCGGTGAAGGGCCAGTACTTCGAAGACATCTCGCCGGTCAACGGCAAGCCCTTCGCCGAGGTCGCGCGCGGCACCGCCGAAGACATCGACGCGGCGCTCGACGCCGCACACAAGGCTGCCCCGGCCTGGGGCAAGGCAAGCGCCACCGAGCGCGCTGCCGTGCTGAACAAGATCGCGGATGTCATCGACGCGAACCTCGAACTGCTGGCCGTCGCCGAGACCTGGGACAACGGCAAGCCGATCCGGGAACCGCTGAATGCCGACCTCCCGCTCGCCTCCGACCACTTCCGCTACTTCGCCTCCGCCATCCGCGCACAGGACGGCGACTTCGCCGAGCTGGACGGCGACACCGTGGCGTATCAGTACCACGAGCCGCTCGGCGTAGTCGGGCAGATCATCCCGTGGAACTTCCCGATCCTCATGGCGGTATGGAAGCTCGCCCCGGCACTCGCCGCCGGCAACGCGGTCGTGCTCAAGCCGGCCGAGCAGACGCCGGTGTCGATCCTGGTGCTGATCGAGCTGATCGGCGACATCCTGCCGCCCGGCGTGCTCAACATCGTGAACGGCTTCGGCGTGGAGGCCGGCAAGCCGCTGGCGTCGAGCCCGCGAATCCGCAAGATCGCGTTCACCGGTGAGACCAGCACCGGTCGCCTGATCTCGCAGTACGCCAGTGCCAACCTCATTCCGGTCACACTCGAACTCGGTGGCAAGTCGCCCAACCTGTTCTTCGAAGACGTCGCCGACCGCGACGACGCCTTCTACGACAAGGCGCAGGAGGGCTTCGTGCTCTTCGAGTTCAACCAGGGCGAGGTCTGCACCTGCCCGAGTCGGGCGCTCATCCAGAAGTCGATCTACGACAAGTTCCTCGGCGACGGCGTCACCCGCGCGGCCAAGGCGATTCAGGGCAACCCGCTCGACACCGACACCCAGGTGGGTGCGCAGGCGTCGAACGACCAGCTCGAGAAGATCCTCAGCTACCTCGACATCGGACGCCAGGAGGGCGCGAAGGTGCTGCTCGGCGGTGAGCGTGCCGACCTGGGTGGCGATCTGAGCGAGGGCTACTACGTGCAGCCGACCATCTTCGAGGGCAACAACAAGATGCGCATCTTCCAGGAGGAGATCTTCGGACCGGTCGTGGCGGTCACGAGCTTCACCGACTACGACGACGCGATCTCCATCGCCAACGACACCCTCTACGGGCTCGGGGCCGGCGTCTGGTCGCGCAACGGCAACGTTGCATACCGGGCGGGTCGCGACATCCAAGCCGGTCGCGTCTGGGTGAACAACTACCACGCCTACCCGGCCGGAGCGGCGTTCGGTGGATACAAGAGCTCGGGCATCGGTCGCGAGAACAACAAGCTCGCGCTCGACCACTACCAGCAGACCAAGAACCTGCTGGTGTCGTACTCCGAGAACAAGCTGGGGTTCTTCTAAACCGCAATCGGAACGCGTGGATCGAGCCGGGCTCGGGGTGGCTCGATCCGCGCATCCGCAGTCGTCGACAGACAGGCGCATACTGGGGCTAGCAGTACCGAAGGAAGCTGAGGACGAGGATGTCTGCACCCACAACCACTGAGACCGCCACGGTGATCGCCACGGTGACCGTGCCCGGCGAGACCAAGCCGCGCGTCGAGTTCCTTCCCGTCGCGGTCGACCTGCTGCGCAAGCTGTGGGATCAGTACGGTCCCCTCATGTTCCACCAGTCCGGCGGATGCTGCGACGGGTCGAGCCCGATGTGCTATCCCGCTGGCGATTTCATCACCTCGGATCAGGATGTGCTCCTGGGCCGTCTGGACATCGCTCCAGACGGCTCCGAACCCCAGGTGATCGACTTCTGGATGTCGTCGGAGCAGTTCGCCTATTGGAGCCACACCTTCCTCACCGTGGATGTGGTGAAGGGGCGCGGCAGCGGGTTTTCGGTGGAGGCCCCTGAGGGCGTGCGCTTCATGATCCGATCGCGACTCATGGAGACCGCAGAGCCGTTCGTGTAATTGCGGGCGTCGACCGAGCACGTCGGCGGCACAGGGCAGACTTGAGCCGTGTACGTCGCCCTCTTCCAGTCCCCGCACGGAGCGGTGCTGCAGCCGCTCGACGAGCGTGGTGACGCGACCGGTGAGCGGCGGGACGTCGGGGCGGGCGAGTTGGCGGCTGCCGTCGCGGAGCTGGAGGGCGAACACCCTCGATGGGTATGGGATGACACGACACGCTGGTACCCGCGGTTGCTGGCCGAGGGCGTGCGCGTCGAACGGTGCGTCGACCTGCGCCTGAGCCACGCCATTCTGCGGGGCTCCGTCATGACCGCGACTTCCGACCTGGCGTTGGGTGCTGTCTCCAGCTGGGATCGACCCGCGCCGGAGACCGTCGAGGTGGTGGCGGAGGCCGCACTCTTCGACCTCGATGAAGCGGTCGTCGAGCCCACAGACGAAGACACGCTAGCCGAGTTCGCGCTGCAGCGGGCAGCCGTTGCCGGAGCCGACGACCCTTCTCGGCTCGGACTCCTGCTTGCGGCAGAGTCTGCCGGCGCGCTGGTCTCCGTCGAGATGCTCCACGCCGGGCTGCCGTGGCGAGAGGAGGTGCATGACGCGATCCTGCAGAGCTACCTCGGCCCGCGCCCTACTCCGGGAACACGGCCCGCCAAGCTGCAGGCCGTGCTCGAGCGACTGCGCAGCGAACTCGATGCCCCCACCCTCAACCCGGATTCTCCGCCTGACCTGCTCAGGGCGCTGGGGCGCGCCGGCCTCATGGTGCGCTCGACTCGCTCGTGGGAGCTCAAGAAACTGACCCACCCGGCGATCGAACCGCTGCTCGAATACAAGAAACTCGCTCGGTTGCTGAGCGCGAACGGGTGGCACTGGCTCGACACCAATGTGCGGCACGGTCGCTTCCATCCCGAGTACGTCCCCGGCGGGGTCGTCACCGGACGCTGGGCCAGCAAGGGTGGCGGCGGTGCGCTGCAGCTGCCGAAGCAGATCCGTGGCGCTGTCATCGCCGACCCGGGCTGGAAGCTGGTGGTGGCCGATGCCTCCCAGCTCGAGCCGCGCATCCTCGCGGCCATGTCGGGCGATCGTGGCATGGCCGAAGCGGGCGCGGCCGGCGACCTCTATGCGGGAATCGTCGCGAGCGGCGCCGTCGCGACCCGCGACCAGGCGAAGGTGGCGATGCTCGGCGCGATGTACGGCGCAACCACGGGTGAGAGCGGGCGCCTGATGCCGGCCCTCACCCGTGCGTATCCGCGGGCGATCGGGCTGGTCGAGGCCGCGGCACGCGCGGGGGAGAAGGGCGAGATCGTGAGCACGCGACTGGGGCGCAGCTCTCCGCCACCGGGCCCGGCGTGGCGGGAGTCGCAGACGGAGGCCTATGGCGAGGCCGCCACCGACGCCGATACCAGCCGAGCGCGGAGTCTCGCTCGCAGCTGGGGACGCTTCACCCGCAACTTCGTCGTGCAGGGCAGCGCGGCAGAGTGGGCCCTCTGCTGGATGGCGACCCTGCGCGGCAAACTCGCCGAGCTCGGCGGCGGCGCCTGGCTCACCGACTCTCCGCACCTCGTCTTCTTCATGCACGACGAGGTCGTGGTGCACTGCCCTGCGGATGCCTCGGCCGCCGTCGAAGCGGCGGTGCGGGAGTCTGCGGCGCAGGCCGGACGTCTCATGTTCGGCGCGGCGCCGGTCACCTTCCCGCTGACGGTGGCGGTCGTCGACGACTACGGCCAGGCGAAGTAGCTACTCCGCTGCGGGTGCGGTGGAAGCCGGGCGGCGACCGCGGCGCGGGCGCGCCTCGGCGAGCGGGCGGAATCCGTCGAAATCCGAGAGCGCGGCGATTGCCGAACCCAGCCACGCGATGGCCGCGACGCCCTGCGCCTCACGGGCGATGGCGGCGAGTCGGGCATCCGTATGCTCGGGCTCACCCGTGGCACGCACGGCCGCGAGGTCGTTCTCCCACCAGCGACGGAAGTCTTCGGCGAGACTCTTCGCCCGGTTCGGAGCGATGGAACTGACCACCACGACCTGGTCGAGCATCTCGGTCCACTCCGGCAGGGCGGCGAACTCGGGGGCTGTCATCCAGCGGTCGGCTGCGGCGTGGCCTGCCGGTGTGAGGCGGTGCAGGGGGAGAGAGTCATCCGTCGTTCCGGCCGGTTCGATCAGTTTGCGCGCAGTGAGCCTGTCGAGGGTGCCGTAGATCTGGCCGACATTGACCGGGCCGCGGTGGGGCGTGCGAGCGGCGAGCTCAGCGTGCAACTGATGGCCGTAGGCGGGACCGAGGGTGAGAATGGCGAGCAGCGCATCGCGAACGGACACGGTACCTCCGGCTCAGATGAATATACGGAGTATAGGTTGGCAACGCACATTCGGCAATTACACAGTTGTTATTCCCTTGCATGGTCGGCAATAATGGGGCTGACGGCTCGCCGTTCAATTTCATACGCAGCATGCCGTTCACATTCCGAGGTCGATGGGGAAGTCGCACCTCAACGGAATGGAGAACATCGTGGCTGCAACGGATGTCGCTGCAACGGATGCCGTCGCAATGGCACGTGGAGTGCTGTACGTGCACTCTGCTCCCCGCGCGCTGTGCCCCCACGTCGAGTGGGCGGCAGGGCGCGCCCTTGATCGCGCCGTGAACTTTCGCTGGGCCAGTCAGCCCGTGCTGAAGGGCTCGATGCGCTGCGAGTTCTACTGGGAGGGTCCACAGGGCACCGGTGCCGCCCTCGCGTCCGCACTACGCGGCTGGGAGCACCTCCGCTACGAGGTCACCGAAGACGCATCGCCGGGCAGCGACGGCGGTCGTTGGATGCACACGCCTGACCTTGGCGTCTTCTTCGCGCAGATCGACAGTGCGGGCAACACCGTGATTCCCGAAGACCGGGTGCGCTACGCCATGGAGATCGCCGGGTCCGACGCATTCGAACTACACCGTGAGCTGCGTCTGGCGCTCGGCCAGTCCTGGGACGACGAGCTCGAAGCCTTCCGTCACGCCAGCGACGACAACCAGGTGGTGTGGCTGCACAAGGTCGGCTGACTTTTCGCTAGGCCTGACCTCCGCTCAACTAATAGGCTTGGCACCATGTACATCGTCGTGTCCGTGCTCATGCTCGCCCTCATCATCGGCGCGCTCATCGACATCATCACGCGCGACGATTGGCAGGTGAAGCACCTGCCGAAGCTGGTCTGGATTCTTCTCGTGGTGTTTCTTCCGTTGGCTGGAAGCATCATCTGGTTCGCCGTCGGTCGCGAGTACAACCGCCCGACGGATCGCGGCAGTTTCGGTGACTCTCGACGGTGGGCCGCGTCGTTGCCGGCGAGCCAGCCGACCAAGTCCACCGAGGAGCAGCTGGCCGAACTGGAGCGGGAGATCGAGTTCTACGAGGGCAAGCGCGGCCGAGACGCCGACACGGCCTAGCCCGATGCGTTCCGTCCTGCGGCGTCAGGCCGCTGCGCTGGTCGTGCGGTAGATCTCGACCACACGGGCCACATAGGTAGCGGGGGCGAAGGCAGCACGATCGATGCGCGCTCCGGCCGAGAGCGCGGGGAGCAGGGCCGGGTCGCTCACCAACTCGACGATCGCGTCGGCGAGGCCCGCGACATCCGGTGTGTCGCTGAGGAAGCCCGAGTTCAGCAGGCCTTCCCGCAACTGCGGGTCGCAGTAGAGCACACCGCGTTCGCGACTGACCGCCTCGGCGATGGTCATGGGCTGGTTGTCGAAACCGAGCGAGCTGAGCACGACGGCGGACGACTCGTCCATGAGATCGAGAACTCGGTCGTGGGGGAGCACGCCCTGGATGCGGATCTCGTCGTGGCCTTCCGCGAGCGTGCGGAGTTCGGCGAGATCCGCGCCCTCGCCCACGAAGTCGACGCTGAAGGCGTTGTCGGTGCGGCGCAGCGCCTCGATCGCCGCGCGGGCGAACACCAGGGGGCGCTTGATCGGCTCGCATCGGGCGACCCAGAGGAAGCTCGGACGGATGCCCGGCTGCAGCGGCACGGACGGGCGCTCGGAGGTCGCTACCGGGTTCGGCACGACGGCGATATCGCCCGGCACCCCTGCGGCGGCGAGATCCCGGGCTTGGTGCGCCGACGGGGAGATGACCCGATCGGCGATCATGGCCATGCCGAGGGTGAGGTTGCGGATGACGTTGTCACCGGGCCGATCGGTGAACACCTGATCGGGCAGCTTCGCCTTGGTGAGCAGCTGCAATCCGAAGCGCAGGAACCACGCCACCGACGCCTGCGGGCCGCTCTCGCTGGCCCAGTAGAACGTGTGCACGGTGTGCACGACAGGAATGCCCAGCTTCTTTGCGACCGCGGCAGCGGCCCGCGCCAGGCTGAACTCGGTCTGCACGTGCACCACCTCGATGCGCTGAGCGAGGAAGTACTGCTCCAACCTCGCCCGAACGCGCCGATTGTTGGGTACGACGGGCAACTCGAGGCCGGGCAGGGTGAAGTTCGGCTGGAATCGGGCGTCGCCGTCGACAACGCGCATGCGGGGACCTGCCGCGCCGCGCCGCGGGGACACCATGGCCACGCTGTGACCGGCCTCTTCCAGCGCGAGGCGCTGCTGCTTCATCGACGTCTGAGCGCCGCCGACGTAATCGAGGAAGTAGTCGCTGACTATCGCAATCCGCATAGAGTGTCGTTGCCGCGGACGGCTACACGCTCCGGATGGCGAGCACCGAGTTGTGCCCGCCGAAGCCGAACGAGTTGCTGATCGCGAGCAGCGGGCCATCCGGCAGCGGCTGTGCCGCACCCGAGACCGACAGCGGGATCTCTGGATCCTGCTCCGTGATGTTGATGGTCGGCGGCGCAATGCGGTCGCGCAGCGCGAGAATGGTGAAGATCGCCTCGAGCGCACCGGTGCCACCGAGCAGGTGCCCCGTGGCCGCCTTCGTCGCGGAGACCGGGATGTCGTGCACCCGGTCGCCGAAGACGCTCAGCAGCGCCTTGTACTCGGCGATGTCGCCGACGGGCGTGCTGGTGGCGTGAGCATTGATGTGCACGACCTCGTCGGGTGTCGCCCCAGCCTGGGCGAGAGCAGCGTGCACCGCGCGAGCGGCACCCCAACCCTCCGGGTCGGGAGCGGTGATGTGATACGAGTCACTGGTGACCCCGCCACCGGCGATTTCCGCGTAGATGCGAGCGCCGCGAGCGAGCGCGTGCTCCTCGGTCTCGAGCACGAGGGTCGCAGCGCCCTCGCCCATGACGAAGCCGTCGCGGCTGATGTCGTAGGGGCGCGAGGCGGTCGATGGGTCGTCGTTGCGCTTGGAGAGCGCCTGCATGCCGGCGAATGCCGCGATGGTGAAGGGGTGGATGACCGACTCGGTACCGCCGGCGACGACGACGTCGGCGAGGCCCTGCTGCAGGTGGTCGTAGGCGTTCGAGATCGACTCGGTGCTCGAGGCGCAGGCGGAGACGTCGGTACGGGCGAAGGCACGGGCGTTGATGTCCATGCTGATGGCTGCTGCTGCGGCATTCGGCATGAGCATCGGCACGGTCATCGGCAGAACCCGGCGCGGGCCCTTCTCGCGGAGAGTGTCCCAGCCGTTGAGGAGGGTCCAGAGGCCGCCGATGCCGGTGGCGTAGTCGACGCCGAGACGCTCCGGAGCGACCTCGGGCGAGCCGGCATCCGCCCAGGCTTCGCGGGCCGAGATGAGGGCGAGCTGCGCGGACGGGTCGAGGCGCTTGGACTCCTGGCGTTCGAGAACGGTGTCGGGGCGCACCTCTGCCTCGGCGGCGAACGTGACGGGGAGCGTGTACTGCTCGACCCAGTCGTAGTCGAGGCTGCGGCCGCCGGACTTGCCGGCGAGGAGTGCTGCCCAGGAATCGGGTGCGGTGCCACCGATGGGCGAGGTTGCGCCGATTCCGGTGACGACGATCTTCTTGGTCATAACGGCATTTCTCTCTTGTGGATCTTCGACGAGGGCGTCGTCATACGGGCGGCCAGCACAGGAGGCCTGGGCTGGCCGGCCACGTGAAGGGCGGTATTAGCCCTGAGCGTTGACGATGAAGCTGACAGCGTCTCCGACGGTCTTGAGGTTCTTGACCTCTTCGTCCGGGATCTTCACGTCGAACTTCTCTTCTGCGTTCACGACAATGGTCATCATCGAAATGGAGTCGATGTCCAGGTCGTCGGTGAACGACTTGCCCAGCTCGACCGTGTCGGTGGCGATGCCGGTTTCGTCGTTGATGAGTTCCGCGAGACCTGCCAGAACTTCTTCGGTGGACAATGCCATTGTGTTTTCTCCTTGAGGGGTGTCGTTTGACCGTTGATTATCTTACGGGAGGACCACTACCTGGGCCCCGAAGACGAGGCCGGCCCCGAAGCCGATCTGCAGGGCGAGACCGCCGCTGAGTTCGGGGTGTTCTTCGAGCAGGCGGTGGGTGGCGAGCGGAATGGACGCGGCCGAGGTGTTGCCGGTGGTGGCGATGTCCCGGGCGACGACCACCGTCTCCGGGAGTCCGAGCTGCTTGGCGAACTCGTCGATGATGCGCATGTTGGCCTGGTGCGGAACGAAGGCGGCGAGGTCGCTCGCCTCGATACCCGCGGCGTCGAGAGCCTGCTGAGCGACCTTCGCCATCTCCCAGACGGCCCAGCGGAAGACCGTCGGACCTTCCTGGACGAGGGTCGGCCATTCGATCAGTCCGTCTCGGAAGTCGGTCAGCGTTCCATTCATGCCCACCGCATCCGCCTTGGACCCGTCGGAGCCCCAGACCGGAGCGGCGATGCCGGGGAAGTCGCTCGGCCCGATCACCACGGCGCCGGCGCCGTCAGCCAGCAGGAAGGAGATGGAGCGGTCGGCGGGGTGCACGATGTCGGAGAGCTTCTCGGCCCCGATCACCAGCGCATAGTGTGCGGCACCCGAGCGGATGAGCGCGTCGGCCTGTGTCACCGCGTAACTGAACCCGGCGCAGGCCGCGTTCTCGTCGTAGGCCGCGGCCGGGTTGGCGCCCACCCGGTCGGCGACGACCGCAGACATCGACGGGGTCTGCTGCACGTTGCTGATGGTGGCGCAGATGACCAGGTCGATGAGTTCCGGGGCGATTCCGGATTTCTCGATCGCTTCGCGGCCGGCATCCGTCGCCAGGTCGGTCGCGCTCACGTCGTGAGGGGCGCGCTTGCGGGTGATGATGCCGGTACGCTGGCGGATCCACTCGTCGCTCGAGTCGATCGGGCCGACGAGGTCGTCGTTGGGCACCACCAGCTCGCCGCGCGCAGCGCCGTAGCTGTAGATGCGGGTGAATTCAGCCCCGTGGGACTGCTTCAGTGTGGGGCGGCTCATGAGTTCCCGTCGATGAGATCGAATGCCGCGGCGAGGTCGTCGGGCGTCTTGACGGCCACGGTAGGCACGCCCTTCAGGCCGCGCTTCGCCAGACCGACGAGGGCGCCGGCCGGAGCAAGTTCGACGATTCCGGTCACACCGGCCATCGCGAACGAGTCCATGGTCTTGTCCCACCGTACCGGCGACGAAACCTGGCCGACGAGCAGGTCGATGAATTCGGAGCCGCTCGCGACCGTCGAGCCATCGCGGTTGGTCCAGATGGTGATGCTCGGGTCGTGCTTCTCGAGCCCGGCCGCGACGTCACGCAAGCGGTCGACCGCGGCGGCCATATAGCGGGTGTGGAAGGCGCCAGCGACCTGCAGTGGAATGACGCGTGCGCCTGCCGGGGGGTCGTTCTTCAGCGCCTCGAGCGCGGGCAACTCTCCCGCGACGACGATCTGGCCACCGCCGTTGAAGTTGGCAGGGTAGAGGCCCAGAATGTCGAGTCTGGCGAGCAGGTCGGCCTCGACTCCGCCCAGCACGGCGCTCATGCCGGTCTTGGTGATCTCGGC
>Ga0247732_10001378_pt1 | contig 9955 bp, 4 predicted proteins | sample UWRJL163409C2_FD_180940 | JGI IMG/M metagenome (GOLD analysis project Ga0247732, IMG submission 180940) | Plant litter microbial communities from Arlington Agricultural Research Station in Wisconsin, United States - UWRJ-L163-409C-2 | ecosystem: Environmental > Terrestrial > Plant litter >...
TTGTTTCCCAATGTTTGTGAGTAAAGCGCTTATCTGGTCTTTGTTAGTTTCATCTTGTTGTAATTTAAAACCAATCTCGCCCTTTTTCTGCTTTTGTTGTTCAGCCTCAGGTTTTTTAATAGCAATCAACTCATTCAATTCATCTAATGAGCGCTCTGATAATACTGTTTGTTGATGAACATCTAGTAATTGTTTCCTTTCATCAAGGATAGAAGTTGCTTTCGTTACTTCTTCTTCAATTAATTGCAATGCATTGCGTTCGACTTCTATCCAACTGTTTTGTAGTGCAAGCAGCTCATAAAGTGTTTCTGTACTTAGCAATTGATCGTTCTTGTGATTGTAATCACTAAGCCAGTTTTCTATTTTTTGTGCTGTTGCTGTTGCATCAATCTGCAATGTATTTATCGTATTTTCTAATTCTTCTTTTTGGGTATTGGCTTTTGTTAAATCAATACTCAGCTGTTGCAGGATTTCTTTAAACTGATCGAGCTTTTGTTGTGCCTTTTCTACAGATTGTTTCAACTCTAATTCCAATTGCTCTGCAGGTCTTCCACCAAAAATATTAGCACGATCTTTAGTAATAACCTGATAGCTTTGATACTGTGTCGTATACGTTACGGTCTTTTTAGTAAGCTCTGCTGTAAGATTTTGAGATTGACTTTCCAGTTCTTTCAAAGTTGCTTCAAGTACACTTTTTTGACCAATGTATTGCTCCAGTTCTTCGGTGTATTGTTTCCAGGTGTGTGAAAAACTCGAAATATCATTAGTAAAATCAATTGGTGCAGCTTTCCATTTATCCATCCAGTTTGAGCTTTTGAAGTATGGTGAAAGTAAATCTTCTACTAAAACAAGATCGGAAGTTGCTTTGTCACGTTCTCTAGTTTTGCTACTTAGTTGTTCCTGATATACTGATAGTTTGCTCTTCAGATCTTTAACTTCATTACCAAGTGTTTCAACAATTTCTTTTAAAGTATCGTTTTTATTTTTATCTACCTCCAGTTGTTGCTTTTGGCTGGCATGAACTTGTATTTTTGAAAGCAAATCAGCTTGTTTTGTTTTAAGTTCTTTTAACTTTCCTTCAATCCATTCGGCCTTTTTTTCATCTGAAAGTGAGAAAGCTTCTTTAGCAATATCAAATTGTTCCCAGACCTGCTTGTTCTTTTCCAGGTCCGATAATTTTATCTTAATCTCTTCTTCTTGATTCTGAATAGTTTGATGCAAGATTTGAAATGCTTGTTCCAAAGCATTATGTTTTCTGAAACTGTTTAAGTAAATACGCTCTTTTTCATCATAAGCATCTGTTAACACCTTCAATACATTTTCCAAATGAGGATTATGTTCGGCATAAGGGTGAGTTTTACTACCACATACTGGACAAGGTTCGTCATCAATCAATCCATTTCTAAGCGATTCTACATTTTCGGCGGATGCCAGAATAGCTTGCTGCAATAGTTGAGATGCGGTTTCTTTTTCCGCATTTTCCACTATTAATTGCTGAGAAAGTTCTTGTAAGGTTTGCTGATTTATCGGATAATCAGACTGATCTTTAATTTGTTTATTTTTTAAAATATCTAAGTTAGTTAAAGCATCATAAAACAATGACCAATGAGCTTGTGCTGTTATAGTATTTTCAACAGTATTATCTATCGCAATCTTATCCAACTGTATGGTTTCAATAGGAATTAACAGCAATTCTTTTGCTTTAACAGCATAGATTTTGGTTAAATTTTCCCATTCGAAAGCTTTTTTTTCCAAATTAGATTCGACTTCATTTTTTTTAGTTTCATCGATCTTGATCTGATCTTGCAATTGATTCAGTACTGTAGTCGAAGATTGAAAAATTTCCAATAGCTTTTGAGCATCTTGCAATTTGGACAAAATAATTTCTTTATTTTCAGCAATTGGTCTACTCTCCTTATTTTCATTCTTCCAACCCGTTATGACATTAATATGAGCAGAAACCCCAGAAAACTCAGTTTGTTTATCCGTGAGAACCTTTTGATGTTGATTTATAGCTGCTGTAGCATCATCTACATCTTGTTTTGCTTTTTGCAGTTGTTCACTTTTTTCAGCAATTATCGTATCCAGTTTTTTGGCTTGTTCTAAAATTGGCAGCGCATCATTCAAAGTTTTATTATTTGCAGTCAATGCAGTGGCCGAAGCTAAAATTTCATCATTCAACTTTTCTTTTTTTTCTTCAAGTGATTTTATAGTCTCCTTTAAAGTAATTAAGTTAGCTGTTTTTACTTCATGTTGATTTTGTGAGTGTTTCAAGGCATCTACCCAGGTCCTAGTTTGTTGAATCGCCTCAGTAACAAGCAATTTTTGTCTGCGTGGAAAAGTATTTATTTTTTCTTCATTTGCAGTTTGTAATGTAGTTTGAGCATTCTGATAATTGGTTTGTAACTGGAAAAGCTGTTCCTGCCATACAATTTCTGTTGCCAGAATTTCTATCTCTTTTTCTAAACTTTTAATTTGAATCTCCAAAATGCTTTGTTCCTCCACTAAACTCTTTTGTTCTTCGTGAGTTAGAATAATAACACCCTCTTTTCGCAAATTAAGATCCCGAAGTTGCTGTTCTTCCACTTTATATTTTTCAAATATTTTTTTTGAAATTTCGGAATAGATATGGGTTCCTGTGAGTTTTTCGAGTAAAGAAGATTTCTCATCTTTATTAGCTTTCATAAAGGCAGTAAAATCACCTTGTGCCAGCAATACTGATCGGGTAAATTGTTCAAAATTTAAGCCTACCAAACGTGTAATCTCATTCAAAGTCTCTTGCTTTTTACCTGGAATAACAGTATTCGAGCTGATATTTGTCAATGTTATAGAATCTGATTGCATACTACCCTCGGCCTTATTTCGAGCACGTCTTACACTCCAAATAGCACGATAATTTTGCTCATCAATACCTCTAAAATCTACTTCAGCAAAACCCTCAGAAGTTCCGTCTCTTAAGATACCCCGAACATCACTTTGGTTCAATTTGCTTCCTTGGACATCATGAATTTCAATTCCTATTTCTTTTGCCTGTAGGTAGCGGGGTGTTTTTCCATATAAAGCAAGACATATTGCATCTAATATAGTTGATTTTCCTGCTCCCGTAGCTCCAGTGATAGCAAAAATTCCTGCAGAACACAATGGTTCGGTTGTAAAATCGATCTCTGTATTACCTTCTAAAGAAGCTAGATTTTTTATTCGAATAGCTAATATTTTCATGTTATTCGGCCGTTTGGTTAATCTCCTGCGTCACTTGCTGGAAAAGTTGCAGAATCGTATCTGGGATTTCACTATTGTAACGCTGTTGGTACACTTTGTCAAATATATCTATAGGCTGTAATTCGTTCAATTTTTCTGGCGTAATAAATTCGGATACTTGCTGCGTTGATGATGGATATTTCACATCAATTTTAGCTAACCTTACTTTTTTACCCATTAGTGCGGTTTCTATTTTGTGTCGTAAAGCAGGTTCAGGCCCTTCCAGTAATATACGAACTTCCAGATATGGAAAAGGTTCTTTTATGTCATCCAGTTCTGATAAGTTCTCTAATAATCCTATGACTTCATGCAACGGCTGAGCAGTTTGTGGAATTCTTTGAAGTGGAACAGATAACGGAATTTCTATCGATTTTAATTCGCTAATTTCCTTGTCTAGTTTAAAAACAATAACCTGATGTTTATAATTTAGTTCAGAAAAAGACATTGGTAATGGGCTTCCCGAATATCTAATATGATCTTGTCCACCTATTCTCTGTGCTTTATGAATATGACCAAGTGCTACATATTTTATATCTTGATGAAATGCACTAGCTGGAATACATTCTACACCTCCCATAATCAGTCTTTCTGTTTTGTCTAAATCACTTACTTCTGCGTGATGCGTATGCAAATGCCCCATAGCAATTATGGTTTGTCCATCTTGCTTTTTTAGATTAACATACTCAAATGCCTCTTTATATAATGCAGTTACGCCTTCAGTGTAAGGATTTGCACAATTTAATAATGTTGGATAGTCACCCATGCGCAAAAAGGGAATCGCAAGACACCATACTTTTACTTTTTTAGAATCATCATAAATAGGTACAAGCAGCTTTTCGTAATCTATATTACCATCTACATCTTTTTCAACCAATCCAATAATATGTACGTTAGAAGATTCTAATAAGGGTTTTGGAGCTTCTAAACGCGATGCGGAATCGTGATTGCCAGCTATAATAATGATCTGCAGATAAGGATTTATTTTAGTAGCTTTATTTAGAAAAGAATAGAACATTTTTATGGATGATGCTGATGGATTGGAAATATCAAAAACATCTCCACTGATGAGTAAAACATCTATCTGTTCTGTTTGCAAAGTATCAACTAGCCAATCTAGAAACTCTTGGTGTTCGTAAGTACGATCGTATTCGTGAAACAATTGGCCAATATGCCAGTCTGCAGTATGGAGAATCTTCATATTTTACTTTGTTTTTAATAAGTACACTTTGAATTATATTATATAAGATAATTCAAATATCATTCTTTAATATGTATCTATTTTACGGAAAACCTTATTGCCCTTTCAAATATATAGATTCGCAAAAATCAACCACTACGTATTTATACCTGTTTATTTAGAATTTATATTCTTTTAATGTTACAATAAGGGCATGACCTACAGCTAGCACCCACTAAAATTTATCTTAATAAAGACAAAAGAACTTACATAAATTATAACTAAGACATTAAAGCACTGTGAATTGACCTATTTTATGTTGGAGTTACTAAATACTATTTCTTTAATATTGGACAATACTTTAAGCCATCTCTATTAGACTTTAACTTTTCATGATCTTTATCGGTAAGCGAACTTATTGAAAGTACTCTTAATCTTTTTGGCACTGCACCATCTTTTCGTAAAATCTGACTTCTACTATTTATATCAAACAGTTCTATTTCTATGCGAATCATATCTTTTAACTAAACTTACAGAACCATTTCCATTTTTATTTACGGTTTTCCATAATGTCTCTGGAAATGGCTAATTAGTTTTTAATAAATAGAGAGCCCCTTTACAAATACGTATTTTTCTAATTTTAACCAAAATAAAAAAAGATGCTAAGCATCTTTTTTTATTTTGTAAATCTTTAATCTAGATCAAAATCCAATAATTCTCTCGGATGTTTCCCTAATCCTTTTGCCAGATCCAATAGAGTTGTAAATGAAAGGTTTCTTTTTCCATTTTCTATATCACTGATAGTAGCCTTAATCAGCTTATCACTATTCAATGCTACATTGTCTTGACTTAACTCTAATCCAGTCCTCAACTTCTTAATGTGTGAGCCAAATTTTTTCAGTTTTTCTTCCTTATGTTTCTCCATTTTCAAGCTTTTAAACAAAAGGCGTAATAATTCATTGAAAAAATGTTATAAGAACTTATAACAAATTAGCTTTTTTTGTTATATTTGATTATTATTTGAATTAACATTCAATATTATTTGCTTTAAGCATATAATTAAATAATTTTGCGATTCTTCATAAAAAAATAAATTGAAGCATTCGCTTAGAATCTCGTTTTCAAAAACTGGCGTTTTATAAACCACGAGAGGATAAGTAAGATGCTCACGTCTTATGGCGTGGGCTCACTTATTTGTGGTAGGGCGCCGCCAGTGCCTTGAAAACGATAAGCTGAGTTCCACGCCTTTTTATTAGGTCTAAAACTCACTTAGATTCTTAGCAATACTTTTTACTAAATAGATTCGCATAATAACAAAAGTTTAATTTTTAACTGATTTTATCTATGTAAAACAAAATCTATCTTATGATCATTAAGCCGTTTACTTAATACATAACAATGGTCCTCTATTTCGTCACCAAACAACCATAGAGGACCGATAGCTAATCAAATCATATTTAACTAACCAATCCCAATATTATGAATTATTTTTCATTTTACAAGGATGGAAGAGCTCTTTATTGCCTAATTTTTATGGGCATCTGCTTCGCTTTTTCATCTTCTTTTGCCGCCAGTACAAAACGGCATTTCAGATTTACACCGCAGCAATCTCAAATTCACGGAACTATAAGTGATGGGATCAGTCCTCTACCAGGTGTAACTATAGCGATTAAGAGTAGATTAACTTCTGCAACCATATCGGATTACAGTGGACAGTATTCGATTATTGCATCCCCATCGGATACTTTGATTGTTTCTTTTATTGGATACAAAACTGCTTATGTCCCTGTTAATGGACGCAAAATTGTAAACATTAAACTTATCTATGATACCACAACACTACAGGAAGTAAGAATCAATGCTGGATATTATTCGGTAAAGGAAAGCGAGCGCACGGGAAGCATTGCCCGCATAACATCCAAGGATATACAGACGCAGCCTGTCTCTAATGTCCTTTCCGTGATGCAGGGACGTATGCCTGGAGTAAACGTAACTCAAAACACAGGAATGCCCGGAAGTGGTTTTACAATTGAAATCCGCGGAAAGAACAGTTTAAGAGGTGAAGGAAACAATCCACTGTATATAATTGACGGAGTACCCTATTCCTCGCAAAGTATAGGAAGCACCTTTACATCATCAAATATGCCTGCTGAGAACAGTCCGCTAAACAGTATTAACCCATCCGATATTGAAACTATCGAAGTTTTAAAAGATGCTGATGCTACTGCGATTTATGGTTCCCGAGGAGCTAATGGTGTTGTGCTAATTTCAACAAAAAAAGGCGCAGAAGGCAAAACTTCATTTTCTGCCTCGTATGTATACGGACTCGGAAGGGTTACCCGTTTTAAAGATGTCTTAGAGACACCACAATACTTAGAAATGCGTCGTGAAGCTTTTGCGAACGATGGTGTCACGCAATATCCCGCATCTGCTTATGATGTTAACGGCACGTGGGATCAGAATCGAAACACAAACTGGCAGAAAGAATTAATCGGTGGCCTGGCGGGTTATACCAATCTACAGGCTTCGATCTCAGGAGGTTCTTCTCATACAAATTTTCTATTAAGCGGAAATTATTCCAGAGAAACTACCGTCTTTCCCGGTGATTTTGACTACGTTAAAGCGGGTGGTCATTTGAATCTTAATCACGAGTCGGAAAGCAAAAAGTTCAAAGTTAATTTCTCAGCGATATATACTGCACAATTTAGCAGTCTGCCATCTGTTGATCTGACGCAGATTTCGACCAGATTGGCACCAAACGCACCTGCCCTTTATGATACTTCTGGAAATCTTAATTGGGAAAACAACACCTTTGCTAACCCTGTCGCCCCTTTAGAAGGAAAAACAAAAGGCACCACTTATGACCTGCTGGCAAATGTATTGCTATCATATAAACTAGGCTACGGTTTTACTATCAGCAGCAGTTTTGGTTTCACGGACCTGCGTCAGGAACAGCTAAATTTTCAGCCCCATACCATTCTAAATCCCTTTTTCGGCCTTGGAAGCGAAGCTTCCTCACTCTATACCAATCTTATAAACAGGACTTCCTGGATTGCTGAACCACAGTTAACTTACAAAAACAGTTACGGAAAAGCGGATATCGAAGTTCTTATTGGTACTACCTTCCAACAGCAGAAGGGAGATCGCCAGCTAAATAATGCAACAGGATTTGCCAGCAATAGTCTTATGGAAAATCCTTCTTCTGCTTCAACCTTTAGAGTTGTGAGCAGCGATCAGAACTTATATCGCTATAACGCCGTTTTTACAAGAATAAATTTTAACTGGGAAGGAAAATATATTCTTAACCTAACAGGAAGACGCGACGGTTCAAGCAGATTTGGGCCGGGAAGGCAGCTTGCAAATTTTGGCGCCATAGGAACAGCATGGGTTTTAAGCGAAGAAAATTATATAAAAGAGAATCTCGGTTTCCTAAGTTTTGCAAAAATACGGGCAAGCTACGGAACAAGCGGCAACGACCAGATAGGAGATTATCAATTTTTAGACACATATAGCACTTCGGGACTTAGTTATTCAGGGATTTCAGGATTACAGCCAAGCAGATTGTTTAATCCAAATTTTGGATGGGAAACAAATCTGAAATTTGAATCAGCATTAGAAACTGGGTTTTTAAACGATAGAATTTTTACGACTGTTTCATGGTTTACAAATAAATCATCAAACCAGCTTGTAGGTGTGCCCCTTCCCGGCACCACAGGTTTTCAATCCATGCAGGCTAATCTTGATGCGGTGGTTCAAAATAGGGGCATAGAATTTACAGTCAGAACGCTGAATCTAAAATCTGAGCAATTCAGCTGGACCACAAATTTGAATTTCACCAGTATTAAAAATAGATTGATTTCTTTTCCTGGACTTGCTGTCTCAACATACAAAAATCAATATGTAATCGGCATGCCGCTTAATATTCTAAAAGTTTATCAGTACACTGGACTTGATCCTGCAACAGGAACATATCATTTTAATGATGTTAATGCCGACGGCGTTTATACTGCCGCTGATGACAAACAGACAATAAAAAACCTGAACCCTAAGTTTTACGGGGGACTACAAAATCAGTTCCGATACCGTAATGTGAATCTCGATTTTTTGTTTCAATTTGTCAAGCAGGAGAATTTCAATGAAAATTATGCCAATCCGATGCCTGGTACAATGTCTAACCAGCTGTCAGGAGTAACTGACCATTGGATGAATCCTGGAGATTCCGGACCTTATCAAGGATACAGCAACAGTAACAGCCTACGAAATCTGGCCAACAGCAGGTATTCACAAAGTGATGCTTCGATCAGTGATGCCTCTTATATAAGACTGAAAAATATTTCATTGTCTTATCAGCTTCCAAAAGAATGGACAAAAAATTTTAGCTGCAGACTTAGCTTTCAGGGACAAAATGTGCTCACTTTCACTAAATACAAAGGAATGGATCCTGAATTTAAATCCGCTGGATATCTTCCTCCCCTACGAATTTACAGTACGGCTGTAAATATAACCTTCTAACTTAATTATTCTCAGATGAAAACATTTAAACTAAAAATAAAAGTTCTAATGAAACAGGCATGCTTTGCAGCACTGTTTGCAAGCTGTCAAAATTTTACTGATGTCGACCTGCCGTCTTCACAATTAACCAGTGATGCGGTCTTTCAAAATAAAGCCACTGCTGAAGCGGCAATGGTTGATATCTACTCAAAAATCAGAGACCGGGGTCTTTTGACGGGTTTTCCGTCAGGGCTTTCCAGGCAGCTTGGATTATATGCCGACGAACTGCAATATTATGGCACCTCAGGAACTGCACAGGATAATTTTTATCAAAATACACTGCTGGCTACAGGTCCGGAAATAGCAGAATTATGGAACAGCAGTTACAATCAGATTTATGCGGCAAATTCAGTTATTAAAGGAATCTCAGGTTCAGTTTCTCTTTCTGCTTCCGATTCAGAGCAGCTTACCGGTGAAGCCTTGTTTGTCCGTGCAATGATACATTTCTATCTGGTAAACTCATTCGGACCGATTCCTTACGTTACTGAAACGGATTATAAAAAAAACAGCTCCTTGCATAAAACCCCCGAAAATGAAGTATATAGACTCATCAAAGAGGATATGCAGCAGGCGGCTAATCTCCTTCCTGTAAATTATGTTGGAACTGACAGAGTTAGGCCCAATAAAGCTGCTGCTCAGGCAATGCTGGCCAGAATATGCCTCTATATGGAACTTTGGGAAGAAGCTGCGAACTATGCCTCTGCTGTTTTAAATCAAAAAGAATTGTATATCTGGCCTGTTCCGCTGGATTTAGTTTTTCTAAAAGACAGCCGTTCCACCATTTGGCAGTTAATGCCTGTGACAGCAGGCAGAAACACCTACGAAGGAAATATTAACATTTTTACGCAGGGACCGCCGCCTTCGGCCGCTATTTCTTCAGAACTCTTAAATGCTTTTAGCAGCAAAGACCAGCGTAAAGCACAGTGGATTAAAGCGGTGACTAATGGTAGCTCAACCTGGTATCATCCC
>Ga0247732_10001379_pt1 | contig 9954 bp, 7 predicted proteins | sample UWRJL163409C2_FD_180940 | JGI IMG/M metagenome (GOLD analysis project Ga0247732, IMG submission 180940) | Plant litter microbial communities from Arlington Agricultural Research Station in Wisconsin, United States - UWRJ-L163-409C-2 | ecosystem: Environmental > Terrestrial > Plant litter >...
AAAGTATTTGGTTAAATTATGGGAAGCGAAGAAGAGACTTTGTCTGGCACATGAGGCTTCAAGTAATTCTCCACCATTCCAGAGATAGGAAGTTCGTTGGCGTTTGGTTATTTGGAGATCGGAATACAAGTTTTGGAGATCGGCAAAGGTTAAAAGAAGGGCTTAATAATCACATATATTTAGATCGTTTGTGGAAATGTCTCGAGTCTCTTGGCGCTTACTATTTTATTTCTGTAAACTATGAGAAAAGGGACATTTCAAGCTTTCCTGATAGAGAGAGAATGATAGAATTTTTAAGTCATGATGATTTCAGTAAAGACTTTATTATTGGGCGCAACTATTCTCCAAATGATCCTGATATATCATCAGAAAATATCCAGGAAACATCCCTCATCGAATTTTCCAAGTTATACAAGATCTATTCTTTAATGACAGAAAATGTAAATTAACCCAAAGGAAATATTAACAATAAATACGATTAATTATGGAAAACAAAGTAGAATTATCAAATGAAGACCTAGACTTCATGCTTGAATCATTGAAATATACAAAGAAAGCATTTGAGGATTACCAAGATTATCCTAGCTATGAATACAAACAATCTCGAATTAAAACCGTTAACGACCTCGTTGATAAAATAAAAACCATAAAAAAGAATAGGTAAAACGGTCTTCCTCCTGGTTTTCACAGCTTCAGAAAACATAAAAACAAGGGTAATACAAGCTTCGTCTTTCATCCTTGCCCTTGTTTTTAGCGTTCCTTAGCCAGTTGCGCAAAATTCGCTTTTGTGGCTGTTCTCTTATTTTCCTTGCCTGTTCGCATGTGTCGTCAGTCGCAGCTACTTTGCCACCCCAAAGCCCTTTTAAGGTTCTCGCTGAAGCTCGTCTCCTCACTCACGCTCTTTGTCTATTGGGCTGTTTTACTAAATTTTTCATGAGGTAAATCTTGATTTTTTGTAACAAATAATTACTTTTTTTGTTACAGATAAAGAATATTTTTTGTAACAAATATTTACTATTTTTGTTACAACAATTCAAAGATGAGTACAGAAAACGAAATAGTAAAAAGAATAACAAAGTTGCCTAAAGGGGAACTGTTATTTCCAGCTGATTTTAGTGAAATGGGATCATCCGAAGCCGTGAGATTGGCACTGTTTCGACTTGAAAAAGAAGGTATGATTGCCCGTGTCGCACAAGGCATTTATGTTCGTCCAAAAGAAAGCAGTTTAATTGGTTCTCTTATTCCTACAGCTGAAGAAGTAGCTGAAGCAATTGCCAAAAGAGATCGTATGAGAACAGTGCCAACAGGAAGTTATGCTTTAAATGCCCTGGGTTTAAGTACGCAAGTTCCTATGAACATTGTGTTACTGACAGATGGTTCACCACGCGAAATAAAAGTAGGAAAGCGAAAAATTAGGTTCAAAAAAACCACACCAAAAAACTTATTGGCGAAAGGGAAAATAAGCAGCTTGGTTATACAGGCGTTAAAGGAAATTGGTAATGGTAAAGTAAAAGATAAAGAAGAAATTAAAATTATCGACTTACTAAAAAAGGAATCTGAAAAAGACCTGAAGCATGATATAACGCTTGCACCAGTTTGGATCCAAAAAATAATGAAAAAAGCATTGGAAAATGGCTAAAGTCAATTTTATTACGCTAACTGAAAAACAGAAGAAAGACATCTTTCAAGGAGTAGCAACAGAACAGGGAATGACACCATTCGCTGTAGAAAAGGACTGGTGGGTAAGCCGTACCCTTGAAATTATCTTTCAGATGAAGATTGCAAAACATTTGGTATTTAAAGGAGGCACATCTCTAAGTAAAGCGTGGAAATTGATACACCGATTTTCAGAAGACATTGATTTAGCCATAGACAGAGAATTTTTCGAAGGATATTCAGGAGATATTTCGAAAACCAAAATATCCAAATTAAGAAAAGAAGCCGGACTCTACGCTACGGGTACATTCTTTGAAGAACTGCAAGATGAATTCAAAAAAAAAGGATATGATAACCTGGAATTTATGGTGATCAATACAGGAGACAGTGACCAGGACCCAAGGGTCATTGAAATTTATTATCCAAATGTTATTCAAGCAACAACCGAATATATTAAACCTCGTGTTCAGATAGAAGTAAGTTGCAGATCTCTGAGAGAACCATTCACCGTAAAATCTTTTGGCTCATTGGTGGATGAAATGTATTCAGATTTAGAATTTGCAGATCCATTGTTTGAAGTACCTACCGTAAATCCGGAAAGAACATTTTTAGAGAAACTATTTCTATTGCACGAAGAGTTTCATCGGCCAGTAGAAAAAATAAGAGTCGACAGACTAAGCCGTCATTTGTACGATGTGTACCAGCTGTCAAAATCAGGTATTGCAGAGAAAGCATTTGGTGATAAGGAATTGTACGAAACGATTGTTGCGCACAGATTCAAATTTTCCAGAGTCGGAGAGATTGATTACAATCACCACAATCCAATGAGCCTTAATCCGATTCCAATTCCTTCAATAATAAATGAATGGAAAGACGATTATTCTAGAATGATGGAAGATATGATCTACGAAGAAAACAAGCCGTCATTTGAAGATTTGATCAAAAATCTAAATGCATTAAGGAAACAACTTCAAGCTGTTGATTGGAAGTTTGAACTTAAATTCTCCAAGCTATAATAAGAAATGAATTGGACATTTCCAGTAATAGAGAAGTAGCTTTATTCACATGGAAAAAATTGGGATAACTATCAAACCAAAGGAAAAATAAAATGATCCGGATTCTCCTCAACAGCCCTTCGCAATTGCTTTCTGAAAAGAATAGCATTATCCAGAAGCGAGATTTTATTATATCCGAAAATTATATTGTTATCCTTGATCGCATGACCAGTAATCTTTGTAAGTGTAGTAATTGGTATGTGGTTGATCAGATTCGTAATTAACGATCTTCTTCCAATGTGTGAGGTCACAAATTTATAAAGTTTTTGTGTTTCAAATTGCTTTTTACCATCTTCATCTGTGTAAGTTATAGTTACATCTTCATCGAGTTTACAATCTTGAATTAAATCTTTTAAATATGTATTAAACTTCTGTTGTGAGATTTCATAAGCAGGTTGTCCGCTGTTATCGTTAATCGCATCCATTAACGGTTTGAGGATAGGAACAATTATTTCAGTATCGGTTTTTTCAGCGAAATATCTGCAATAATAAAAGGATTCTCCATTCTTGTTGTATTCGTGATCGGGTTTTATTTTGTGTACATCGGAATGTCTGCACCCAGAAAAGATTAACGTTAGTAAAATCAGTTTGGTATTTTTTAGCTTTTCAGTTTTTGGCTCGTGATCAATGATTTTCTTGATTTGCTCGAAATTGAAATAGATTGAATCGCTTGATACTGGTTGAACACGATCCTTAACTGCAAGTTCTTTAGATGGATTAAACACTTCTATTTTATATTTGCGTGCTATTTCATTTAAAACAGCTTTCATACCTTTAGAAACTGCCCAAACTGAATTCATTCGGGTTAATTTCAACTTAGCCATTTCAATGAACCTTTTATACAAATCTTCGTTCATTTCATTGCTGAATAATTGTTTTCCGATTAATTGTTCAAAAGCGATTAGTTTTCTTTTCAGAACTTGATATTGTGATTTACTTCCTTGCTTCAAGTTAGGAGAAGTTATAATTTCTTCTAAAATGAAATCAACAATTCTGACCTTTTTAACGTGTTCAACGGATTGTTTTCCTTTTAATTTTTCATCAAGTTCAGCTTTAAAATTTTCCAGTGTAACATCGTTTTGAAGTTTCAAATAATTAAAAACATCAATAATCTTTTTTTCGATCTGTTCAATTTGAGAATTCTTAACTTTATTGTACGGACGTTTTAATTTTGCATCCCATTCATGCTTTTCAACTTTAACCCCTGTGTAGTATTTAAGTGGTTTGTAAACGAAAGTATTTTTTAATACATCAAATTCTTTATAACCAAAATTGATTAAAGCTACAATTGAACTGGAGTTAAGAGTGAAATTAATTTTAAGATTCATAGTTGTATTTTTACGATTGAACTCAAATGTAAATCAAGTAAGCGGAATCTTTGGGTAGAAATTTGGGTAGAATATTGGGGTTTTACATGTGATTTCACCATATTTCGTTAGAACGCGTTAAAATTCCAAATATTGTGAAACCCTTATAAACACTGAGATGCGAGAGATTTATTGAAGCAGATTGAAACAAAGCATTTTTCCCAGCCGGATCACTGAAAGCCTTATTCCATTGCGGAATGAGGCTTTTTTTTGTTTGGGTAATCCAATGAGATTTGTTCGTTCCAAATTTTTCCGAAACAATTAAATTAATCAGGAATTCAAGAAGCATCTGACGAAACCAGCAATATATCCAACTATCCTTGTTTGGATTACGTTAGGAATGACAGTCCTAAATCAAACGTATATGAAAACAAAAACTACGCTTCTTTTTTTGCTTCTCTTATTCAGTGCCGGCATGAGAGTATATGCGCAGGTGGTTATTTCAGAAGATTTCAATGCAGTGAATAATCCAGGATTACCAACAGGCTGGACTTCTTCCCCGGCTGGTCAATGGGTTACCGGAGTTCCGAATACGATCTTACCAAATGTTGTAAACGTGACAACTTTATCACTTAATAATGCAGCTCATATGAAGGCTGTGGGGATTGACGGATCACAGGCTGCTGCCGATGGTGCCATGATATCTTCGCCTGCCGTTTCCATTCCTCCTTTTGCAACCGATATCATTCTAGAGTATGATGTAGCATTTTTTAGCACCTATCTAGATGGCCCACCCCCATATGGAGAAAGTCTGATCTTCACGATTTCAACAGATGGCGGTGCCACCTGGTCGGATATAGCCTTTGAAGGTGGATTAACTAATCCGCAGAATAGTACCTGGGATACAAGAACAATCTCAATGAGCGCTTATGCAGGTCAGAGTAATTTGAAATTTGGCTTTCGGTATAACAATCAGGGAGGAAGTATAATTGGTGCAGCTTTCGACAATATCAAATTAGTGAACGGCACTGACGGCACTGTTATCGCTGCTTTTGCAGGAGATAATCCGGATCCTTCTACCGGAATCGGCTATCAACTTTCCGGATCAAATGCCATACTTACCGGCTCGGTTAAAAACACCGGTGCGCTCCCGATCACCAGTTATTATATCAAATACAAGGTAGGTAATGGTCCGGTGCAATCGTCTCCGTTAATTTCCACTCCGCTTGCGTCTATGTCTACTGCAGATTTTCCAGCAGGACTCACGGTCGCCATACCTGAGAATGTCACTTATCCTATTAAAGCATGGATAGAAGTAACAAGTGATGTGGATCATTCAAATGACACTGTTGCCATTGTAACCGTGGGAGTGCCTTACATTCCTGTAAAAAGACCAGTGTTCGAAGAAGGAACGGGAACCTGGTGCGGATGGTGTCCGAGAGGCACTGTATTTATGGATCATTTTGCAGCCACACATCCCAATGGAGCTGCTGCCCAAATTGCTGTTCACAACAATGATCCTATGACTGTATCTGCTTACGACGACTATATGGCTAACTATTCATCAGCCTACCCCAACCTTGTCATTGACCGCACCATTGTAAAAAATCCGAATACCATTGATAGCGCTTTTACAATAGCACAAAACAATTTTGGCTTTGCAGATTTCACGATAGGCACACCGATCATCAATGGAAATACAGTTTCAATACCTGTGACTATTAAACCGGTAGTCACTATCTCCAATCCAAAACTGGCTTTGGTAGTAACCGAGAGTAATGTAACAGGATCAGGCCCCAATTGGTCACAGAATAATTATTATTCAGGCGGGGTTAATGGATTAATGGGGGGATGGGAAAATGAAGCACCACACGTGGAGGATGTCTATTTTCATTTTGTGGCACGCAGCATTACTCCTGCTCCCGAAGGGGCAAATGCTGGTCTGCCTTCAACACTTATAGGCGACATTACGTACAATACTACATTAACGGAGACATTGAATAGCAGCTGGAAACCAAATGACCTGCAATACATTGCGCTCCTCATCAATGGAAACAATACTTCTGTTATGAACAGTGCATTCACCTCACTGCCCGCTTTGTTACCGACACTGACAAATACCGCAACTGTAGCAGATATTGCAAATAATATAGAGCAGGTTATATTGTATCCGAATCCTGCATCAGACAAAAGCTACCTTGCCGTTACATTGAAGGATGCAGGAAAAGCGGTGTTAACTGTTTCTGATATTACAGGTAAAAAAGCCTTTAGCAATACCCAACAAATGCATACAGGAAACAATACCCTTGAAATAGATACCAGCCAACTTACTGCAGGATACTACCTCGTAAATTTTACAACTGAAAAAGCAAATATAGTAATGAGGCTGCACGTGGTTAAATAGCCTTACTTTGAGAGTAAGTCAAAGGATTCAAAAGCTGGTTAGATTATCAATATAACAGCAAAAACATTTGAAATGCACGACACAACACAAAGAAACAATATGAAAAATACGATCATTTATTTTACATTGACAATTTTTACGTTGACTTCGTGTAACAACAAATCAGGAAAAACAAATAATAGCATGGTGACAACAGGCGACAGTCTGACTTTTAAAAGTGGTTATTCCGAAGTGAATGGACTGGAAATTTATTATGAAATTTACGGGCAAGGGAAACCTCTTGTTTTAATTCATGGTGGAGGTTCAACGATTCAGACAAATTTTGAAAAAATCATTCCGCTGCTTGCCAAAAACAGGAAAGTAATTGCCCTTGAATTACAAGCCCACGGACGTACAAACGACCGAAACGTGGATCTTACATTTGAACAGGACGCAGACGATGTTGTTACACTTCTCAAAAACTTAAACATTGATAACGCGGACTTTCTTGGGTTTAGCAACGGAGGTACCACTACTATACATATCGCTGTTCGACATCCAAAAATAGTTGACAAAATAATTTTAGGCTCAGCACTGGCCAAACGTAATGGAGTCCCTGGTTGGTTTTGGGATTTTATGGGACAAGCCAAATTGGAAAACATGCCGGAACCATTAAAAGTTGGTTACAAAAAAGTTGCAGCGGACACGAATGGTTTGCAAGTTATGCATGACAGGGACGCCAAAAGAATGGTAAACTTCAAAGACATTCCAGACGAACAAATTAAATCTATAAAAGCACCGACTTTAATAATTATTGGTGACAAGGACATCATTACACCTGAGCACGCCATTGAACTGCACCGACAAATTGTCAACTCGGAATTAGCAATAATTCCAGGTGGACACGGACAATACATTGGAGAAATTACAACAATAACGCCTGGCTTTAAAGAAAGCGACCTGGTTGTTCCAATGATTGAAAAATTCCTGGACAAAAAACTCCCAAAGTAATGTGCAATTTTATAGCAACCGGGCAATAGCGGACTCGGTGTTGAATTCAAATTGCGGGACATATTTTGAATTCCTTAATTTTCCTTATCTGAACTACTGTTCTTTAAAGGTTCGCTGTACAATCTATGTTTTTGTTCATACTTCTATAAAGAATGATTGAGTATTATCTCTATTACCTGTAACTATTTAGCAGCGTTAAAAATGTTAAACTAAAGAACAATTATACAATTCGCTTGTCTTCTTTAAATAAGGTTTATAATTTCGAGCCTTTCCAAAATTATAGTTTCTAAATATATGTAATAAACAGTATTCGGTTTAGCCTTAAAAAATTTATAGTCTTATGGAATCATTATCGAACACCAATGAAAATTTTTTAAGAAGTATTATTGAAAATGCTCCTTTTCCAATAGGAGTTTATACTGGAAATGAGCTGAAAATTATACTGGCAAATCAATCAATGATGGATGCCTGGGGCAAAGGAAATGATGTATTAGACAAACTTTATACGGAAATTTTGCCGGAACTGGAAAATCAGGAAATATTTGAGCAGTTGAGGAACGTATTGAATACAGGAATTCCTTATCACGCCAAGGATACCAAAGTAGATTTAGTAATTGACGGAAAACTCAAATCACACTATTTTAATTACAGCTTTACGCCATTGTACAATGAAAAAGGGGATATTTATGCTGTAATGAATACTGCTGCTGAGGTGACTGATCTCAATACTGCCCGCAAGCAAACCAAAGATGCCGAAGACAGGCTGAGACTTGCCATTGAATCTGCTGATTTGGGCATTTATGAAACCGATTTGCTGACTGATGAAGTAACCACTTCTGGAAATTTCAACCGCATCTGGGACTTTGAAGGATTGCCTGACAAAGAAGAAATTATTGGAAGAATACATCCAGAAGATTTATCGATAAGGCAAGAAGCCCATGACAAATATGCTATAACTGGAAATATAAGTTACGAAATACGGGTTTACCACAGGGATAAATCCATTCACTGGGTCAAGATCAATGGAAGGCTTATATACAATGAAAGCGGTACGCCCATCAGATTGATAGGTGTTGCACAAGATATTACAGAAAATAAACAATTTACCCAGGAACTTGGTGAATTAGTAGAACAACGTACAATTGATTTACAGCGCTCCAACGGCGATTTAATGCAATTCGCACACATTGTAAGCCATGACCTGAAAGAACCTGTGCGGAAAGTGAAAATCTTCAATGACATACTTAAAAATAGATTTTCAAATGACCTGGATGAGAAAGCAAAGGAATATATTGAGAAAGTACAGCTTGCCGCGGATCGCATGATCCTGATTGTCGATGATGTACTGACATATTCTACCATGAATTCATCGGGTTATCCACCTCAGAAAATTGACTTGAACGAAATTATTGAAAATATAAAAATAGACCTGGAATTAGTCATACAAGAAAAGCAAGCCATCCTTATACAAGATGAGCTGCCTGAAATTGAAGGTGCGCCCGTACTCATACATCAGCTTTTTTACAACCTGATCAATAATGCACTGAAGTTCTCAAAAGCAAAAGAACCGCCAAGAGTTACCATTTCATCTTCCATCATTCAAAAGGGAATATATGATTATGTCAATATTCTTATAAAAGACAATGGAATCGGCATTGACCAGGAAGACGCTGAACGTATATTTGAAGCATTTCAAAGATTGCATTCGAAAGACCAATATGATGGTACAGGTTTGGGATTGTCTATGTGCAGGAAAATAGTTGAACGTCATCATGGAGGGATTAAGGCTTCAGGAAAAAAAGATGAAGGTTCGGAATTCAGTGTATGCTTGCCATTGAAACAGAGAGACACAACGATTTGATCTGTGATTGAATATCAGGTATATGGTCGTTGATTCTGTACATCAAAGATTTAGGTTCTTTCAGTTATTGTTCTGGTCACCCATCCGGTTCGCGTGGTCTCGAAAATGGACGATAGGCTAACTTTGCTTTACTCCTTGCGATCTTAACAGGCACCATCGCATTAATTATATCAAACGGCAAAATCAACAGTAAGTGAGCACATTAAAAACATTTACGTAGATGAAGAATTAACGGCTGAAGCAACTGTTCGGGAAATTCGGACAGTTCAGACAGAAGGCAACAGAAAGGTTGCACGTGAGTTGGATTAATTAGCCACCCTCACATCAGTAAAAAATACCTGCTACCCCAAAACAAGTATTTGTACGCAAAAACAATCCCGTTTTTCATTGTACTATTAATGAAGCCAAAATCTCCTTTATTGATGTGGAGATTGGGTTTTGTATTAACGTATAAATTATTGAACAATGGAAGCACCAAAGTATTCTGTTCCACAGCAAGTAGCTGCTTTTGCCTTTTCAGCAAACTCAGCAGCAAATCTTTCTTTTGCAAGCCTCGCGGATATGCAGGAGTATGTTACTAAGATCTCTAACGTGAATTTAGCGGATTCTGTCATCCAGGGACTGATCGGCTCTGGCTGGACTCCTGTGTGGGGGCCGATTGTGTGGATCAATCCCAGCCAG
>Ga0247732_10001380_pt1 | contig 9944 bp, 12 predicted proteins | sample UWRJL163409C2_FD_180940 | JGI IMG/M metagenome (GOLD analysis project Ga0247732, IMG submission 180940) | Plant litter microbial communities from Arlington Agricultural Research Station in Wisconsin, United States - UWRJ-L163-409C-2 | ecosystem: Environmental > Terrestrial > Plant litter >...
ACGCCCAAACTTTTGCGCAGGTTTCAGCTACAGCACGACCGCATGATTCTGTCAAACGGCCCAAACGAAAGGATCCTTTCCCATTGTGTGCAACTCGGGCCCAAAGCGGGGGAATGAGGGTTCGTCCCCAAATCACGTAGTACGGCTCAGACAGAAAAACATTCTGTCCGAATCACCGAACGGCCAACGCTGCCGTCGTCGATAAGTTATTACTGCTGATCAAACTTTAAAGACAAGAAGTCACTGAACCAAAACGGACGCAGGCTTCATTCTACTTCCTTTCTGCCTGGTCTCCTAGGTGTCGCACTTCCCACCCATCTCCATACTCTGGTTTCATCGCCGCCTTCCATCTCCTCCAAATTAACGCGGACATTCGCGTTGCTTTCCACAATACGCTCGACCTGCGCCCACAGTCTTCGCCGCACACCCACCGAGTGCTCGTCTTGCAGCACAACATCTCGCAGCTGTACCGACGATACATATGGTTGCGGCGTCGTGAGAGGGTCCGTATAGTGCGCGAGTTCCTGGTTGCGTAGCAGATCCAAGGCCACCAAGACGAGGCCGCTGACCCGTCTGCTTTCTTTTTGTCTTTGAATCACTCGCACGGTCAAGGCCAGCGCAATGAGAATGACAAGAATGGAAACTGCGAGACGGATGGGAATATGAGCTCACCGATTTCAGAAACAATAAGGATCGTAAGGCTTACTTTGGACGGTAGACCGCCAGGCAGACCACAATTGGCGGGACTTGACAGTGATCTCACAAGCCAGGCTGAGGTAAGGCGTCTTGTGGGCAATATAGCGATGGCCGCTACGGATCTCGTCAGCCGTCACCCTACAGATGTGGAGCAGAACCCACTCGGAGTCTTCGCCAATAAACACGCCGCCCCATTGGACAAGCTGTTGAATTGCCTCCACGAACATTTCGTCAAAGCTTTCCTTGTACCGCGTCTAAAAAAAAGTCAACATGACGCTACATGCAGGACAGATTTCCTCACCTTGGCCAGCTTTTTCCGACAGTGTTCTCTCAGCTTGTCAATCTCGATTCCCCATTTCGCAGCTGCCTCATAGCTTTCTTGATTTTCCGAGTCGTCCAAACCTCCTTGACAGATGCGCCTCCCTCTTTCCTCCCCGAGCAGCAGGTCGATTGTCTTCCCAAGGCTGCCAATATGACGTTTCCTATTCGGATCTTCAACACAACGGGGAGGAAAAGCCACGCTCCCAAATCCAGGCAGGCCATCGGCGACCGCGGAAACGGACTTGAAGAATCCTTGAATGAGCTGCGGCGCGTATACGGTCGTTAAGGAATCTGTCGAGGGAACAACGGGAATGAAGGAAAGCGGGAGAGCGGGTTTGAGTAAAAAGCCCGAATCACAAGTAACGCTAAATTGACTGCAGTCTGCGTGTGCAGGGCAAGCAGTACAACTGCCAGGACGCGGGAAGGGAATCAACGGCGGCAAACTGCATGACTCCGGTATCGTTGCCGAAACGGACGAGTTTACTAGTGACTGAAGCTTGGCCAACTCCCCGATCCTGCTATTGCATGCATCATGCAATGCGTGCTGGCGCAGAACGGCCTCCAGCGGTTGGCTAGTGTTTGTGCCCCGTGTGCAAAAGCCTATCGAGGCAGATTCTTGTTTGAAGAGATACATCTTTTGCGCGACGCCAAGAATCGCGATCCACGCCAATATCCGGAAGATAGTGGCAAACGCGCTAGACCTCGCGCCTGGCGGCGAGGGTGGGACGGCTACCTCCTCTGTTAACTGCCGTGAAACTGCCATCATGTCTTCAACACCACTCTCCGTCTCGTCGGCATCGAATACAGCTGCATCGGGATCCGCCGCTTCGTCTTCGACGTCTGGTCCATCGGCTAGTTCGATTGGTTCCGGAAGTTCATCCGATTCCTCTTCTTCTATCGGCTGTGATTCGGGTTCTTTGCTTTCCGTTTTGCGGGGTAGGAAGGTTACCTGCGGAGGTGTACTAGGAGAGCGCCCGAAATCATATCTCGCCGTGAAAGGTTTAATCGGGGAAGGCGATTCAAATTTAATTGACTGCGGAAGGGATGGAAGTTGTGGCTTGAATGGCAAAGGTGGCGGCGCTTGGAGGGGGTCGAATTGTCGGACAGGATCGAATATCCTTCCTTCCACTTTCGGGGACGGGCTGTCTGCGGTAGGAGGGGGTGCAGACATTGATTTGCGAGACTTCCTGGGACCAACGCTTGCTCGTGACGCCCGAGGTTTGACTGGCGATGGTCGCATGGGCGATGAATCTTCTGCTCCCGACTGGAAGATGTTTTTATCTTCCCAACCACTGTCTTCTCCACCGGACTGCATTATTAATGAGTAAAATGAAAGTAAAAATGAGGACGATGGCCACGAACGATATACGAAACCCGTCGACGAGTTGCAGCGGATGCCTTAAAATCATGTTAGTAGCCATAACCTATCCATGACTTGGGCATACCTGTTTCTTTGTCCGAGTAACTTTCTTGACGGGCTGCTCGTCTTCTGCGTCACTCTCCTCAACGAGAGTAAAATGCGGAGGTGGCTGGGCGAGCTTGCGCGAAGAGCTGGCGGCGGTGGGTTGGGCAGAGGATCGCCGGCGTTTTGTCTGAAGCAATCAATGCGAGCATCACAAATGTTCAAAGCGGACTTACGGGTTCAGGACGCACAGGAGAGGAATCATCCTCCGTCGGGGCTGCTGAGAGGCGTCTTGACGAACGCCTTGAGCCGAGTGTGAGGGCGGGTGTAGGAGCCTGACATTCGCCGTTATTTATGGCGTTACTGGTGCATGCGTCCCGACACACCTTTGCTTTGATGGAGCTCAGTGGCTTTCCAGTGATTCCATCCGTGATTCCTTCCTCACTCGCAATGCTCTCTTCTTTCCTCTGCCGTTCCTTTTTGAACCGTGCAGCCCGAGTCTTGATCTCGTCATTAAAAACTTGAATAAGTTTGGCTTTAGTGTATGGCGTAGGGTAGCGGATATTATGGTAGCCCAGGATGCCCAGAAGTTGCGAGACCGTTAGAGTGGCCGGGTCAAATTCCGGTTCGAGATACAGGCCGAAGCCGATGATCTGAGCCGCGGTTTGGCGAGACATCGCTGACGAAGGCAAATTTTTGGCCTTTTCGGACTGCTGAAGGCCTGTCACTTGAATGTTCTCGCGGGTTGTGGTGGAACGGGTGAAGCAGCAAGCGACCCAGGTTCGTTTATCACATTATCACGTGATGGGCACGTGGAACACACACACGTCGTCAGGAGCTGTCTGGAGTCGATGACGGCGATTCTGTAGCAAACTAAAGAATCAAATTTTGCAAAGAACTACATGTTGTACTCAAAAGTTAGGACGAACAAGTCCTTTGCTTCCGTACCATTTACCATGGACCTGGATAAATATGAAAAAACGTCGATATCAGTCGTAGGAAACGCACCATGTAGTTCCAGTATGCGTAGGGAAACACATCCTGCCCGTCATCAGAACTGTACAAAATATAGAAGAGTTCAAGTACCTTTTTCAGATGATAAAAGAATCTAATGCATAGATAAGCACCACAGAAAGGTACAAATTTGACAAAGCTTACCTGTTGCTCTTTGCCTGATCAAAGGCCGCAGCAAAGGATTCTTTGGGCTCCAGTCCATATTTGAACTCGGCAAGCATCAACGAACCATAGCCAGTCAGCAAGGGACAACTGGTATAACCATCGTATGAAGCCTTGGCCAACGACCCTGTATCAAGTAAGTTGAAAAGATTTTCAGTCAAGACTGGTGCTTGTGCTGTGATAGCGGCAACGGTCTTCGAAGTGGGGAGGGAAGAGCAGTCGCCAATCGCAAAGACATTGGAATACTCTGGATTTGTGTGCTGAAGAGTAGATGAGCTGACGGGAACCCAGCCAGCAGCGTCCGCGATGGGAGAGCCTTTGAAGACGTTCAAGGGACCCATGGGTGGTGTGGCGTGAAGGAAGTCGTACTCTACATCCACAGTCGACCCATCTGACTTGGTGAACGTAGCCTTGCGATTGCTGGCATCGATTGAGGTTAGGTTATGGCCAAAGTATCCAGGGATTTCTCGCTCCTTCCTCAGCGCATCAAGAGCTTCAGAATATTTTTTGACCGCGAACATCGTCGGCATTCCGGTGTAGAAGCTGACGTTGATGTCTTTGCGATTTGTGCGCCTGAACCTATCCCATGCCATCCACATAATCTTTTGGGGGGCTAAAAATAATTACTTGACATTGCAATTAGAGTGAAAGAACTTACCGCCAGCGCATTTGATGATTCCTGCCGGTTGCGTAAACACGGCATTTCCAGATCGGAGACCCTCGATGTCGTTCCAGACCTTGTCGCAAGTTCCGTACGAGTAGATGGTTGCAACACCGGATTTCTTGTCGGTCAAGGCTTCTGGGAGGCCTCTGATGCCCCCATAGTTGGTTTGCAAGCCTGCGGCAACGACGAGAGCATCGTAGGACAGCGTCCTCCCGGCGGCGGTTGTGAGCGAAGATGATTCGGGGGAAAAGGACTGGACGAATTCCGGGATATGAGAAATGTGAGGCGGAATAAGACTGGCCAGCGGCCTTTTCAAGTCGTTTTTATCTGCAAGCCCTGATCCAACAAGGGTCCTAAGAAAAAATGAATCGCGAGAGTGAAACTCTAGGTGTCAAAGTACCATCCAGGCTAAAAGAGTCAGTAAGTACTTGTTTCGATCCGCATAACGACAGACACACCTGGTAATGATGATTCTGCGCTCCATCGACGATGGCAATATCGCCCGGGTTCAAGGACTTTCCAGCGGCTTGGAACCGGTTGTAGACCTGTTGGGCCACAGAAATCCCGGCACTACCTAAGACCAAGTTATGGAACAATTGGACGAAGAGCGATGCGTCATACCTCCGCCAACTACGACAATCTTGAACTTGTTAGACGCATCTGCGACTGTTGCAAAGCGCCGTGCGGCAGACTTTTGGGCAGCTCGCCCGAGCGACGAGGAAAACATGAAGATGGAGAGAAGTAAAGATAGTCCGTGCGCTTGAATCCAGGGGCGCCGACGATCACATCATCCTGTCGACATCCGTTTATGCCGATAATGAGTTCTGCTTGATGTTTGTCGCTGACAATTGTATGCATCGAGTTCTTGATATCTGTCGACGACATCTAGCATCTTGTGTAACAACAAAAAAAACAAGGCATGTGTAAAAGCGCCGCTTGACAACAACAGTCGGGCGGCTGACCTCCATCATTTGTATCGGCTCTTTCTCCCTCATTCATTGTGCTGGACACACATATCGCTCTGGAGCATTAATATCTTTATTATGTCACGGGAATATGGTCTTCCAGGCAATCCTCGGGCGGTTCGCGTTCCGCCCGCACAGTCGCAGCACCGCACAATCAAGTCGCAGAGATCGATGCCCAGCGTTGTGTCGCGGGAGCGGCCGGCAGTGCACCGCGAGAGAGTGCCAGAGGCTCCTACGCAAAGCCTTCGCCAGAGGCCGACATATCAGTGCCCTCAGCTGGCCCACTCTTCTACCGGTTCGACGAGCTCGGCGAGCTCATATTCCGGACAATCATGGTCCAGCGATGCCCCCAGCTCTCGAACATCTATCTCGACACTCTTGGATGACGTTCCCGCCAGCGATCCGGCCAAGACGCACAAGACGGGATGGCAGAATCAGAGGTTAGCCCTTTTTTACATAGGCGCTCGTCATCGTGACGCCCCGTAGTATCGACAGTTCAATGGTATGGACCAAAGTCACCCAGGTCGCCAACATGGTCAGTCAAGAAGTAAACAAGGTCTGGTCAACGACCAACACCTCATCGACCACAGACAGGGGTAAGGATCTTTAGTTTGTGCATGCAAACCACCAATATTTTGTAGACGACGACGGCCACTTGCTGCACGTTATGCGGTCGTATCACTTGTCAAAAGCCCAACATCCTTCACAACTTCCTGATTGGCTGTTTTCAGAGCGCGAGCGCGGCCAAGGTGAGCACAACAGCCGGTTGCCTTCTTTCATTTGATGCCGACAAACGATGTAGCTGAGCCTCGCAACCCACGATTGGCTACCCGAACCAGTGGTCCCCCGCCGACACCAGTAAGACAAGGACCCTCTAGTAGGCAGCTGGAAGCCCCATTACCAGGCACGCGTTCTGTTTCTGATCGTCTTCGGGCCAAGCGTGCTCCGTATCAATAGAAATACCCAGCAGTTACTCATTCAATTCCAGCGGCATTTGTGCCGTTCTTTTTTTTCCGCGCAACTGCGTTGCCAACATGCTCTGAGAGCTTTTGAAGGATCGCCTGTCGCGTGGGAGCATCGGAGCCAAGCAAAATACGGTTAGGAATAATATTGATTGCTGAAACACTGACTCTACACCAACCATCGAGCGTCTGAAGCGGAATGGCCTTGTTTCTGGGTTCAACCTTGCTGCGCTTCATGGCTATTGGTGTCAGCTCGACTCAAGGCTAACATTGGCTCGTTTCAGAACCTTGGCGAGTAACTTCATCCGACGACCCACAGCAGTGGAACGCATCACAGCGTCGTGGACGTGATTGCTGTTTCCATGTCAATATTCTGGTCATCTGTATAAATACTTGCAGGCGACCAGAACCAGCTTCTTCATCCCCCATTTCGCCCTTTTCTTCGTTTCGTTTCGTTTCTTTCCGTTTCGTTTTCTTTTGCTCCCTTTTGTCGAGTTGAACTCCGACTTTCCAATCCTTTCTTTTCGAGGTATGTACCACGCTGTAATCTCTGAGGGATTACACTGACCGTCTCTAGATCACCCTCTTTGACAGAGTTCAACGTCGCATTCCTCAGGGAGGTTTACTGTTTCAACGCCATCTTTTGATTATTTCTTCGTCCTACAATGGTTCTCGCTTCCCGTTTCTTCGCTGCTGCCACACTGCTGGCCGGTTTTGCCTCTGCTCTTCCCCGCCCTGGTGGTTACTACGACTACCCCAAGAACAACGAGGCCGAGTCCGCTGCAACGACGAGCACTTACGCCCACATGCCTGCGGCAGAGACTCCTATGGCTCACAAAACAACGGAAGAGTATACCCCCAAGCACTCCCCGACCCACAAGGTAGAGGGCGAAAAGGCCGCGTATACCACCGCTGCCCCGGCGCACAACACCCCCATGCCGCACGTTACCACCACATCCACGTCAATGGCATCCCATACCACTGTCGTCTATGGATCTGGCAGCGAAGGATCAAAATACAACCAGGAATACGATGATTGCGTTCAGCGTACGTACATTCCTTCAGACCTCCTTCCTTGTTGCTCATCCCATTTATTAGAATGCGTTGCCAAGTATCCCAGTGCACCAAAGGCTACCTACACTGCTACTCCAGTTGTCAAGGAAGAAGCCAAAGGCACCGGAGTCACTCACACCGTCATGGTCGCCCCTACTCTTGGTGTCTTCCGCTTCGTGCCCTTCGCCGTCAATGCGTCGATCGGAGATACTGTCAAGTTCTCTTGGGCCAACGGCAACCACACCGTGACGAAGAGCTCCCAACTTCTTCCTTGCAACAAGACTCAGGATCAGCCCTTCGACTCTGGCTTCCAGGTTGCTGGCTTTAACTGTAAGTGGAATGGCACACTTCATTGTAAACTTTGCCTGACATACTCTTCAAGTCGACCAGGTCGTGAACGGCACCGAGCCCACCTACTTCCAGTGCTCTGTTGGTACTCACTGTGAGGTTGGCATGTTTGGTGTCCTTAACCCTGCCTCTGCCGCTGGTGCTCCGACCTCTGTGGCTCAACTGCTGCCCGCCATGGCTGCCAACGTATGTCGTTACATCAAACAGGCTTTCCCCGTTTGCTAACCCCGAATCCAGAGCTCCGAGCTCGCTGCTCACTGGGCCTATAGCAAGGTGCAAACCGCCGCTGTTCCTGCTGCTGCCACCTGGGGTCAGAACATCGACTTGGGTGCACTTCCCGAGTGGGCACACAGGGCCGCCATCGACAATGTTCTTGCCACCCGCCTCTTCCTCGCTGCCAACCCCGAGACCATCAAGCCCGATGGCTCTGTCAGCCTTGAGAGCGCTTCCGGCACTCCTCTGGTGATCCCTCAGGAAATCAGTGAAGCCCTTCTGGCGAAGGCTCCAAATGCTGCCCCTCCTGCATCGAGCAACAACACCACCACCACCAACCCAGAAACAGTTAACCAGACCAGTGGAGCTGTTTCCCTTTCATCCTCCAAGATGTTGGTTGGCGTTATCGTTGCCCTGGCCACCTTTGTTATGATGTAATTCTCTTGCGGACATTTGTTGAGCGACGCCATTAGTTGAAACGGACACCTTTTTGTAGAACGAACCTTACTCAGAAGATACCCTCCCTCTCCCCTTACCGAATGGACAATCTCGTCAGCCTTTTAATTCCTCATTCGCTTTTTTTGCACTTTTTACAAGCTGTCTCCTCTCGGATTCGGTCTTACTCATCATCTGGGTCAATTGGTTGGATCCCCAATTTATTTCTCGATCTAGAATATAATTGGTTGCATTCGAAGCTGTCCGCCCTAGAAACCAAAGATATCGTCAATTTCGTCCTTGGCCTTTTTCCGTTTCTTCTTCTCCTTTTGTGGAGCTGGTTCGCCTTGGTAGCAGTTAGCATAATCAGGCGAGCGTATGTAAGTCCACCGACCATTGTGCGGTTTCCGAGAGATGGATTTTTCTCGTTGCTTCACGACTTGGGCCGTCACGACTGTAACACAGTCGTCGGGCAACTGTGGCATTTCTTCTTCAATATCCGTAACAGGCTGTTCTTTCTCTGCTACAGGCTTGACTGTTGGCGCCTAAATACGTTTAGTATTGTTATTCTGTTGCCCAGGCAGAGGGTAAACAAAAGACCGACCAAAAGTGTGGATGCTACATGTCTCAACGTCGCTTGGAGTGAGAGAAGGACCTCGTGTAGTTCAAGGGCGATCGTCCGTAATCGAGCGGCGATTGCGAGGAAGGTGAGAAGTAGCTGAAGGAACGCCGCCGACTGCAAGGAAGCATGAAAAACCCTCGACGCCTGTCAGTGTCAATAGCGTGCACGCGGAAATAAAAAACACCGACTGAAAGCATCCCAGCATGCGTTGCGACATCTGAAGATTGTCAGCCGTTTCTCACCGAGTGTAGTGACGCTTACCTTGTCAGCGAATTCAATAGAAATATCTACGCGCTTTAGCGTAGCACAGGTGAGATCTTTTGAAGGAAGGTGTGTCCATGAACCCTTCTTCGTTGCAGCCCTAGACAATGAACAACTTGCTGGACCTTTGGCGATAAAACCTACCCTGGATTGCTCTCGCCATAAAATGATGCTCGAAACGTAGCGCAGCAAAGGTCCAGATCGAGGCTCTTTAAACGCGTCGTGAAGCGCCGCAGCTCTGCCAGACTCCGCCAGAAGATGGCACCTCTATGCTGATTATTGTTCTTGTAATAAAGGCGCCCCAAGATTAAACATTCGGTAGAATTCAAGTTCAGCACGGCCTGCAATTTCCTGGCAACAAGTTTTAGTGATTTGAGTTCTGCGTCGACAGTAAGACAGTCTGTTGCAGAAATTGTGGCTCGCGGGCGGAAGTTGTCGGCCATGATGGATGTGATGCAAAATCCAGTCGCATCATAATGCCTCCCGGAAATAATAAGACCAAACCGAATGGCCGTTGGCAGAACACCATCGTGCCATGCTCTGGCTCGCAACGATGCATATGTTCGTCTCTGATATCTAAACTTGGCCCCACATTCCACGCACACAATGAGCCAAGGACAGGATGCCAAGTTCTTCCAGCGGGGAAAGATCGAGGTGAGCAAGATCCCCGCGTTGTGGAGACGTGTCTAACGCGTGTCTGTAGGAGTTCCGAGCGGATCTCCTAGCCGCAGAGGCCAAGGACAAGAAGTTTGTGAAGCGGAAGACGGTGCTGAAGAAAATCGTGGCCAATATTACCATGGGCAATGACAGTTCGTGGACCAGTGCT